>Ga0070738_10000215_pt1 | contig 181501 bp, 157 predicted proteins | sample Coa_R2_2_FD_66446 | JGI IMG/M metagenome (GOLD analysis project Ga0070738, IMG submission 66446) | Surface soil microbial communities from Centralia Pennsylvania, which are recovering from an underground coalmine fire - Coalmine... | ecosystem: Environmental > Terrestrial > Soil >... | reverse complement strand
CCGGCGGCGACGGTGTGGATTTTCATCATCGGCGCGCGCATGCGCACGCCGGCGATTTCGGTCTCGAAATCGCGCTCGTATTCGCCGTCGAAATGGGCGACGTCGGTCGAGGTGCCGCCCATGTCGAAGCCGATGACGCGATCGAAGCCGGCGCTGCGACCGGTCTCGGCCATGGCGACGACGCCGCCGGCCGGCCCGGATAGGATCGCGTCCTTGCCGGCGAAGAGCTCGGCCGCGGTGAGGCCGCCGGACGACATCATGAACATCACCCGCGCGCCCGTGCGCTCGACGTCGAGTTCTTTGGCGACGCGTTCGACATAGCGGGCGAGGATCGGCGAAAGGTACGCGTCGGCCACGGTCGTGTCGCCGCGGCCGACCAGCTTGATCAGCGCCGAGCATTCATGGCTGACCGAGACCTGGGCGAAGCCGATATCGCGCGCGAGCCGGGCGACCTGGCGCTCGTGCTCGGGATAGCGATAGGCGTGCATCAAGACGATCGCCAAGGCGTCGAAGCCTCCGGCCTTGGCCGCTTCGAGATCGCGGCGCACGGCGTCGAGGTCTGGCGCCTTTTCGATCACGCCGTCGGCGAGCACGCGCTCGTCGATCTCCAGCACGTCCGAGTAGAGTTGCTCGGGCTTGACGATCTGCCGCGCGAAGATTTTCGGCCGGGCCTGGTAGCCGATTTCGAGCGCGTCGCGGAAGCCGCGCGTCGTGACCAGCAGCGTCCGCTCGCCCTTGCGCTCGAGCAGGGCGTTGGTCGCGACCGTGGTCCCCATCTTGACCGCGCCGATCGCGCCGGTCGGAATCGGCGCGCCGGCTTCGAGCCCGAGCAGATCGCGGATCGCCTGCACGGCGGCGTCGCCATAGGCCGGGCTCTCCGACAGAAGCTTGCGGACATGAAGGCGCCCGCCCGGGTCGCGGCCGATCACGTCAGTGAACGTGCCGCCGCGGTCCACCCAGAAATCCCACGCGCCGGGAGCAGCCGCGCCGCGCTTGCTTGCCGTGCCTCGTTTCGCCAAAGAACGCCCCGAAATCGCGCCGCTCAGCGCGTTTGATTTGACAATGATAGCAACTTATCGATAAATTATCGGCATAGCAAGAGCATCGACGGGCGATATGGCGAAATCGGCGGACATCGAAGTCGAAGAGCCGCGCGGGATCGGTCCGATCGTCTCCTCGGCCCATCTCGCCCAAGGCGCGAGCCCGGCCTTGTCGGAATTCGAATTCGGCCTCATCCTGGCGAGCCACGCGTTCTTGCGGTGGATCGTTCGCGGCATGACCGCCGCCGGCTATCCCGACCTCTCGCCGATCGACGTGATGGTCCTGCATTCGCTCGCCCATCGCGAGCGGCGCAAGCGCCAGGCCGATATCTGCCTCGTGCTCAATATCGAGGACACCCATCTCGTCGCCTATGCGATCAAGAAATTGGAGCGCCTCGGCTTGGCGACAAGCGAGATCGTCGCCAAGGAGAAGCTCGTCTCGGTCACCGAGCGCGGCGAAGCCGCCTGCCGCGCCTACCGTGAAATCCGCGAGCTATTGCTGGTCGAGCCAGTCAAGGCGATGGGATTCGAAGAGAGCCGGCTGTCGAAGCTCGCTGCGCGCCTGCGCGCCCTGTCGGGCCACTACGACCAGGCCGCGCGCGCCGCGGCGAGCTTGTGAGCGCGCCGCTCCGTCGTCGGGCTCAAAAGCCCTCGACAATTAGAAGCAAAAAGAAGCCATGTCATTCCCGCGTAAGCGGGAATCCAGACTGAGCCAGCCTTCAACCGCCGAGGCTCTCCGGATTCCCGCTTGCGCGCAGGGCTGTCCGGAGAAAGGCCTGCGCCTCGGTTCGGGTTCGGTCCGGCGGTTTGGCTTGCTTTCAACACCGCGGCGCCACGCCGCCCGATCGCCGTCAACCCGCCATGGCGCCTCGAAGGTACGTGCAACACGATGTCTGCCCGCGCGGCGCCATGGCGGGTGCTTCGCTTGCGCTCCGCCCCTGCGGGTGACGGCGATCGCTCGGCGTGGCTATTGGCGACCAAGACGTTTTGCTGCCGAAACCGGCCGTTCGGCCGTTTCGGTCAGCAAAACGGCTTGGTTGCAAAAAGGCCATCGAGGCGGGCGCGGGTCAAGGCTCGCGAAGCGGAGCGGAGCGACCGGCCGGCTTGGCCTTGACGCGCGCTCGCCTCGATGGCGCCGCTCTGTTTGGGATTTGCTTTCTCGAGCGCGCTCGTTACTGAGTCTCGCTCGTCAGAAGCCCGCGAATAAACTCGATATCGCCTTGCTTCGCGACGGGCGCGCTCCGGGCGTCAAATTTGCCCTCACTTTCCCCGGACAGCCTTGCGCTTGCGCGGGAATGAACTGAGTTTGCTTTAAAGACGCGTCACGGCCGGCGCTCGCCCTCGTGATTGCGAAGCATTCGCGCCGCGATTGACATTCGCCGCCAATCGCGCAGCTTTCGCTGAAGCGGGGCGCAGCCACATCGATGACGAGGCGAAGAGAAATGGACTATGTGCGTTTCGGCAAGACCGGCCTGAAAGTCTCGAGGCTGTGCCTTGGCTGCATGACCTATGGCTCGACCAAGTGGCGCGACTGGGTGCTCGAGGAAGAAGCCTCGCGTCCGTTCATCAAGGAGGCGCTCGAAAAGGGAATCAATTTCTTCGACACCGCCGACGTCTACTCGATCGGCGCGAGCGAGGAGATTCTCGGCCGCGCGCTGAAGGACTTCGCCAAACGCGACGAGGTCGTCATCGCCACCAAAGTCTTTAACGTCATGGGCCCGAGCCCGAACGCGCGCGGCTTGTCGCGCAAGCACATTTTCGAGGCGATCGACGCCTCGCTGAGGCGGCTGGGCACGGACTATGTCGACCTCTACCAGATCCATCGCTTCGATTATGAGACGCCGCTCGAAGAGACGGTCGAAGCGCTGAACGACGTGGTGCGCGCCGGCAAGGCGCTCTATGTCGGCGCCTCGTCGATGTGGACCTGGCAATTCGCGCGGATGATCGGCTACGCCCGCGAGAGGGGCCTCGCCGAATTCGTCTCGATGCAGAATTACTACAACCTGGTCTATCGCGAAGAAGAGCGTGAGATGATGAAGTTCTGCGCGGACCAGAACATTGCGGTGATCCCGTGGTCGCCGCTGGCGCGCGGCTTTCTCGCCGGCTCGGGCGTCGGCGCGGACGCCGCGACCTTGCGCGGCCGCACCGATCAGTACAGCCGGCAACTCGGCCTGGGCGGCCGCCAGGACGAGGCGATCCGGAAGCGGGTCAACGACGCGGCGGAGCGGCTCGGCGCGAAGCCGGCCGTGGTGGCGCTCGCCTGGGTCTTGTCGAAGCCCTATATCACCGCGCCGATCGTCGGCGCGTCGAAGCCGCATCATCTGGACGACGCGATCGCGGCGCTCTCGCTCAAGCTCGACGCGCGCGCGATCGCCCGGCTCGAGGAGCCGTACCAGCCCAAGGCGATCGTCGGCCATCAATGAGGCGCAACCGCTATTATTCGGGCCCGGTCACCGATCATTTCGACGGCCGATTGTTCTTCGCGCCGGCGCGGCCGGCCGACCGAACCTTGGGCGACATTCTCGCCTGGCGCTTTCGCGAACGGCCGGCGCCGTGGCCGAAAGCCTATCCGAGCCCCTATGTCGATCGGCCGCCGCATCGGGTCCAAGGCGGCGCGCTGCGCGTCTCCTATATTGGCCACGCCAGCTTCCTCATCCAGACGCGCGGCCTCAATCTTCTCATCGATCCGGTCTTCTCCAAGCGCGCCAGCCCGGCCTCCTGGGCGGGGCCGGCGCGGGTCAATCCGCCGGGAATCGACTTCGACAACCTGCCGCCGATCGACGCGGTCCTGGTGACGCATAATCATTACGATCATCTCGACCTTGGTACGCTTTCAAGGCTCAACGCGCGCTGGCGGCCGCGCATTCTGACGCCGCTCGGCAACGACAAGATCATGCGCGCGCATGACCGTGCGCTGCAGCCAGAGGCGCATGATTGGGGCGCGCGCGTCCCGCTGTCGGACCATGTCGCCGCGCATTACGCGCCGGCGCATCATTGGTCGGCGCGCGGACTTTATGATCGGCGCATGGCGCTGTGGTGCGCCTTTGTCCTGGAGACGCCGGACGGCGCCCTCTATTGCATCGGCGACACCGGCTTCGGCGACGGCGCGATCTTCCGCGACGTGGCGGAGAAATTCGGCGCGCCGCGCCTGGCGCTGATCCCGATCGGCGCCTATGAGCCGCGCTGGTTCATGAAGGACCAGCATATCGATCCAGTCGAGGCGGTCGAGGTCTTCAAGCTCTGCGGCGCGCGCCACGCGATCGCCCATCATTGGGGAACGTTTCCCTTAAGCAACGAAGCGATCGACGCGCCGCCCAAGGCTCTGGCCGAGGCCTTGCGCAAAGCGGCGATCGAGCCGGAGCGCTTCCGCGCGCTGCGGCCCGGCGAGGTTTACGAGGAAGGGGCGTCATAAGGCGCCGCGGCGCGCTCAATCGGCGGCAATCAAATGAAGCGCGTTTTTCCCGCCGATGACCGCCTTGGTCGACAGCCGACGATCGAACGTCGCAAGCTTTACCTTGTGAGCGACGGCGAGAGCCAGGAGATAGCTGTCCGTCACCTGTTTGGCGGTAAGAACTTCGGATGTGTCGGCATGGTTCGCGTCCAAGAGGCTGACGCTGTCGGTCCAAAAGACGTGACTCGGCGATTGGCGAAACTGACGGACGACCTCGGCGACGACAGCTGGCGAGCCAGGCGTATTCGGATATTTTGAGTTGCCTACGATGCGGATAACGCCGTTTTCCGTTGTCGGACAAGTGGCCCAGCTTTGCTGACCCATGCGCGCGAACCAGGCGTGCGCGGCGTCATGGCTTATATGGGTCGGATCGATCAGCGCGATGAGCACATTGGCATCGAGCAGGAACGTCACGGCGTTTCATCGCGCAATGCATTGACGATCTCCAGCGTGACCACCGGATTGCCCTTTTGCACCGGCAGGAGAGGAACGCCGTTGCGCTCGCGCCGCGTGGCCGGTTTGCGTAAGGAGCGGCGAGCCAAGTCAGAAACGACCTCGCCCACGGTTTTGCCCTGCTCCCGCGCAATCGCCTTCGCGGCGACGAGAACGTCGTCGGCAATCGCCAATGTGGTTCGCATGCGAACCTCCTGCATCAGGCATCACGCATCAAGATATAGCGGTTTACAGGCGGTCGGGAAGGGGCGGTGATTAGAACCGGAGCCGCGGTCGGTTGCGGTCGGCGCTGCGACAAGGCGATCCGGCCGCTTGTCCCGATACGTTCAGAAAGCCGCCGCAATGCTCGCCAGGGTAAGTTGGCGGGGAGCAATCCGGATTCACGGGTGGCGGCAGCGCGCGAGCATCGCGAGCGTTGCGAGGAGCTTGACCTCGGCCAGCGCGGCGGCGTTAGTGGGGTCCTCACTGGAGGGGCCTCACAATGAAACGCCTTGCAATCGCCGTCGCTCTCGTCTCGACCATCGCCGCAACGCCGGCGGCCGCGCAAAGTACGCGCAGCTTCGTCTCCGGCCATGGCAGCGACTCCAATTCCTGCACACTGACCGCGCCGTGCCGGACCTTCGCCGCGGCCTATGCGATGACCAACGCTGGCGGCGAGATCACCGTGCTCGATCCGGCCGGCTATGGTCCGCTGACCATCAACAAGAGCATCAGCATCATCAATGACGGCGTCGGCGAGGCCGGCATTGCGACGACCGTGGCCGGGAGCGTCGCCGTCACCATTGACGCCGGAGCGAACGACACTGTCCTGTTACGCGGCCTCACGCTCACAGGCCCCGGCTCCGGCGCCGGCGTCAGGTTCCAAACCGGCAAGAAGCTCACGGTCCAGAACTGCGTCGTGCGTAGTTTCCTGGACGGAATCGAAATCAACAGCTACGGACTATCGAACGCCACAATGAGCCTCGTCGTCTCCGATTCGACGGTGTCGGACAACGCCAATGAGGGAATAGGGATCCAGGTCAACGGAGCCAGCAATACGATCACGGGCGTCTTTTCAGGACTCCGCGCAATCAACAATGGCGACGCCGGCGTTCTCATCAACGGAGCGAACACCACGGGCGCAGTCAACGTGACCGTGTCCGACAGCCTCCTCAGCAATAACAGCGTAGGGGTCGGGTCGGAGTCCGGATCGGGCGAGGCTCCTACCGCAATTGTCGTGGCGCGCTCGACAGTCAGCAATAACGGCGTTGGTCTGTTTGCGGACGGCGTCGGCGCCACGCTTGATATCGGCGGCTCGGTCGTGGCCGCGAACACGACGCATGGTTGGCAGGAGGTGAGTTCCGGCTCAATCGGGAGCTATGGCGACAATTACATCGAACATAACGGCGCCAACGTTGGCGGCCTCAGCGTTCTTTCGAGGCAATAGGTTTACCGGCGCGACCGCCACGTGGCCGCTGGTTCATGCGAAGCGCCCCGTCAGCGGTAAGCACTTTGCCGCGCGAGGAAAGCCGCTTTGCCTTGAGAGACATCGGTCGCTGGCGGCTCGCCCCAGCGGACCGACTCCCTCATCCCGGCGGGGGAAGCATGGCGTCCAGCGCCGCGATGAGGCGATCTGGCTGCGCGACAAGCGGATCGGCGCCCGCGGCGCGCAGCTCCTCCCGCGAGCCATAGCCCCAAAGCGCGCCAACCGCGCGGGCGCCATTGGCTCTGGCGCCTAAAGCGTCGTGCTCGCGATCGCCGATCATGACGGCCTCCGCCGCCCTTACGCCGTGGCGTTCGAGCAGATCGGCGATGATCTCGCTTTTGCCGGAGCGCGTTCCGTCCGCCGCAGCGCCGTGAATGGCGACAAAGAATCGAGACAGATCGAAATGATCGAGGATGCGGCGCGCGTAATGTTCGGGCTTGGACGTGGCGACGAAGAGACGGCGGCCCATCGCGCCGAGCGCCTCCAAGGTCGAGACGATTCCGGGATAGACGCTGTTCTCGAATATGCCGACCGGCTCGTAGCGCTCGCGATAGAGCTTAAGCAGCGCGTCCGCCTCGTCCGGCCCGACCAACTTGGCGAACGAAGCGCGCAGCGGCGGCCCGACGAGATAGGTCAGCGACTCAGCAAGCGGAATCGGCAGATTGGCGCCGCGCGTCTCGTTGAAGCGGCGCAACGCGTGAAGGGTCGAGTTGACGATTCCCGGCCGCGAATCGGTCAATGTCCCGTCGAGGTCGAACAGGATCGACAAAGGAGCGGCCGCCGCGCCGCTCACTTCAGCAGCACATAGATGTCGACCTCGAGCGTCGGATCGTCGGACGTCTTCACGTCGTTCAGATATTCCTCATAGAAGAGGTTCTGCGATTCGAGCCCTTTCTCGTCGAGAAAGGCGGTGATCGCCTCGTAGGTCGAGTCGATGTCGTCGTACGAGCCGCGATGCTCGAATTTCATCGCCTTGCCGGCCGGCGTCTGGCCGAATTTGACTGTGTCCGTCAGGCTCGTCTTGCCGGCCGGAACGGCGTCGATCGGGACCATCGCGCGAAAGCGGAAGCTGGAATCGTCCGTCTCGGTGAAGACGGCGATCGGCCGCCCCGCCGGCTTTAACCCGGCCTTGTCCAGCTCGGCTTTGACGGCCGCGATGGCGTTGCTGATTGCGCTGAACCCCTCGTCCCAATTCGCCTTGCCTTCGATATAGGCGGCGGGGCGGCCGGCGAGCTGAAGCGTCGGCGTCTCCGAAGCGTCGCCCGAAGGCGGCGAGGGGGGCGTCGCCGGCGTCTGGGTCTGCGCGGGCGCCGGGGGCGCGGCGGCGGGCGCGTTGGCGGGCGGACTGCCGGCCGCGGGCGGCGCGGCGGGCGAGGCGCTCGGCGCCGGAGAGGCGGGCGTCGCCGAAGGGGCCGGACTCGCCGCCGGAATCTGCGCCTGCGGCGCGGCGGGCGGCGTCTGCTGCTGGGCTCGCGCCGCTTCGCTCGCGCCGAATGCGCCCAGCAATGCGGCGCAGATCAAAGCAGACAATTTCAGGCGGACGAAGGGCTTGCCGAACATTGTTCGTTTCTCTTGAACCGAGGCGCCGAACAAATCGGTCCCGCCGTGAATATGAATTGAGTCGCGCGCGGCGCCAAGGCGACGCGGCGTCGTCCTCACCCCGGCGCCGGCTTCGTCCATTTCAGGATCGGCTGGCGCGCGGCCCTCGTCTCGTCAAGCCGGCGGCGCGGCGCGAGGCGAGGCGCCGAAAGGAAGCGCTCGCGGTCGCCGGCGAGCGCCTTCAGCGCCAGGTCGCGCAAGGTCATGATGAACAGATCGAGACTCGCCTTGGATTCCGATTCGGTCGGCTCGATCAGCATGGCGCCGTGGACGACCAGAGGGAAATAGACCGTCATCGGGTGATAGCCCTCGTCGATCATCGCCTTGGCGAAATCGAGCGTCGTGATTCCCGTCTCCTTCAGCCAGCGATCGTCGAACAGGGCCTCGTGCATGCAGGGCCGGTCGCCGTAGGGCGACGACATCAAATCGTTGAGGCAGGCTCGGATATAGTTGGCGGAGAGGACCGCGTCCTCCGAAGCCTGTTTCAACCCGTCCGCGCCATGCGAGAGGATGAAGGCGAGGGCGCGCACGAACATGCCCATCTGGCCGTGAAAGGCCGAGAGGCGGCCGAAGGCCTGTCCGCCCTCGGCATGCTCGACCATGACCAGCGCGTCGCCGTTCCGTCCGAGATAGGGCGTCGGCGCGAATGGCGCGAGCCGCTCCGACAGCACGACCGGCCCGGCGCCCGGCCCGCCGCCGCCATGCGGCGTCGAGAAGGTCTTATGCAGATTGATATGCATCGCGTCGACGCCGAGATCGCCCGGCTTGGCCTTGCCGACGATCGCGTTGAAATTGGCGCCGTCGCAATAGAAATACGCGCCCGCGGCGTGGACGATTTCGGCGATCTCGACGATTTCGCGCTCGAACAAGCCGCACGTATTCGGATTGGTCAGCATGATCGCGGCGACGTCCGGCCCGAGCGCGGCTTTCACCGCGGCCGCGGTGACGATCCCTTGCGCGTCGGCGGGCACGGCGCGCACCGAAAAGCCGATCAAAGCCGCGGTCGCCGGATTGGTGCCATGCGCCGAATCCGGCACGAGCACGATGCGGCGCGTCGCCGCCTCGCCGCGGGCGCGGATCGCCGCTTTGATCGCCATCATGCCGCAAAGCTCGCCATGCGCGCCCGCCTTGGGCGACATGGCGATCGCGCTCATCCCGGTCAGCGCCATCAAGGTCTTGGCCAAGGTTTCGATCAGTTCGAGCGCGCCTTGCACGGTGGAGAACGGCTGCAACGGATGGATGTCGGCGAAGCCGGGCAGCCGCGCCACCTTCTCGTTGAGCCGCGGATTGTGCTTCATCGTGCACGAGCCGAGCGGGTACAGCCCGGCGTCGATGGAATAATTCTTGCGCGACAGCCGCACATAGTGGCGCAGACATTCCGGCTCGGTCAGGCCCGGCAGGCCGACCGGCGCAGCGCGTTCGTGCGGGCCCAGGCGGGACGCGAAGGGCTCGGGATCGTCGATGTCGACGCCGGTCGCGTCGAGCCGGCCCGTCTCGAAGATCAGCGGCTCCTCCATGTCGAGGCCGCGATTGCCGGTGAACGTCGTCGGCGCGATCAGCTCGGCCTCTTCCGGGCGGGTCGGGCGTCCCTGCATGTTCATGATCATCGATCCTCGGGCTCGCGCTCGGACGATTACGATAGAATTTCAGCGAGCGCGGCGGCGTAAGCTGCGCGGTCGTCGTCGCTATTCGTCTCGGTGCTGGCGACGACGATGAGGTCGTCGAGGCCGCTCTTCGGCAGCAGGCGCGAGACCGGAACCCCGCCGATGATTCCTTTCTCGACGAGAGCTTCGATCACGTCTTTCGCCGGTCGCGGCGTACGAATGGTGAATTCGTTGAAGAAGAATTGGTTGAGCACGCTGACGCCCTTCACGCAGGCGAGCCGGTCGGCGAGCGCGACGGCGTTAGCGTGATTGACCCTCGCGAGGCGGCGCAGACCCGCCTCGCCGAGCAGGCTCATATGGATGGTGAAGGCCAGGGCGCAGAGGCCGGAATTGGTGCAGATGTTGCTCGTCGCCTTCTCGCGGCGGATGTGCTGCTCACGGGTCGATAAAGTGAGGGTGAAGCTGCGCCGTCCGTCGGCGTCGACCGTCTCGCCGGCGAGCCGCCCCGGGATTTGCCGCACGAATTTCGCCCGCGTCGCGAACAGGCCGACATAGGGGCCGCCGAAATTCAAGGCGTTGCCGATCGACTGGCCCTCGCCGACGACGATGTCCGCGCCCATCTCGCCGGGCGAGCGCACCGCGCCGAGCGAGACCGCCTCGGTGAAGACCGCGACGAGCAGCGCGCCTTTGGCGTGAGCGGCGGCGGCGATCGGCGCAAGATCGCGTAAGTTACCGAAGAAATCCGGGTTCTGCACGACGACGCAGCTCGTCTCGTCGTCGATCGAAGCAGCGATGTCCTCGCGCGCCAAAACGTCCGGCGGCGCCCGTAATGTGTCGTCCTCGGCCATATCCGCCAACGCGCCGACGACTTCGGCGTAATGCGGATGAAGGCCGCCGGAGAGCACGGCCTTTTTGCGCTTGGTCAGCCGGTGCGCCATCAACACCGCCTCCGCGCAGGCTGTCGAGCCGTCATACATCGAGGCGTTGGCGACCTCCATGCCCGTCAACGCGGCGACCTGCGTCTGGAACTCGAACAGCGTTTGCAGCGTGCCTTGCGCGATTTCCGGCTGGTACGGCGTGTAGCTGGTCAGGAATTCGGAGCGCTGGATAAGATGATCGACGCTGGCGGGCACGTGATGGCGATAGGCCCCGGCGCCGACGAAGAACGGCGCCGAGCCAGCGGCGACATTGCGCGCGGCCATCGCGGACAGCCGGCGCTCGACCTCCATCTCGCTCATCCGCCGCGGAATGTCGATGAGGTCGGTCAGGCGCTTGTCGGCGGGAATGTCGGCGAACAGGTCGTCGATGCGAGACGCGCCGATTCGCGCCAGCATCAGCGCCCGATCTTCGTCGTCCAGAGGCAGATAGCGCATTCTCAGACTCACGCTTCCGTCTTGAGAAATTCCTGGTACGCCGCTTCGTCCATCAACGCATCAAGCTCGCGCGCGTCGGCGAGCTTGATGCGGAAGATCCAGCCCTTGCCGGTCGCGTCTTCGTTGATCAGGCTCGGCTGACTTTCGAGCGCGTCGTTGACGGCGACGATTTCGCCCGACGCCGGGGCGTAGACCTCGCTCGCCGCCTTGACGCTCTCGACCACCGCGGCTTCGCCGCCTTGGACGACCTGCGTTCCGATCTTGGGCAGTTCGACGAAGACGACGTCGCCAAGCTGCGCTTGCGCGTGGTCGCTGATGCCGACGACGCCGATCTCGCCTTCAAGGCGGATATATTCATGGTCCTTGCTGTAGCGAAGCTGCGACATGGTTCTCCCTTTCGGACGTCACGGGCCGCGGAAATAGGCGTGCGGATGAAAAGGCATGGGCGCGACGCGCGCGGCCAGTTTCTTGCCGCGCACGACGAGGTCGACCGCCTCGCCGATCGCCGCTTTCGCGCTCGCGACATAGCCCATTGCGATCGGCGCGCCGACGCTGGGGCCGAAGCCGCCCGACGTGACGCGGCCGATCGCGGCGCCGTCGCGGTCGACGATTTCAGCGCCCTCGCGGGCCGGCGCCTTGCCTTCGAGCCTCAGGCCGACGCGCCGCCGCCCGGGTCCCTCGGCGATCTCGCGAAGAATGCGCGCCGCGCCGGGAAAGCCGGCTTCGGCGCGCCGGCGTTTCGGGATCGACCATAAGAGGCCCGCCTCGACCGGGCTGGTCGTCTCGTCGAGGTCGTGGCCATAGAGGCAGAGGCCGGCTTCGAGCCGCAGCGAATCGCGCGCGCCGAGCCCGACCGGCCTGACCTCGTCTTCGCGGAGCAGGCTTCGCGCGAAAACCTCGGCTTCGCTTGCCGCGAGCGAAATCTCGAATCCGTCCTCGCCGGTATAGCCTGAGCGCGAGACCAGATAATCCGCGCCCGTCTCGCCGAGCTCCGCGCCGGAGGCGACGCCCATGAAGGGCAGCTCTACGAGTTTCGGCCAGCGGCGGGCGAGCACGGAAGCGGCTTTCGGGCCTTGCAGGGCGAGCAAGGCGCGGTCGCCGAGTTCCCCCAGGCGCAGGTCCGGCAGCAGGCGGCGTATATGAGCGAAATCGTCCTCTTTGCGCGAGGCGTTGACGACGAGAAACAGCAGCTCCTCGCCCGCTTTGCGCGGCGGCCGGCGCGCGACCATAAGATCGTCGAGAACCCCGCCGCTCTCGTTGAGCAATTGCGTGTAGCGAAGCCGGCCGATCGGCTGAGTGGCGACATCGGTCGGGGCCAGCGCCTCGAAGCGGCGGGCGGCGTCCGGCCCTTCGAGAAAGGCCTGGCCCATATGCGAGACGTCGAACAGGCCGGCCGCCGCGCGCGTATGGGCGTGCTCGGCCAGAATGCCGCTCGGATACTGCACCGGCATTTCGTAGCCGGCGAACGGAACCATCCGAGCGCCGAGCTCGACATGCAGCGCGTGAAGCGGCGTCTGGCGCAGATCGGTCGAAGACATTCAGGCCGTCCCAGAGAAGCGCTCCGACGGCGCCGCCCCATGCGGCCGCCGTCCTGCGCCCCCTCTGTCGCGCGACCTGAGAGATTTCCCGCCGCCCGTCAGAGCCGCGGTTACCCCCGTCGGTGGGCCTGCGCCGAAACGCCGGCCGCTTTCCAGAGCGTCATCCCCTCGGCGGTCCATTGGCCTGAGCGTTTCCGGGGCGGTTGCGCCTTCGGCGCCGGGGCCTGCTGAGGCCGCCGGTCTCTTCCGCTGGGGGTCTTGATCTGACGACCTAAAACAAACGAAGCGCGAGCGAAAGTCAATGCGAGCGCTTCTTGCGCGCCCGCTTTTCGACCGGCTCATGGCCGGCGTCGAAGCCGACCAAGATCGTATAATCCTCGTCCGCCCATTTATGAACGTAAGGCAGCATCAGCGGCTCGGAGACGAATTGGAAGGGCGCCCGCAGATTGGTCGCAGCCGTTGCCTCCGCCGCCACTTTATAGAGCTTGGAGATGACCGGCTTGCCGGTCGAATCGTCGCGGACGACGACGCGCAGCGGCGCCGAATAGGCCCCGGGCGAGCCGGCCGGGCCGATCAGCAGCCGCCCGGCGACGCCGACCTTGATCGCGAATTGCGCGCCCTCGACTTTGCACTCGCGCGCCGTCTCCAGAATATCGAACTGATAGCGCACCGCCTGATTGGCGTCGCCGCCGACGCGCATGGCGGAAGTGCCGTCCTGGATCTCGACTTGCGGACAATTGACCTCTTTGGGGCCGCCATTCTCGAGCGAGGCGGTTTGGGCGCCATTGGCGGCGCTTTGGTCCGTCGCGCCGAAGGAGACCAGACTGGCCAACGTGCTCGGGCTCGGCACGACCGATTCGATCGTGCTGCAAGCGGCGCATGAGCCGCCAAGAATCGCGATCGCGACAAACGCCGATCGCCGCGCGGCCTTCCGCTTCATCGCCCCTAATGCTCCCCCAATTGGCCAGGCCCGGTTGATTACAGGAAGTTTTCCCGGCCGGCCAGATTTCGCCTCGATGCGGCGGCTTTAAGGCAGTTGATCGAATCCCTCTTTGAAGCCGGCGAGCGCCAGGGGGATGCCGATCCCCTCTTCCGGCGTCTGATAAATGATGAACGTCGCCGCCTTGCCGCTCTTCATCTGATCGATCAGCTTGTCGTCCATGACCACTTCGGCGACGCAGCCATTGGGCAGGCAGCGCACGAAAGCGGCGCGGCCGACCTCGACATTGTCGATCCTGAGGCCGAGGCCGGAGGGCAGCAGCACGCCGAGCGGCGCGATCACCCGCAGGAGCCGGCTCTTGCCGTCGGCGGTGCGCAGCACGATCACGACCAGGGTGATGTTCGGCCTGTCCTCCGCGGCGACGCTTTGAATCAGCGCGCATTGCTCGCGCTCGGCGCCGGGCGGCGTCTCGCAGCGGGTCTCCCAATCGCCGCTCTTGCTCTTGACCACGCCTTGCGCGGCGGCGGGCGCCGATTCGCCCAAGACGATCGCCGCCAACGCCGCAAGCCCGAGCGCGCGCCATCGTCGAACCCTGACATCGAGAGGCCGCATAGGTGACGATAGCCTTTCCCGCATCGAGCGCCGGTCGAGTTTGCCGTATCAAAAGCCCCCTCGCTGTCAAGCGCGGCGGGAATGGGGCCGCCGGCGCTCCGCCGGCGTTTCCGGCGCCGCCAGCGCGAATATGCCGCACCGGCCGATCGGCCGGCGCGCCATTGCGCGGCGCGGCGCTTTGTGGTTTTCAACGCAAGGCGGGCGTCTCGGCTGGCGTCGCGCCGCTCGTTCGTTTTGGCGGGCCGGCCGAATCGGCGCATTCGAAGGCGGCATGGACATGGGGATTCAGGGCGTCATGACGATTCGGCGTTACCTTTCTGGGATCGGCGCGGCCGCCGGCTCACTGTTGGCGAGCGCCGCGCTCGCCAACGGAATCGGCTATGCCGAGCCCGGACAGATCGGCTTTCAGGGCGCGGTGACGCCGATCGCTCAGGACATCGAAAGCTTTCACAATTACCTCCTCATGCCGATCATCACGGCGATCAGCCTGTTCGTCCTCGCGCTGCTCGGCTACGCGATCTGGCGGTTCAACGAACGCGCCCATCCGACGCCGTCGCGGACGACGCACAATTCGATGATCGAAGTGTTGTGGACGATCATCCCGGTCGGCATCCTGGTGGTGATCGCCATCCCGTCGTTCCGGCTCCTGACGCAGGAGCTCGTCGTGCCGCCGGCCGACGTGACGCTCAAAGTCACCGGCAACCAGTGGCATTGGAGCTACGAATATCCGAAGGACCAAGGCGGCGGCTTCAGCTTCGATTCGTTCATGAAGGCCGAGGATCAGATCAAGCCCGAGAATGGCGACATCCGCCTTCTGTCCGTCGACAACGAAGTCGTCGTGCCGGTCAACAAGACGGTCGTGCTTCAGGTGACGTCGGCCGACGTCATCCATTCCTTCGTCATTCAGTCTTTCGGCATTCGCATCGACGCGGTGCCGGGCCGGATGAACGAGACCTGGTTCAAGGCCGAGCGCGAGGGCGTCTATTACGGCCAATGCTCGAAGCTTTGCGGCAAGGACCACGCTTTCATGCCGATCGCGTTCCGCGTCGTCAGCGACGACAAGTATCAGGCCTGGCTCGCGGACGCGAAAAAGAAGTTCGCGGCCGTGACGACGCCGAGCGCGATTTCGGTCGCCGACGCTTCACCGGCGCTTCACAATTGAGGCGGCTGGCTCGAGCCAAATAGGCCTATTCCGCGACACGCCGAGCAGCCACGAATTCCCGAGGATCGACGAGATGGCTCACGCAGCGACCCACGAAGAGCACGGCCACCCCACTGGCTGGCGCCGCTTTGTCTACTCGACCAATCATAAGGACATCGGCACGCTCTACCTGATCTTCGCGATCATCGCCGGCCTGATCGGCAGCGCCTTGTCGGGCGCGATCCGCATGGAGCTGATGTATCCAGGCGTTCAGATTTTCCCGACCATCTCGGCGATCTTGGCTGGCGACGGCTCGATCGACGCCGCCAAGAACATGTACAACGTGTTCATCACGGCCCATGGCGTGATCATGATCTTCTTCCTGGTCATGCCGGCTTTGATCGGCGGCTTCGGCAATTGGTTCGTGCCGTTGATGATCGGCGCGCCGGACATGGCCTTCCCGCGCATGAACAACATCTCGTTCTGGCTGCTGCCGGCCTCGTTCCTGCTGCTGATCCTGTCGATGTTCGTCGAAGGCTCGCCCGGCATGCACGGATTCGGCGGCGGCTGGGTGCTTTATCCGCCCTTCTCGTCGAATGCCGGCACGCCCGGCCCGGCGATGGACTTCGTGATTCTGTCGCTGCACCTTGCCGGCGCCTCTTCGATTCTCGGCGCGATCAATTTCATCACGACCATCTTCAACATGCGCGCGCCGGGCATGACCATGCACCGCATGCCGCTCTTCGCCTGGTCCGTCCTGGTGACGGCGTTCCTGCTGGTTCTGGCGCTGCCGGTTCTCGCCGGCGCGATCACCATGCTGCTGACGGACCGCAATTTCGGCACGACTTTCTTCAATCCGGCCGGCGGCGGCGATCCGATCCTGTTCCAGCACCTGTTCTGGTTCTTCGGCCATCCGGAAGTCTACATTCTGATCCTGCCGGGCTTCGGCATCATCAGCCAGATCGTTTCGACCTTCTCGAGGAAGCCGGTCTTCGGCTATCTCGGCATGGTCTACGCCATGGTCGCGATCGGCGCGGTCGGCTTCGTCGTCTGGGCCCATCACATGTATACGGTCGGCCTGTCGCTGAACACGCAGCGCTATTTCGTCTTTGCGACGATGGTCATCGCGGTGCCGACCGGCGTGAAGGTCTTCTCCTGGATCGCGACGATGTGGGGCGGGTCGATTCAGCTCCGCGCGCCGATGATCTGGGCGATCGGCTTCATCTTCCTGTTCACCGTCGGCGGCGTGACCGGCGTCGTCCTGGCCAACGCCGCCGTCGACCGCGCGTTGCACGAGACGTATTACGTCGTCGCCCATTTCCACTACACGATGTCGCTCGGCGCCGTGTTCGCGATCTTCGCGGGATTCTATTATTGGTTCCCGAAGATGACGGGCTATCTCTACAACGAGGGCCTCGCCAAGCTGCATTTCTGGCTGCTGTTCATCGGCATCAACCTCGTCTTCTTCCCGCAGCACTTCCTTGGCCTCGCCGGCATGCCGCGGCGCTATATCGATTACCCCGACGCCTATTGGCTGTGGAATTTCGTTTCTTCGATCGGCGCCTATGTCGCGGGCGTCGCGACGCTGGTGTTCCTGTATACGGTCTACGACGCCTTCGCGAAGAAGCGGGTCGCCGGCGACAATCCGTGGGGCGTCGGCGCCACGACGTTGGAATGGACGCTGCCTTCGCCGCCGCCCTTCCATCAATATGAGACCTTGCCCCGCATCACTGGCGCGGAGCACTAAGAGAAGGGCCGCGCCGGTCGCGGCCTTGGCTTGACGTTCCGGCGCGGACCGGGACGGAGGGCCGGAGGACCTGGGCGCAGAGGCGCGCAGGTCGAGGATCAGGTTTGATGAGTCTTGTCAGTCGCGAGCCCATGACGCCGACGGCCGGCGCAGTCGAATACGCCGCCGGACCGCGTGAATATTTCGCGCTGCTGAAGCCCCGCGTCATGTCGCTCGTCGTGTTCACGGCTTTGGCCGGGCTGCTCGTCGCGCCGGTTTCGGTTCATCCGGTGATTGCCTTCGCGTCGCTTCTCGCCATCGCGGCGGGCGCGGGCGCGGCCGGCGCGCTCAACATGTGGTGGGACGCCGATATCGATGCGATCATGTCGCGCACGTGCAATCGGCCTGTGCCGCTCGGGCTCGTGCAGCCTCGGGAAGCCTTGTTCTTCGGCCTCACGCTCGCCCTCATCGCGGTGATGAGCCTGGCGGTGACGGCGAACCTTCTCGCTGCCGGTTTGCTCGCCTTCACCATCTTCTTCTACGCCGTCGTCTATACGATGTGGCTGAAGCGCTCTACGCCGCAGAACATCGTCATCGGCGGCGCCGCCGGCGCGCTTCCGCCAGTCGTCGGCTACGCCGCCGCAACCGGCTCGGTGACGCTCGACAGCCTCGTTCTCTTCGCCATCATCTTCATTTGGACGCCGCCGCATTTCTGGGCGCTGGCCTTGGTCAAGAGCGGCGATTACGCCCGCGCTGGCGTGCCGATGATGCCTAATGTCAAGGGCGCCGGCCGCACTCGCCTCGAAATCCTCCTCTACACGTTGGCGCTGGCCGCGATCGCGGTCGCGCCCTGGCCCTTGGGCGTCGGCGGGCGCATCTATGCCGCGTTGGCGATCGCCGCCGGCCTGGCGATGATTCATTTCGCTTGGCGCGTTTACCGCACGCGGCAGGGGCGCGAGGCCAATCGCGCCGCCATGCAATTGTTCGGCTTCTCGATCCTCTACCTGTTCCTGCTCTTTGCGGCTTTGGTCGTCGAGCATGGCTCCGGATTGATCGAGCGTTACGGCCTGTGAGCGCCATGGCCGAACCCGATCCGCGGCAAGGCGTCCGACTGACGCCGCAGCAAGAGCGCAATCGCCGGCTGCGCAACATAGCGATCGGCGTTTGCATCGGCTTGCTGGCCGCCTTGTTCTATGCGGTGACCATTGTCAAATTGGGGCCGGGCGTGTTGCGTCCGGAACCGTGAGCCGGCGATGGCGAAGAACCGATCGGAGCGAGACGAGTGGGGCCGGCGCAACCGGGCGACCGGCTTCGCCGTCGCGCTCCTCTTTCTCGTCATGCTCGGCGCGGCCTTCGCCGCGGTTCCGCTCTACGCCTTGTTCTGCCGGACGACCGGCTTCGCCGGCACGATTCAGGTCGCTCATTCCGCCCCGACGCTGAAAGGCGAGCGCCTCCTCACGGTCCGCTTCGACGCCAATGTCGCGGCCGGCCTGCCCTGGACGATCGAGCCTGAAACGCCGTCGCTCACGCTGCGCACCGGCGAGACCGCGACGGTCTACTTCAAGTTCCGCAACGAGGCCGGCCGCGAGACCGCGGCCAATGCGATCTATAACGTCGCGCCGGGCGTCGCAGGCGCCTATTTCGACAAGATCGCCTGTTTCTGCTTCACAGAGCAGCGTCTCGGCCCGGGGGAAACATCCGAGCTGCCGGTTGTCTTCTTTCTCGATCCCAAACTCGAGCAGGACGAGACGATGAACGGGATCGAGACATTGACGCTGTCCTATACGCTCTATCCGGCGCGGGACGCGGCGAAGCCAGTCACGGCTGAAAAGCGCTCCTGATCAAAGCCAAAGGCGCGGCGTTTCGGGACGAATCGTCGCCTTGACGGGCTGGAGCAAACGGGGCAAATCCACGCCGAGGCAGGTCCGGCCGGATGGATTGAAGGGAAGAGGGGATAGAATGGCTGACGCTCACGCCAAGCCGCATCACGATTACCACCTCGTCAATCCGAGTCCGTGGCCGATCGTCGGCTCGATCTTCGCCTTCATCACCGCCGTCGGCCTGATCATGTCGATGAAGGACATGACGATCGGCGGCCTGAAGGCGGGGCCCTATGTGCTCGGCGCCGGCGGGATCGGCGTCCTCTATACGATGGCGTCCTGGTGGCGGGATGTGATCTTCGAGGCGGAGCATGGCGACCATACCCCGGTCGTCCAGATCAGCCACCGCTACGGCATGATCTTGTTCATCGCCTCGGAGGTGATGTTCTTCGTCGCCTGGTTCTGGGCTTTTTTCGACGCCTCGCTGTTCACCAACGAATCGATCCAGTACGCGCGGGTCCAATTTACCGGCGGGGTTTGGCCGCCGAAAGGGACCGAAGTCCTCGATCCGCTCAATCTGCCGTTGCTCAACACGCTGATCCTGCTGACGTCCGGCACGACCGTCACCTGGGCGCATCACGCGTTGCTTCACAATGACCGCAAGGGCCTGAAAATCGGCCTGTGGCTGACGATCATCCTCGGCCTGACGTTCACCTGCGTGCAGGCCTGGGAATATTATCACGCGCCGTTCGGCTTCAAGAACACGATCTACGGCGCGACCTTCTTCATGGCGACCGGCTTCCACGGCGCCCATGTCATCATCGGCACGATCTTCCTGATCGTCTGCCTGCTTCGCGCCTATGCCGGCCAGTTCACGCCCAAGCAGCATCTCGGCTTCGAATTCGCCGCCTGGTATTGGCATTTCGTCGACGTCGTCTGGCTGTTCCTGTTCTCCTGCATCTATGTTTGGGGCTCGTGGGGCGCCGCGATCGAAGGCGCGACCGGCGGCGGCTGATCCGCCTCGCTGCGCTGGGCGGCGACGCCCGGCGCCTCGGCGACATGAATGAGCGAAACCGAAGGCGCTGACATCTCGCCCTTTGCGGCGGGACTCTCTGGACGGTGCCCGCGCTGCGGCAAAGGCCCGCTATTCCGCGGTTTCATCGCGCTTGCGCCGCGCTGCTCGTCCTGCGGGCTCGATTACGCCTTTTCCGATTCGGGCGACGGCCCGGCCGTCTTCATCGCTTTGATCGGCGGTTTGATCGTGCTCGGCGCCGCTTTATGGACCGAGATCGTCTATGAGCCGCCGATCTGGGTTCACATGGTTCTCTTCCTGCCGCTGACGATCATCGTCTGTCTTGGCTTGCTGCGGCCCTTCAAGGGCGTGCTGATCGCCTTGCAATATCGCAACAAGGCCGCGGAAGGCCGGCTGAAAGGCTAAATTCGTGGCGAAGCGCGGCCTCGTCTCGGCGCTGATCTGGCCGGCCTTGTTCACGGCGGCAGGCCTCGCGCTGTTGATTGCGCTCGGCGTCTGGCAATTGCATCGCCTCGCCTGGAAGGAGGCGCTGATCGCCGAAGTCTCGGCCCGGGTCGGCGCGCCGCCTATCGCCTTGCCGCCGCCCGCCGAATGGCCGCAGCTCAAACCCGCGGATTACGAGTATCGCCATGTGCGCGTCGCCGGCAATTACGATTTCGCTCATCAGGTCCTGGTTTTCCGCCCCTTGGCGAGTCCGCGCGGCCGCTATGGCGGACCCGGTTACTTGGTCATGACGCCGCTGCGCCTCGCCGACGGTTCGATCGTCATCGTCAATCGCGGCTTCATTCCGGACGACAAGAAGGCCGCATTCCTGAGCGGCGCGGAGAACGGCCCGGCCGCGGCCGAAGTCACCGGGCTGATGCGATCGCCGGAACAGCGCACCCTGTTCACCCCGGCTGACGATCCCGCCGCGGGGCAGTGGTTCACCCGCGATCCTGCCGCCATCGCGTCGGCGATGAAGCTCGAGCGCGTCGCGCCGTTCACGATCGATGCGGACGCCGGGCCCGATCCGGCCGCGTTGCCCGAAGGCGGCGAGACCATCCTGTCCTTTCCGAACAATCATCTCTCCTACGCCGTCACCTGGTTCGGCATGGCTTTCGCCTTGGCCGGCGTGTTCGCCGCCTTCGCATGGCGGAAGCGGCGGGAGATTGGCGCAGGCGCTCCCGCTTAGGACTCGCGGCTGCTGATCCGCGACCACGCGCCGCGCGCCGGGGTCCGGTAAGTCTGACATAATCCTTCTGGAAATCTTGCCAGAAGGAGGGTGGAGAGGTGAGAGTCGCCGTTGCCGCATTGAGCCTCGGGGTCGCCTTGCCCGCGTTGCTTGATCTCGTGCCGCCTGCGGCGGCTCAGGACGCCGCAGCGGGCGAGAGAGTGTTCCTCAAATGCCGGGCCTGCCACCAGATCGGCGAAGGCGCGCATAACAGCGTCGGCCCGGTCCTCAATGGCGTGGTCGGGCGCAAAGCCGGAACATATCCGGACTACAATTACAGCGAAGCGAACAAGAATTCCGGTCTCACCTGGGACGAGGCGACGCTGAAAGAATATCTCAAGAACCCGCAGGCGAAAGCGCCCGGCACCAAGATGACCTTTCCCGGTCTCGCGTCGGAAAAGGACATCGACAACGTCATCGCCTATCTGAAGACGTTCGGCCCGGACGGAAAGAAGCTCTAGAGGCGAGCAAGTTGCTTTTGGGCGGGACCTCCTCGTCATGGCGAGCGAGGCGAAGCAGTCCCTTCGCAAGGCTCGGCTCTATGAATGAATTGCGTCGTCGCGTCGCTGCAATCACGGCCGAGACAATGCGGCTGACGCGCGGCGCATTCTCGAAGCAACGCAATCGCTGATCGCGCCGCCCATTCCAAAACGCCGCTTTCGGGTTTCCGCGCTGTCGTTCGCCGCCTCAGGCCGAATGCGCGTATTCCCAGTAGAGCTCACGCGCCTTGCGGTACAAGGGCCCGGGTTGCAGATCGCGCCCCTCGAGCCGCCGCACCGGCGCAACCTTGCCGAAATTGCCGACATAGAAAATCTCGTCGGCATTGTCGAAATCCTCGAAGCTCAGGGTCGTTTCGCGCGCCTCATGTCCCGCCTCGCGCAACAATTTCAGAACGCGCTGACGGGTGACGCCGTTGAGGAACGTCCCGTTCGCCGCAGGCGTGTAGACGATCCCGTCCTTGGCCATGAAAATGTTGGCGGTGGCGAGTTCGGCGACATTGCCGAGCATGTCGGCGAGGATGCAATTGTCGAAGCCGCGCGCATTGGCCTCCATCAGCGCCCTCCCGTTATTCGGGTACAAACAGCCGGCTTTGGCGTTGATCGGCATCGTCTCGGCGGTCGGCTTGCGGAAGGGCGAGCGGGTGATGGCGATGCCGGTCGGCTTGGGCAGCGGCGCTTCGTAGATCGTCAGACAGAAGCGCGTCGATTCCGGGTCCGGCGGCACCGAGGTCGCGCCACTTCGCTCGGCCCAGTACATCGGACGGATGTAGAGCGCGGCGTCTTTGGGGAATTTCTTGACCCCTTCGAGAGCGAGGTTCGTAATCGCCTCGTCGCTCATCGTCGGCTTGAGCCACATCGCCTTGGCGGAACGGTTGAGCCTCGCGCAATGCTGATCGAGATCCGGCGTCACGCCCTCGAAGGCGCGCGCCCCGTCGAAGACGCTGGAGCCGAGCCAGAACGCGTGCGTGCGCGGGCCGATGATGGGCTTGTTGCCCTCGAACCATTCGCCGTCGAGATAGGTGAAAGTCTGCGACCAAGTGGACATATCCGCCCTCGCTCCTCGCCTTTCCTTCAGAAGGACATCAAGGCAATAAAAAAGGCCCTTTCGGGCCCTCGGGATGCGCCAGTTCCGGGAAAGCAGGGCTTAAGCCTGTCCCGTCTCCGGCGTTACTTTTACGAAGAGAATCGCGTTCATGGCAGGTCTCGCCATCGAGATTGGCGTACGATAGTGAACTGCGCGGTCGAGGTCAAGGAAAAAGCCGGGAAGCGGGTCCCGTGCCTAACGGCGTCGCCGAGCGAAGCAGGAAAAGCGCGCGGCCCCAGGGCTCGCCGCTTCGAAGGCGCTCCCGCGCCGCGTCTCGTACCTTTCAGTCGGTCGGCAATCCCGCCTTGACCAGGCCTTCGGCGATCCGCTTGACGTCCTCCTCCTTCTGGAACGGCAGGCGGCTGATATGGGCGGCGAAGGAATAGTTCGGATTGATCGCCTTGAGCTCGTCCCAGACGCGGCGCGCTTCGCCGGGCTCGCCGAGATGGCCGAGCGCCGAGGCGAGCAGGGATCGCGCCGAATCGGACATTGGCGCGAGCATCAAGCGCTGCTTGAAGATGAGCGCCGCCGTCTCGTATTTTCCGGCGACCAGATAGGCCATGCCCAGGAACTGGAGCCCTTGCTGGCTGACGACTGGGTCGAGCCGCATGTTGCGCTCCATTTGCGCGATCGCTTCGAGCGGCCGCCCGGCGAACAATTCGAAGCTCGCCAACAGGCCGCGCGCCGGCGAGTAATTGGGGCTCAGCGCCAAGGCGGCGTTGGCCTCGGCGACGCCGCGCGCCATGTCGCGCTGGCGCCCCGCGACCATCGCGCTGGCGAAACGGGCGAGCGGCTCGCGCGGATCTTTTTCGACAGCCTGATCCGCGTACCCTCTGGCGATGTCGAGGGCGCGATCGGCCGCCTTCGTCCATTGATTGGTGTAGTCGAGCACATAGGCCCAGGCGAGTCCGGCATAGGCCTGCGCATAATTCGGATCGAGTTCGATCGCGCGATTGAGCGCCGCGACCGCTTGCTCGAAGGTCTCGCGATTCTGCGTCGCGCCAAGCAGAAGCTCGCGCGCGCGGATGAAATGGTCATGCGCCTCGACATTGGCGGGCGCGCCGGACTCGACGATCCGCGCTTTCTCCGCCGGGCTCAACGTGACTTTCAGGGCCGACACGATTCGCTGCGTCAGATCGTCCTGAACGGCGAATATGTCGGTCAAATCGCGATCGTAGCGCTCCGCCCAGACATGCGCGCCGCTGGTCGCGTCGATGAGCTGGGCGGTGACGCGCACGCGATTGCCGGCGTGGCGGATGCTTCCCTCCAGCACGAAGCGGACATTGAGTTCGCGGGCGACGTCGCGGATGTCGAATTTCTTCCCCTTATAGGCGAAGCTGGAATTGCGGGCGATGACGATCAGGCCGGCCACTTTGGCGAGGTCGGTGATGATGTCCTCGGTCATGCCGTCGCTGAAATAATCCTGGCCAGGATCGCCCGACATATTGTCGAAGGGCAGAACGGCGATCGACGGCGCTTGGCTCCTGGCTTCGCGCGCCGGTTTCTTCGCCGGCGCGGCGGCGGGCGCGTCGCCCGGTCGCCATTTCCAGATCGAGATCGGCCGGTCGATATTCTTGACCCGGACCTGGCCGCAATCTCGGAACGCGCTGTCGATGCGATTGCCGACGCCTTCATGGACGATCGAGGAGATGCAGACGCCGCCGGGTTCGGCCAGCGGCTCGAGCCGCGCCGCGACATTGACGCCGTCGCCGTAAATATCGTCGCCGTCGATGATTACGTCGCCCAGATTGACGCCGATCCTGAGCTGGATCGCCGGCTCGCCCGGCGGCAAAATCCGATTGGCCACCGCATTTTGCACGGCGACCGCGCATTCGACGGCGTCGACGACGCTGGCGAATTCGACCAGCGTGCCGTCGCCGATCAATTTGACGATCCGGCCGTTATGGCCGGCCACCGCCGGATTGAACAGATTTTCACGGAAATGCTTCAGCGCGGCGAGCGTGCCGTCTTCGTTGGCCGCCATGAGGCGCGAATAGCCGACGACGTCGGCCGCCAAGATCGCCGCCAGCCTGCGATTGGTTTGAACTTCCGCCATGGCCGCCCTCGTATCAGCGCGCGGGGCGCGCGCCAATACGCGACGCTCATGTAGGGCTTAAGTCGTCAGCGTCAATGCGCGGCCTCGCGGCTCAGGCGAAGCGGGCTGCGACCATGCAGACGAGCGCGACGGCGAGAAGCGCAGCGGCGAGGCGCTCGCCGAGGGCCATGCGGCGTTCAGCTTCCGGTCCGGCAAGTTCGCCCTGGCGCAGCCTGCGGCTGGCGCCGCCGACCAACGCGCCCTGGACGCCCGCCGCGGCGATGGCGCAGAGCGCGCCGACGAGGAGGACCTGCTCCATCGGGCCGAAGCCGCCCTCATGCAGCAGACGCCAGAGATAGGCGCCGGTCAGCACGGCGACGACCGCCGCGCCCATTTGCGGCCGGAACAGTCTTTCAGCGCCGAATTTCGGATCGCGGGCGACGACGAAAGTCGAGCCGGCCCAGAACACGGCGGCGAGGGCGTGCAGCGAGATGACGACGATCACGACGGTCGGCATCGACTTGACTCCTATCGATTGGCGTATTCGATATACAATATGTATAGTGAAAGTGTCTAGGTCATGCCGCCCCGCTCCTACGCCAGCCCGGCGCGTCATGCGGCCGCAGCGCAGACCAAGGCGCGGCTTGTCGCCGCGGCGACGCGATTGCTGCGCAAGGCGCCGCGCGCCGGCGTTTCGCTCGAGGCCGTCGCCAAGGCGGCCGGCGTCAGCAGGCTGACGGTCTACAATCAATTCGGCTCGCGCCGCGGCCTGTTCGAAGCGGTGTTCGACGAGCGGGCGAAGGCGGGAGGCCTGCTCCGCCTCGCGGGGGCGGTCAATGATCCCGATCCGCGCGCCGGGCTCGACCGGGTAATCGAGATTTTCTGCGATTTCTGGAGCTTCGATCCTTCGGTCGGCCGCCTGCACCGGATCGCCGATCCCGAATTCGCCGAAGCGGTCGCCGCCCGCAACGAAAGGCGCCGCAAGGCGATCGCCGCGCTGGTTCAGCGGATGAGCCCCGAGCCGGCCGGCGAAAACGCGACGCGCGATCTCGTCGATCTTCTCTTCGCTCTGACCAGCTATGCGATGTTCAACCTGCTGCTGGTCAATGGCCGCAGCGCCGCGGAAGCGAAGACTTTGATCAAGGGGATTTGCGCCGCAGCGCTCGCCCTCTTCCGGAGAGAGGGAGGCCGGGAATGAGGGATTTGCTCAGATAATAGTTCGCGTCATTGAATCGTACGGAGCTCCGTATCCTTCCTGCGCCGCGACGCCCTCATTGCTGGCCGGCCTCCTTCCGGGCGAGGGGGAAGAGCGCCTTGATTGCGTCCCTCGCGCCTTGCGCCAGCGGCGAAGGCGGCGCGTCGAGCGGGAACCAGCCGATGGCGGCGATCTTGTCCGGCTCGCGATTGACCGGCTCGCCTGCGGCGATTGTCGCGCGATAGATCGGCGACACCCAGTGCTGGCCGTCGGCGCCGATCATCTCGGTCACGCAGAGCAGCGGCCCGAGCTGAAGCTCGACGCCGACTTCCTCCCGGATTTCGCGCAGCACGGCGGCCTCGACCCGTTCGAGGAAATCGACCTTGCCGCCGGGCAGATTCCAGTGGCCCGCCTCGGGGATTTTGCGGCGTTCGACCAGCAACAGCCGGCCGCCGCGAACGATCGCCGCGCCGCAGCCGACGCCGGGTTTTTGACTCAATTTCGCAAGCTCACGCCGCCAGCGCGGCCAGGATGCGGGCCCAGGAGCGCGCCCCTTTGTGGAAGGACGAGCGCTCGTATTTTTCGTTCGGCGAATGCGCCCTGTCGTCGTCGAGCGAGAAGCCGATGAGCAGCGCGTCCATGTTCAGTTCGCGCTTGAACGCGCCGACGATCGGGATCGAGCCGCCCGAGCCGATCAGCAAAGCCGGCTTGCTCCATTCGCTCTCCAGCGCCCGCCGGGCGCGGCGCAACGCTTCGCTCTTGGTCGCGACCGAAATCGCCGGGCTCGACGCGTGGCCGATGAATTCCGCCTTGACGTCGGCGGGCAGCCGCTCTTCGACGAAATCGCGGAAGCTCTGCGAAATCTTGTCCGGATTCTGCCTTCCAACCAGGCGGAACGAGACTTTCGCCCGCGCTTCGGCCGGCAGCACGGTCTTCGACCCCTCGCCGGTGAAGCCGCCGACAATCCCATTGATCTCGCAGGTCGGCCGCGACCAGATCATCTCCAGGACGCTGCGGCCTTTTTCGCCGGCCGGAGCGGAGAGCCCGACATCGGCGAGGAACGCCTCCTCGTTGAAATCGAGCTCGCGCCATTGCGCGGCGATCTCTTCCGGCAATTCGTCGACGCCTTCGTAAAAGCCAGGCAGCGTCACCGCGCCGTTCTCGTCGTGCAGATCGGCGAGAATGCGCGACAGGACGCGGATCGGATTGATCGCCGCGCCGCCGAACAGGCCGGAATGGAGGTCGCGATTGGCGCCGCGCAGGATCACCTCTTCGTAGAGGAGCCCGCGCAGCATCGTGGTGATCGCCGGCGTCGCCCGGTCCCACATCGCGGTGTCGCAGACCAGCATGACGTCGGCTTTGAGCTCTTTCGCATTCTTGGCCATGAAGCCGGGCAGCGACGGCGAGCCGATCTCTTCTTCCCCCTCGAACAGCACGCTGACGTCGCAGGGCAGGCCGCCGGTCTCGCGAAAGGCGCGGCACGCTTCGACGAAGGTCATCAACTGGCCCTTGTCGTCGCAGGCGCCGCGGCCGACGATGCGCTGGCCGGTCGGCGCGTCGACGAGACGCGGCTCGAAGGGCGGCTTCTCCCAGAGTTCGAGCGGCTCCGCCGGCTGGACGTCGTAATGGCCGTAGAACAGGACATGCGGCGCGTCGCGCCTTGCGCCCTTGGCGTGGCCGACCACCATCGGCTTGCCGTCGGTCTCGCGCCGGCTGATCTCGAAGCCGAGCCCCTTCAATTCGCCGACCAGCCAATCGGCGGCGCGCAGGCAATCGGCGGCGCGAGCCGGATCGGTCGAGACCGACGGAATCGACAGCAAGGAGAATAACCGATCGAGCGCCGCCGTCTGGTTGGCGTCGATTTTAGCTAAAACATCGTCGATTGTGGCCATGCTCTTCTCCGAGCCGCGATCTTAAACAATCGCCGCGCGGGAAACCAGACGACCCCAACGGCCGCCGCCCGTCATTGCGAGCGAAGCGAAGCAATCCATTCATAGCGCGACGCCCTACGAATGGATTGCTTCGTCGCTTCGCTCCTCGCAATGACGGAATGCGTCGCGCTCAGAACATCTTGCGGAAGATGACGAACAGCGTCGCCGACAGCAGCATCGCGCAGGGCAAAGTCAGCACCCAGGCGAGCGCGATGTTGCGCAGGGTCGAAAGCTGAACGCCCGAGCCGTTCGCCGCCATCGCGCCCGCGACTCCGGACGAAAGGACATGAGTCGTCGAGACCGGCAGGCCGAAGCCGTCCGCGGCGGCGATGGTCGACATGGCGATGAGTTCGGCCGCGGCGCCCTGGCCATAGGTCAGATGCTCCTTGCCGATCTTCTCGCCGACCGTCACGACGATACGCTTCCAGCCGACCATCGTGCCGAGGCCGAGCGCGATCGCGACGACGATCTTGACCCAGGTCGGGATGAACTTGGTCGAGGAATCGAGCGACTTCTTATAGGTGTTGAGCGCCGCGACCTCAATCGGCTTCAGGCCGTTCTCCTTGTCCCTCATCAGCAGGCGGAGCGCTTCCGAAGCCAGGTACATGTCGTTGCGGATGTTGCCGACCTTGTCGAACGGCGCCTTGGCGAGCGAGCCATATTGCTCGACCTCGCCGGCGATGTTGCGCACGAACACGGCCAGCGACGGATAAGTCCCTTCGTTGAGCTTGCGGTCATGCACGAAGGCGGTCACCGCCGGCCGCGGGTCGCCAAGCACGTTATAGCCCGCCGCCTGCGCCTCGATGATTTTCGAGGCCGCCTGCGAATTGGCGGCGAAAGTCGCCATATAGCTGTCCGGCAAGGCGCGATTGAGCGCATATGACGTGGGGACGACGCCGATCAGGATCAGCATGATCAAGCCCATGCCCTTCTGGCCGTCATTGGAGCCGTGGAAGAAGGACACGCCCGAGCAGGTGAAGATCAACAGCCCGTGGATCCACCATGGCGGCGGCGAATTGTCGGTCGGCGCCTTGTAGAGCTGCGGCTGGCGGATCAGGAATTTCATGATCAGCAGCAGCAGCGCCGACAGGACGAAGCCGAAGAGCGGCGACAGGAGCAGCGCATAGCCGATATTGGTCGCCTGGCCCCAATCGACGCCGGACGTCCCGTCCTGGCCGCGCATCAGCGAATTGGCGACGCCGACGCCGATGATCGAGCCGATCATCGTATGCGACGAGGAGGCCGGCAGGCCGAAATGCCAGGTGCCGAGATTCCAGATGATCGCCGCGATCAACAAAGCGAAGACCATGGCGAAGCCCGCGCCCGAGCCGACCTGCAGGATCAGTTCGACCGGCAGCAGCGAGAGAATGCCGAAAGCGACCGCGCCGGTCGAGGTGAGGACGCCGAGAAAATTCAGCGCGCCCGACCAGACCACGGCGACCGGGGCGGGCAGCGAATGGGTGTAGATGACGGTCGCCACCGCATTGGCGGTGTCGTGGAAGCCGTTGACGAATTCGAAGCCGAGCGCGATCAGCAGAGCGACGCCGAGCAGAAGGAAAGGTACGATCGTCCTGGTCGACGCGCCGCCCGTCGACGAGATGTCGGAATAGATGCTGTAGGCCATGAAGAACAGGCCGGCCGCCAGCACCGCCAGAAAGACCAGCAATTGCCTGATGTCCATCGGCTGGTCGAGACGAGGCTTGCCCGACGCAGGCGGCGCGGCCGCGCCGTGAAAATCGCTCACCGCTGTCATGGCCCGAGGCTCCCCACAGAAACGCGAGGCGGCACTTAAGCGACGGCGAATGACGCGTGTGTGACAGGTTAATTGCAGCTTATGCAAGCGGCTCGTCGAATGGCGCGAGGGGTCGGACGGGAACGGCCGCCCATGCCACGTACCTTTGAGAGCTCGCTAAATCCGTCCAGCCCCTTGTTCGACCCGCCGGAGGCGAGTCGAACTTCCCGAGCGGAGCGAGGGCGACGCCCCTCGCCCCGACCCTTCCAGAAGGCCGCCGCGCGCAGCCGGGGTCAAGTTGCGCCCCGCAGCAACCCGGAGCCACGCGCAGTGAGCGAAGCGAGCGAGCATGGCGAGGATTGCGAGGAGCGCAGCTTGACGCCGGCGAGCACGGCGGCATCGGCGCTTGTCAAATGCGGCGCGTTCGCCGCAATCGCGCGCGGTGCAGCACTGCCGTACCGTCGTTTGCTTCGTCATCGGCTAGCCGGTTGATTAGGCCGCACGTACGCTAGCCGCTGCGAACCAGCGGCGCGATGCCTATACTTTTCGAAACCGCGTGGCGTCTCATGCCGCCGTGCTCGCCGGCGTCAAGGTCCAGTGCTCGCAATCCTCGCCATGCTCGCTTCGCTCACGCGAAGCTGCGCGTGGCTCCGGGTTGCTGCGCGCTTCCCTTGACCCCGGCTGCGCGCGGCGGCCTTCTGGAGGGGTCGGGACGAGGGGCGTCCCGACCCTCGCTTCGCTCGGATGTTCGACTCGCCTCCGGCGGGTCGAACCAGGGGCTGAACAAGTGTGAGGGGCGCGCGCAGAAGGGGGGATTAACGACGGTTCGCGATGTACCTGCGGTCCGCTCTCCGCTCTCCGCGCTACGAAAAGCCTCGGGCGGATCAAGCCGCCTCCTACGTCCCGCTCGCCCGCGCCCGCTCCGCCTTCTTGCGCTCGTTCGGATCGAGCAGCGCCTTGCGCAACCTGATCGATTTCGGCGTCACTTCGACCAGCTCGTCGTCCTCGATATAGGCCAGCGCCTTTTCGAGCGTCATCTGGATCGGCGGGGTCAGCCGCACCGCTTCGTCCTTCGAGTGCGTGCGGATATTGGTCAGCTTCTTGCCCTTGAGCACGTTGACTTCGAGATCGTTGTCGCGCGTATGCTCGCCGACGATCATGCCCTGATAGACCTTGACGCCCGGCTCGATCATCATCGGGCCGCGATCTTCGAGGTTCCACATCGCATAGGCGACCGCCTCGCCGGCATCGTTCGAGATCAGGACGCCGTTGCGCCGGCCCTGGATGTCGCCCTTCCACGGCGCGTAGGAATGGAACAGCCGGTTCATCACCGCGGTGCCGCGCGTATCGGTCAAGAGCTCGCCGAGATAGCCGATCAGCCCGCGCGTTGGCGCATGGAAGACGAGCCGCAGCCTTCCGCCGCCGGAGGGGCGCATCTCGACCATCTCGCCCTTGCGCTCCGACATTTTCCTGACGACGATTCCCGAATGCTCTTCGTCGACGTCGATGACGACCTCTTCGATCGGCTCGAGCAATTGGCCGTTCTCGTTGCGGTTCATCACCACTTTCGGCCGCGACACGGCGAGTTCGAAACCCTCCCGGCGCATCGTCTCGATCAGGATCGCGAGCTGCAATTCGCCGCGGCCCGAGACGATGAACGCGTCGGTCGTCGGCGCCGGCTCGACTTTCAGCGCGACATTGCCCTCCGCCTCCTTGAACAGGCGGTCGCGGATGACCCGGCTCGTCACCTTGTCGCCCTCCGTGCCGGCGAGCGGCGAATCGTTAACGAGGAAGGTCATCGACAAAGTCGGCGGGTCGATCGGCTGCGCCTGCAACGGCTCGACGACGTCGAGCGCCGCGAGCGTGTCGGCGACGTTGAACTTCTCTAAGCCGGCGATCGCGACGATGTCGCCCGCCTCGGCCTCCTCGATCGGCGCGCGCTCGATGCCCCGGAAGGCGAGTATTTTCGAGACTCGGCCCTGCTCGATCACATTGCCCTTGCGGTCGAGCACCTTGGCCGGCGCGTTCGGCTTGATCGAGCCGGAAAAGACGCGGCCGGTAATGACCCGGCCGAGATAGGGATTGGCCTCGAGCAGAGTGCCGAGCATGCGGAAGCCGCCCTCGCCGACTTTCGGCGGCTCGACATGGCGGAGCACGAGATCGAAGAGCGGCGCCATGTTCTCCTTCGGCCCGTCGGCGGCGAGCGCCATCCAGCCCTGCTTGGCCGAGCCGTAGAGGATCGGAAAATCGAGCTGCTCGTCGCTCGCGTCGAGCGCCGCGAACAGGTCGAACACCTCGTTGACGACCTCGGTCGGCCGCGCGTCGGGCTTGTCGACCTTGTTGATGCAGACGATCGGCTTGAGGCCGATCTTCAAGGCTTTGCCGACGACGAACTTGGTCTGCGGCATCGGCCCCTCGGCCGCGTCGACCAGCACGATCGCGCCGTCGACCATCGACAGAATCCGCTCGACCTCGCCGCCGAAATCGGCATGGCCGGGCGTGTCGACGATGTTGATGCGCGTCTCCTTCCAGACGACCGAGGTCGCCTTGGCGAGGATGGTGATGCCGCGCTCGCGCTCGAGGTCGTTCGAATCCATCACCCGCTCGGCGACCCGCTGGTTCTCGCGGAACGCGCCGGATTGCTGGAGGAGCCGGTCGACCAGGGTCGTCTTGCCGTGGTCGACATGGGCGATGATGGCGATGTTGCGCAATTGCATAGCGGTTTTCCGAAGCGGCGAAAGGCGCGAATCGAAGCCCGCGCCTCAACGAACGCCTTCAAAAGGGCTGACATGACGGGAACGCGACAGCGGACCGCCCTGCAGCCCGGTCGAATTTGTGCAGCGCGATACAGGATTTTGGAGGGAAAGGGAAGACCCGTGCGTTACACGCTCGCAAATGCGACCCTCAAAGCGATACTATACAGGCGAATCGCAAGGTCGACCGCAAAGTTTCACATAAATACCAATCTCTTTGAGATTAAAAATTGGACGCACTAAATGCGGATAAATCGGCTCTGGGCTCAGAATTTTCGCGGTCTTAAAGACATAGTTTTGGAGGGCGCAAAAGATGTCAATGTAATCTCGGGGCCGAACGCGGTCGGGAAGTCGAGCCTCCTTGAAGCCATTCGATTGCCAAAATCAATGCTGGGTCCACGGATACCAGTGGAGGCTCAGCAGGCCCTTATCAACATCGGGGGATTGAGTCCTCACTATCAAGCAATAGGCAGCCCCGGCGTTGATATCGCGTCGCTCGCCAATGATCCCAGCAATGAAATAAAGCTCGGCTTCAACATGCAACTATCTCCGACTGAGATCGGCGTCTTGCGAAACTCAATCGGACAAATCTCGATGCTGATGTTGCAAACCGAGTTGGGGAATAGCGCCGCTGAAAATACGCTCGGGTTCACGCAATATCTTTCCTCTCAAAACGGTCGGAAGCGCATTGGAGAGTTGACAAAGGACGCTGCAGAACGGGTCCAGACGATTTCCGATGGGTTCAATTTCGATATCGAACTCAGAATGAATGTTTCTGACCGTTCAATTCGAGGAGCGGATAGCTTTAACCAGACTCTCTTGACGATTTTGGATCGACGACTGGCGACAAATAAAACCTTGATGAGTTTCTTTCCGGCCGACCGTGCAATGCCTCAAGGAGAGCAACCGATACAACTCGGCAGTGCTGACGCAATGCAGCAGTTGCTGTCACACATGGCAACACCCAATGTAAAATACCAGAGGGTGAAACAAGCAATAATACAGACTCTATTGTTGGGTTCGGCTGGCACAGATAAGCTGATGGCTGAGTTTGATTTGATATTCAAGTCGCTTCTACCAGGCAAATCTCTGACCAAGCTTGAATCGAATTCTCTCGGTCTTCTCCGAATTTTAGTTGATGATAAGTCGACTGGTAAATCATTTGACATCGACTTCATGAGCAGTGGTGAAAAGGGATTGCTGCTAACTTTTCTGTATATCAGCCTGACTATGGAGTCCGGCGGAATTGTTTTATTGGATGAACCTGAATTACATCTTAATTCAGCTATTCAGGAACGCATCTTACCCTTCATCTTTGAACATTGTGTCGCAAAATTACCTGTTCAGGTTTTCATTTGCACGCATAGTCCGGAGATCGTACGGGACGCCTTCGCAAACAGCAATTGCGCTTTGTATCATTTGCGATCCGGGACCGATCTTACGCCGATCATGCCGAGTGATCAGCGAGAGTTGTTTGAGGTGATCGGGCGACTTGGCAATTCGACCGCTGACGTGCTCTTCACAAAAGGAAACATCTATGTCGAAGGCGAGCATGATAGTGAAATAATAAAAGCCGGATTTGGGGAATTGGTAACAGGGTACAAGATAAGCGCGCTCGGTGGTCGAGGTGATGTCGAACGAGAAGCTCCCCTTCTCAAGAAAGAGGAGGAAAAAGGAAGATTGAGAAAAATTCAGCTATTTATCATCGACAACGACGGCAATCCAATCCAATTCCAAAACGGGAACTATGTAAAGGTGATACAATGGTCGAAACATTGTATCGAAAATTATTTGATACAGGACGATATATTGTTTGATTTGATTACGTCGTTTGGAACCCGGAGTGTTGAATCTCGCGGGTCATTTGCAGGCGCTTTGAAACAACTTGCTTTGACGCAAGCCGCCGAGAAGGCAATTCGAGAAGCTTACAATGAAGTATGTCCTCCGTCTCCTGGCTTACGCAATGAGGATGTCAAAGATAAAGACCTAGTCGACGCAGCCGGAGCGCTAGCTGGTCGACTGCAATCGGTAAAAGAGAGTCTGCACACATTCGAACCAAGCAACTGGTCTGCGTCATTCGTAGCAAATGCAGAGGTTCGAAGGAAGGCAATCGAGACCGAGTGGGAATCCACTTGGAGGGATCGCTGCAATGGGAAGAAGTTGATCGACGATCTATATAAGGCGTACCAGATAAATATGGACAAAAAGGAGTTTAAGAAGAGTATCGTAACTCGGATGGCAATGAATATGTCCGACAACTGGCGGGTCATGAAAGACATCCTATCAACATCATTAGGCGTCCCTCCCGGGTAAACATTAGGTAGCAGAGCGCTTCGGCCGGTCGTACTATGGAGAGTGTAATACCCAAAGCAAACTCGCCAGCACGAGAAGATCGGTGGGACTTTGTACCAGCCCGGCCGAGTAAACGATAACCGGCGCTTGCGGCTTGTACGTCTGCGCTCGCCTCTCCGTATCGCTATGGGGCCGGCGGAGCCTTTGGTGGGCACTCGGTCGGCGCCACCGCGGCGACGCAGGCGCGCGGCGGCGTCGAGCCGGCCGCTGTTCGCTTCGGCGTTGTCTCCGCAGGCTCGATCGGCCGGACCGACTCGGCTGCCGCCGCCGTCCCTGCCGATCGCTGCGATCTTCGAGCGCGTGAGAGCCATCGGCGCCGCGGCCGCCTCGGCAACCAATCTATGCCGCGCGACGGGCGCGTTCGGATTGTAGAGCGACGCCTTGCTCGGACCCGCGGCGGCGGCCCAGCGGCGGGCGATTATCGCCACCCTGCTGCCTCGCCATGCACTTGGCCCCAACTGATTGAGACGGTTGTACTTTATCGCGCGCCGGCCGCGCCGATGCGACAAAAAGATTGACCGGCTCGACTTTCCTGACGATCATAGCTGTGTTCGCTGTTGCTTGGAGCCCGTCGGAAAAACGCGAATCCAAATTTTCTGCATCGCAAGCCTTTGAAATTCCCCGATTCGCGGAAATATAGATTTGGAAATTCTTGGCGGACGCGGAAGGCCCCTCGGCCTGTTTTGCAGCCGCGCTTGCCGTTGCGCGTCTATTCTTCCGTAGCGTGATGTTACGCTACGGAATGAGAGGCCAGATTCGCGTCGGGCGGAATTCGACCGCCGCGGTCGAGGTTTTTCCGCCCGCGCGGCGGCGAGGGGCGCGCGAGAGCATGTCGCTGGGCGTGATTTGCGCTGGGATCGAATCGCTTTGGCCGCCCTGGGCGGAAGCCGGTCGCCGCGCCGCTCGCCGGGCGGGTCGTTCGCCTGCGTTCGGATCGCGCGCCGCTCGCTGGCGTTTATCGCCGCCGCGTCGCTTGGCCTTGCTCCTCGCTTTGCTGATGGCGCTGGTCGGCGGGCGCCCGGCCGTCGCCGAGACTCGCATCGCGCTGGTCATCGGCGACGGGCAGTACCGGCATGTGCCGGTTCTGAACAATCCGCCTTTCGACGCCAAGGACATCGCCGCCGAATTGCGGACGCTCGGCTTCCAAGTCACGCTCGGCGTCGATCTCGACCGCGCCGGCATGGAGCGGGCCATCGCCGATTTCGCCAAGGCGTCGGCTGAGGCCGACGTCGCTTTGGTCTATTACAGCGGCCATGGCGTGCAGGTCGCGGGCCATAATTATTTGATCCCGGTCGATGCGGAGCTGCATGACGAGCAGGACATCTACAAACATACGATCCATTTCGACGAGGTGATGAAGGCCCTGCAGCAGGCGAAAGGGATTCGCCTGCTCTTCCTCGACGCGTGCCGGACCAATCCGGTGAAGGACGCTTCGTCGGCGGCGCGCCCGCAAGGTTTGGCCCGGGTCGGCGACGCGGCCAATTTCCTGATCGCTTTCGCGACCCAGCCCGACAATGTCGCCTATGACGGCGCCGGCCGGAACAGCCCGTTCGCCCAGGCCCTGCTCAGCCATCTGGCGACGGCCGGGCAAGACATTTCGAGCATGATGATCGAGGTCCGGAAAGACGTCATCGCCATGACCGGCGGCGCGCAAATCCCTTGGGAGAATTCTTCGCTCACCCGGCAATTCTACTTCGTCCCTGGCCAAATGTCGGAGGGCGGGTCGTCCGAGACGCTGCTCTGGCGCCTTGGCGCGGGACAAAAGGACGCCAGCCTGCTGCGCATCTATCTCGACCGCTATCCGGAAGGCGCGCATGCCGGCGACGCCAAGGCGCTGCTCGACGAACTGGGCCGTCAGAACAAGGCGGCCGCGGCGCCGGCGGCGAACGAAAACGTCGAAGACTTGCTTTGGCGTCTCGCCAAGAGCGAGCGCCAGCGGCCGCTGCTCGAACTCTATCTCGCCCGCTATCCGAACGGGCCGCATCGCCAGGAGGCGGAGGCGCAGCTGGCGAGCCTGCCCGATGCGCAAAACGCCGGCGCGCCGCCGGGGATCGTCTGCCAGCGGCTCGCGACGCATCCGCGCGACGCGACCGCCGATTTCCCTGGAACCGAGCTCGAGACTCTGGCGCGCAACGCCGATCTCGCCATCGCCGCCTGCCGCGAGGCGGCCGCGCAACATCCCGATCAAGCGCATTACGTCGCGCTGCTCGCCCGCGCGACCGCGGCGGCCGGCGAACGGGACGAGGCGGTCCGCCTCTATAAGCAGGCGGCGGAGGCCGGCGACGCGCGGGCCCTGGTCAGTCTCGGCCTGCTCTATGAAGCGGGCGACGGCGTCGCCAAGGACCTCAGGGAGGCGGACGAGCTTTACGCCAAGGCCGCGGCGCGCGGCAGCGCCGACGGCGCGATCAACCTCGCCGTCGCGCTGATGAAGGGCGCCGGAATCGAACGCGACACGGCGCGCGCCGTCGCGCTGCTCAAGGGCGCGACGGCGGGCGGCTCGGCGATCGCCGCCTATGATCTCGGCGTGCTCGCCGAGCAAGGCGTCGCCGGCGGCCCGCGCGAAGCGCTGGACTTGTTCCGTCGATCGGCGGCGCTCGGCGATCCGCGCGGCTATGTCGCGGCGGCGATCCTGCTCGACGAGGGCCGCGGCGTCGCCAAGGACCCGGAAGCGGCGGCGGAGGAATTGCTGCGCGGCGTCGCCGGCGATTCGGGCGAGGCGTTCAGCCAATTGACGTCCAAAGCGCCGACATGGTCGCACGAGACGATCAAGGCCGTCGAGGCGCGGCTAAAAAGCGCCGGCTATTATACCGGCCCGGTCGACGGCAAAGGCGGCGCGGCGCTGGCGCCGGCGCTGAAGCAATGGCGGCTGCTCGGGCCGCCGCAACGCAAATCGTGACCTCCCCTGCAGCCGTGCTTGTCTCCCATTTTCGGGCGCCGCTCTCGCGGGAATGACGCCTTGGTTGAAAGCGCTCGGTTCAGCGCATCGCTTCCGGCGCGGGAGTCAGCACGAAGGTACAAGTTTCGATGAGGTCGCCGGCGCGGCCATCGGCGTCGGCGACGGCCGGCTTGCTCGCGGCCGCTTTGGCGACGACCATGTTCGGTCCGACGAGCTGGATATTCGCGCCGATGCCGCGGCCGCGGCCGAGCAGATTTTCGCGCAAGGCGTGGTCGGGGCCGAGCTCGATCCTCCGCCCGGCGCTCGACGCCAAGGCGACGCGAATGCTTTCCAGGACCGGCGCCGGCTGACGGGAGATCGCGAGCAGGATCGTCTCGGTCTCTCCGGCGGCGACGGGAATGTTGACGTCGGGCACAGTCGCCAGATCGCGAATGGCGCCGGGCTTGGTCTCGCCCAAGGCGTAGACTTTGGACTGGAGCAGACCGGCGAAGGCGACCCGGAAGGTGGCCGCGGAGGCGACCGGCAGCCGGTCGCCCGGCGCGAGCGGAATATTCGCCGGTCCCTGATCTGGCGACGGCGCGGCCGGATCGGCGACCCAGACCTGCCAGGAGCAGGCCGGACCGCCGGCCGCGCGCGCAAATTGCGGCTCCAGCCAGGCGACCGGCCCGCGCGCCGCCTCGGCGACGCTCGGCGCGTCCGCGGCGGATTCCGGCTTGACCCTTTGCAGAAGTCCCTGGTCGGCCGGCGCGAGATGAAGGCCGATATTGGCGACGACCGCATCCGCCTCGGCGAGACTCGGCGCGGCGACGACCCAACCGACTCGGCTGGCGCCGGAATAGGCTTTGACCAAGCTCGCGAAAGCGGAAATGTCCGCATCGCTCGACAGCCGGGCCGGCGCCGCCTCGGCGCTCGCCGCGCCAAGGCCGGCGAGAGCAAATCCGATAAAGGCGCCGAGCGCGCCAAGGCCGCGCTTCGCCGGGCTCGAGGGGGCCGAGATTTTTCTCATCCGTCCGACCATCTGCGTCTCGCTTCGCTCAAGAGGGGCAGAGCCCACGGTCGTTGACGACTTTGAACTGATACTGGATTTCCGCGCCAAGACGATCTTCCAGAAAGCTCGTCGTGGTCGTCAGCACTGCGGCGCCGGAAAGGCCTTGCAGGCGTTTGCGCAGGTCGTCCTGCAAGGCGGTGATCTCGACCGAGGGATCGCGGGTCGCCACGACGAACAGGCGAACTTCGTCCTCGACCGGCTCGACCGGAATGGCCATGGTCAGATCGACCAGATCGTCGCTCCGGCTCGCCGGCAGGAGCGAGCGGAACTGATTGGCGTCGAGAATGACCGGATCGGCCGCGCGCGAAACGGAGGCGATGAAAATCCGCGGCGGCCGCAGCCGGCTGGCGAAAGGCAGGCCGTCGCGCGCGCCGACGCGGAGCAGCAAAGTCTCGCCGCCGATCACAAGCGGCTGGCGCTGCGCGTCGTAGCAGGGGCCGAGCAGTTGAAACTTGTCGCTCGCCGAATCGTATCGCGCCCGCTGCGGCGCGGCGTCCGCCGGCGGCGCTCCGGGCGGCGGCGCGGCGAGCGCCCGCGTCGCGGCTTCGGCGATGGCGACCGGCCGCCAGGCGAGCTCGATCGGCGCGTTGCGAAGCGCGACCCAGCCGGCGACGACCAACCCGAAAGCGGCGCAGGCGAGCGCCGCCCCGAGCGCGCGGGCCGGCGTGACGATCTCGCGCAGGGCGAACGGGCCGAGCGCCTGCTCGACCCCCTCCAGCGACTCGACAAAGACGAAATCGAGCTTGGCGCCGGCTTCCGCCGCTTCGCGCTTCAGCCGCTCCAAGACGGTGGCTTCGGCGAGCTTGACGGGACGGCCGTCCGGGGTCGTATCGGGCAGCACCACCGTCATTCGCGCGCCGTCCAGCGCCTTGCGATGCTGGACCACGTAATCGCCGATCAGAAGCAGCTTGCCGCGGAGGCCGTCGACCGGACCGACGCCGACTTTCAACTCGCCGGGCGTCGACGGCAGACGGATCTCGCCTGTCGCGAAGACGATGCCGGGATCGCGGCCGAAGGCCTGCAGGATGGCGGCGAGCGTCAGGCCGAGGCCGGCGGAGCGGGCGTTCTCGTCCGAGAGGCGGCCCACCTGCAGATCGGAAATGCGCAGGTTCCAGGGATTGACCACGCCATTGCGCCGGCCGAGCCACAACCGCTCGCGGCGCGCCTCGATGAAGCGCGTCGCGGCCTCGCGCACGGTCTGGCCGATTCCGTAAAGGCCAAAGTCGAACAGTTCGGAGATTTGCGGCAGCAGCCGCGCCGGATGAGCCTCCGGCGGAACGTCGCCGGCGATCGCCTCGAAGACTTGCGCGGCTTCGCCATTCGCGCCGACCAAGGGCACGAAGACGCGTGCGATCATGATTGATCGTCCCGCAATTCGAGGTCGAAGGCGGAAAGATCGGCCTCGCTGTTGATCGCGCCGGTCACGCTCAGCCGCATCCGGCCGTCGCGGTCGAAAGCGCCTTCGACCGTATGGCCGTCGGCGAACGCGATTCGGGCCGAGCGATTGGCGTAGAGCGACAGCCCGACGACGCCTTGCGCCTGCAATTCGAGGATCGCGCCGTCGGCCTCGCTGACCAGCTTGGCCAAGACCAGACCGTCGGCGCTGAGCAAGCCCGCGGCGGGGAAGCGCCAATCGCCGGGCCCCTTGGCCGCCAAGGCCATGAAGGTCACGCGCGAACGGGCGGCGGCGCGGCCGCCCAGCGCATATTCCGCCAGCGCGGTCTGGGTCGCGACCCGCAACGTCCTCAACAATCTCGCCGTCTGGGCTTGGGTAAATTCGCCCGCCATGCTCGTCCCCTAAACTCTCAAAACGTGGCGCGACAGCCGCGCCGGCCTCGACGTTCGGTTACGGTCTGGCGCTCCCGGCCGCGCGGATGAATTTTGCCGTTCTGCTCGACAGATCATTGATATAGGCCTCGAGATCGTTGTCGAAATCGGTTTTGAGCCGGCGCCGCAGATAGAGATTGGAGCCCATTTCCTCGGCCAAAGAACGGCCGGCCATGATCCCGACGAGCAGCCGCTTCTCCTCCAGCGCGATGGCGCCGGCCGCGACCGCGACCTCGAGAAACGGCGCCGCCTCTTCGGCGTCCATCAGGGGCTCGTCCGCCTCCGCCTCGACCTCCTCGCTCAGCGTCGATTCGACCGCCTCGAACGAGGTCAGGAAGGTCTCGTCCTGGCCGGCGAGACGGGTCAGGATGGCCGAGCCGAGCATGGTCGCGACAAACGCTTTGACGTCCCTGTAGCCCGGCACCGGCGCTTGGGCGAACGCCGCCTCGAGCTCGGCCTGGCTCGGCCGGCGGCCGAAAACGCCTTTCATCTCAAGCTTGAGCGCTTTGAGGAAGGCGTTGGCGGCCTTGAGCGTATTGACCCCGATCGCTTCGTCGCCGACCAGCCATTCTTTCGGGCACAGGCCGAGCCGGAGCACTTCCGCGTAAGGCCGGTTGGCCGCGTCGAGGCATTTGAGGATGCGGTTGGAGAGCTCGAACAGCTCTTTCTTCTCCAAGAACCGCTTGAGCGTCGTCGGGCCGCCGGTCAGCGCCTTCCAGATCGACAGCGGCAGGCGGGGCCGGGGCGCGACCGGGCCGACGGCGCGGCTATTGACAAGGGAGGCGAGATTGTCGGCCGAAGAGGGCCCTTCGCCGCGCGAGCCGATCGGCCGATCGAGCACGTTGTCGAAGTAGAAATCGGCGGCGTCCTCGACCGTATTCGGCGGCGGATAGGCCCAGACGCCGACGAGAATCTCGGAATATTTCCGGTTCGAAACCAGGCTGCGATGGACCTTCTCGAACAGGGAGAAGGGCTTGAGCGAAACCGTCTCCTCCGCCTCGCCCAACGAATCGTTGCCATTGACCAAATTGGCGAGATGGCCGGCGAAATAGGCGACGACGTCCCGTCCGCCTTTTGGAGAGGTCGACGCGCTCATAGAGCCCCCTTCCGGTAGCGGCGCGTCGAATTTTGGATTCAAGACCGCCGTCTGTCCAGCGCCCGGCCGCGCCGCCTGAGGACGAATGACGCGGATCAAGGGCGGCGAGCCGCAGCCGCCCATCTTTACACAATCCTTATTCGGACGCGCGCAATTCCGAATGGATCGTTTACGCGCTTCGGGTCCATAGCCGGCGCCGCAATCGGAGGCGCCTCATGCTCGACATCGTCTTCATCGTGATCGGAACCCTCCTGATCGCCGTCATGGGCGTCTACGCCGACGCCTGTCGGCGCCTCTGAAGGAGAGGCCAATGGCCGAACCCGTCATCGGATTGCTGATCGGCGTCTGTCTCGGCGTCTATCTGCTCTACACGCTCATCTACCCCGAGAAATTCTAAGAAAGGCGCGGCCAAGTCCGCGAGAGGACGATCATGACATTGGTCGGCTGGTTGCAGATTGCGATCGTACTTGCGCTCGTGCTGGCGGCCGCTGTCCCGCTGAGCGCCTTCATCGACAAAGTCATGTCCGGCAAGCGCACCCGGCTATCGCCGCTTCTCCTGCCGGTCGAGCGCGGCTTCTATCGGCTCGCCGGCGTCGACGAGGCGAGGGAGCAGAGCGCTTATCATTACACGATCGCGATGATCGCCTTCTCGATCGTCGGCTTCCTATCGCTTTACGCGCTGCAACGTCTGCAAGGCGTTCTGCCGCTCAATCCGCAAGGGTTCAGCGCCGTCGATCCGGCCCTCGCCTTCAACACCTCGACCAGTTTCATCACCAACACGAACTGGCAGAATTACGGCGGCGAGACGACGATGAGTCATCTCGTCCAGATGCTCGGCTTGACAGTACATAACTTCGTCTCAGCCGCGACGGGCCTCGCGATGGCTTACGCCTTGGTGCGCGCCTTCGCGCGGTCGAGCGCGACGACGGTCGGCAATTTCTGGGTCGATCTGACGCGCTGCACGCTGTACGTCCTTCTGCCGATTTCGATCATCGGCGCGTTCGCGCTCCTTTTCGCCGGCGTGCCGCAAACGCTCGCCGGCTCAGTCGATGCGACCACTCTCGAGGGCGCGAAGCAGACGATTTCGCTCGGCCCAGTCGCCAGCCAGGAAATCATCAAGGAGCTCGGCACGAATGGCGGCGGCTTCTTCAACGCCAACTCGGCCCATCCTTTCGAAAATCCCAACGCCTGGTCCGACATTGTCGAAACCTGGGCGCTGCTGGTCATCCCCGTCGCTTCCGTTCTCGCTTTCGGCCGCGCCGTCGGCGACCTCCGTCAGGGTCGCGCGATCCTCATCGCGATGGCCATCCTTCTCGTCGCCGGGATCGCCGTCCTTTATTGGGCGGAGGCGGCCGGCAATCCCTTGCTGACGGCGCTCGGCGTCGATCCTTCGCAGGGCAACATGGAAGGCAAGGAGGTTCGCTTCGGCCAATCGCTCACGGCGCTATTCGCGGCTGGCACCACCGGCACCAGCACCGGCGCCGTCAACGCGATGCACGATTCCCTTACGCCGCTCGGCGGGCTCGTGCCGATGTTCAACCTGCTCGCCGGCTGCATCTGGCCGGGCGGCGTCGGCGCCGGGCTCTACGGTTTCCTCGTCGTCGCCATCCTCGCCGTGTTCATCGCCGGCCTGATGGTCGGCCGCACGCCGGAATATCTCGGCAAGAAGATCGAGGCGCGCGAGGTCAAGCTGGCGATGTTCGCGGTGTTGATCTATCCGCTCGCCGTGCTCGGCTTCTCGGCGGCCTCGGTCCTGTTGCAAACAGGACTTGACAGCCTCGGCAATTCCGGCCCGCACGGGCTCAGCGAGATCATCTACGCTTACGCTTCGCAGAACGCGAATAATGGCTCGGCCTTCGCCGGCCTCAACGGCAATACGCTTTGGTACAACACGACGGGCGGCATCGTGATGCTGCTTGGACGGTTCGCCTATGTCGTGCCGGTGCTGGCGATCGCCGGCTCGCTCGCCGGCAAGAAGAAAGCGCCGCCTTCGGCCGGCACATTCCCGACAACAGGCCCGCTCTTCGTCGGCCTCCTGATCGGCGTCGTCGTGATCTTGTACCTTCTTCAGTATTTCCCGGCCCTCGCCTTGGGCCCGGTGGTCGAGCACTACCTGATGCTCGCCGGCAAAACCTTCTGATCGGAGTTTCCCATGGCCGCCAAAGTCAAAGCGCGCGGGTTGTTCGATCCGGCCATCCTCGGCCCGGCCGCGATCAGCGCGTTCCGCAAGCTGGACCCGCGCGTCCTGGCGCGAAATCCGGTGATTTTCGTCACCGAAATCGTCTCCGCGGCGGTGACCGGCTTCTTCATCCGCGACCTGGTCGTCGGCAATGGCGTCGCCCTGTTTTCCGGGCAGATCGCCGCCTGGCTCTGGTTCACCGTGCTCTTCGCCAATTTCGCCGAGGCGGTCGCGGAAGGGCGCGGCAAGGCGCAAGCCGACGCGCTGCGCAAGACGCGCAGCGACACGCGGGCGCGGCGTTTTGTCGACCCGAAGGCGCTCGGCGACATGCTCGAGGGCGTCAACGCGCTCGATCTTCGTGTCGGCGACGTCGTGCTGGTCGAAGCCGGCGAGATCATTCCTGGCGACGGCGAAGTGATCGAGGGCGTCGCCTCGGTCAACGAATCGGCGATAACCGGCGAATCCGCGCCGGTCATCCGCGAAGCGGGCGGCGACCGCTCCGCCGTCACCGGCGGCACGACGGTTCTGTCGGACAAGATCAAGGTCCGGATCACCGCGGCGCCGGGCTCGACCTTCCTCGACCGCATGATCGCGCTCGTCGAAGGCGCCGAGCGCCAGAAGACGCCGAACGAGATCGCGCTGTCGATCCTGCTCTCCGGCTTGACGATCATCTTCCTGATCGTCTGCGTGACGCTGTGGCCCATCGGCGTCTATTCCAAGACGACACTCTCGGCGACGGTGCTCATCGCGCTACTCGTCTGCCTCATCCCGACGACGATCGGCGGCCTGCTCTCGGCGATCGGCATCGCCGGCATGGATCGTCTGATCCGCTTCAACGTGATCGCGACGTCAGGCCGCGCGGTCGAGGCGGCCGGCGACGTCGACACGCTTCTGCTCGACAAGACCGGCACGATCACCTTCGGCAATCGCATGGCCGACGAGTTCACTCCCGTCGCAGGCGTCGCCGACCGTACGCTCGCCGAGGCGGTGATGCTGGCGAGCCTCGCCGACGAGACGCCGGAAGGCCGCTCGATCGTCGCGCTCGCTAAAACCCGCTATTCCTTGAACCCGCCCGACTTGCCGCCAGAGGCCAAGGTCGTCCCCTTTTCCGCCCATACGCGCATTTCCGGCGTCGATCTTCCCGGCCGCTCGCTGCGCAAGGGCGCGGTCGACGCTATCCTCGCCGACGCCAAGATGACGCGCGAGACCGCGCCGCCGGAGTTCCGCCAGGCCGTCGATCGCATCTCTCGCGCCGGCGGAACGCCGCTTGCGGTCTCGCAGAACGGCCGCCTGCTCGGCGTGGTCCATCTCAAGGACATCGTCAAACCCGACATCCGTCAGCGCTTCGCCGAGTTGCGGGCGATGGGCATCAAGACAGTTATGGTGACCGGCGATAACCCGCTCACCGCCGCCGCCATCGCTTCGGAAGCCGGCGTCGACGATTTCCTTGCGCAGGCGACGCCGGAGGACAAGCTCGCCTATATCCGCAAGGAGCAGCAAGGCGGAAGGCTGATCGCCATGTGCGGCGACGGCACCAATGACGCGCCGGCGCTCGCCCAGGCCGATGTCGGCGTCGCCATGCAGACCGGCACGCAGGCGGCGCGCGAAGCCGGCAATATGGTCGATCTCGATTCCGATCCGACCAAGCTCATCGAGATCGTCGGCATCGGCAAGCAGCTCCTGATGACGCGCGGCTCGCTGACGACCTTCTCGATCGCCAACGACGTCGCCAAATATTTCGCCATCATCCCGGCTTTGTTCGTGGCCACCTATCCCGAACTCGGCGCGCTCAACGTCATGCGGCTCGCCTCGCCCCAATCGGCAATCCTCTCCGCCGTGATCTTCAATGCGCTGATCATCATCGCGCTGATCCCGCTGGCGCTGAAGGGCGTCGCTTACCGCCCGATCGGCGCGGCCGCGCTGCTGCGCCGCAACCTCCTCGTCTACGGACTCGGCGGCATCGTCGCGCCGTTCATCGGCATCTGGCTGATCGACCTTCTGGTCTCGGCCTTGCATCTGGCTTGAGGACGAAGACATGTTGAACCAAATCCGTCCTGCAATCGTCATGCTCGTGCTGTTTTCTGCGCTAACGGGCTTGGCCTATCCGCTTGCGATCTGGGCCGTGGCGCAGGTTGTCGCGCCGGGTCAGGCGAATGGCGGCCTCGTCACGCTCAAGGACAAGGTCGTCGGCTCGTCCTTGATCGGCCAGAACTTCGCGACGGACAAATATTTTCACGGCCGTCCATCGGCGACGCAGACGCAAGATCCCCAGCATCCCGACGATCCGACCAAGACAATCGACGCGCCCTACAACGCGGCCAATTCGACCGGCTCCAATCTCGGTCCGACCTCGCAGAAGCTCATCGATCGGGTCAAGGCCGATGTCGAGGCCAGACGCGCCGCCGGCGAAACCGGGCCTATTCCCGCCGATTCGGTGACGACGTCCGCATCGGGCCTCGATCCCGACATTTCGCCGCAATACGCTTTCGCGCAAGTCGCCGCCGTCGCCAAGGCGCGCAATTTGCCGGAGGACAAGGTGCGCGCCCTGGTCCAGGCGCATATCGAAGGACGGGCGCTCGGCCTATTCGGCGAGCCGCGCGTGAACGTGCTGCTCCTCAATGTGGCGCTGGATGAGCTATCATCATCGTAGAGAAACGCAGTCAGCCGGTGCTGTCATTCCCGCGAAAGCGGGAATCCAGGCCGCGCCCGCGCCGAAGCGCGGCGGTTCTCTGGATTCCCGCTTTCGCGGGAATGACAACTGCGCAACAAACGAGGAGCCGTGGCGCAGCAGGATCGCGACCTCGACCGGCGGCCTGACCCCGACGCGCTGCTGGCGCTGGCGGGACAGGAGAAGCGCGGTCGTCTCTGGGTCTTTCTCGGGGCGGCGCCCGGCGTCGGCAAGACCTATACGATGCTGCAGCGCGCCCGCGCGCTCAAAGCCGCGGGCGTCGATGTCGTCGTCGGCCTCGTGGAAACGCATGGCCGGAGCGAGACCGCGGCGCTGCTCGAAGGGCTTGAAATCCTGCCGCGGCGCAAGGTCGAATATCGCGGCCATATCATCGAGGAATTCGATCTCGACGCGGCCTTGGCGCGCAAGCCGCGGCTGATCATTGTCGACGAGCTGGCGCATACCAACGCGCCGGAAAGCCGCCATCCGAAGCGCTGGCAGGATGTGGAGGAATTGCTCGACGCCCGTATCGACGTCTGGACCGCGCTCAATGTCCAGCACATCGAGAGTCTCGCCGACGTCGTCTCCCGCATCGCCGGCGTCGCCGTACGCGAGACCGTGCCCGACACGGTCTTGCGCGACGCGGCGGACATCGTCCTCGTCGACATCACTTCGGACGAACTGATCCAGCGCCTCAAGGAAGGCAAAGTCTATCTGCCCGAGACGGCGCAGCGCGCGCGCGAGAACTTCTTCACGCCGGGCAATCTCACGGCGCTGCGCGAGCTTGCGCTCCGCCGCACGGCGGCCCGCGTCGACGACCAGATGGTCGATTATCTCAAGCAGAACGCGATACAGGGGCCGTGGGAGACGGCGGAGCGGCTTCTGGTCTGTGTCGGTCCCGACGCCCTGTCGGAAACGGTCGTGCGCGCCGCGAGCCGCCTGGCGACCGGCCTCAACGCGAGCTGGGTCGCAGTGAGCGTCCAACTGGCCGGGCGCGAGGAGAGCGATCCGACGCGGATCAAGCGGGTCGACGACGCTTTGCGTCTCGCCGAGCGGCTTGGCGGCGAGACCGAGCGCCTGATCGGGACCGACCTGCCGGCCGAAATCCTGAACTATGCCGAGCGCGAGAACATCACTCAGATCGTCGTCGGCCGCTCGCAGGCCGGCGTCTTCGCGAGGCTTCGCGGCCGGTCCTTGAGCAGCGCAATCGTTCGGCGCTCGCAAAACATAAATGTGCATATCGTCACCGGCGAGCGCGCCGAGCACGCGCGCCCGTGGCGGCCCGGCTTAGCCCGATTGAGCGACCCGACCGCCGTTCTGGTCGCACCCGCCGCGTCCGTCGCCGCCGCCGTCCTGGTCGGCCATGTGCTCGAGCTCTGGCTGCGATTGCCGAACCTGTCGATGGTTTTTTTGGCCGCGGTCCTGCTCTGCGCGATTCGATTCGGCATACGTTCGGCGATTATCGCCGCTGTTCTCTCCTTCCTCGCCTACGACTTCTTCTTCGTCGAGCCGCGCTACGAACTGACCATCGCCGAACCGCAGGAATTCTTCGCGCTGGTGATCTTTCTCATCGTCGCCGTGTTCACAGGCGCGATCGCAGGTCGCGCGCGCGATCAGGCGCGCAGCGCGCAGGCGGGCGCAAAGATAACGCAATCGCTTTACGAATTGTCGCGCAAACTGTCCGGCGCGACCTCGCTCGAGGAGATTCTGCTCGCCGCCACGGTCTATATGCACAAGACGCTCAACGCGCGCTGCGTCGCGATGCTGCTGCCCGAGGACGGCGAACTCAACCTGGCTTCGTCCTGGCCGCCTCTCGACCAACTCGATCCCGGCGAGACCGGCGCGGCGAAATGGGCTTTCGACAAGGCCGAAGAAGCCGGATGGCGGACCGGCACGCTGCCCAACGTGCGGTTTCAATTTCGTCCGCTGATCACCTCGCGCGGCGTGGTCGGCGTTTGCGGCGTCGAGCCGGCCGATCCGGCCGAGCCGTTCTCGCCCGAGCAAGAGCGGGTTTTGGCTTTGATTCTCGAACAGACCGCGATCGCGGTCGATCGCTCGTTGCTGGCGCGCGAATCGGTCAAGACGGCCGCGCTGGAGGAGAACGAGCGATTGCGCGACACGCTGCTCGCGTCGTTGTCGCATGATCTGCGCACGCCCCTGGCTTCGATCACCGGCGCGGTGACGACGCTCAGGCAATTCGGCGAGACGATGCCGCAGCCGCAGCGCGCCGATCTGCTCGCCTCGATCGAGGAGGAGGCGGCGCGCCTCTCTCGTTTCGTCGCCAATCTCCTCGATATGTCGCGGATCGAATCCGGCGCGATCAATCCGAAGCGCGACTATATCGACGTCGCCGATATCGTGCGCGCCGCGGTCGAACGCGCCCGCAAAGCCTTTCCCGACCAGCGCACCGCAACCAATCTCGCGCCGGATTTGCCGTTCATTCGCGGCGACTCGAATCTGCTCGAGCAAGTCCTATTCAATCTGCTCGACAACGCGCATAAACATGGCGGCGATTCCGGCGCGATCGTCCATGCCCGGCGCGACGGCGGCGACGTCGTCGTCAGCGTCACCGACGAAGGGCCGGGGATCAAGCCGGGCGATCTCGAACGCGTCTTCGACAAGTTCTACCGCGGCGGCCGCGCCGACGGCCGCAAGGCCGGCACCGGCTTGGGCCTGTCGATCTGCCGCGGCCTGGTCGAGGCGATGGGCGGGAAGATTCACGCAGAAAGCCCGGCGCTGAGGCGGCGCGGAACACGGATCGTGATGCGCTTTCCCGGCGCCGAGCCGCCGCAGCGCAAGGAGCAGCCGTGATGACGCTCCGCGTTCTGGTCGTCGACGACGAGCCGCAAATCCAGCGCTTCCTCGGCCCGGCGCTGAACGCGGCCGGCTACGACGTGCTGAGAGCTGAGAGCGGACGCGAGGCGCTGCAGATGATCGCGACCGCCGCGCCTGACGTGGTCGTTCTCGATCTCGGCCTGCCCGACATGGACGGCAAGGACGCATTGCGCGAAGCGCGGCGTTTTTACGCCGCGCCGATTCTGGTTCTTTCGGCGCGCGACCGCGAGGCCGAGAAAATCGCCGCGCTCGATCTCGGCGCGGACGACTATGTCGAGAAGCCCTTCGCCATCGGCGAGTTGCTCGCGAGATTGCGCGCCGCCCTGCGCCGCCACGCCGGCAAGGCGAGCGCGATGAGTAAAATCGAGGTCGAAGGGCTCGTCATCGACTTGGAGAAGCGGCGGGTCGTCAAGGACGGCGCGCCTGTCAAGCTGACGCCGCGCGAATACGACGTGCTCGCCGTGCTCGCGCGGCACGCCGGCCGAGTGGTCACGCATGGCCAGATCCTGACCTCCGTCTGGGGACCCGCCCATAAGGACGATACGCAGTACCTCCGCGTCTTCATCGGCCAGTTGCGGGCGAAGGTGGAGAGCGATCCATCCGCGCCGAAGATCATCCTGACCGAATCGGGGATCGGCTATCGGTTCGGGGAAGGGTAGAGGGTAGAGAGCGTACGTAAACACTTTCCGTCATTGCGAGGAGCAAAGCGACGAAGCAATCCATTCATAGAGCGCAATACCCTACGAATGGATTGCTTCGCTTCGCTCGCAATGACGGGGCGTAACTCTGCTTTCATTCAAAAGTCCCAACAAACCCCGTCGCGTAGACCGCCGCCTCCTCGCGCAGCACGGGGATGCCGCCGATGACCGGATAGGCGAGGAGCGAGGCTTCGCTCCAATAGCAATCGCCGCTCGGCGTCATCGGCAGGCGCGTCGCGGGGCAGGCCCAGACGCCGCCGCTCCGCGCCGGCGCGACCGCCGGCGGCGTTATCACATAAGCGTAGGTCGGATTGAGCGGATTGGAGGTCGCCGCGATGGGCCGCTTCTCTTCAAGGCGGCCGCCGAGCGCGGCGATTGCGTCCGGCAATCCTCTAATGTAGCCGAGCGCGTCCATACGCGCTCGGCCGGCCGCGGAATTGTCCTCGTAAGACGGCTCGAACAGCACGACTCGCTTGCGCGCGACGCGGAAGAGCTCCGCGAGCGCCTGTTTTTCGCGGCCTGCATTCGGCTCCAGAGCGTGCGACGTCCAGACCACGTCCATCGAGCCGTCTCTTAACGGCAAGCGCAGAAGGTCGCCGACGAAGCTCGACAGAATCGCGCTCAGCTCCGGCCGCATCTCGGCCTGCGCGAAGGCGCGGCCTTTGGCGATGCGGCTCCAGGAAATATCCGCGGCATAGTGAGCGACGTCGTCGCCGCAGCCATTGGCGACTCCGACCAAGGTCGTCATCTCGCCCGTCCCCGCATCGAGCACGCGGTCGCCGGGCGTGACATGGTCGCGGAGGATGACGGCGAGCTCCGCCGTGTAAGCGCGCCAGTAATCGCGATTGGCGCGGACATAGTCGATATAGCTTCCCGCCTGCAGATCATAGGCGATCTCGATGATCTGCGGCGTGTTGCCGGTTTCGCCGAGCATCTCGCGCAAGGTTTGCATGACGTTGCGGCCCTCACGATACGCGGCGAGGGCGGGGCGAAGGTCGCAATATTTCATTTCTCCATCTCCTCCGCGGGCGACGCGGGGCCAGCGCGCCTTCGCATCATGCTGGACTGGCCGCCCATGGCCGAGAGTCCAACAGCCGCGCCGAGCCGGCCGAGTCGCCGAAGACAAAGCGGAGCGGGACGATCGCGGCCTCGGCGAAAACCTCCGCGGCGTCAGTCTTCAGCCGAACTTCGTTGCGCCCGGCGGCGAAAGCCAATCTTTGCTCGAATCCTTCCAAGACGCCTGGCGCGGTCGCCTCGAATGAAATATCCAACGCGGCCGACGCCGCTGGCTTCAGCGCGATGCTGACTTCGCCGGTCGCCGTCGCAAAGAGAAGCCCCTCCCGCTCTTCAATCTCGAAGCCGCTGTAAAGGTACGGGCGCGCCTCGGGCCTGGTCGCATCGAGCCATTCGGGCGGACGCCAGGATAAGCGCTGATTGATCGGACGAGCAGGCGCGCCGGCGACGATCGCATAAGGCGGAACGTCGCGGGTGACGACGCTATTGGCGCCAATGATCGCGCCGCGGCCGATCCGGACGCCGGGCGCGACCACGACATGCGCGCCGAGCCAGCAATCCTCGTCAATGCGCACCGGCCGGTCGAGAACGTACTGCGCCGCGTCGGGATCTTTCGCTGCTTGCGCGAAAAGCGCCTCCTGCGCGCGGATCGGCCAAGCCGGCCTCAGGTCGTAGATATGCTTGCCGGACGAGACGAAGACGCCCGGAGCGAAAAGGCAGCCTCTGCCGATCGTCACGCTGCCGTTGATCAGCGCGCCGCGCTGGAAACTGGCGCCGGCGCCGATCTCGATGAGGCTTTCGGTGTGAAATTCGACGTCGCGGTAGGTCCAAACGCTCGGTCCGAGCCGAATCACTCCTTTGCGGCCGAGATTGAAGACGCAGCCCGCGCCGATCTTAGCGCCGCGCCCGATCGCCAGGCGGCGCGCGTCGCCATAGACGCGCGCGGCCGGATGGAGCCGGACGCCGCGCAATGCGAAGCGCATCGTATTGGCGAAGCCGGCGAGCGGCGTTCTTTGCCAGAGCGCGGCCGGCGTCATTGGCGCGGCGCTCCGCGACAGGCCCAGGCGGCCGCGGCGCAAAGCGCGAAATTCGCCGCGGCAAGACCGACCGCGAGCCAGGCGAGGCTCTGCGCGGACGGCGCCTGGCCTGAAGCAAAGGTTACGGCGGCGAAGACGAGGCCGGCCAAAGCGAGCGCGGCGATCTGGATTTTGAGGAGCAGCGCCTCGCGCCGGACGACGAGAAGGAAGCTCGACCAGAAATCGGCGACGCGCAGCACGGCGGCGACGAGGAGCGGCTCGACAAGCGGAACCGATCCGGCTTGATGCGGGAAAAACCGGTCGACGGCGAGGCCGATAAAGGGCGCGATCGCGGCCGCGGCGACCGCCCCAAGCGCGGCCAGGCCGAGCGACAGGGCGGCGGTCAAGCGAAACGCGTCTTTCGCCGATTTCGCCCAATAACGTCGGCCGATCAACGGGAACAGGCTGGCGTTGATCAGGAATTGCAGGGTTTGCGCCGCCGCGATCGAGGTCCAGGCGAAGGCGTAATGGCCGAATTGCTGCAAATCGAGCGTCGCCGCGGCGAGCCAACGGTCGGCGGCGCTTGTCAAGAAGGACAGAAGCGAGCCGAGCATGAGGACGATGGCCGGACGCCAGGCGGCGAGCTTCAGCCGGCGCGCGGCCCGCTCGAGCAGCGTCGCCGCCGCGATCTTCGTACGCGCGACGATTCCGGCGCTGATCCAGACGAACAAAACCAGCGTGACCAGCGATTCGGCGAGGACCACCATACGCGAATGACGGCCGAGCAGAATGACGGCGACGCCAGCCGCAATCGTCGCCGCCGAGCGGAAAGCGATGTCCGCCGAATAGCGGTTCATTTCGAGGCGGCTGCGCGCATCGGTTGTCGCGACCTGGAAGCAGAGCTGGGTCCAGCCGTAAAAAAGGCCGACAGCGCCGCCGAGACCGCCGATCTTCATCGACAGCGCTCCTGCTTCGCCGATCGGCGCGAGCAGAATTCCGGCGGCGATCGCCGCCGCCGTCGAGACGATCACGCTCTGCGCCAGCAAGATCGCCATCGCAAACTCGCGGCGGCGGACGTGAAGCCCGGGCAATTCGCGAAGGCCCAGCAGATAGAAGCCGAGGCTGCCGACCACGCCGTAGGTGTTGCCGATCAGGAACATTTGCGAGATCGCGCCGTATTCGTCGGCGGAGACGAGCCGCGCATAGATCATCAGCTTGGCGAGCGAGACGACAGCCGACAAGCCAAGCAGCGGCATGTAGGAGAAGAAGCGGAGCGCTCGCTCGATGAACAGCGCGGTCGAGCTGAAGCGCCGCTGAAGGACGATCATCCGAGCGGAATGAGCTGCAATTGCTCCGCCGGGATCCGATCGCGCTGGGCGTCGTAATCGAACAGCGTGAATTGGAATTGCAGCAGAAGCCTGGGCTTGTCGAAAGGCGAATTGCCCTTGTGGATGCAGAACGTATCTTCGGCAAAGCCGGTTCCGGCCGGACCGCCGACATCGACGATTCTCTGCGCGGGGTAAAAGCTGGTGATTTCGTCGTCGGCATAGCGACGCAGGATCAGCCGATCCGAGAATTTCCGATAAGGCCGCTCTCGGTTCGAGCCCCTGACCAGGACATGCGAGCCGTCGCCGACGGCGACATCGGTAATGTAGAAAAAGAACTTAAGAATAGCGAAATCGTCGACGTCGGAATGGAATCGATGGGCGTGCCTGACCTTGTCCTCCTCCGACGCATTGGTGGCGAACGTCCACCATAGGTTCGGGTCATGGGCGAAAGGCGCGCTGCCGAAATAGCGCGCCGCCGCGTAGTGAAGGAACGGATCGGCGCGCAGCTTGGCGATGACCGGGCATTGCGCCTCGGTGTTGAAATACTGGGCGAGGAGAATCGGCCGGTTCAGCGCCTTCTCCGCATCGCGGTGCCGGTCGAGGCGAAAACCGAGGCTGGGCTTGCGATCCGCGTAGACGGGGGCGCTCTCGGCATAGGCGCGGACCGCGTTGACCGCGTCGGCCGGCAGCGTCAGGCCGAAGGCGCAGCCGTCCCGCTCGAGGTCGGCGACGAACTTTTCGGCGTCGATTCCGGCGAAGACGCTTTGGCCAAGCCGGCCCTGCAACTCGCCGAGCAGCGTCCGATAGGCGCGGCCTTCGATCAAGCCCTTCGCGCCCTTGACGACGCCGTTGATGCTGCGGAAACGCGCCGCGCCGCGCATCATGGCGTAATTGGGGTTCTCCCTGAACGCCGCCACAACGGACGCCAGCGTCGTCACATTCCGCTCCCTTCCCCGCAGCGTCGCAAAGCCGCGTCGCGGGCGGGCTAGCGACTACCTCATGGCCAGAATGGGCGCAAGCCGGCGCCAAGCCTCCGCTGCGGCGTTCCGAAAAACGATGGGCGCTGGTTTACCGCGCAGCCAGAAATCCTTTGAATTGGCCGGGCGAGCCCAATACTCCATCCGGCGGACGCCGAGTCGGGCGATGGGGACGCAGGCTCCTTCGAGAGCGCCGCGCCGGCTCACGGAGCTTCGACGCGTAGGACGGACCAGGGGCTGATGTTCTTTCTCGTCTCCAAAGTGGCGTGGTTCTTTCTGGTGCCGGCTCACGTCCTCATCTTCGGCGCGTTCCTTGGCGCTGTCGCCGCGGCGGGCAAGTTCGCGCGAGCGGGACGAATCGTCGCCATCCTCTGCGCCGCGACCATCATTCTCGTTGGGGCGGCGCCGATTTCCGTTTGGCTCATTCGGCCGCTCGAGGACCGCTTTCCGCCGCCGCCGGCCGACGCGCCGCCGCCGACCGGCATCATCGTGCTCGGCGGGGCGATCGTCGACGAACTGACACAGGCGCGCGGTCAGGTCAGTTTCGGCGAGGGCGCCGGCCGCCTGGTCGAGGCGGCGGTTCTGGCCCGGCGTTATCCCGAAGCGAGGGTCGTCTATACCGGCGGCGGCAATTCCCTCTTCGGCAATTTTTCTTCCGAGGCCGAGGACGCCAAGAACTTGTTCGTGTCGCTCGGCGTCGCGGCCGATCGCATCCTGCTCGAAGGACGATCGCTGAATACGGACGAGAACGCCCGCTTCACCCGCGATCTCGTCTCGCCGAAGCCCGAGGAAGTCTGGCTGCTGGTGACCTCGGCCTATCACATGCCGCGCGCGATGGGCCTGTTTCGCCATGCCGGCTTCAACGTCGTCGCCTATCCGGTCGATTATCGCTCCTACGGGAACAACGACGATCTGTGGCTCGCGCGCGAAGCGCCGATCAATCTGCGGCTCTTGGACATCGCCGTCCATGAATGGATCGGCCTGATCGCCTATCGCGCCTCGGGCAAGATCGACGACTGGTTTCCGGCGCCCTGACGGCGTCGCGGCGCTTCCCGCCCGGCCATGAGTTCGCCGACGGCTGCGCTACAGATCGCCGCGCGGGAACAGATCGCGCAAGCGATCGACGGCGCGGTAGAAGCCGCGCCTTCCATTGTCGATCAAGGGCCGCTGCGCCGATTCCTGTCCAGCGGAGTAGAGAGCCTCCCACTCGCCGCGCTCGATCAGATCGAGCGTCGAATCTTCGTCCCGCTCGTCGTCGGCGCAATTCTCGTCATCCGGCTCGAGTTCGCCGCTGGACAGGAGCCGCGTCAAGCGTTGCGGATCGGCGCCTTCGTAATAAGCGTATTGGGTCGTGGTCACTGCTTGGACGTAAGGGACGAATTGCGCAACGCGATAGGCCATATTGAAGCAGAAGCGCAGAGTCAGGCGGCGTATGCGCCGCGACTCTTCTTCGCGCTCCGCCGCCGGCGCCGAGCTGAGCAAACGGACGCCATTCAGCCGCGAAGCGTCATAGGCGTTGCTTTGAAATCCCGCCTGTTGATAGATCGAGGGCGACGTGCCGATCACTTGCTTGCCGAGAATGCCGGCCTCCAGAGCGGCGCTGCCGCCGGCGACGACGATCGCGTCGGCGGCGCGAATCAAATCCGCCGTACTCTCGCGGCTGGCGCTCGCAATCACCGGAACGCCGGCCTTTTGCGCCCAGCGCGTATAATATTTTTCCGAAGCTTGACCGGTGCGACCGCTGACCGCCTCGCCCCAGACCGGATGGCAGCGCAGCAGCAGTTCATCGGGCTGGAGACCGAAATGGGCCATCAGCGCCTCGTAGGCGCGGGTCCGCTCCGGCCAGAGATCGGCGCAATCCGGGTGGCCCCAGGATTCGCTGCGGCTGCCGGGAAGGAGCAGGATGCGCCGGCGGTCGCCGCTCGGCCAGGAAGCAGGCGCGGCGTTCACATTGAAGGCGCGCCATTCCTTGTCGTTGCGCCGCAAGAAGCGCGCCGAGATATGCTTGGCCGCCCGCAGGGCTTGCGCTCGCGTCAGCGGACGGTCGCGCCAAGCGCCGATCATCTTGTCGACGGCGCGCAGGCCGAGACAATTCTCGTCCGGAAGAAGCTGAACGCCGTCGCCGAACCAGGTCCGCTCCTGGCTGACATAGCGAATGCCTGCGTCCCGCGCCGCTTCGAGCACGCCTCTCGTCGCGTCCATGCGGCCGTTGAAGGCGCAGATCGCGTCCAGCTTTTTATCGTCGATCCAGCGGCGCGCGGCGGCGTAGCCGCGCCGGGCGGCGGGCTCCAGCCGCTCGGCGAAGCCGAAAAACTCCGGGCTCGCGAATTCTTCGTTGGTCTCGAACCGGCCGAGCGTTCCGGCGCTGGACAAGGCCCATTCCTTGGACCGCGCCGAGGGCGGCGGCTCCGCGCCGGCGTATTCGCCGATCGACGAAACGCCGCGCGCCTCGAACGAGCGGACGCCGCCCGCCCGGCACAGCGCGCAATTGAGCCAGCGGGGACGCTCGTGCTTCTGCTCCTGCGTGTAGCAATTGGGCAAATCGCCGTCGCAGGTCAGAAAGAAGACGTCATGTCCGGCCTCTCGCGCCAGCCTCGCCAAATAACGAAGCATCGACACGTGCGGGCGCCAGGAATAGACGCTGGCGAAACCAATTCTCATTGTCGTTCGGGCTGGCTCGGCGAATGTCCCGCGCCGCTTTCGCCGCGCTCAACCGCGCGCGCGACGCCTCTCGCCGTCAAATTCATTCCGGCGAGCCCGCTTGCGCATAGACGATCTTGGCGAAGAGATGGCTCGAGAATCCCTGCTTGAACATGCCAATCGATAATTCCTCCGGGCTTGGCCGGTCTTCATCGCCCGGGAACTTGTGCACGCCCAGTTTGTACCAGGCAAGCCCTCGCCGCTTGAATTCCTCGATGGCGCGCGCCTGGACGACATGGCCCAACGGCTTGTCGAACAGATCTCGATCATAGGCGGCGACGCTATAGAGCGCTTCCCCATCCGTCATCTGGAAGAAACCGCCCCCGACCATGCGACCGCGATCGTCAGCGAGAGAGACGAGCAGCGCTTCGCCGTCGACGATCATGCGCCATTGCAAATTCCAGGTGTGCGCCGTCCTCGTCACGCGCCCGGCGACGCGCCGATGGAGTTGGCGGAAGGCGTCCCAGACCAGGCGGTCCGCGCTGTCCGCATCCATGACCCGGACCGTCCAAGCGCGTAAGCCCGCCATGACCAAGGGACGATAGCTCTTGCGCCAGGTTGCGCGGATCTCGTTGATTTGCGGCCGCAGATCGACGTACATATCGTGGCGGATATGAGACGTCCGAGCGCCTCCCCGGCGGGCTCGCAGGTAGAATTCGCTCAAGCCCTCGTCGGCGAAGCCCGGCCGCGGATGCTCGCAGCAAAGGACGGCGCTCTGGTTCAGGAGCGCCGCCGCGCGATCCAGCCAGTCCAGGCACTCGGCGACAATTCGCTTGGTCGTACGGCGGGAGACGCCTGCGACGAAGATCGGCTGCGCGATCGGTTCGCCCTGGGACGTCAAGGCCGGCGCGTCGAGGCCGCCAAGGGTCAGCGGCCACAGGCCGCATGGCCGGCCGTCATTGATCAGCGTCAGCGAGGCGTCAGAGACCCGCCAGCCGGCGGCTCCTTCAAGATAGGCGTGCTGGTAATCGATCATGCTCGCCGAATACGCGACCGGACGCGCCGGCAGAGCGCGCCAAGCGCCCCGCCAATCCTCCGGATAGGCGCAACGCGGCCGCGCCCGGGCGGCGAAAGGACTCCCGTCGAGAAGGTCGGCGATCGTGACCGCGGCGGCGACATTGACCGCCTCTATCGCAGGCGCGTCCAAGGCGCCCTCAGCGATTTTGAGGGGACGCGGCGGACGCGCTCGCGTCACGAACTCCCAGGTTGCGAACCGCCGGTCTGGGCCGGCTTCCCTGCCAAGGGCGCAAGAATTCCTCCCGATCGTCCGAGCGCAACCCCTTTGGCGTCCGGCGATCGATTGCGACCTATATCAGGCGAGGCCGGAGGGGGCAAACCCTTGTCGCCCCGCGAATATTCGCGGCGGCGGGCGGCTGGTGCAAGGCGGCGCCGCTCAACGCAACAGGTCCCAAGTCAGCGGCGTGCCGCGCGCCGCTTTGCGCCGCGTCCGCATGCCGAGCACGATGTCGATCGCTTTCGGCGGCAGGCCGCCGGCCGGGCGGATGATCCGCACATTGTCGTGGGTCAGGACCTCGCCCTCCTCCACGTCGCGTACCAGGTAGAGCGAGCGGCGGAAGATCAGCGACTTTTTCTCGGCCTCGGTCGGGCCGTAGGCGACCTCGCCCATCGCCGCGGCGGCGCGGCTCGTCTCGACGACCAAGGCGCGCAATTCCTCCGGCTCCAGCGAAAAGGCGCTGTCGACGCCGCCATCGGCGCGGCGCAGCGTGAAATGCTTTTCGATGACGCTGGCGCCGAGCGCCGTCGCCGCGACCGCGACGCCGACCCCCATCGTGTGATCGGACAAGCCGACCTCGCAGCCGAACATGTCGCGCAGATGCGGGATCGTCGCCAGATTGGTGTTCTCCGGCGTCGCCGGATAGGTGCTGGTGCATTTGAGCAGGACGAGGTCGCGGCAGCCGGCGTCGCGGGCGGCCGTCACCGCCTCGTCGAGCTCGGCCAGCGAGGCCATGCCGGTCGACATGACGATCGGCTTGCCGGTCGCCGCAACCTTGCGGATGAGCGGCAGATGGATGTTCTCGAACGAGGCGATTTTGTACGCCGGGACGCCGAGGCCTTCGAGGAAGTCGACGGCGGTCTCGTCGAACGGCGTCGAGAAGGCGATCAGGCCGCGTTCCTTGGCGCGCGCCATGATCGGCGCATGCCATTCCCACGGCGTATGCGCCTCCTTGTAGAGATCATAGAGATTGCGACCGGCCCAGAGGCTGTCCTTGTCGCCGATCGTGAAGGCGCCGGAATGGGCCTCGATCGTCATCGTATCGGCGGTATAGGTCTGCAGCTTGATCGCATGCGCGCCGGCCTCGGCCGCGGCGTCGACGATCGCCAGCGCGCGCTCCAGCGACTGGTTATGGTTGCCCGACATTTCCGCGATGATGAAGGGCGGCTGGCCGAGGCCGATGAGGCGGTTAGCAATTTTGATCATTGATTGTTTGGTCCCGCCAATCGGCCTTCCAGCTCGGGCGCCCCGAGACGTGCTCTAATAGACCATCTCGCGCAGGATCGTGAAGGCTTCGGCATAGTCGAATCCGGCGGCGCCGCCGCGATAGACCGCCAGCGCTTCAACCGCCTTGTAGGACCGTGGGTGAGGCGGCGAACGCATCTCGAAATCGTAGCAGCGCAGCGCGGCCATCTTCTTGGCGAAGGTGGCGGCGATGTTCACAAACCGGACGGGCGCGAAAGCGGGCGATCCGAAAGCCCATTCGGTGCTGGACAACACCTCAAAGCCGTAAATTCGCGAGGCCTTTTGCCCCGGAACCGGGCGCAACGCGGTCAAGGTCGCCCGGCTGACAATCTGGTGATCGAAATTGAGGTCGCCGGCATGGTGGGTATAGACCAAGGACGGTCGAACGGCTCCGGCGATGTCCTCGATCCGGCGGATAATGTCGAGAAGGGGCGCCGAATCCAGCTTCTGGTCGGCGAAATTGAGAAAAATCGGCGGTTTTGCACCCAGGACTTGGAGCGCCGCGGACGCCGCTTCGCGGCGCTTTTGGATCTCCTCGCCGGTCGCCGATCCGCGGGCGGTGACGCCGTCGGCGACGAAGAGGACGTGAACCTCCTCACCCGCCTCGCAATGGCGGGCGATGACGCCGCCGCAGCCTAGCGTCTCGTCATCGGGGTGAGCGGCGCAGACGAGGACCCGATCCGTCAAGACGTCCCCTCCTTTCCGCCCGGCTTCGGAAAGAAGCGGACCGCCGCGCTCACCGCGTCGCCGGCGAGTTGCGCCGAAGCGAATTCCAGTCGCCACGGGCCATGGTCCAAAAATGCCCTTGGATAACCGTCTGCGTCCAACATCCGAATATGATCGTAGAGCCGATGCAAGTCCGGCGCATCGGCGGGGACGCGGCTCTCTTCCGGCCTTCTGCGCCGGAAGAGAGTGGCTTGACCTTCCTGCGCCTTAGCGATGGGTTCATTCGCCGCCAGCGATTGAATCATGGCGCAAATCAACTCGTACGCGCGGTCGAAGATCTCCTGGGCCGAACCGGCCAGCGAGAGCGCGCGCTTCTCATAAATCGGTCCGGCGTCGACCTCGTCGGTCATGCGCAATGCGGTGATTTTTGTCTCGCCAATTCCGCGCTGGATCAGATTTTGCAGCGGACTGCCGCCGCGGCCAAAGGGCAAATCCGTCATATGGAAGCAAACGCATTCGTACCGCTCAACGATCTGCGGCGGGACGATCCAAGACCAGTGCGGGAAGAATACGTATCGCGGCTTCAAGCGATCGAGCAGGTCGAGCGTGAGATCGCTCGGATGGCTTATGCAAAACCACGCGCCCGGCAGCGAGCCGCGCGCGCGGACGAAATGGCCGAGGAAGGCCGACGCCTTGCAGGCGACGATATAGGTCTTTTCCGTCGAAAGAGAGGCGCTCTTATCGGTTGCGCTCATATCCGCGCCTACCAGGGCTCATCTTGCACGCTTTTAGGCACAAATCTTCTCGAAACGGAAGATCGCGTCGGTTTCGGCGACCGCTGCGAAGCCGGCCTTCAAGAAAAGCCGCCGCGACGCGAGATTGCCGCGAAGGACTTCTGCGACCAGCATTTTGACGTCGGCGCGCCGCGACTTCAACGCCGCTTCGCCGCGCGCTAAAAGCTGTGCGGCGAAGCCCCGTCTCTGAAATGGCGGCGCGATGATGATCGAGATTACGGCCTGGTCCTCTTCGACGTCGAAACGAATCGAACCGATCGGCGCGCCGTCGAGCATGCCGATCCAATGATGGTGATCCGGGCTCCCGAGTTTGTGTTCAAGCCATTCACGATGGCTCGCCATGCCGACGGGATTGGCGTCGAAAAAGAAGGCGCGGATCGACGGCTCGTTGCGCCAGGCAAGCAACAATTCGGCGTCATCCATCGTCGCGGCGCGGAGCGTCAACGAATCGCCCGGCGCCAGAACGTGCTCGGCGACCCTGGCGGCGCCCTGGCCGTCGACGAGCGCCGCCGCGACCTCGCTCAAATCCCTTATGCGGCGCGGATCGTCCAGCAAGGCTTCCACTGCGCTTGCAATGGCTGCAGGGTCGAGCCGACCGAGCCGTCCGGCCAAAACCACTGCGCCTCGTACGCCCAAATTCGTCAAGCCCGGCGCCTGGTTCGCGGCGATCGACACAGCGACCGTCGGCAGGCCGAGGCAGCAGCGCTCCAACGCGGCGACGCCGCCGGTCCCGACGGCGAGATCGGCGGCGTTGCACAGCGCGGGCATGTCCTCGGCGTCGATATGGACCGTCGCGCGGCCACGGGCGGCGGCGCGCGCCTTGATCGCTTCGAGATGCGGGCTCGGCGAGCCGACGACGACATCGACCGGGATCGCCGCGAGACGCGGCGCCGACAGCGCCTCCAGCGCGACAAGCGTCGCGCCTTTCGCATCGGTCGTGCTCATGAAGACGAGAATTCGCTTGACGCTTCCGTCGCGCGGCCGGCCGCGCGCGGCCGCGAATTGCGGCCGCAGCAGCGCGTAGCTCGGACCGATCAGGCGGCGGGCGGCCGGCGGGACGAGCCCGGCATAGCGGTCCTTCGCCTCGTCCTGGGCGTTCTGGTCGAGCAGGAGGTCGCAATCATGCGGCCGGTCGGCGAGATCGTCGATCGCCATGATCCTGGCCGCGGCGGCGCGGAGCGCCCGCTCCCAGTTCTCCTCCAGCGCGTAGTGGTCGACGATGAGCCAGTCGAGCGGCGCATCGATCGCGGCGATTGTCGCCGCGGCGTCCGTGCGCCAATCCCAGGGGAGCCAGTCTCCATGCGCCGTCGCCCCCTCCACCGCGCTTCGCGCGGTCCCCCTCCCCCGCTCCGCGGGGGAGGATGGCGCCTCTCCTCCCCCGCTGAGCGGGGGAGGGGGACCATGCGAAGCATGGTGGAGGGGGCTCGCAGAGCCGGGCGCGAGAATCCTGATCTCGTACCCCCGCCCTTCGACCGACGCCCGCCAAGCCGCCGTCGAGGGCGCGCTGAGGAAGACGATCTCGGCGCCGCGCTCCCGCAGCGCGTCGGCGAGCGTCAGGCAGCGCGTCAAATGGCCGAGGCTCATCGCGCGCGAGGCGTCGACGCGGATGCCGACGCGCATCGCCGCTCACCGCACCTTGAACAGCGGCTGCAGCGGCGCGCATTTCAGGAGCTGCTTCAGCGCCCGGTTGCGCACCGCCTCGCCGAGAATCGGTAGGACTTCTCGATAAGCGGCAAGGAGTTTTTCAACATCCGCTTCGCTGTGAGCGTAGGACATGTTGTGCGTGCCGAAGGTCAGAATCCCGCGCGCCAACATTTCTTGCAAAAACAGTGTCTTGATTTCGTACGAACTATAATCCGGTGTATCCTTGATCAGCAAAAAGCTCCAACACGGCCGCCCGGCGAGCGAGACGAAATCGCTGAGGCCGTTCTCGGTGACGATCTTCGCCGCGCCATCAAGGACCGCGCGGCCGTGCGCGTCGATCGTCGCCAGAACCGGCTCGCGTTTGAGCTTGTCCAGCGTCGCCTTGGCCGCCGCCAAGGACAGCGTCTCGCCGCCCAGCGTGAAGGAGAAGAAAATCTCCTCCATCAGCCGCATGATCTCGGCGCGGCCGGCCACGGCGGAGAGCGGGTAGCCGTTGGCGAGGCCCTTGCCGTAAGTCGCGAGGTCGGGCGTCACGCCGAACAATTCCTGGGCGCCGCCATTGGCGAAGCGGAAGCCGGTGATCGTCTCGTCGAAAATCAGCAGCGCGCCATGGCGATGGGTCAGCTCTTTCAGCCCTTCGAGGAAGCCCGGCGCCGGTTCCGCGACGTTCATCGGCTCGAGAATGACCGCGGCGAATTCGCCCGGATGGGCTTTGAACAGAGCGTCAAGCGAGGCGAGGTCGTTATAGACGAATGTATGCGTCAGATCCCGCACCGCCTGCGGCACGCCGAGCCAGCGCGCGGTCGAGCCGATATACCAATCCTGCCAGCCGTGATAGCCGCAGACCGCGACACGGTCGCGCCGCGTATAGGCGCGGGCGAGGCGGACGGCGCCGGCGGTCGCATCGGAGCCGTTCTTGCCGAAGCGCGCCATCTCGGCGCAGGGCGCCATGTCGATGATCCGCTCGGCGACCTCGGTCTCGAGCGGGTGGGCGAGCGAGAAGATCGTGCCGTCTTCGAGTTGCGCCTGCACGGCGGCGCGCACGTCCGGATCGCCATGGCCCAGCGTGATCGCCAGCAGGCTGTTGACGAAATCGACATATTCATTGCCGTCGACGTCCCAGACATGGCTGCCGCGGCCGCGGACGATGAAATAGGGCGAGACGCCGAACGGATATTGGGTCTTCGACTTGGAGAACGTCTGGCTGCCGAGCGGGATCGAACGCTCGGCGCGGGCGAGGAATTCCTCCGACTTTCGATAGCGTTCGGACAAAGAAGGGTCTCCGGGTCGGTTCATCCGTTCCCCCCGCTTCGCGGGGAGGTGGCGCGAAGCGCCGGATGAGGGGCGGCGCAGGCCTCGAAAGGTACGCGCCCTTCGATTCGCCAATCACAAGCGCCGCGCAGCCCCTCACCCGGCCGGCTTCGCCGGCCACCCTCTCCCCGCTACGCGGGGCGAGGGGGCGTTTCCGCAGCTAATGACTTGGCTAGGCCTTCATTGCGTTTGATGTCAATGTTGAGCGTCGCCAATCCGGGACGCCTTGCGATCAGCGCCAAAATATCGGCGAAGCCGAAATCGGGCTTCGCGGGATAGAGCGCCGCGTAGATCGCCTTCACCAGCTCGAAATCGCGCGGCTCGTCGACCGTCCAGCGCAGATGAGACAAATTCTCGTCGTTCCGCACATGACGAATCTTGAACCGCTCCGGTTGGCGATACAGCGCCAAGGTCACATGCTCGCGCTCGGCGGCGCTGCGCGGCTCCGCCGCGATCGCGGCGAGGGCCGAGAAGCGCATGATTTCGACGTCGAGCCCGTCGGGAAAGGTCGGCTCGACCGCGTTGGAGGCGTAGTCCGCGTCGCTCGCCAACGCTTCCTCGATCACCCGGTCGATGATCTGAGGATCGGCGAGCGGGCAGTCTCCTGTCAGCCGCACGATCCAATCGGGCGCGCCGACGCTCTGCGCCGCGCCGAGGAAGCGGCCGAGCACGTCGTCGAGCGAACCGCGATAGACGGAAACGCCGTCCTGCCTGCAAATCTCCGCCAGTTCGTCGTCGCTGGCGTCGACGCTCGTCGCCACGACCAGCCGATCGAGGCGCTTGGCGCGCCGGATGCGCTCGATCTGGCGGAGGATCATCGGCTTGCCCAGCAGCCGCGCGAGGACTTTCCGCGGGAGCCGGCTCGACGATGAGCGGGCCTGCAGGATGGCGAGGATCATGACGGCCTCGTTTGCGGCCAGCGCCTGGGATCGATCACGTCCGCGTCGTTGCAAGCGAAGCGCCCATATTCGAGCGCCGGCGGGGCCTCGGCCGCCGCCAGGCATTCGGCGAGATGGGCCGCCGAGTGGACGCCGATCACGATCCGATCGACCGGCGCCGCGCTCAGCGCGAAGCCGAGCGCCGCCGCGAGCGGCGAGACGCCGGCCTCGGCGAGAGCGTCGCGCCAGAAGCGCAGCCGTTCGGCGGCCTGCGGCAGCTTTGCTGCCGCCGCTTCGGGCGTCATGAGCAGGAGCCCTTGCAGGAAAACCGATCGGACATGCACTTCAACGCCCTTTTCGGCGGCTCGCGCCAGGCCGCCATCGGCGAGCAAGCGCTGGTCGAATGCGTTGAGCGGCGCTTGGACGATCTCGATCGGGTAGCGGCTCAGCGCGTCGTCGATCTCCGCCCGATCATAGATCGAAATCCCGATCTTGCCGACGAGTCCTTCCGCGCGAAGCGATTCGAGCCGCGCCCAGAGGCGCTCGCCGCCAGGATTGAGGACATCGCCGGCGCCGTGGACGAGCAGCGCGTAGACTTTGTTCCGGCGCAGGCGGCGCAGCGAGTCGCGGAACGCCGCTTCGATCCGCTCCGTGGCCGCGTCATCGATCGTTTCGGCGCGAACCGGCTGCGTCTTGGTCACGATCGAGAAAGGCGATTCCTGTCCGGCGATCCTCCCCAGCACGTCTTCGCTCTCGCCATAAACGGCGGCGGTGTCCAGCATGTCGACGCCGCTGAGCGCCGCCAATTCGAGGATGTTCCGCGCCTCTTCGGCCGGCACTCGGCCGCCTTGATGCGAGACGCCGTAAGCCAGTCCGAACTGCACCGTCCCGAGCGCCAGACGCTTACGCCAAGACATGCGCGCGCTCTAAGCCGCCTGGGCGAGCAGCGTCTCCGACAGCCGCGCGACGACTTCGCTCTGCTCGGAATCGGTCATCGCGGCGAAGAGCGGGATGCTGATCGCGCGCTCATAGTAGCGCTCGCTCTGCGGGAAATCGCCGGGCTTGAAGCCGCGTCGGCGATAATAGGGCTGCAGGTGGACAGGGATGTAGTGCACGTTCACGCCGATCCCGGCCGCGCGCAAGCGATCGAATATCTCGCGCCGCGTGCGGCCGATCGTCTCCAGGCGAAGCTGGATCGGATAGAGATGAAAGGCGGAGCGGCCGTCGGGATTCTGCGCGGGAAGGACCAATGGCAGAGTCGCCAGGGCCTCGTCGTAGCGCGCGGCAAGGGCGCGGCGGCGCGCGACGAAAGCGTCGATGCGCTTCATCTGGCTCGCGCCGAGCGCCGCCTGAAGATCGGTCATCCGATAATTGAGGCCAAGCTCGATCTGCTGATAGTACCAAGGGCCCTCGCTCGGTCCGTCCATGCGCGAAGGATCGCGCGTCGTGCCATGCGAGCGCAGCTCGCCGAGGCGCTTGGCGAGCGCGGGATCTTTGGTCGTGACGATCCCGCCTTCGCCGGTCGTGACGATCTTGACCGGGTGGAAGCTGAACACGCAAAGGTCGCTGAAGCGGCAATCGCCGACCTTGCCGTCGAGATAATCGGCGCCGATCGCATGGGCGGCGTCCTCGACGATTTTGAAGCCGTAATCGTCGGCCAGCGCGCGGATCGCGCGCATATCGCAGGATTGCCCAGCGAAATGGACCGGCGCGACGACTTTCGGCAGTCGCCCATGGCGCCGCGCTTGCGCGAGTTTCCCCGCCAGCGCCTCGACGTCCATCAAATAAGTATCGCCAGCAATGTCGACGAAATCGACCTCGGCGCCGCAAAAGCGCGCCGCATTCGCGGTCGCGACGAACGTGTTGGGAACGGTCCAAAGCCGGTCGCCGGCGCTAAGACCAAGGCTAAGATAGGCGACATGCAAAGCCGCGGTGGCGTTGCAGACCGCGACCGCATGCGGCGCGCCGACATAGCGAGCGACTGCGGCCTCGAACGCGTCGATCGCCGGGCCCTGCGTGATGAAATCCGAGCGCAAAGCGGCGACGACGGCGGCGACGTCGTCCTCGTCGATGTCTTGGCGGCCATAGGGAATCACTTAAATTCTCTCCAGGAACTTCCGCATGTCGGCGACCGAGAGGAAGTGGGGATTGCTGCCCGATTCGTACTCGAAATCGCCCGGCGCCGGCGCGCCTTTCTCGCCGAGCGCGTTGACCGCGTAGTCGGGATGGGAGACGAAGCTGATCGTCGGCTGGATGACGTAATGATCTTTGAATTCGAGCGTCAAATGGCTGTCGTCGCGCGGGCACATGACTTCGTGCAGCTTTTCGCCGGGGCGAATGCCGATGATGTTCTTCTTCACGCCAGGGGCGAGCGCTTCGGCGAGGTCGATGATGCGCGAAGACGGAATTTTCGGCACGAAAATCTCGCCGCCATACATCCGCTCGAAGGCCTTCAGAACGAAATCGACGCCTTGGTCGAGGCTGATCCAGAAGCGGGTCATGCGCGAGTCGGTGACCGGCAGCTCCTTGGCGCCTTCGGCGAGCAGCCGTCGGAACAGCGGCACGACCGATCCGCGCGAGCCGACGACATTGCCGTAGCGCACGACGCTGAACCGGGTCGCGTGGCGGCCGACCATGTTGTTCGCGGCGACGAACAGCTTGTCGGAGAGCAGCTTGGTCGCGCCATAAAGATTGATCGGATTGGCGGCCTTGTCAGTCGATAGCGCGACGACTTTGGCGACGCCGCATTGCAACGCGGCATCGATGACGTTCTCGGCGCCGTTCACATTGGTGCGAATGCACTCCATAGGATTGTATTCTGCGATCGGCACATGCTTGAGCGCAGCGGCATGGACGACGTAATCGACGTCCTCGAAGGATTTCATCAGCCGATTGCGGTCGCGGACGTCGCCGATGAAGAAGCGCATCGTCCGCGACGTATATTCGCGCGCCATTTCGTATTGCTTGAGCTCGTCGCGCGAATAGACGATCACCCGCCGCGGCTGGTAGCGCTCGAGAACCGCCTTGATGAAGGCCTTGCCGAAGGAGCCGGTGCCGCCGGTGACCAGAATGGATTTTCCATTGAACATGACGGCGCGATGTCTAGCAGGTTGCGGGGGAGGGGCAATAGCGGATGGACGGGTCTTCCCGGCGCCGCGCTGGCGGCGCGCCCGCGGAGACGGGGCCGTCGCCGCGCGTCAGTTGAGCGGCGCGCGCGGATCGTAGGTCGACAGCCGCCATCCGTCGCGGGCAAGCCAACACGTCGCGTCGGCTGGGTCCTCCAAGCGGAAGGACCGCAGTCGCGCCAAATCGCGCAAGTCGCGCGGCGCGGAAAGCGCGCGAGCGCCGCACAGCCGCGAAGAGGCGTGATGATTTCGCGAACGCTTCCAAACCGCCCGCCCGCGCCTTAGAACGGCGGCCAAGGACGCGGGCTGGCGAGGACTTCGTGACGTTTGCACGGCGAACTGACGCCATCCTCGTTATCAAGCTCGGCTCGCTCGGCGATTTCATCCAGAGCTTCGATGCTTTTTCCGATATCCGCGCCTATCATCGCGGCGCACGGATCGCTTTGCTGACCACTCCGCCTTTCGCCGCTCTGGCGCGGCGCTCGCCGTGGTTCGACGAGGTCTGGACGGACGGGCGGCCGCGCTGGACGCAGGTCCTGATTTGGGCCCGCCTGATCGCCCGGCTGCGGCGGGCGCGCTTCGCCCGCGTCTACGACCTCCAATACAATAGGCGCAGCGCGCTCCTCTTCCGCGCGCTGGGCGGCGCGAGCGGGCCGGCTTGGCTCGGCAAAGCCAAAGGCTGCGCGTTTCCTGAACCGCCCTATCCGCCCGACGCCGGCAATGTCGACCGCATCAGGCTGCATCTGGCGAGCGCAGGCGTGCCGTCCGGGGGCGAGCCCGATCTTTCATGGCTCGCCGATGATGTCGCCGCCCTCGCGCCGCCCGCGCCCTTTGTGCTCATGGCGCCGGGCTGCTCGCCGCATCTGCCGCGCAAGCGCTGGCCAGCGGCGAATTACGCCGCGCTCGGCCGTCGCCTCGCCGGGCGCGGCTACCGCGTCGCTCTCGTCGGCACCAGCGCGGATCGCGAGGCGATCGCTGCGATCGGAGCGGAGTTCGCCGAGGCGGTCGACCTTTCCGGCCGCACCAGCCTGTTCCAATTGGCGAGCCTGGCGCGAATGGCCGCGGCCGTCATCGGCAACGATACCGGGCCGATTTTTCTTGCCGCCAAGATCGGCGCGCCGACCTTGACGCTGATGTCGTCGCATACCGACGAGAAACGCTCGGCGCCGCGCGGCCCCGCCTCGCGCTGGCTCAAACGCGACGAGCTGGCGGAGCTCAGCGTCGACGAAGTGGAGAGGGCCCTGGATCTGCCGTAAGTCTGTCATTCCCGCGGAAGCGCAGGCTTTCCGGGGAAATTGAGGGTGAGTTGAACTGCCAGGAGCGCGGACCTCGAAAAAACAGGAGACATCGAGAGTTCTTCGCCGGCTTCCGATTGTCGAGACTCAGAAACGAGCGCGCAAATCCCAAACACCGCGCTGCCATCGAGGCGGGCGCGCCTCAAGGCCGAGCCGGCTTCGCCGGTCGCTCCGCTACGCTTCGCGAGCCTTGACCCGCGCCCGCCTCGATGGCCTTTTGCAACCAAGGCGTTTTGCTGCTCGAACCGGCCATACGGCCGGTTTCGAGCAGCAAAACGTCTTGGTCGCCAATAGCCACGCCGAGCGATCGCCGTCACCCGAAGGGCGGAGCGCAAGCGAAGCACCCGCCATGGCGCCGCGCGGGCAGACATCGTGTTGCGCGTACCTTCGAGGCGCCATGGCGGGTTGACGGCGATCGGGCGGCGTGGCGCCGCGGTGTTGAAAGCAAGCCATCAGCCCCGCCGAGGCGCGGGCTTTCCCCGGACAGCCCTGCGCGCAAGCGGGAATCTAGGCTGCGCCAACTCCGAGGCGCGAAGGCTCTCTGGATTCCCGCTTTCGCGGGAATGACACGTACTCTTAATCCAGTCGCCCGCCGCTCCGCCGCGCCTGCTGAATCACGAAGCGGGCGAAGTTGTCATATTGCGCGTCGATCGCGAATTCCGCCGCCAAGGCTTGCGACGCGGCCCGGGCGCGCTCCAGGACAGAGCGATTTGCTGCGATTTCGCTCAGCTTCGCCGCCAGGCCGCGCGCATCGCCTGGCGTATAGGAGGCGCCGACGCCCTTTTCGGCGATGATGTCCTGCGCCTCCATCGCCAGGCTCGCGACGACATAGAGGCCGAAATTGACGTAGTCGAAAAACTTGATCGGCATCGCGACCTTGCTGTCGGCCTGGTACGGCAGCAGGCCGATATCGGCGTTCTCATAGGCCTCGACCAGGGCGTCGCGGCCCAATTGGCCGAGATGGTCGACTGCGCCTTCGCGCTGCGCGCGCAATACGTCGTCGCGCTTCGGGCCGTCGCCGGCGATCACGACCCGCAGCGGCGCGTTGTCGGCGCGAATGATCCGCGCCGCTTCGAGCACGGTTTCGATGTCGTAGCCCAGGCCCAATGAGCCGGCATAGATCGCGACGAGCCTATCGGATTGCGCCGCGCGCCCGCGTCGCGGCGCGAGCTGCGAGCCCCAATAGAAAACGGGCGCCGCCTCGCCGGGCGGCGCGAGCCGCCGCGCATAGGAGCGCGAGGCGAACGACACGGCCTTGTAGCAGCGCAGCCGCAGCCCGCGCGAGGCGATCAGCGCGCCATAGGCGGCCCGGCGCAATGCGCCGCTGAGACCGCGCGGCGCGGCCGTGTCCGCCTCGGGCCAGAGGTCGATCAGGTCGGCGACGACGGGCGTACGGAAGCAAAATCCGTAAGCGAGCGCCATCCAGCCGACCAGGAACAGCGGCTCGCCGACGACGACCACGTCCGGCCGGCCGCCGCGGATCAGCCGCCACACCGCTTTGACCCCGAAGACGGCCTCGTGCGCGATCCGGGCCGGCGAGAGGTTCCCGCGATAGGCGATCGAGCGAATCTGCCGCAGAAAGGGGAGGCGCTGTTGGTTGAGCGCGAGCGCGTCCGTGGAGCGCCGCTGCTTGGAATTGTGGACGAAGTCGGAGCAATAGAGCTCCGGCGCGACGCCGAGCGCCGCGAGCTTCCCGCAAAGATTGACATAGCGGTCATTGGCGCCGCCCTCGGACGGCAGCGCCGCGTAGGGCCGCAGGATTGCGACGCGCAAACGCCCCGACGCGAGCATTCAGCTTCTCTTTGCGCGCGCCGGGCTCAATTCGCGACCAGCTTGCGAAAATAGGCGATGGTTTCCTTGAGGCCGTCTTCGAGCGGCACTTTCGGCGACCAGCCAAGCGCCTTCCTGGCGAGCGCGATGTCGGGCTGGCGCTGCTTCGGATCGTCCTCCGGCAAGGGCGCGAAGACCAGTTTCGATTTGCCGCCGACCAGCGCCAGCACCTTCTCGGCAAGCTCCATCATCGTATATTCGCCGGGATTGCCGATATTGACCGGGCCGGTAAAGCCTTCCGGCGAATCGTTCATCATCTTGACGATCGCGTCGATGAGGTCGTCGACATAGCAGAACGAGCGGGTCTGACGGCCGTCGCCATAGATGGTGATCGGCTCGCCGCGCAAGGCTTGCATAATGAAATTGCTGACCACGCGGCCGTCATGCGGATGCATGTTCGGCCCGTACGTGTTGAAGATGCGCACCACCTTGATGTCGAGCCTATGCTGCCGGTGATAGTCGAAGAACAAAGTCTCGGCGCAGCGCTTGCCTTCGTCGTAGCAACTGCGCAAGCCGATCGGATTGACCCGGCCCCAATAGGATTCGGTCTGCGGGTGAATCTCGGGGTCGCCATAGACCTCCGAGGTCGAGGCCTGCAGGATGCGAGCGCCGACCCTTTTGGCGAGGCCGAGCATGTTGATCGCGCCGTGGACGCTCGTCTTGGTCGTCTGCACCGGGTCGTATTGATAGTGGATCGGGCTCGCCGGACAGGCGAGATTGTAGATTTGGCCGGCCTCGACATAGAGCGGAAAGGTGATGTCGTGGCGCATCAACTCGAAATTCGGATCGCCGATCAGAGGCGCGATGTTGCGCTTCGAGCCGGTGAAGAAATTGTCGATGCAGAGCACTTGCCGGCCGCTCTCGATCAGCCGCGCGCAGAGATGCGAGCCGAGAAAGCCGGCGCCGCCGGTGACGATCGAGACGTCGTTGCCAAGATAGCTCATGAACCCCCCTGAGGCGCCGCGGCGAAAGCCGTGCAAGCCGAACCTGAGCGCAGACCCGGCTTACGGCGCAAGGCGCGGGAAATCCAGCACGAATCGCGCTTTTCAAGTCGCGGCGGGGCGGCCGTCCACGACTTGCGCCAAAGGCGGATTCAGCTTATCGGCTGGCCGTCGGCGGCCAGAGCTTTAAGGGGCGGCCCTTCGAACGAGCGCCAGGACGTGAAGCGGACCTTCGACATCATCGTCTCCGCGCTGGCCCTGATCGTCGCCGCGCCGCTCTTCGCAATCCTCGCGCTTTTGGTCCGCGTCAAGCTCGGCTCGCCCGTTCTGTTCGTCCAGATGCGGCCGGGCCTCGGCGGCGCGCTGTTCCCTCTGCGCAAGTTCCGCTCGATGACGGACGCGCGCGGCGCCGACGGCGCGCTGCTCGACGACGCGCGGCGCCTGCCGCCCTTCGGCCGCTGGCTGCGCGCCACCAGCCTCGACGAATTGCCGGAATTGTGGAGCGTCCTGGTCGGCGACATGAGCCTCGTCGGACCGCGGCCGCTGCTTCAAGAATACCTTCCTCTCTACAGCCCGGAGCAGGCGCGCCGACACGAGGTCCGGCCGGGCCTGACCGGCTGGGCGCAGGTGAACGGACGCAACGCCATCTCCTGGGAGGAGCGCTTCCGCCTCGACATATGGTACGTCGATCATCGCTCCTTTCTGCTCGACCTCAAAATCCTGGCGATGACGGTCGGCAAAATCTTGAAGCGGGAAGGGATCGCGCCTGAGGGCGAAGCGACCATGCCGCGGTTCTTGGGCTCCGCCGGCGAAGCGAACCGGCGATGAGCGCGCCGCGGCTTTTCATTCTCGGCGCCGGCGGCCATGGCAAAGTCGCCGCCGATTGCGCCAGGGCGCAGGGGCTCTGGTCGGCGATCGAATTCTTCGACGATCGCTGGCCGGGCGTTTCGGCCTGCGCGGAATGGCCGGTTGTCGGGACCGGCGCGGATTTGCTGCGCCGCGACAAGATCGGACATGAAATTTTCGTTGCGATCGGCGAAGCCGGGACTCGGCTGACCTGGATCGAACGGCTGCGCGAGGCGGGGTTCGAACTGGCGACGATCATTCATCCGCGCGCGATCGTCAGCTCCGGCGCCTGGATCGGGCCGGCGAGCCTGGTCGCCGCCGGCGCCGTGGTCAATATAGGCGCCCGGCTCGGAGAAGGCGTCATCGTCAATACCGCGGCGAGCGTGGACCACGATTGCGCTCTGGGCGCCGGCGCGCATATTTGCCCGGGCGCGCATCTGGCGGGCGGCGTTGAAATCGGGCGCGGCGCGTGGATCGGGGTCGGCGCCGCGGTGCGGCAGGGGATCAGGATCGGGATGGGCGCGGTTATCGGCGCCGGCGCGGCGGTGGTTAAGGATATCGGCGACGGCGTCACCGCGCATGGCGTGCCGGCGAAGCCGCTCGCGGAACGGGCGAGAGACGGACGCTGACATGCTGAACACCGCTTTCTCGCCTTGGCCCAGCTTTTCCGAGGAAGAGGTCGAGGCCGCCGCGCGGGTGCTCCGCTCCGGCCGCGTCAATTATTGGACCGGCGGCGAGGCCAAGGCGTTCGAGCAGGAATTCGCCGATTGGTGCGGCGCGCGCCACGCCATCGCGCTCGCCAACGGCACTCTGGCGCTCGAACTGGCGCTGCGCGCCTTGAGGATCGGGCCGGGCGACGAGGTCGTGGTTCCGTCGCGGACCTTTGTCGCGACGGCCTCGGCCGTCGTCCAATGCGGGGCGGCTCCGGTCTGCGCGGATGTCGACGCCGATTCGCAGAACGTCACCGCCGAGACGATCGCCGCCGCTCTGAGCGAGAGGAGCAGGGCCGTGATCTGCGTTCATCTCGCCGGCTGGCCTTGCGACATGGACCCGATCCGTGAGCTTTGCGAGGCGCGCGGCCTCTATCTGATCGAGGATTGCGCCCAGGCGCATGGCGCGCGCTACAAGGGCCGCTCGGTCGGTACGATTGGCGATATCGGCTGCTGGTCGTTCTGCCAGGACAAGATCATGACGACCGGCGGCGAAGGCGGCATGGTGACGACCGATCGCCGCGACTGGTTCGAGGCGATGTGGGCGTTCAAGGATCACGGCAAATCCTGGCAAGCCGTCCATGCGCGGGAGCATCCGCCCGGCTTCCGCTGGCTGCACGAATCGTTCGGCAGCAATTACCGGATGACCGAGATGCAGGCGGCCATCGGCCGCATCCAATTGCGCCGGATGCCGGAATGGAGCCGGGCGCGGCGCGCCAATGCGGAGCGCATTTGGCGCGCCGCGGCGCAGAGCCAAGCTTTGCGAGCGCCGACGCCGCCTGACGGCTTCGATCACGCCGCCTACAAGGCTTACGTCTTCGTCAGGCCCGGCGCGTTGGTCGACGGCTGGACGCGGGACCGGATCGCCGCGGCGATCGAAGCCGAGGGCGTTCCCTGCTATACCGGCTCCTGCTCGGAGATATATCTCGAGAAGGCTTTCGCTGGCCTCGGGCTCGGCCCCAAGCGGCGACTGCCGAACGCCAAGGCGCTCGGCGAGGACAGTCTGATGTTCCTGGTTCATCCGACTTTGCGCGAGGAGGAGATCGCCAAGACCTGCGCGGCGTTGAAAAGCGTTATGGCGCGAGCGACGCAGAACGAGAGCGACGCGCGGACGGGAACAGCCGGATGATCAGAGACGTCAAGATCGCCCCGTCGATTCTCGCCGCCGATTTCGGCAGGCTCGATGAAGAGGTCAGAGCGGTCGACGAAGCCGGCTGCGACTGGATTCACGTTGACGTGATGGACGGCCATTTCGTGCCGAACATAACGTTCGGGCCGCCGGCGGTAAAGGCGGCGCGGCGGGCGACGGCGAAGCCGATCGACGTCCATCTGATGATCGCGCCGGCCGATCCCTATCTCGAAGCCTTCGCCGACGCGGGCGCCGATCGGATCACCGTGCATGCCGAGGCCGGGCCGCATCTCGACCGCTCCCTGCAGACGATCCGCGGCCTCGGCAAGAAGGCCGGCGTCGCCATCAACCCGGCGACGCCCGAAGACGCCGTCGCCTATATCCTCGACCGCGTCGACACGATCCTGGTGATGACGGTCAATCCCGGCTTCGGCGGCCAGACTTTCATCCCGGCCATGTTCGACAAGATCAGGCGCGTCGCCGCGATGATCGGCGAGGCGCCGATCGAGATCGAAGTCGATGGCGGCGTCGCCGCCGCGAACGCGGCCGAGATCGCGGCGGCCGGCGCGAATGTCTTCGTCGCCGGCTCGTCGATCTTCGAAGACCGCGACTACGCCCACGCCATAGCGGCCCTGCGCGCCGCCGCGATGACGGGACAGGGCGACGAGTAGGGCCGGCGGCGCACGCCGCTCACAGGCCGACAGCTTTCTCCAGCTTGTTCTGCGCCACGGCAAGCGTCTCGGCAACGAACGCTCCCTGACGGGTCTCGGCCTTGAGGATGACCGGATCGTCGGCCTTGAGCAGGGCGATGGTCTTGTGCACGGCGGCGATCGCGATCTTGATCGCCTTGGCCGCCTGCGCCCGCGTCTTGGCCTGGCGAACCTGGCGGGCGGCGCGCGAGACGACGTCCGGCAGGCTGCGCAATTCCGGCGCGAGCGGCGGCGACAGGTTCCGCAACGCCGTTGCATAAGCGTCGAGCGCGTCGGCGATGCAAAGCCGGTCGTCTCGTCCGCATTGTCCGATCGCCGTCTCAGCGGCGCGGCTGGCGGCCTCCACGCCCTGGCCGGTAGGAACAGGAGCGACCGTCGAGGACGGCAGATGCGGCGCGCCATTGCCGCCCGGACCGGGTGCGCCGGGGCCTGGTCCCTCTTGCGCTTTCGCCTGAGCCAGCAGGAAGCCGGCTGTCAGAGCGGTCAGCGAGGCGATGCGCAGGGCGCGAAAAACGGCGCTCGTCATGGGGGTCCTCGGAAAGTTAGAGCCTCAAGCCGGCGGAACGTCCGTCGGCCTCCTCGTCGATCGATTGGCGGGAAATCCTCAAACCCGACGCAGAGCAAGCGCCGAAGCTCGAGGACTAGTCAAGCGCGTTCTGGCGGCGCGGAGCTATCGCTTCGGCGCCGAGCCTCGATCGGGGATCCCGCCGAGGTCCCGGCGACGGGTTACGGTCCAGGATTGGCGAAAGCGGCGCGACAAGATCGCGTCATGTGCGAAGCGCCACATCGTCCTTGCCAAGGAAGAACTAAGTAGAAGCCACGCGAGAGGTCTTCGCGCCTGGACGCAGACCGTAAGGCTGACGCAGGAGGGCTCCATGGAACACGCTTCGAGCCACAACGCTTTCAACCTTCTCTTCACCATCAGCTTCTTCGCCAGCTTCGTCTTCACGTTGCTCCATTTTGGCTGACCAGCGAAGCGCGTATCTTAGCTTTCAAGTTCGAGGGGAGGCTTCAATGAACCGGATTTGGTACGACCGCCCGCGGAGCGAAGCGCAAGTTCTGTCCGAGCCGGCCTTGACCGACTCGGAAGCGCATCTGGTTCTGCGGCGCCAATTCATCGGCTCGGTCGCCGCCGCGATGATCGTCGTCGCGATCGCCGGTTTGACGGCGCTGCGGCCCGCGCACGAAGCTTCGGTTCACTGGAGCCCGCATTTCGCAACGGTTCAGCAGCCGACCTTCGCGACGCCCGGCGAGCGGCTGGTCGCGATGAAGCAAAACGGTTCGGCGGCGACGTCCGAGCCCGGCGGCCGCGCCGGAATGTGAGCGAAGAACGCAGCCGCAATTTCGGCCGCGGCGCGTCAAATCGAAACAGCATTGACCCTTGGCCGGCGCGCGAAGCCGCTTCATGCTGTTCTTAGACCCGCCGATTCGCGCTCGGCGGGTCTTCTCTTGCGGCGGGCGCTCGCCGCCGTCGATCGAACCGTAAGAACTCAGCGGCGTCGCGCCGGCGCCTCCCACGCGGCGCGCCGTCTGGCCGGCCCTGCTCACGCCGCCTGTCAGGGCCGGCCTCCCGTTTCCGTCCCTTTGGCGGCGTGATTTGCGCTTGTTTCAAAACGGCGCAACCCGCGCGGCGCCGCCTTTGCTCGAAAGAATCGGCGCCGCCGAGGAGCCAGCCCCTCTTTTCGGCATGGGCGCCAGGCCTTGTCGGCCCCGCTGCGTTGCTTATCGCCGGGGCCGATCTTTTTCTGCGAGTCAGCGCTCGGCGCGCAGCGCAGCTGCGATCGGCGCAAAATCCAAGCGCCCGCGCTTGAGATCGTGGCCGCCGCCGTCGACGACGATCAGTCGGGTCGGCGCGGGGATTAGCGCGATCGCCTTTTCGAGTTCCGCGATCGATCCGAACGGGTCTGCGTCGCCTTGCACGAAGACCGCGCGGGTGCGCAGCCTGGGGAAATGCGCGGTGCGCATTTCGTTCGGCTTGTTTGGCGGATGGAGCGGATAGGACAGAAGCAGCAAAGCAGCCGCCACATCGGGCCGCTCGGCCGCCAGCATGCTGGCCTGCCGCCCGCCATAGGAATGGCCGCCGAGATAGATCGGCCCGCCGACGGTCTCCCGAAGCGCGGCGACCGCCAAGCTCAGGCCTTCGCGATCCGCCGCCGCGCCGGACGGATGCGGCGGCCCGAAAGGGCGCTTCTGGCGAAACGGAAGATCGCAGCGCAGCACAGCGACGCCTTCGGCTTGCAGCGCCCCGGCGACCGCCACAAGAATCGGCGCGTTGCAATTCGCGCCCGCGCCATGGGTCAGAACGAGGCCTTCGCTCGCGGGCTGCTGCGGCTGATGAAGGAAACCGCGGAGGCCGGGCCGCTCAAATGGCTGGACTGTCCCGGCCGCCATCTCGGCTCATCCGGCCTTTCGCTCGCCGGCCGGGCGCTGCGCCGGCTCGCTCTTCGCCTCGGCCTTCTTGCCAGGGATCGGCAGCAGCATTTCCCGCTGTTCGGTCCGTCTAGGCTTCAGCGCCTTGGCGCCGGCCCTCTTCATCATTCGCGGTTTGCCCGCCAGCGCCCGCCGGATCGCCGCAACCGCCCGTTTCGACAGCGGATGGTTGAAGCTGCCGACGATCTCGTCGCCGACCATCGCCAGTTCGGCCGAGTTGTCTTCGCCCCAGAACGTCTCCTTGAGCACCACGTCGCCCGGGGCGCAGCCGACCAGCGCCGCGATCGACTCCTGAACCGCCGGCCATCGCTCGGCGTAGCCCTCATGAAAAATGCGATGAGGATTGCGATCGCCGACCCGATAAAACACCGCCGCCGGTTTGCGCTGGTCGAATAGATCGGCTTGTGCGCCACGCATGATACGCGATCTCTCGTTGAAGGACGTCGCGCCGCACTCCCTCCGGCGGCTATGCGAGCATAGCTTATGACTGGAGTCCTCAAATAAAACTAAAAAATTCCTGCAGGAAAATGGTGGGCGCGACAGGGATTGAACCTGTGACCCCTACCATGTCAAGGTAGTGCTCTCCCGCTGAGCTACGCGCCCGCTCTCGCCGGCGTCTAGGCCGGCCGAGCAAGTCGTCGGCATATATCGGGTCGCGGCGGCGCGCGCAATGCCTCATTCCGGAGCGGCGGGCGCGATCCGGCCGGGCGTCACCTCGAAGATTTCGGCGCGGCCTTCAAGGTCGGCGAAGGCGGCCGGGTCGGCGCCGGTCATGAAGACCTGGCCGCCGATGCGCTCCAGCCCCGCGTAGAGCGCTTGACGCCGCCGCGGGTCGAAATGGGCGGCGATTTCGTCAAGCAGAATTATGGGCGCAATGCCGCTCATTGCGCCGACCAGCCGGGCATGGGCGAGAACCAGGCCGACCAGCAGCGCTTTCTGCTCGCCGGTCGAGGCCTGCTCGGCCTTGGCCCCCTTTGGCCCGTGCCACACGGCGAGGTCGCCGACATGCGGGCCGATCAGGGTGCGGCCGGCGGCGGCGTCGCGGCCGCGATTGTCGCGCAGGATTTCGCGGTATTTCTCCTCGGCGGCCAGGGCCGGCAGTTCGCTCGCCAGGCGCTCGACCTCGCCGTCCAGGGCCAGGTCGGCCCATGGAAAGGGCGAATGATCCTCGCGCTCCGCGGCGATCATCGCCTTCAGCCGGGCGACGCATTCGCCGCGCGCCGCGGCGACGGCGACGGCGAGTTCGGCCGTCTCGCGCTCGATCGCGTCGAGCCAATGCGCGTCGCGGCCGCCTTCTTCGAGCAGGCGGTTGCGGCCGCGCAAGGCGCGCTCCAATTGGGCGACGCGCGCGCCGTGATTGGGATCGATCGCCAGGACGAGGCGGTCGAGAAAGCGACGGCGCTCGCCAGCGGGGCCGGTGAACAGGCCGTCCATGGCCGGGGTCAGCCAGACGAGGCGCAGATAGTCGGCGAAGGCGCGCGCCGAGGCGACCGGGACGCGGTCGATGCGATGCTTACGGCCCGGCGCTTGCTCGCCCTCCTCGCGGTCGAAGCCGGTGCCGAGCTGACGAAAAGCCTCGCCGTCTTCGACGAGGATGGAGACGGCGAAGCCGCCCGAACCGCCCTGGCGGGCGCATTCGGCCAATTCCGCGCGGCGCAAGCCGCGGCCCGGGCTGAACAGCGACAAGGCCTCGATCAGATTGGTCTTGCCGGCCCCGTTTTCGCCGGTCAGCGCGATCAGCCGGCCGGAAAGCTGCAGGTCGAGGGCCGCATAGGACCGGAAATCCTTCAGGATGATCCGGCGCAGCAGCGGCCGGCGGCGCGCCGCGCCGGGCCCGGCTTCGTTCAGCGGCGATTCTTCCGCAGGCATGACGAGGCCATGCCACGTCCGGCCGCCCGGCGAAAGACCGCCTGGCGCGAGTTGCGCCGGCCTGGCCGGCCCGGCCAATATAAGCAGGCAATCGGGACGGGAATGATGGATCAGGCGATCGCAGATTTCGACGTGCTCATGCCGGTCTTGGGGATCGGCGATGTGGCGCCAGGCATCGAAGCGCGGATGCGGCTGCACCGGCTCTGGTTGGAGAAGGACCCTGAAGCGGCGCTGGCTCGGCTCGCCCCGCGCATCCGAGGCGTCGCCGCGACCGGCCATCTCGCGGTCGTCGACGCCGCCCTGATGCGGCGGCTGCCGAAGCTCGAAATCGTCGCCAGTTTCGGCGTCGGCTACGACAATATCGACGCCAAATGGGCGGGCGAACACGGAATCATCGTCACCAACACGCCCGGCGTGCTCGACGAGGAAGTCGCCGACACGGCGTTCGGGCTGCTGATCGCCACGGCGCGTCAGTTGCCGCAAGCCGAGCGCTATTTGCGCGAAGGCCGCTGGCTTGACGCGCCGTTCCCGCTGACGCCGTCGCTGCGCGGCCGCAAAATGGGAATCCTGGGACTTGGCCGGATCGGCAAGGCGATCGCCCGCCGCGCCGTCGCTTTCGGCTTGGACGTCGTCTATCACGGCCGCAGGCCGCAGGAGGGCGCGCCGTACTTGTACTATCCGACGCTGCTCGGCATGGCGCGAGCCTGCGATATCCTGATGGTGGTCGCGCCGGGCGGCGACAGCACCAAGAACATCGTCAATCGCGACGTGCTCGAAGCGCTCGGGCCGAATGGCATTCTCATCAATGTCGCGCGCGGCTCCCTGGTCGACGAAGAGGCCTTGATCGAGGCGCTGGAGAAACGGACCATCCTCGGCGCGGGGCTTGACGTCTTCGCGCGGGAGCCGGACGTGCCGCCAAGGCTCCTCGCCGTCGACAACGCCGTCCTTTTGCCGCATGTCGGCTCGGCGTCGCGGCCGACCCGCCAGGCCATGGCCGATCTCGTCGTCGCCAATCTCTATTCCTGGATCGACGGCAAGGGCCCGCTGACGCCGGTGCCGGAGACGCCCTGGCCGCGGCGGACATGAATCGCGGCGTCTTCCACAAGTATTGACGCTGACGGCAAAAAAATGCGCTTGCGCCGCTCGGCGCAGTGCTTTGCGTTAAGCCTCCCTTAAACTTCCCTCTTCTCATATCGCCGCTGCTGCCGCACTTCGTCGGGCGGGCGCCTATGTCTGTTTTCTCTCGGGTCTTTCGCGCCTCGATCCGAAACGAGCGCGACCTCTTGCGCTTTGTCGTGTCCGTGACCGCGATCTGCGTCGTGATCGCGCTTGCGGCCGATGTCGCCAATCAGCTCTCCTTCTTCATCGACTGGCCGACCTGCTTTCGCTCCTGGGCGATCACGACGGGTCTGGTTCTGGCGCTCGCCATTCCGATTTCGCGGGCCATCGGCAAAGCTCATCTCGAACTCTATCGCGCCAAGCAGATCGCGGACGCGCTCGGCCGGACCGATCAGCTCACCGGCCTCGCCAATCGCCGCGCCCTGATGGAGGCGATCGCCGGCGAGACGCCGGAGACCCTGGCTCTGGTGATCGTCGACATCGACCGGTTCAAGCGGGTCAACGATTCTTACGGACATTTGGCCGGCGACGAAGTCATTCGTTCGGTGGCGCAGGCCATGGCCGCGGAGCTTGGCGAACTGGGGCTCGTTGCGCGCGTCGGCGGCGAGGAATTTGCGCTGCTCGCTTCGGCCTCGCCGGCGGAGGTCGTGGAGCGGCGATTGCTTGCGTTCCGCGATCGCGTCGCGGCGACGCCGGTCCTGGCGTCCGGCCATGCGGTCCGGGTGACGATTTCCGCAGGCCTTGCGGTGCGCAGGGCCGGCGAGACGTTCGATCAACTCTATTCGGCGGCCGATCGCGCGCTCTACGCCGCAAAAGCGACGGGGCGGAACCGGGTGCTCTCGGCCGACGAGGCGGCGGCGCTCGTTGGACGCCAGCGCGCCGAAGCGGAGGAGACGAAGCCGGATCGGCTCCCGCGCAGCGCCTGAATTATCGAAATGACCTTACGTCACCGAGTCGCGCCGTCGTACTCGTCTCGCCCGCCTTGACCTATGGTCAGTGTAGACATTCCGGGCGGCGCTTCGCTAAGGTGACGAAGGCTGCGCGGCGCATCTTGCGGCGCTCTTCGTCGGCCGATTTGACCAAATCGCGGAGGGTCGCTTGCCCCTCGGTTTGATTCTATTCGTCTTGGACGTCGTGTTGATCGTCCATACGGCGAAGACCGGCCGCTTCTGGCCGTGGGCCTACGTCATCTTCTTTCTGCCTGGAATCGGCGGCGTCGCCTATATCGTCGCCGAGCTCGCGCCGGAATGGCTGGGCTCGTACAAAGGCCAAAGCGCGCGTCGCCAGGTCGCCGCGACGCTCAATCCGACAGGGCGCTATCGGCGATTGAGCGAGGAGTTGCAGATTGTCGACACGATCGCCAATCGCGCGGCGCTGGCCGAAGAATGTCTCAATCTCGGCAAGTTCGACGAAGCGCTGGCGCAGTACCAGACCATCATGGCCAAGCCGATGGGCGACGAGCCGGTCTTTCTGATCGGCAAGGCGCGCGCCGAATTGGGCTTGGCGAAAGCCGAAGCGGCCGTCGCCGCGCTCGAAGAGCTCAAGCGCCGCTGGCCCGACTTTCAGTCGCCCGACGGCCACTTGCTTTACGCGGTCGCGCTCGAAAAAGCCGGCCGCGCCGACGAAGCGCTCGAGCATTACGCGGCAGTCGGCCGCTATTATCCTGGCGTCGAGCCGCGCGTGCGCCAAGCGGAGCTGCTGCAGCGCCTCGGCCGCCATTTCGAGGCGAGCGCGCTCGCCGACGACGTGGTGCGGACCTTGAAACGCGCGCCAGGATATGTGCGGCGGCAGCAGAAACAATGGCTAGCGATCGCGGAGCGGGTGGCGCGATCGCAGGCGCTGCATTGAGCGCGGGCGGGTTATGGCTTCGTCGTTCCGTGTTCAGGCGCAAGTGGCGGCCCACGCCACCGTATATTGTGATTGCTGCTTGGCTATATCAGCTTGTATTCATCTTTCGAAAGGATGATATCTATGGCTTCGCCGTCGTTGTTAAGATATTGATGCCCACTGCCTTTAGCTCCCAGCAAGCCGTCACATAAGTCGATAATTCTTCTGGGTTGGGATTCCGATATCGACCAAGTTAGCGTGGTTTCGGAGATTCTTGCTGACTCTGTATGATTCGAAACCCTCAAGAAAAAGTGGCTAATGTTATCATTTGGCGTAGTGCTGAATGTCGAGCATTCTTTCATTACATCGACCGGCGATCCGTCCCACTTTGAAAGAAAAGTTCTGAAGGCCGCAATTCCTTCTTGATCGCCCGCAATGAGGATAGCGATTTCCGAGTCCTTAAACTGACGATACTGTCGAATTTGCAACAAACGTTTCGTCCTACTTGATAGGCGGAAGATCGCCTATTGGAATTTGTATCCACGGTGAATTGGTTAGGAGCACTACGAGGCGGACGTTGAACTGCGCGCCGGGATATGCACAGCCGAAATGGCGTTGTTGGCGATCGCGGAAAGGGTGGCGCGGTCCCAGGCTTGCGTTTAGCGCCGTGGGGGATGCCTCACCGTCGTACTACTCGCAACGAGGACCACGGCTGGATTGAACCAACATGACCTGAGGGAGTATATTTCTTTCGAGGAAATCGAGACGAGATTCCAGGAGGGCGGCATTAGCTTCCGTAGGCGCGGCATTTGCTGGAATTAGTTTTTTAACAGATTTTCCGGCCCTCACCGCCGTTATCCACTCTCTAAAGAGCTTAGTATATATTTTAAGAGCATCGGCTGGATTCTTCGCTTCGTCCGTCACCAAATATGCGGATGGGATATCGCCTACGATGACCCATAAACACGCGTCCACGTCAGGTAAACTGGGCTCTATCTCAAATAGAAACACACCTAGGATATCGCCGAGGCCATAACCGAGATAGGCGCAACTTATTTTTTTGCACCACTTGAATCCCGTGACGAATTTCTCTGCTTTGTCATATAGGTTGTGCAGTTGCGACGTTTCTTCCTCGTCCTCTCCTCTAATTGAATCTATTGGGGTTAAACTGCAGATATCCACTCCGTTATTTTCCACCACTGCTCCTCCCTCCCCATCTCACGAAGTCGCCGTTATCGATGTGTTGCTGCACATGATCATCGTGAGGACGAGGCTCGATATTGTTCAAACTGTTGTCGCCACCATCAGCTAGAGGAAGTCTATGTGATACGTCCTGATTCCGGTCAGGGTCATTTGGATCTTTTGGCCATGGAGTTTGATTGGCTTTCGACCATCTGTTGCGGAGAGTCCTGCTCGATACCCTACATACCCTCGGCGCATCATCGGGAGGCTGGGAAAGCACAGCATTCGGGTCGGGCCCCCGTCAACCAATCACCAAGCGCCGCCCCCGCAGCAGAACCAAGCAACTCGATTGGGATATCTCCAGGACCCGTCTCGGCACCTGCGACACCAGCAATCAAGCCTCCCCACCACGCCCCGGCTGAAGCGCCAGCAGCCGTTCGCCCACTTGGATCAACCCACCCGAAGGGGGCTTGCCTCGCATAACCATAGCGGCTTGGCCCGCCGACTAACAGCGTCCCCAATCCCATCGAATCCGGCTGCTGATACCGGCCGGTCGTGGCGTCGTAATATCTATGCCAATTATAGTGCAGTCCAGTCTCAAGTTGGAACCACTGACCGGGAAAGCGGGCATTCATCACCAGCGTTCCAGTGATCGATAGAGCTTCGCCGAACGGCTTATAGACCGCGTTCCAGACCGTGGTACCAGAAGCGTCCGTCATCGTCACCGGCCGCAAGAGATGATCGGTATGGACATAGTAGGTCGCAGGCGTCGCCGTGTTCACCGCGTCGATGACGGCGACGGGCATGTCCCCGAGCCAGACATATTCACGCAGCGTGTTCCCGTTCGCATCTGTCTCGGCAACGATATGGCCGTCGTCGTCTTGCAGGTAATGTGTCTCGCCAGCGGCGGCCATCCTTTTGGCAAGCCGCCACAGTCCATCGTAGACGTAAGTCCCGACCACGGACGAGCCCGCCGTCGCCTGGATAAGCCGGCCTTCCGAATCGTAGCCGTAAGTCCAAGGGCCGCCGGCCTTCGTGTCGCTCGCGACATTGCCGTCCGCGTCATAGCCGAAGCTGCGGACGGTCGTCGCTCCTTGCGTGAGATTGGCGAGCTGGTTCGAGGTCGAGGGATAATTGTAGGCCGTGGTCGTCCCGGCGAGCGCCTCGCTCGCGCGGTTACCGACCGGATCATAGGTCCAGGCATAGGCGCCGTAGGGCCCGCTCGCGGAGGCGAGCCGTCGAGTCGGCGTATAGCCGAGAGTTTCGGAATTGCTGCTCGTCACGCTGTCCGTGATCTGGCCGAGCGTGTCGCCGACCCAGGATAGAGCGCGATCGAGGATCGCCGGCCCGGAACTCGGCGCGACGTTCACGGCGTTTATGCGATAATCCGTATCGAGGCCGAAGCTCGCCGTCAGCCCATTGGCGAAGGCGAGCGTGCGCACAGGCCGCCAGGGATTCCAGGCGACTGTATTGATCAGGTCCGTCCAGGTCGTGGAGCCGTTAGGAAAATAGGCAAGCTCTTGCACGCGCCCCTGCTTATCGCGATTCCACACGAAGTGGTCCCCGGATGGATAGATGGCGTCTGTGATATTCCCCGAGAGATCGCGCGAATAGGAAATGGTCAGCGGCGGCGCCGAACCGATCGTGCGCGTCTCGCTGGAGACGCGTCCCTTTGCGTCGTAGGCACGCACCGTTGTCCCGGCGCCGTCGGCGATCGTCGTCAGATGGCCAATCGGATAGCTGCCTGTCGCCGGCTGGTCCCAGGTGAAGGAGACATTATCGCCGGAATGACCGAGATAGGAGATCGTCAGCGGACGGCCGGCGGCGTCATAGGTATAGTTCGTGACAATCCCGCGTCCGTCGATACGTTGGGTGACCAGCCCGCGCGCGTCGCGTGCGTAAACCGTGGTCCCGCGATCGGGCGACGTTTCCTGAATCGCCTCGCCGAAACCGTTGCGGACGTAAGATGTCGTCAGATTTCGCGGGTCCTGATAGGCGGTAATGTCGTCGACGCCATTGCGGGTCAGGTTGACCGTCGCGCTCTCCTCGTCGATCTCTTGGATCAGCCGGTTCAACGCGTCAAAGCCGTAGGAAAATGTGTTTGAACGTGGGTCGGTGATGGAGACGAGATTGTCTGTTTTGTCGTAACCGAACCCATAGGTCCAGGTTCCCGGCGTCGCGCCGATCGATTGGATCAGGCGGCCCAGCTCGTCGAAGACCTGCGATTTCGTGTAAGCTATTGTCTGATCAGCACGGGTGACCGTGACCTGCGTGGCGTTGCCCATCGTGTCGCGAACATAGCTCACCGCATTGCCAAGGGAGTCGGTGACAGTCGTCAACCGCCTGGCGTCGTCATAGGCGAAAGCTTGCCAAGCCCCGTTCGGTTCGGTGATCTTCGTGATGTCGCCGGCGACGCTCCAGGCGATGATTGTGGTCGCCGGCGATTGCGAACCGACGTCGACCGCCACCGTGACGACCCGGCCGATGTCGTCGTATCCGATATTCGTCACGACTCCATTGGGGTCCATCACCGAGGCCGGCTGGCCCCGGCTGTTCCATGCCGTGACCGTCGTCACATGGCCGAGTTGATCGGTGACGGTCTGGAGGAATCCGGCCGCGTTATAAGTGTAGGACGTGGTTTGGTTCGCAGGGTCCCGGACCGACGCCAGGGCGCCGTTGGCGTTGTATGTGTAAGTCCAGGTCCGCGACTGTCCGTTGGTCGAATAGGGTGCGCTCTGAGTCGTCGTATCGGTCTCGGTCAGCGACGTCAGCTGGCCGCTGGCGGTCCAGACATAAGCTGTCGTTAGGCCGGGATCGACGATTTGCGTCGGAAGGCCAAGCGTCGGGCTCCATGTGATGGCTCGCGTTGCGGCGCTCGGCGTTCCCGCGCCCCGGACGATTTGCGTAGGTCGGCCATAGCCGTCCCGAGAAAAGGTCGTCACGCGACCTTCTTCATCGATCTCCTGCGCAATGTTGGAATTGGCGTCATAGGCGACACTGCGCGTCGACGCCGGCGTATGCGTCGTGGCCGCCGAAGACGCCGTATTGAGCAGCATCAGGCCTTTCGATGCGCCGAAACCATAGGTGAACTGCTTCCCGAGCGAATTGGTGACCGCCCGCGACTGGTTCGTATCATTATATGTAATCGTCGTCGGATCGAGATTGTCCGCCAGATTGCTCGACAGCGTCCGCGCCGTCGCATCAAAGGTCCAAGCTGAGGTTTGGATGCCGCGTTGATCAATTGCGCCGGTCATCAGGAATGGATAGTCAGTGTTTTGATAGAGATAGCTGATGCCGTCCACCTGCTGCCAGTTCGCAGGACTGGACCCGGACGGATTTGAGGACCGCGTCACGGAAGTCAGCATTCGGTTGTAGGTAAAGCCCTGGCTCGTCGTTGACGAATATCCGTAGCTTACCTGGAACGCGTCTGGACCGCCTTGACCGGCGTTATAGACGGCGCTCGCGATGGCGCTCGCGTTTGAGGCCGCTGGACTGAACGAAAATGACCGCCCGTAATTATCGGTGATTGACGAGAGGATATCGACGGAAATGAAGGGCGGAGCATACGAAAATGTCAAAGTCAGCCCGTCCGATCTCGCGATCGACGAAATTTTATAGCGCGACCCACCCGCGCCGCTTACGAAGCTTATGCTCGTTCCATCCTGCATTGTGACGGTATATTGACCAGTTGACGAGCCGGTCAGCGTTATTGGTCCCTCGCTATTCTGGATATTCCACTGGCTGCCATTCTGAATGAATTGATAGGTTGCCCCTTGCGGAGTAATCAGCGTCGCGAGGCCGCTCGAAACCAGCAGCGTGTACTCAAAATCGAAGTGCCACCGAGAGTCCCCAAGGTAATATCCCGTTACAGAGTTGGCTTCGTAGTACCGTTTTAGACGGAGAGGCTGCGATCCTGCGGTGTCGAAATCGACAACCTCTTCGTATAGGCTTCCTGAACCTACCGATGTCGGATCGCCAACAGACTGCGAAGAGCCGGCGGCGCAATAATTTGGTGGAGGGGACGAGCCTCTATCAGGGCTGAGAACACAACTTGAATATTGAGGTACATAGCCGCTTGGGCATGAAAAATCTATTGCAAAGGAATCGTAGTAAGTATCGTTGAAAAAACTATCATACTCGTGGTAATTGCAAATTGGCGCATATATGCCGTAGACATTGATCGCGTAGCTGATGTTGTCCATCGTATATGTTACCACCTCACCGGGCTCCCCTGAAGTACAAACTCCCGGATGAGAATTGATGAAGTTATTGTCTTCCGTCATGACTTGTTGGCAAACTGCCGCACCGCTAGAGCCCGACACTATGTGGCTGGTAGGTTCACGGACGCGGAACAATAGATGCTGTGAGTAACGGCGTAAGTGCCGGTTGGCGCGGATTGCGGAAAAGAAAATGTTGTCGCGCCGAGTAGAATCCCGCCACTCAGAATAAGGTCACGCAATAGGTGAATGAAGATTCCCCTCGTGAAGCTGCATAAGTCAGCGGTGAAGCGATGAGATGCATTATTTCGAGTCATAGCCTGCCCCAAACCCCGATGCGTCCTCCGATTTGATCGCATCCTGAAAATCGACCAAAATCGCTCTCTTTATCGAAGCAGGCCTTGTCGTGGGCCCGCGCGGCTCCTACCGGGATCCCCTACTCGCCTCTCTGCGTGAGCAACTCACGGCCAGAGCGCCTTCAGTGTTGCGTCTAAGAATGAGGAGTATCCGGCTGCGGTTGATCTGATAGCTCATATTAATCAGTGATGAAGCGGCTTCTTGTTTGAGAGGCGCCCCGAAATTTTGGACAAAGAAATTGTGAAGGAGGACCAAATTATTATTGCCGGTACCCGCCGCGTTGAGCGCCTTCGTGATTACAGAGCTTGAGCAGATATTTCCGTCGGGCGCGACGTCAGCGACAAGCGGCGATTGCGCGCTCAGAAAGAGCAACGTCGCTGACAGTGAGTAGAAACAGGTGCGACCAAAAGACACTATTTAATTCCCTTGTGTCGCAAGTCTCTCGTTAAATTACGATTACGCCAGTTACCACGTATCTGCGACAGCCGCTTGACTATAAATCTTTTTATCTCATGTTCTGTCGGTGGCGGGTGGAATCATTATGAACAACGATTGTTCAAAGTTGCTCATGAGAAACGGCCCCGAAGCGCCGGTTACGTACGGACAGCGCAAGGTGGGCGGCGCCAGCCGCATGGTCTTGCAGCGCATCAGCAGCCGCGCAGAGCCGCTCCCTGAGCGGCTTGTTCAGCATTGCGATATCGGCTCGCGCGGCGGGGACGCTCAACCCGAGATCAAGGACCTGCCGTACGGAAATCAGAGCCGCCATGAATTCGGCGAGCTTTTCCGCTCGGATTTCGGCTGACCACATCCCGCCAAATACGTACCGACGATCTGATGGTCGCCGGAAGGCGCTCTCGGTTCAGAGCCGTCCATCGCGCCTTCGCGACCGCCCTTGTCGTTCCAGAATCAGCGGCCGATCTGCGCGGCGGCGGACATCAGCTCCTCCGGCGCCGGCGCGCCGAACATGTGGCGACCGCCTTCCGCAGCCTCCGTGAAGCTCCAGCGGATCACGCCGTCGATATCGAGCAGGAATTCGCCGATGAGCTGTCCGTTGCCGGCTCGCAACTCCCGATGCTCCGCTTCGCTTATCTCGTACCTGTCCCTTTCGTTCAGGATTTTCGCCGCCTCCATGGGGTTGACCGGCGCATCGAACTCGCCCGGCATTTCGATGCGAGCGGCCCTCACTACATCCATCCCGATCTTGCGCGGCCAGACAGTTTCGTTCTCGGTAAACTCCAGCATGGGCAGGCCGAACGCACGGTGGGAGGCGCGCTCAGGGTCGGCCGCAGCGAGCAGATTCGGTTGCGGGTGGTAACGGAAGTAGAGCCGAGCGCGCTCGGTCGGCGTATTGACGACCGCAACCGTCTCGACACCCTTTTGTCGCAGCGCCGGATCGAGCTGCGCCATCGCCGCGATATGACGGCGACAGAAGGGGCAGTGCAAACCCCGGAACAATCCGACCAAGACCGGCGCGCGGCCGCGAAAATCGTCGAGCGAAACTTTTCCATCGCGCGTGACTGCATCCAACACGATGCTGAACGCGCGATCGCCGGGCTGGAGCGGCCCATTGCCGTTGCTCTCGATCATGGTCATCCTCCCTTTCTTCGTCCGAGCGCTAATCCAGAAACGGCAGCACGATCAGCGCTTCGGGATCGAGCCCGTGCCGCGCGCAAACCTCCTGCGCCAAAGCAAAATAGCGCTCGGCCTCAGCATCGTCGCCTTGATCGAGGCTCACGGTCGCGAGGCCATCATAGCACGGAAAGAGCTGTTGTGGCTCGCCCGTTTCCTGAGCGACTTCAAGCGCCTCCTTGTAGCAGCGCGCCGCGAGTTCCGGATGGCCGTGGCATTGGTGAATTTGCCCGAGCACGATCAGTGGAACCGGAAGGTGCTCGCGCTGATCGAGGGCCCGGTCGACCTCGATGGCTCTTTCCGCCGCCGGCACGCCTTCCGAATCGCATTTGTTCGTGAAGGTACAACACGCCACCGCGAGATTGGCGAGCAAGCGGGCTTGAAAGCCGAGATCGCCGATCCGGCGCGCAGTTTCGAGACCGCGTCGACAGACGTCCATCGCGCGCGCCGGATCGATGATCGTATAGAGGACGCCAAGGTTGGTGTAGCCGCGGCAGGCGGCGCTGAGCAGATTGGCCCGTTCTGCGGCTGCGACGCTCTTTTCCACTTCGCGGACCGCCTCTGCGGCTCGTCCAAGCCGCGCCAGCGCGACGCCCTTCGTGTTGAGCGCTTCTGCGACGGCGAGCGCCGCCTCGCTTCCGGCGTTTCCGTCCGCGCTGGACGAGGCGGCCTCGGCGTGGCTGAGCGCCTTTTCGGCGCATCTTATCGCCTCGGCGTGATTGCCGAGGCGAAAGGCGATTCGGCCTTTTTCCTGAAGAAGGTGCGCGTATTCGACCGGAGCGTTCACGCCCGCAAGCAGCGTCGCCGCCTCGGCGCAGCACTCCTCCGCGCGACTGCGTTTGCCGCCGTCCCAAAGCAGCCTGCCGAGCTTGCAAAGGTTTCGCGCCTCCGCCGCGCGATCTTTGGACGCCCGGCTGGCCGCAAGCGCCGTGAGATAATGCTCCTGCGCCGCGTCGCGCCGTCCGGATCGGCCGTACAAATCAGCGATCCGTTCGTGAAGCGCCAGCCATTCCGGTCCCTGATCGCCCAAGGCCTGCAGCACCGCCAAGGCCTGCCGGTAAAGCTGAGCGGCGTCCTCGTTGGCGTAAGCAGCGCGAGCGCGATCGCCTGCCGCGCGCAAGTAGCGCGCGCCTTTCAGCCTGTCGGCGCTCAAGCTGAAATGATGGCCAAGCAGCGTCGCGTCCTCGAGGCGCTCGGGATTGTCTCCGTGCAGCCGCTCGAGCGCGGCGCCGATCAGCCCGTGCAATTCGGTGCGCCGCCGGAGCAGCAGATTGTGATAGATGACGTCGTGCAGCAGCGTTTGCCTGAACCGATAGCTCCGTCCGGCCCCGGCCTGGGACACCGCCGCCTCTTCGATCACTTCGGCGTCGCAGAGAATGTCGAGCCCGGCCTCGACTTTCGACGGAGCCGCGGCGATCGCTTCAAGGATTGGCGCTTCGAATCGCGCCCCGATGACCGCCGCTTCCTGAGCGAGCCTGCGGACGTCGTGCGGCAAGCGATCCACCCGGGCCAGCAGCAAGGCTTCGATGCTCGCTGGAATATCGACTGCGGCTTCGTCTTTGACGAGCCATTGAGAGCCTTCCCGCCGAAGCGCGCCGCTCTCGACGAGGCTGCGCACCGTCTCCTCGAGGAACAGCGGATTGCCGCCCGAGCGCTGAAGAATCCGCCGGCGCAATTCGGCGAAACGTACGGCGCGATCCTCGCCAAACAGAGCCGCGAGCAGCCTTTGCCCGTCCGCCGCGGCCAACGGGGCGAGGCGAAGCGCGCTCTGGCTGATCCGGTTTGAAGCGAGCTGGTCAACCTCGGGCGCGGGACGATGCGTGACGACCAGCATCAATCGCGTACGCTCGAGCCTGTCCATCATGAAGCGAAGCGCCTCGAGCGAGGCTGTATCGGCCCAATGCAAATCCTCGACGACGACGAGGAGCGGCGATAAGGCGAGGCGGCGCTCGAATACGGTTCTAATCGCGAAAAAAATCTGGCGCCGAAGCTGCTCGGGCTCGACATGGCGCAAGAGAGCGTCGGGTTCGCCAAGGTCGAGCACATGGCAATAGAGCGGCGTCAACTCGCGAATCTCGTCGGCGCCGAGCCCGAGCTCCGACAGCGATTGCACGAGCCTCGTCTTCGCTTCGGCCGGCGACGCGTTGCGGTCGATCTGATAGGCGCTCCGCAACACCGCCGCGAGCGCGCCGAAGGACGGTTCGCCCAGCGGCGAGCAGAAGGCCCGTCGAACCGCAACTTCGGCAAAGCGCTCCTCGTCGCGGATGCGCGCCAGGAACTCGCTCACCAGCCGGGTCTTCCCGATTCCTGCTTCTCCGACCAGCCGCACGAGCTGCGGAGCGCCGCCGCAGGCGAAGTCGAGGCTGGAGACCATATGCGCGAGTTCGGCGTCGCGGCCGATGAGCGGCGCGTTGAGGCCGATCGCCTCCAAGCCCCGCGCGGCGCGCGGCGCTTCGAGCGGGCCGCGAAGACGGTGCACCAGCACGCTTTCGGCCTTGCCGCGAAGCGACGCCTCGCCGAGCGATTCATAAGCGAAGGCGTGGCGCGTCAGCCGGTAGGTCAGCGGCCCGACCAATATCTCGCCCGGCGCGGCCATCGCCTGCAATCGCTGCGCGGTGTTCACGGTGTCGCCGGTCACCGAATAAGATTTCGCGCTGCCGGCGCCGATTCCGCCCGCGACGACCGGTCCTGTATTGACGCCAATATGAAGGGTCAGGGGCGCGTTGAGCCGGGCGTGCGCTCGTTGGCCGAGTCGCGCGACACGCTCGATCATGTCGAGAGCGGCGCGCAGCGCGCGCTCGGGGTCGTCCTCATGCGCGGTCGGCGCCCCGAACAAAGCGAGCAATGCGTCGCCGATGAACTTGTCGGGAAAGCCGCCGAACCGATGCGCCGCCGCGGTCATTTCCTCGAAAAGTTCGTTCTGCAAAGCCTGGATCAGTTCCGGGTCGAGGCCTTCGCTCAAAGTCGTGAAGCCGCTAAGATCGGCGAACAGAACGGTGACGGTGCGACGATCCGAGTGGCCGTCGATCGCGGCTGTCGTCGACGAGGACGTCCGTCCACCGTCGTGGCGATTCAGGACGGGAGCCTGAAGGCGAGAAGCGACATGATCCGCCGACGCTCGATCGCCGCCGTTGGGAGCGCCGGGTTTCCCTGCCGCGACAGCGGCTCCGCATTTCGGGCAGAAGGCGAAATCCGGCGCGCAAGGATAGAGGCAAGCCGCGCAAGCGATCGGCTGCCGCGCCCCGCATTTCGGGCAGAAAGCGAAGCCGCTCTGAATCTCAAATCCGCAACCGGCGCAGTTCATCAGTCAAAAACCCCGCTGATTTGCTGCTCGACCGAGCGCCGGCCGATCCGGTCACCTTAACAGAATTTCAAATACCGCTCTCCTGATTGAGACAAGAGAGGGCGGCCGCGGATTGTCCGCGCCGAGCTCAGAAAGCGGTCACTCTGCCGCCAGCCGCATGGTCTTGCAGCGCATCAGCAGCGCGCGTAGAGCCGCCGGCCTGAGCGGCTTGTTCAGCATCGCGACATCGGCTCGCGCGGCGGCGGCGCGGACGTCCGGGTCGCGATCGGCGGTCGCCAGGATCGCCGGCGTCTCTTCGCCGAACTCGGCGCGCAAGGCGGCGATTGCCGCGAGGCCGTCGCCTTCGTCGAGATGATAATCCGCGACGATCGCGTCCGGCGCCAAGCCGTCCCGCCTCAGCGCGGCGAGCGATTCGGCCAGGCTCGCTGCGGCGACGGCGCGGCAGCCCCATTTTTCGAGCAGCGCGCCGAGACCGCCGAGCACGCGCGGCTCGTTGTCGATGGCGAGCACGACGAGGCCGGTCAGCGGCTCGTCGGCGCGGGCCGCGTTTTGGCTGCGCGGTTCAAGCCGCGCCGGCGCCTGCGCCAACGCGCCGAGCGGCGCGGCGACCGAGAACATCGAGCCTTTGCCCGGAATCGAGCGCAGCGCGATCTTGTGGCCGAGGACGCGCGCCAAGCGCTCCACGATGGACAAGCCGAGGCCGAGGCCGGGCGCGGCCCGCGCTCCGCGGTCGAGGCGCTGAAACTCTTCGAACACCGCCTTTTGACTGGCGGCGGGAATGCCGAGGCCGGTGTCCCAGACTTCGATCGCGCACAAGCCCTCGCGCCTGCGGCAGCCGACCAGGACGCGGCCCTTGGGCGTATATTTGATCGCGTTGGAGACGAGGTTCTGCAGCAGGCGCCGCAGCATCAGGCGGTCGGAGCGGACGATCAGCGAGGAGGGGACGAATCTCAGCTTCAGTCCCTTGGCCTCCGCGATCGGCGAGAACTCGATCTCCAATTGCCGCAAGGCTTCCGCGATCGGAAACGCGGCGATCTGCGGCTTGGTCGCGCCGGCGTCGAGCCGCGATATGTCGAGCAGCGCGCCCAGAATGTCCTCGACCGCTTCGAGCGAAGCGTCGACATTGCGAGCAAGTTCGGCCGGCTCGTTGTCCTTGCCGCGGCCGGCGATCTCGGCCAGCGACGTCGCATAAAGTCGCGCCGCGTTGAGCGGCTGCAAAATGTCGTGGCTTGCAGCGGCGAGAAAGCGCGTCTTGGAGAGGTTCGCTTCTTCGGCGGCGTTCTTCGCCCGCGCCAATTCTTGATTGAGGCGCTCCAGTTGCTCGGTGCGCTCACGGACCCGCTGCTCCAATTGCTCGTTGACCGCGGCGAGCCGCTCCTCGGCCTGCACCGTTTCAGTGACGTCGGTATAGGTCGTGACAATGCCGCCGTCCGGCAGGCGCGCCGAGCGCACCTCCACGACCGAGCCTTGCGGATAAAGGCGCAGACGCAACGGCGCCGGATCGTTGAGCAGGCTTTCGATCCGGCTCGCCAGGAATTCGTCCGACGCGCCCGGCCCGTAGACGCCGCGCTCGGCATTGTAGCGGACGATCTCGTCGAGGCCTATCCCGAGCCTGAGCAGCGACGCCGGCAGATCGAACAATTCGCCAAAAGCGCGGTTCCAGCAGGTCAAAGCGAGATTGCGATCGAACACCGCGATCGCCTGGCGCGCGTGATCGAGCGCGTGCTGGAGCAGATCGCGGTTGGACTGGATGGCGGCGGAGGCGTCGTCGATCAGCCGCAGCGCCGCCTTGCTCGACATGGCGCGGCGGCGGAATAGAAGCGACATGACCAGCCGCGAAGACGACGCGCCGATCGCCGAGGCGAGCAGGTGTTCGGCATGACGAATGAGCGGGGCGTCGGCTTCGCTCGACGGCTCGAATTTTGCCCCGCGCCCCGCCATGAAGCTTTCGAGCGCGCGGCGCGCCCGTTCGGCGCCGAGGTAGAGAGAAACCGTCGCTTCGAGTTCGCCCGCGGTGGTCGAGGCGCGCCAGAGCCGGAAGCTCGGGGCCTTCGCCGCCTCGGCGCCGATGAACGCGCCGGCCTGCAGCCGTTCGATCGCGTTGGCCTGGCGGGTCAGCGAAAAAAGGACGAAGGCCGCGACATTGGCGCCGAGGCTGAGCGCGACGCCGCTGACCAAAGGCTGCGACGTGATCGCCAACAAAGCGCTCGGCCTGAGCCAGGCGATCGACAGCGGCCCCTGTTCGAGAAAATTGGCGAAGGCGGTGGAGCCGAGATCGAGCGACGGCAACAGCAGCGCATAGAACCAGATCGCCGCGCCCGCGATGAGGCCGGCCGAGGCGCCCCGCGCATTGGCGCGCCGCCAGAACAGGCCGCCGAGAAAGGCCGGCGCGATCTGGGCGACGCCGGCGAAAGAGAGAAGGCCGATCGACGAGAGCGCCGCGTCGTTGGCGATGCGAATATAGGCGTAGCCGAGAAAGAGGATCGCCAGGATTGCGGCGCGGCGCACGACGAGCACGAGCGAGCCGATCGCGCCCTCCTGCTGCGCCGCGGCCGGCGTCCGGCCGCGCAGGATCAGCGGCATGATCAGATTGTTCGAAATGCTGATCGACAGCGCCACGCTCTCGACGACGACCATGGCGGTCGCCGCCGACAGGCCGCCGATCATCGTCAGGAGCGCGACTCCATGCGCGCCGGCGGCGAGCGGCAAAGCAAGAACCGTATAGTCGCGGTCGATCGCGCCTGCGGCGAAGGTCGTCAGGCCGGCGATCGCGAGAGGAATGACGAAGAGGTTGATCGCGACGAGATAAAGCGGGAAGCGCCACGCCGCCGCCGGAATATCGCGCTGGTCGCGGTTCTCGACGATCATGACGTGGAATTGGCGCGGCAGCAGCAGGATCGCGACCGCGGATAACAGCGTCGTGGCCAACCAATTGGCGGGATCGGGCGGCGTGCGCATGATTGCGGCGATGGCCGGACTCTCCGAAGCGGCGTGAGCGAGGCGGCCGAGGCCGCCGTCGAGGCCCCAGACCACGAAAGAGCCCACGCCGAGAAAGGCGATCAGCTTGACCAGCGACTCGGCCGCGACAGCGAGGATCAAGCCGTCCTGATGCTCGGTAGCCTCGATCCGGCGCGTGCCGAAGGCCATGGCGAAGGCGGCGAGCAGCAGGGCGACGGCGAGAAAGAAGATCGGCGACGGCGAGGCCGGGGCGAGCCGTCCCTCTTCGAGCGAGCCGACCATCATCATGATGGTTTGGCCGATCGCCTTGAGCTGCAGCGCGACATAGGGCGCGGAGGCGATCGCCGCGACGAAAGCGACCAGAGCCGCGACATGCTGGGCCTTGCCGTAGCGCGCGGCGACGAAGTCGGCGACCGACGTGATGTTCTGCGCCTTGGCCAGGGCCGCGATCCGGGCCACCAGCCGATGGCCAAGCCCGACGACCAGGATGGGCCCGATATAGATCGGCAGGAAATCGAGCCCATGAGCCGAGGCGATGCCGACCGAGCCGTAATAGGTCCAGGTCGTGCAATAAACGGCGAGACTGAGCGCGTAGACCGCGCCGCGGGCGCGACCGGCGATGAAGCGGCGGCCCGACCGATCGCCCCAATAGGCGATCAGGAACAGCGCGCCGATATAGGCGAACGCAGTGGCGAAGACGGTCATGCCGTCGAGCATCGGCGGCTTGCCTTCCCTGGTCGGTCCGGGCTCACTCTAGCCGATTTTCGCAAGTTGCGGGCGGCCTTTCATTTTCCCGCCGCCTGTGGCAACCAACCCGCCAAAGGCGAGAAAAGAGGGGCGAGGCGTGGCCGACGAGAAGAGATTGCGGATATTACTGGTCGGCGCGAGCGGCGTGCTCGGGACCGCGGTCGCCGCCGAACTCGGCCAACGCCACGAGATCGTCGCAGCCGGTTCGAAATCTGGTCAGATCCGGGTCGACATCGCCGACCCCGCCAGCATCGAAAAGGCGCTCCAAGCGGCCGGACCGCTCGATGCCGTCGCTTGCGCGGCGGGAGCGGTCAATTTCCAGCCGCTTGCCGCAATCAAAGCGGCGACAATCGACCAGTCGGTCTACGGGCTCGGCCTCGCCAACAAGCTGATGGGCCAGGTCAATCTTGCGCTCGCGGCGCGCGACAAGCTCAATGAGGGCGGCTCGATCACGCTGATTTCGGGCGTGCTGACGGATCAGCCCATCGTCGCTGGCTCGTCGGCGAGCATGGTCAACGGCGCGATCGAATCGTTCGTCCGCGCCGCTGCGATCGAAATGCCGCGGGGCTTGCGCATCAACGCCGTCAGCCCATCCGTATTCGTCGAATCCCTGCCGGGCTACGGGCCGTTCTTCCGCGGCTTCGAGGCGGTTCCAGTCGCCCGCGCGGCGCTCGCTTTCAGCCGTAGCATCGAGGGCCGCGAGACCGGCAAGGTTTACAAGGTCCTCTGATGTTCGGTTCGCGCTGCGGCTTTCTCGTCACCCTCGCGCTGCTCGTCGTCGCGGGCGGCGTTTTCGCGGTATGGCCGAATATCGACCTCGCCGTCTCCCAGGCGCTCTTTCGGGGCGACGGCTTCGTCGGCGGCAGCCTTGGCTGGACGATCGCGCGAGATTTCTTCCGAATCGCGCCCTTCGTCGTCATCGCGGGATTCGTCGCGCTTTATCTCTGTCATCGGCGCGGCGTCGCCGTACCTTACGCGCCGAGCGGACGCGCGATCGTCTTTCTCATCGCGACGCTCGTGATTGGGCCGGGGCTTATCGTCCATCTCGGCCTCAAGGATCACAGCCATCGGCCGCGGCCGTCGCATACACAGGATTTTGGCGGGCGCGATGAATTCCGGCCTTGGTATCGCTTCGATGGCGACTGCAAGAAGAATTGCTCTTTCGTCAGCGGCGAAGCCTCTCAAGGATTCTGGATGCTTGCGCCGGCGAGCCTGGCGCCGCCGCCTTTGCGGCCCGCCGCGATCGCCGCGGCTTTGGTCTTCGGCGCCTCGGCCAGCGCGGTTCGCGTCGTCGAAGGCGGGCATTATCTGTCCGACGTCGTGCTCGCCGCGCTGCTGACGATCGCTATTCTGCAGATCGCGTATTGGCTGACGTTTTCGGCAAGCGAACGGAGAGACCCGGCGGGTCGAAGCGCCGCGCGCGATTTGACGCCTGCCGTCGAGCCGGGCGTCGGTGCGGGATTGGCGCCAGCAGCGGCGCCTCGGAACGACGGGCTTCAAGCTTAAGCTTAATTTTGGCCGCGATCGGCGGAGCGCGATGGCGCTCCTGCCGCGCTGGGCGCAAACCCAAGGAACAAATCCCGAGGCGGCGACGTTCGCTCTCCGACGAATGGAGGCGAGGGTTATGGCGCATCTATTCTCCCGCCGGCCGCGGCCGCATCGGGCCCGTTTCGGCTTTACTATCTTGACCGCCGTCGTGCTTTTGGCCACGACCGGCTACGGACTGGCCCTGAACGGCCAACTCCCAGTTTAGACCCCTTTTAGGAGCGGAAGACCCTGAGCGGCGCCGTCAGGCCCGATTTGCCGGCGCCGCAGGGTTGCGCGCGCGGCGGCCCGCCCTGTAGAAGCTCTTCGAGTTTTTGAAATCCAACCGCTCGAAGAGACTTGAGGGGATGTCCAAGCCCGATAAATCCAAGATCAAGCGCGTCGTCCTCGCCTATTCGGGGGGCCTCGACACGTCGATCATTCTGAAATGGCTGCAGACGGCTTACGGTTGCGAGGTCGTCACCTTCACCGCCGACCTCGGCCAGGGCGAGGAGTTGGAGCCGGCGCGCAAGAAGGCCGAAATGCTCGGCGTCAAGCCGGAAAACATCTTCATCGAAGACGTGCGCGAAGAGTTCGTCCGCGACTTCGTCTTTCCGATGTTCCGCGCCAACGCCCAATATGAGGGTCTGTACCTGCTCGGCACGTCGATCGCCCGTCCGCTCATCGCCAAGCGCCTCGTCGAGATCGCCCATAAGACCGGCGCGGACGCGATCGCGCATGGCGCGACCGGCAAGGGCAACGACCAGGTCCGGTTCGAACTCTCCGCCTATGCGCTCGATCCCGATATCAAAGTGATCGCGCCGTGGCGAGAGTGGGATTTCGCGTCGCGCAGCGCTTTGATCGAATTCGCCGAGAAGAACCAGATCCCGATCGCCAAGGACAAGCGCGGCGAGGCGCCGTTCTCGATCGACGCCAATCTTCTGCACACCTCGTCGGAAGGAAAGGTGCTGGAGGACCCGGCCGAGGAGACGCCGGCTTACGTCTATTCGCGCACCATCGATCCGGAAGCGGCGCCCGACAAGCCGACGATCATCACGGTCGATTTCGAGAAGGGCGATCCGGTGGCGGTCAATGGCGAGAAGCTGTCGCCCGCCGCTCTGCTGACGAAGCTTAATCAATACGGCCGCGATAATGGGATCGGCCGGCTCGACCTCGTCGAGAACCGTTTTGTCGGCATGAAATCGCGCGGCATGTACGAGACGCCCGGCGGCACGATCCTGCTGACTGCGCATCGCGGCGTCGAATCGATCACGCTCGACCGCGGCGCGGCGCATCTGAAAGACGAGCTGATGCCGCGCTACGCCGAGCTCATCTATAACGGCTTCTGGTTCTCGCCCGAGCGCGAAATGCTGCAGGCGCTGATCGACAGGAGCCAGGAATTCGTCGCCGGCCGCGTGCGGCTGAAGCTCTATAAAGGCAACGTCATCCTGATCGGCCGCGAGAGCCCGTACTCGCTCTACGACCAAGACCTCGTCACCTTCGAAGAGGGCGCCGTCGCCTACGACCACCGCGACGCCGGCGGGTTCATTAAGCTGAACGCTCTGCGGCTAAGGACGCTGGCGAAGCGGAACAGGAAGGCGGGGAGAACCGTCTAACTGGCGGACCAGTCGCCTTCTCGAACCAAATCGGATGACATCGCCGTTTTGAATGTTTCAGAGTCTGTTACGTCACCACGCTTTAGCTATCTTGACTAACCTGCGATCTTAGCTAACCTAGTCAAGATATGAAAGTCACCGTCCACGCCGCCAAAACCCATCTTTCCAAGCTGATCGAGGCAGCGCTCGCCGGCGAGGAAGTTGTGATCGCGAAAGGCGAAAAGCCGGTCGTCAAGCTCGTCCCGGTCGAAAAACAGGGCTTCAAGTTTGGTTTGCTTGCGGACAAGTTGACCGATCCGCCGCCGGACTTCCTCGAGCCGATGAGCGAGGATGAACTCGCTCTTTGGGAAGGCGGCGAGTGAGCGATCTTTTGCTCGATACTCACGTCTGGGCGTGGAGCCTTAGCGGCGATCGTCGCCTCTCAGGGGCTATTCGAGCGCGGATCGCCGAAGCTTCAGCTGTCCTCGTCAGTCCCATTTCTCTTTACGAGATTGCGCAGAAAGTCAGGCTGGGCAAATGGCCGCAAATGACGCCGCTCATCGATAGTTTGCCGAAGCATCTGGTCGATCAAGGCGCAAAAGTTGCGCGTCTCGAGCCGGAAATCTGCTTACGCGCCGGCGCGCTGGATTGGACGCATCGCGATCCATTCGACCGCCTCCTTGCGGCGACCGCTTTGTACTTCAAAATAGCGATTGTTTCCGCTGACGTTGTCTTCGACGGAATCGTCGCGCGCGTCTGGTGAAGTCGGCCCGTTTTAGCTCGCGCGATGCATCCCGCCGCCGGGCTGCGTGAACGGCACGAAATTGACGATCGCGCCGCCATAAATATCCGAGCGGCTGACCTTGATTGTCCCATCCGCGCCCTGGCTCTTCAGCACTTTGAGCACATGCTGCGCGCCGGGCGGGCCGATCGGAATGACCATGATCCCGTTCGGCTTCAGCTGTTGCAGCAGCGGCGGCGGGATGTGGTCGATGCCGCAGGTGACGATGATCTTGTCGAAAGGCGCGGCCTCCTCCCAGCCATAATACCCGTCGCCATTGCGCGTATTGATCGCGCGGTATTCAGAATAGCCGCGCGCGATCAGGTTGTCGTAAACGCCTCGCGTGCGTTCGGCGAGCGCGCGGATGATCTCGATCGACCAGATCTTGTCGGTCAAGTACGAGAGATAAGCCGATTGATAGCCTGAGCCGGTGCCGATCTCGAGCACCTTGTCGCCCGGCTGCACGGCGAGCGTGTTCGTCATCCTCGCGACCGTATGCGGCCCGGTAATGGTCACGCCGAAGCCGATATCGAGATAGTGCCATTCATAGGCGCGATTGAGATTGGCGCGGGTGACGAAATCCTCGCGCGGCGTCAGCAGATAAGCGGCCTTGTCGCGCTCGTCCCAAACATCATGATGGGCGAGAAGCTGCAGAAAGCGATCCCATCTTTGGCCGAGAAAACCGGCATCCTCGCCGCGATTGGCGACCATCCAGCGGACGAAATCCTCTCGGCTCGTCATCGGCGGCGCGAGGCCAGATCGAAAGGGCGTCGCGATCGCAGCGCCCGCCGGCGCGACGCCGGCGAAGAAGAACGCCGCGGCCGCGCTTTGGAGCGCGGCGCGGCGGCTGATCATCGCCGGGCGGTCGCCCCGATCGCGATTGTCGGACATCGTTTGAACTCTCCGCACCATCAAGGCGAATGGCCGCGCGCGGAGCATCGGACGCGACGTTCGATCCGTCAATCGCGCGAAGCAAGGAGAGCGCGTTTGCCAATCGCGGCTCCCTTTGGCATAGTTCGTTGCGCTGGGGCTCTCTCGCATTCTCAACCGCAAAACGGCTGGAGCGAGGCAAATGGGGTTTTTCTGGCGCGCTCCCGCGACGGCGCGAGCGCAGGGGCGGCGAAGATTCCTGCTCTACCTGGTCAAGCCTTCGCATTACGACGAGGACGGCTACGTCATCCAATGGCTGCGTTCGGCCATTCCGTCCAACTCGCTCGCGGTCCTCTACGGATTGGCCGACGATTGCAATCGCCGCCGCGCGCTCGGCGAGGACGTCGAAATCGAGATCGTCCCGATCGACGAGACCAATTCGCGCGTCTGCCCCGCCGAGATCATCAAACACATCAAGGCTAATGGCGGCTTCGGCCTGGTCGGGTTGGTCGGCGTTCAGTCCAACCAGTTCCCGCGCTCGATCGACATCGCCCGACCATTGCGCGCGGCTGGCGTTCAAGTCTGCCTCGGCGGCTTCCATGTCTCCGGCTGCATGGCGACGTTGCCGGACATGCCGGCGGAAATGAAAGAAGCGCAACGCCTCGGCGTGTCGTTTTTCCTCGGGGAGGCTGAAGGCGGCCGCCTCGATCAGGTGCTGAAAGACGCCGCCGCCGGCGCCCTCAAGCCGATTTACAATCACCTCGACGATCTGCCTGGAATCGAGGGCGCGCCGTTGCCGCTTCTCCCGGCCGAGCGGATCGGCCGCACGGTCGGCGGCCTTTCGAGCCTCGATGTCGGCCGCGGTTGTCCGTTTCAATGCTCGTTCTGTACGATCATCAATGTGCAGGGACGAAAATCGCGCTATCGCACCGCCGACGACGTCGAGGCGATCATGCGCGCCAATCTCGCCCAGGGGGTGCAATATTTCTTCATCACCGACGACAATCTTGCCCGCAACAGGAATTGGGAGGCGATTTTCGACCGGCTGATCCATCTGCGCGAAGCCGAAGGCCTCAGATTCAAATTCATTATCCAGGTCGACACGCTCTGCCACAAAATTCCGAACTTCGTCGAGAAGGCGGCCCGGGCCGGGGTCAAGCGCGTCTTCATCGGCCTCGAGAACATCAACCCGGAGAGCCTGGTCGGCGCGAGGAAAAAGCAGAACCGCATCGCCGATTATCGCGAGATGCTGCTCGCCTGGAAGAAGGTTCGCGTCCTCACCTATGCCGGCTACATTCTCGGCTTCCCGACCGACACGCCGGAAACGATCGTTCGCGACATCAAGATCATCCAGCGCGAATTGCCGCTCGATATTCTGGAGTTCTTCTGCCTCACGCCGCTGCCCGGCTCGGAAGATCACAAGAGGCTGCTTTTGTCCGGCGTCGCGATGGACCCTGACTTGAACAAATACGATTTGCTTCACGTCACGACCGGCCACGCCAAAATGTCGAAAGCGGAATGGGAGGCCGCTTATCGGCTCGCTTGGGAGACTTATTACGCGCCGGAGCATGTCGAGACGATCTTGCCGCGCGCTGTGGCGACGCGCCTGAACGCCGACTCGATGGCGCTGCTGCTGCTCTGGTTCAGCGCCAGCATGGCGCTGGAGAAAGTTCATCCGCTGGAGAGCGGAATCGTTCGCCGCAAGCATCGCCGCGACCGACGCCCCGGACTGCCGCTCGAATCGCCGCTGCTGTTCTATCCGAAATACGTTGCCGAGCTCCTCGCCAAGCACGCGGAGATGGCCAGGCTGTTGTGGCGATCCTTGTCGCTGGCGCGCAGGATCAAGCGGGATCCGCAGGCGCGCCGCTACACGGATGTCGCGCTTGCGCCGCCGACGGTCGGCGATCTCGACGCGTTCGAAATGTTCAAGATCAACGACAGCGCTCGCGCGGCCGCTTCGAAGGCCAAGCGCCTAGCGGAGGCGCGGTAGAGGCCTGCTCGTCTTACGCGAGGTTGCTTCGCGCTCGATGGCCGCGTGAATCTTGCGACTTGATGCGCTGCCGCGCGTCGCTCAGCGCCGACGCCCAACGAGCGAACGATGCTTCGTCGCGCGGAACGGCGAAGATGTTGCATATCCAGTCGATACGTTCGAACGCGGAGACCGGGCTGCCGAACGGGAGTACCTGTCCGCGCAAGTCGTCGATATAATAGAGCGCGTAATCTGACAGCAGCTCGTAAAGCGCGCCAACCTCCGCGCCGCATTGGGCCAGCGAAATCGGGTTAAATTCGAACAGCACCGCGGGCCGATCGCGCTGGGAGAGCAGGCGAGTCGCGCCGCGCAGGGCGGCGACTTCGCTCCCTTCAATGTCCATTTTGATCAGCGCCGGCGACGCGCCGATCGCGGCGCTGAACTCGTCGAGCGTGACGCCGGCGGCGGCGACGACCGCGTCCGCTGGCGCATCGGCGAAATCTCCCGCCACGACTTGGGATTGCAGCGAATTGCCCTTTGCGAGATGAATGCGCAGCCGCCGCGCCGCGTCGGTCGCCGCCGCCGCGATAGGACGCACCCGATCGCTTAGGCCGAGCCGCTGGACGGAGACGACCAGCCGTCGATACGTCTCCGGCGCAGGCTCAAACGCGTAAATGGTCGGCGACCGACCCGCCAGCATTTGCGCCAGGTGAGTCGAGACGAATCCAACATTGGCGCCGAGATCATAGACGATAGGCGCCTCATCGCGCCGGAGCCAACCGACGCAGATCGCCAGCTCTTTCTCGAAGGCTCGCGGGCAGTAGAACGGATATTCGGCGAGATCTCCGGTATGGCAGACGAAATCATAGCCGAGCCCGCTTCTCGCGACGAAACTGCCGACCCCCAGGACGCCCAGCGCGCGAACGAGAGCGAAGCGCAGTCCGCCGCTGAGCAAGGAGACGTCGGCCGCCGCGCCCGTCGAAACGAAATCGGGCGCGCCGCACAGGACCTTGATCCCGCGCCGCACAATGCGATCGCGAATTTTCTCGCGCCATCCTTCTGCGGCGAGGAGCATCGGCGTCTCCGTGAGAGAGGTGAGCGAGGGGTTGGCGCTCTCGAGTCGCTGTTCGCGCTTCGCCCTGAAGCGGGACCTTATACCGGATCCGCGCGTATGCGGCCCGGAACAACCGAATAAAAGTGACTTTTGTTCCTGCGTCGCCGAACGAACTGCCGTTAGTTCCGCTCCATCATCAATTCCCGGGCTTTGCGCGGATTGAGATAAGCGATGCATTGGCCGCCGACCATGTGCTCGCGAAGCAGACAGTTCCCAACGAAATCCGGCGGCGGGCAGCAGCCATAAGCGCCGACCCGTACGGTCTGCTGACAGAAGGGGCAGGTCCAGGCCCCATCCGGAGCCAAAAGCCGATCTTTGCTCGAGCGCTTCTCCATGCTTTCGCCTAACGTTTGGCGCCGGCCGCTGTTGCCGCGGACGCGCGCCGATTCCTCTTTCTTTTCTCAATTTAATTATGGACCGGAACTCCGGCGTCGCCTGGCGGTTCTGGCGCCGGAGGAGCGCGAAACGCCCCGGTCGATGGGCCGGGCGCGCGAGAGCGACGCGTTGTCGCGAATCCAATTCAGATACGGAGGCCTCGATGAAGAAGATGTTATTGGCGTCCACTTGCGCCGCGGCAATATCCATCTTCGCCGCTTGGACGGTCAGCGACGCGAGCTTCGCCCAGCAAAGCACAGGCGGCGTCAGCCAGCAAAATACGGGCGGGATGGGTGACCAGAATATGAACGCGGGCCAATCGCAAAATGAGCGCAAAACAGGGCCGCGATCGGGCGAAATGAAGTCAGGCGCAGCCGGATCGACCGGCGCCGCAAGCGAAAGTCGAGAGCAGACGCGGCGAAGCGCGGAGGAAGGGACGGCGAAGGAGAATCGCGCCGTTCAAGGCGGCGAGGCGAACCAGCCCGGCGCCGGCAAACAGCAGATGCGTACCGGCGAAAGGGAGCGGCAACATCCTAACGAAGGGCGAGCGGCGGCGACGCCGCAAAACGAGCCCGGCGCGGCGAACCAATCCGGCTCCAAACAGGAGATGAAGGCCGGCGAAAAAGGACGCGAGCGTTCGAATGAAGGGCGGTCCGCGGCGACGCCGCAAAACGAGCCCGGCGCGACGAACCAATCCGGCTCCAAACAGGAGATGAAGGCCGGCGAAAAGGGACGCGAGCGTTCGAATGAAGGACGGGCGACGACGCCGCAAAACGAGTCCGGCGCGGCGAACCAATCCGGCTCCAAACAGGAGATGAAGGCCGGCGAAAAGGCACGCGAGCGTTCGAATGAAGGACGGGCGGCGACGCCGCAAAACGAGTCCGGCGCGGCGAACCAACCGGGCGCGAAGCAACAGATGAACGCCGGCGAGAAAGGGCAGCAACGCTCTAACGAAGGGCGCGCGGCCGCGACCCCTGAGGGCGGCGCGGGAGCGGGCGGCGCTCAGACGACGGCCGTTCAGGGCAACATCAAGATGAACGAGCAGCAAGCCGTCGATTTCCGCAGCCGCCTCGAACGCCACAGCGACATCGCCAGGGCTTCGGTCAATTTCGAGGCTCGAGTGGGCGTCGACGTGCCGGAATCGGTTCGCCTCGCGCCGATCCCGACCGACATTGTCGCCGAATATCCAGAGTTCCGCGGCTATGACGTGGTGATCGTGCAAGACGAGATCGTCATCGTCGATCCCCATACCCGCCGGGTCGTGGAGGTCGTCGGCGGCGGCGGCACCAATGAAGCGAGGATGGAACGGCGCGGCGGCAGGCTGCACTTGACGCGCGAGCAGAACGAAATCATTCGTCGGCACGTCAAGCTCGAGCATCCTGCTCAGGTCGAGTTCGATGAGCGGATCGACGCGCGCGTGCCGGACACCGTCACGCTCGAGCCGCTGCCTCCTCCGGTCGTCGCCGAGGTGCCGGAAGTACGGAGCTACGATTACTTCGTCGATCGCAGCGAGCATGTCGTGATCGTCGATCCCGATACGCACGAAGTTGTCGGAATCGTCGAGGAGTGATCCAAGGCCGCCGCGTTAAAAGCGCGGCTCCGTGAACAAGACGATGAGGCGCGGCGCGAACACGCCGCGCCTTTCTTTCACGCGAGGCGCCAGACCGTAACCGGCTGCGCGTACCCCCTGATCTCGATCGGTCCGAGCGGCGCGGCCTCGCCCAGCGCTTCGCCCGCGGCGATGCGCGCCGCGTCGGAAATCAGCAATTGCGAGCCGAAATCTTTGTTGAGCGCTTCCAGGCGCGAGGCGAGATTCACCGTATCGCCGATCACGGTATATTCCTTGCGCCGCGGCGAGCCGACTGTGCCCGTCACCGCCTCGCCGATATGAACGCCAATGCCGATGCGGATCGGCCAAACATGGTCCCTGTTGCTCTCTTCGACGGCGCTCAGCATTTCGCGCGCCGCCGCGATGGCGTGGGCGGCCGCCAGCGGGTCGTCGATCGGCGCGCCGAACATCGCGAGGAAGCCGTCGCCCAAGAACTTGTTGACGACGCCATGCTGGCCATCGACGATCTCGACCAGCAGGGCGAAGGCCGCTTCGAGCCGCGCCACGACCTCCGCTGGAGAGCGATCCCGCGCCGCTGCGGTGAAGCCGCGGATGTCGACGAACATCACGCAGACCCGCCGCATCTCGCTGGTCTCGCCCGCGCCCATCGCGAGCAGGCGATCGACCACTTGCGGCGAAACGTGCTGGCCGAAAAGGTTGGTGACCCGGTCGCGGGCCGAGGCGGCGGCGAGGGCCCGTTCGAATTGGCTCTTCAAGGTTCTCGCGACCAAGCCGGCGAAGACGCCGGAGGCGAGCAAAACGGCGCTGCGCGTCAGATGGAAGAGGAAGCTTTGATTGAAATCGTCGGGTCGCCAGGAAAGGTCGAGTTGAAAATAAGCGATGGCGAACAGCTCGACCGCCGCGACCGCTCCCGTGAAGAGGGACAGTGCGAAATCCAGCCGCAAGGTCGAGAGAATGATGAACACGAAATAAAGCCAGACGGGCCACGCCGCGAAGGCCGCTCGCGGATCGAGCGAGAGAGAGCGGAAGACGAGGAGCATGATCGTCGGAAAGCTGGTTTCGATCAGCGCATTGGCGTAGCGCCCGAGCATCGGATGGCGGCGGCCGCGCCGCTCGAAAAACGTCAGGAGCCCAGCGACGCTGAGCTCATAGGCGATAAAGGGCGGGAACAGGGTCAGAGGGGCCCGCCAGGGTATGGGGCCGTGGAAGATGAAGGCGATCAGGTCGGGGGCGACGACCAAGGCCAGAAGGACGAGCGCGAAAATTGCGCTCAGGGCGGCGGCGAGAGTCAAAACGCGGCGGCGCTCGCTGCGCAGGACCTCGCGGTTGAGGAGCTCGGCGAAGGTCGCCGCAGCGGCGATCGATTCGCGCGGCGCGGCGGGTTGGTCCGACGCCGCGTCCGGCAAAGCCTCCAGGACCGCCGACGACATGTAATCCTCCAGCTCTGTTCGCCGGATCGAGCGGCTTTTCGCCGGTCGCGAGTGAGACGCGATTGCGGGCGGCGACTGCTTCGCCCCGCGAGAATCGCTGGCCGAGGCTGAGCGGTCAACCGCCGCTCGGACCGCAGCGGGTTGGCCCGCCGCCCCGCAAACCTCCTCAAGGGCGGGCGCCGCGGCGCGCGCCGACAAGGCTCGCGGCCAGCGCGACGGCGCAGCCGAGGACAAGGCCGAACGCGCCCCAAAGCGGCGGGACCAGGCCGAGCTTCGTCGCCAGCGTGACGATGGCGATGACCAGCGCGGCAAGCAGGGCAAGCGCGGAATCGTCGACGAACAGGCCGACCAACTCGCGCAGAGCGGCGCTGAGGGCGCTCATGACGCCGCCGGGGCTGGCTGCTGCGGGCGCAGCAGGGCGCTCATCGCCAAGGCGAATAGCGCCATCAGCAGCGCCAGGGCGAGGATGGCCCAATCGCCGCCTGGCCAAGGCGCGCCGAGGCCTTCGCCGGTCCAGAACAGGCCGAAGGCGGTCAGCATGGTCCCGACCACGAATTTCAGCGCGTTTTCGGGCACGCGGGCGAGCGGCCGATGAATGATCAAGCCGAGCGCGGCGACCAGCGCGCAGGCCGCCGCCGCGCCGATGCTGGCGGCGCCGATCAGGCCGCGCCCGGCGCCGACCGCAATGACGATGAACACGACCTCGACCCCTTCGAGCAGCACGCCCTTGAAGGCGACGAGCCCGCCGAGAAAGTCCGCCCGCTTGTCCGCGGCCTGCTGCGCCAGCGACTGCGTCTCATGCGCGAAGGCGCGCTCCTCGTCGTGCAGGGGAATGAGTCCGGCGGCGCGCAGGATCGCCTTGCGCAGCCAACGCAGGCCGAACAGGATCAAGAGGACGCCGACAGCATATTGCAAGAGCCCGATCGGGATCAGCCCGAGCAGCGGGCCGAGCAGGGCGACGAGCGCGGCAAGGGCAAGCAGGGCCAGTCCCGCTCCGCTCAAAGCTGGCCGCCAGCCTCGCGACAAGCCGACCGCGAGCACGATTGTCAGCGCCTCCACCGCCTCGACAAAGGAGGCGAGGAAGGCTGCGCCGAGGGCCGAGCCGATCGTTGCAGAGGACATCACGGGCGCTCGCGCGTTCGCAAAGGCCGGCTTCACATGGCGAAAGCGGCGCCGCGGCGCAAGGGGAAATGGGCGGCTCGCGCGGTTGTGAGCTTCGGCGAGGCGATATGCGGTTCTCCCGCTATCCCGTACGCCGCGGCGGAGTCGCGGAGGATCCTGCAGCGTCGAGCGCTGGCCAGGCTCCCGCGGAGCGAGGGCTGCCCGCAGCCTCTTGGCGCCGATACGCAAGCGTACCGGGCGCGATGGCGTTCGACTTGTCCTACCCTGCCTTCCGGCGCGCCGAACCGACGGGAGCGCGCCCGGGCTTGGCTGCTTCGCCCTTTGCGTCTTCGCTCTTCTTCCCTGCAATCGGCAGCAGCAGTTCGCGCTGGCCCTCCACCTTGGCCTTGCCCTTCTTCGCCTTCTCGGGCTTCTCCGCTTTCGCCGCCGGCTTGGCCGCGGGTCTGCCGGTCGCCTGCTCCTCCTCGGCGATGCTCTTGCGGAAGGCGTCGAACAGGTTGACGACATTGCTCGGCGGCGCGAAGGCCGGCTTCGCCTTGGGCGTGGGCATGCCGGCCTGTTTCGTTTTCAGCATTTCGAGCACGGCTTCTTCGTAGCGGTCGACGAACTTCTCCGGATCGAAGCGCTGCTCCTTGTTCTTGAGGATATGTTCGGCGAGCTTCAAGAGGTCGGGCTCGACCTTGATGTCCGGGATGTCGTAGAAATAATCCTTGGCCGGCCTGACTTCGTACGGATAGCGCAGCGTCGTCCCGACCAAGCCATTGTCCCAAGGCTGCAGCATCATGACGCGCTCGCGCTTGGCGAGCACGATGCGGCCGATTCCGACCATCGCCTTGCCCCGCATCGCCTCGCGGATCACGGCGAACGCCTCCTGGCCAACCTTGTCGGCCGGGGCGATGTAATACGGGCTGTCGAGATAGCGCTCGTCGATTTCAGCGCGCGGCACGAACGAATCGATCTCGATCGTATGGTTGCTCTCGATCTCGATCGCTTCGAGCTCGGAATCGTCGATCAGGATGTACTGGCCCTTGGCGTATTCGTAGCCCTTGCCCTTGTCCTCGGCCTCGACCGGCTGGCGGGTGACCTCGTCGACGAGCTGCTGGCGCAGCCGATTGCCAGTCTTCTTGTTGATCTGCCGGAAAGCGACCCGTTCGCTCGACGAGGAGGCGGTGTAAAGCGCGATCTGGCACGAAACCAGGGCCAGCTTGAGATAGCCCTTCCAATAGGGGCGAGCGGTCGGCACGCGAGGCTCCTACGCAACGCTAAAGGAGCGAATCTGAACCTTTCCCGGCAAGAGTCAATAAACCTGCAATTTCGTCGTAAAGGGTTCTTGATACGTTCGCTCACACGGCGAGCGTTTGCATCCGGCGAGGCCGCGGCCCTGAGCGCCGGGGCTCCTCCGCCGCTACGCGGAAAGGGTACTGAGCGGGCGAGTTGCGAAGGCGCTGCGTCTGCGAGAGCCGCTGAAGCTTCTCCACATCTTATGACAGTACGCCGACAGTTCCGTAACGGAATGTCACGCCGTGAAATGGCGTACCTGCGCGGACGAAGCACGGACTCCAAACACCCCAACGAACCTCGCAGTCCCGACGGACGCCAAGGATTTCCAAATCTATATTTCCGCGAATTGGGGAATTTCAAAGGGTTACAAGGTCAAAAATTTGGAAAAGATTTCTCGGTCCGGTCGGCCCGCGTCTCGCGGCGCCCAATTCGGGCGCCATTCGCTCGTCCTGAAAAAAGCAGTATAGCCGAAATTGGTCGTTTCAGGAAGGATTCGTTCGCTCTGCTGATACAACCTCATGATCCGCATCACAAATTTCGCAGCGTGACGCCTCGGCGTACGTCGCCAAAATCGTTTGCCGGGGAACGAGGCGACAATCGTCATGAATTCACGCTCGCCCCTTCGTCCTTGCGCCGAAAAAAACCCGGAGCTTTCGCTCCGGGACTTGAGTCATCACTGGAAGTCTAAGCCCCCGGACGGTCTGCCGACCGTCCGAAGCGATTGACGGGAGGTTCGGGAAACGGCGGACCTAGTTCCGGATCTCGCGCCTCGCCGGAAATCATCGCCGTGATCAGAAGTCGCGGGTGATATAGAAGCGGCCGGCGACGCCGTCCGCGTTGTTCGGGAAGGGCGTGACGCCGGCATAGTTGATCGGCGTCGACTGGTGGGTGTTCTCGTAAAGCAACTCGAAAGCGAAATCGAGATGCGGGACAGGATCCCAGTGCGCCACGCCGCCGACGATCCAACTATAGGCGTTCGTCGGGATGACGGAGAGGCCAGGGGTCAAGCCGCTCCAGTGCAAATGGGCGTAGGAGAATTCGGGATCGAGCGAGAAGACCGGCGAGAAGTGGTGCTCCATCGTCACCGCCACGGACCACGCGTCCGGCGTCGCCCACGTTCCATCGCCATTCGACCAGGCGTCCGCCGCGACCATCGACAGGCCATTGCCGTTGACCGCGCCGTTCTCGCCCCACATTCCGTCCGGAATGCCGGAATACCAGAAGGCGTTCTGGGTATAGACCGCCTGGACCTGAATGTTGTCGCCTGGCCCGAAGCTCGGCAGATTGACCTTCACGCCGCCCAGGACGCCCCAGCCCCAGGTATCGATCGTATCGCCGTTGAGGCCGGTCCCGGCGAGGCCGTCATAGGCGCGAACGTTGTGCGCCACGCCTGACAATTGCGCTGCGCCCCAGGCCTGGTCGACGCGCAAGGCCGCGACGAAGTCGGGCCAGCGCTGGCCGCCATAGGTCGCGTTGCCGGCGGCGATGATCTGCGTTCCGCCGCCGCTGCCGGCAATGTTCGAGCCGCCGGGGACCGAGAAATTGTTGGCGCCCGAGCTCTGCGCGGCGATGGTCAGCGAGAAGCCGCCGCCGAACGTCGCGGTGTAAGCCAACAGATCCGGCTGGTTGAAGCCCTGCTGGTCAGGCGAGAAAATATTCGCCCAGCCCTCGCCGCCGCCGAAGAAGGAGAAGAACGAATTCGCCTTGCCGGCGGTGATCCCGGCCCATTGCACGTAGGCGCGGTTGATATAGGCGCCGACGCCGTCGGTATCGAAGCCGCTGCCGTCTTCGAACTGGATTTCGGCATAGCCGCGCAGCACGCCATAGGCGGTGTCCTGGCGGGCGTCGAAGTCGATATTGGCTCGGGTCGTCCAGCCGAACGAGTGCCGGCTGAAAGTCGAGGGGCCGGGGCCGACCGCAGCCGCGCCTGGCGCGAACGCCCAAGCATAGGCCTGGCGCAGATTGCCCGCTTCGAGCTGGCCGGTGACGTATCCGGAGATTTTGAAGCAAGTATCGCTGCCGGGCAGGACGAAGCCCGCCATGCCGCCGACATTGCAAATCTTCACATATTCGGCCGGCGCCGCCTTCCGGGTCGGCAAATCCGCGGCTTCAGCCGCGGCGACGCCGGCCAATCCGGCCGCCGAGCCTAGAAGAATAGTTTTGACAAGCCCCATTATCCTGTTCCCCTTCATTCGCTGTCGTTTCGAAGACGTCGTGGACGTCCTGCGGCTGCAATACTTTGTTGCTCGCCAATTGAGGAAGTGATCTCAGCGCCGAGCGTGCAGCAACGATAAGATGGGCAGCTTATGAGAGGTGTCAAATACTGCTGATAAAGGCAAAGCCTATGTTTTTTATTATAAATCATGAGGATATTATAAAACGCCGCAATATCTAAATTATAATTTGTAAAGTGATTTTATCTTCTTTTAGGGAGCGAATGTCTGTACTAAGCTACTGTTTTGCCGCCTTCTAAATAATTTATCAAAAATTCAAGCTGACAGAGGGGGCTGTTTGCTGATCCTGTCAAGTTTAATAAATCCGGAATTATGAAATTCTTTCGACCTGACCGGCATTAATTTAGACAGCTGGGTGGCAAATTGGCCACACATTTGCCGACGATTTCGCTCCGCTTCCTGCGTCCGGGCTTGGCCTTTAACCGGCGTCGCGCCGCGCAGGCGCCGCCTTTCTGCGCGCCTTCGGCAAACGTTTGGGAAGGGAATCGGCCTCCAGCCGCTTTCCCTTCCAGCGGCATAGATCATTGATGACGCAGCGGGGGCAGGCCGGCGCGAGGGCCTTGCAGGTGTAGCGCCCATGCAGGATGAGCCAGTGATGGGCATGGCGCAGGAAGGGCTTCGGCACGAGCCGCAATAGCCCCGTTTCGACTTCGAGCGGCGTCCGCCCCGGCGCGATCGGAATGCGGTTGGAGACGCGGAAGACATGCGTATCGACCGCGATCGTCTCTTCGCCGAAGGCGATGTTGAGCACGACATTGGCGGTCTTGCGGCCGACGCCGGGCAGGGCTTCGAGCGCTTCGCGATCGCTCGGCACTTCGCCGTGATGGTCGCGCAGCAAGGCCTCGGACAGCGCGATGACGTTCTTGGCCTTGTTGCGATAAAGGCCGATCGTCCGGATCTTCTCGATCAGGCCGGCTTCGCCGAGCGCCAGCATCTTTTGCGGCGTGTCGCCGACGGAAAAAAGCGCGCGCGTCGCCTTGTTGACGCCCGCATCCGTCGCTTGCGCGGACAGGACCACGGCGACCAGCAACGTGAAGTGATTGCGATATTCGAGCTCGCCTTTCGGCTCCGGCAGCGCCGCCGCGAAGCGCTCGAAAATCGCCCGGACCCGCTCGACTTCGGCCGAATGTGGCGCGCGTTTCGCGGCGGCGCGGGGCGCCGCGGCCTTGATCGGTTTTGCTGCCGGCATGGGCGTTTTATATTGGCCGGCGGCGGGACCGCCAAGCGCGCTCGAGCGTTACGGGAATCTTAGGACGGGCCGGCGGCGGGCGCCGCGGAGCGCCGGCCGCCGATCGTGGGGTCGCGATGTCCGAGCAACGGCGTCAAGACGAGCATAGCGCGGTTCGCGCGCAATCCTGGGACGCGCCGCTTTTCGACGCGCGGCTGGAGCCGCATCGTTCCCTCGGGCGGCGCGGCTTTCGTTTGCTGATGTTCGGCTGCTGCGCGATCTCGACCCTCTATAGCCTGCCCTTCTATCTGATGGGCGCCTGGCCGGTGGTCGGCTTTCTCGGCCTCGACGTCCTCCTGCTCTACATCGCCTTTCGCGCCAATTTTCGCGCGGCGCGGGCTTATGAATTGCTGCGCTTGACGCCGCTCGAACTGCTCTTCGCCCGAATCTCGCCGCGCGGCGCGCGGCGAGAATGGCGCTTCAATCCGGTCTGGGTCCGTTTCGAGCGGGTCGAGCATGAGGAGTTCGGCACGCAACGCTTGGCGCTGGTTTCGCGCGGCGATAGCGTCGAGGTCGGCAGCTTTCTCGGGCCGGAGCAGAAGGCGGCGTTGGCGACCTCGTTCTCCGCCGCGCTCGCCGAGGCGCGGCGCGGGCCGAGGTTTTCGTAAAGCAGGCCGCGCGCTTCTCTGCGGCCGCGCGCCGCTTCTGCGCCTGCCGCGGCAGCAATCCGCTTTGCTGGAACGCCGGTCATCCGCACCGAGCGGCCACGGCGTCGAGGGCGCGCTTCGCGCCGCCAAAGGCCTTTCGTACCTCATTCGAACAGGCTCCGGGCGACCTTGTTTGGCTCGACCCGCATGCTTTGCGGCGGAGCGAAAGGACGGGCGCCATTGCGAGCCTGCCGTTTTGCCGTAAAACGTCACGATGAGCCACGAGCCGCCAAACCGCGCCGGCGCATCGCGCGGTCAGCGAAAGCCGCCGCCCGCCAAGCGCCATCCCGGCGAACGCATCGCCAAGGCCATGGCGCGGGCGGGCCTGTGCTCGCGCCGCGACGCGGAAGCCTGGATCGCCGCCGGGCGAGTCACGGTCAACGGCCAGCAACTCGCCAGTCCGGCGATCAATGTCACCGAACAGGACGACGTCAGGATCGACGGCGCGCCGCTCGCCCGGCGCGAGCGCACCCGCCTTTTCCTCTTCCATAAGCCGCGCGGCCTGGTGACCACGGCGCGCGATCCGGAAGGACGACCGACCATTTTCGACGCGCTGCCGAAAGACGCGCCGCGCCTCGTCGCGGTCGGCCGGCTCGACATCAATACGGAAGGGCTGCTGCTCCTCACCAATGACGGCGGCCTCGCTCGCATGCTCGAACTGCCGGCGACCGGTTGGCTGCGGCGCTATCGCGTGCGCGCCCATGGCGCGATCGACCAGGCCGCGCTTGATCGCCTCGCCGGGGGCGTGACAATCGACGGCGTCGCCTATGCCGGCATCGAAGCGAAGCTTGACCGCGTCCAAGGCGCCAATGTCTGGCTGACGATGGGTTTGCGCGAAGGCAAGAATCGCGAGATCAAGCGCGTGCTCGACCATCTCGGCCTTTCGGTCAATCGGCTCATCCGCGTCTCGTTCGGGCCGTTCCAACTCGGCGACATCGAGGAGCGCGCCTTGGTCGAGGTCCCGACGCGCATTCTCCGCGAGCAGATCGGACCGCGGCTGGCGCGCGAGGCCGGCGCCGACTTCGAGGCGCCGTTGCGCGAGCGGCCGCGCGCCGAGGGGAGCGATCGCAGAAGCGAGAAAAGCCGCGGCGTCGGCCCGGATCGCCACCGGCGCGAGCGGCTGCCGAATGGCTCGCCTGTCGAGGCGCGCGAGACGGCGGGACGGCGCGACGAGCGCCCGAAGGAGCGCAAGCGCAGATATTTCGCCGCGCTTCGCGCCGAGCGCGACGAAGCCGAACGCGGCCCGCGGCGGCGGCTTGAGCGCGGCGCGATCAGCGACCGCAAGGGACGCGAAATCGCGATCGAGCGCTTCGAGCCGGCGCGGGAAAAGAAAGGGCGCGAGGCGGCGCGCCGATTGGGGCGCTCGTCGGACGCGCGGCGGCCTGCGTCGAAGCGTCGCCAAAGCGATGGCGAAAATACAGGTCCGCGCGGGCCCGGCCCGCGCAAAGGCGGGCGCGGCGCGCCGCGGCCGAGGCGCGGCTAGCATTGCGCATCGTCGGCGGGCGGCTCCGCGGTCGCGTCCTTAAGGCCCCGGCCTCGCGCGCCATCCGCCCGACCTCGGAGCGCCTGCGCGAAGCGATTTTCGACATTCTCGCCCACGCCTATGGCGGTCCAGTCGAAGGGGCCCGCGCCATCGACCTTTTCGCCGGCTCGGGCGCGCTCGGCCTCGAAGCTCTGTCGCGGGGCGCCGAATTCGCGCTCTTCGTCGACAACGGCGCCGAAGCCCGCGCCCTGCTGCGCGCCAATATCGAAGCGCTCGGCCTCGGCGGCGCGGCCCGCGTCTGGCGGGCCGACGCGACAAGGCTCGGCAAGGCGCCGGCGGCTTATTCGCTCGCCTTCCTCGATCCGCCTTATGGAAAGGACCTCGCCCGGCCCGCGCTGACGGCGCTCTCCGAAGGCGGCTGGCTGGCGAAGGGCGCGATCGTCGTCGTCGAAGAGGACGCGCGCGCGAGGGTCGAACCGCCGGGCGCGCTGAGCCTCGCGGAAGAGCGAGTCTATGGCGATACGAAAATCGCGATCCTCGTCGCGGAAGGTACGAACGCCTCGCTCATCGCTCGCGAAGCCGGGGACGAGGTCGAGCGACCGGCGAGATAGCTAACAGTTCTGACCGGGAGATAGGCGACGTTTTCCTCCTTCCGGCGGCGCCGCCGCTGTCGCTCGAGCGGGCGACGCGCAGCGTTGTCCGTAGGGTCCATCGGCGCGGCGGAGGGGCGGCTGGGCCTGGGATTATCCCAATCCGCCGTGGCGCTTTCCCCATGCTTCGGACGGTCCCTCCGCCGCTTCGCGGGGGGAGGATGGAGACGCCTTGGCTCGCCCTCCGGCGCGTGCCTATCTTGGGGCATGTCGCGCGCCCCTCGCCTGCTCGAACTGCTCCAGGTCCTACGCCGGCACCGTCGGCCGGTGACCGGCGCGGCGCTTGCGGCCGAAGTCGGCGTCTCGCTGCGCACGCTCTATCGCGACATCGCCGCGCTGCAGGCGCAAGGCGCGGATATTCGCGGCGAGGCCGGGCTCGGTTATGTGTTGAAGCCCGGCTTTACTTTGCCGCCGCTGATGTTCACGCCTGAAGAGATCGAGGCGCTGGCGCTCGGTTCGCAATGGGTCGCGGCGCGGACGGATCAGCGGCTCGCCGGCGCGGCGCGCAACGCGCTCGCCAAAATCGGCGCCGTGACGCCGCCGGAACTCGCCGACGTGCTCGATTCCTCGACCTTGATCGTCGCCGCGCGCGCCGATGCGGCGGCTGAGCCGCATCTGCCCCTGATCCGCGACGCGATCCGGCAGGAGCGCAAATTGTCGATCGCCTATGTCGACGCGGCCGGCGGGCGCAGCGAGCGCGTCATCTGGCCGTTCGCGCTCGCCTTCTTCGACCAGACGCGGATGATCGCGGCCTGGTGCGAAAGCCGCGTCGCGTTCCGCCATTTCCGCACGGACCGCATCGCCGCGCTGACGCCGCTCGAAACGCGTTATCCGCGCCGCCGGGCGGCGCTGCTGAAGGAATGGCGCGCGGCCGCGAATGTCCCGGCTCCTGACAGAAACTGACGCGCCTCGTCCTTATGGAAAGAGCCGCTGGCGCCAGCCGCCGGTCACTCCAAATTCCCGAGGTCCGATCATGAACGCCCCGAGCTTCATCCTGCTCTATGTCCGAGAGCCAGCCGCCAGCGTCGCGTTCTACGAGAACCTGCTCGGCCGGCCGGCTGTCGAATCGTCGACCAATTTCGCGATGTTCGCCTTCGACAATGGCCTGAAGCTCGGTCTCTGGCGCGACGGCGACGTGGCGCCCAAGCCGACCGCTCCGCCTGGCGCCGCCGAGATCATTTTCCCGTTCGACGACGATAAAGCGGTCGATTCGGCCTGCGCCGATTGGCGCGAGCGCGGCGTGAGAATCGCGCAAGAGCCGACGGCGATGGATTTCGGCTACACGTTCGTCGCGCTCGATCCGGACGGGCATCGGCTGCGCGGCTTCGCGCCGAGCGCGTGATCCTGATTTAAAGACTTGGGGGGTCCTGGGCCAAGGGCCGCCAGGACTTCGGTCATCGCGGCGCGAGTTTGTTCTTCGCTCGCTCCGACGCGGCGGCGCTCGTCGAGCCAGCGCGGCTCGTAAAGCCAAGCCAAGTCCCGCATTCGTCCCGCCCGCCGGTAGATTCAATTGCGGTTCTATGCCTGTGGCGATCTGCGCCAGCCCGGTCCCCGCCCATAGATCGCTCGCGGCCCGCCTCGGGCGTGAGCGATTCGCGCCATCGCACTCACGCTCCTGGCGCCGGGCGCCGGTCGTCGGCGGATCGCGAGCGCGGGCGAGCGACGTCAAATATAGGGCGCCCTATTCGCCTCCAAAAACACCGCCATGACCTCGCGCTGGCCAAAGCCGCCCAAGTGGTCTATGCTAAGGCAATGGCCGATCTGGTGGATTCGGCGCGGCTTGGGCGGGCTCGCCATCGCGTCGAGGCATGACGACGGGGCCTCAATCTTGTCGTATTTTCGCCGTCTGCAGGAACTTAGCGGGCGCGGGCGAACTTGTTGAGGCGAAAAAAGCGTCACATTTCGGCCTTCAACGCTCTTAATGTCCCGGCGCGTCGAGTCGGGCGAGCGTATAACAACAACGCCGCGGCGCGCTGCCGGCTGCGCTAAACGAAGATTGGAGCCTCATGCCGACAATCGCTTTGGTCGACGACGACCGCAATATTCTCACCTCCGTGTCGCTCTCTCTGGAAGCGGAAGGCTATCGGGTTCAATCCTATACTGACGGGGCCAGCGCCCTTGACGGCCTCAAGACGAGTCCCGCCGATCTCGCCATTTTCGACATCAAGATGCCGCGCATGGACGGGATGGAGCTGTTGCGCCGGCTGAGGCAGAAGTCCGACCTTCCGGTGATCTTCCTGACCTCGAAGGACGACGAAATCGACGAATTGTTCGGGCTCAAAATGGGCGCGGACGACTTCATCCGCAAACCGTTCTCGCAGCGCCTCCTGGTCGAGCGGGTGAAGGCGATTCTGCGCCGCGCCAATCCGAAAGAGGCTGCGGCGCAGAAAGAGAGCGAGGCCAAGGTGCTCGAGCGCGGCCCGCTCAAGATGGACCCGGAGCGGCATACCTGCACCTGGAACAACGAACCGGTGACGCTGACCGTGACCGAGTTCCTGATCTTGCAGGCGCTCGCCCAGAGGCCGGGCGTCGTCAAGAGCCGCAACGCGCTTATGGACGCCGCCTATGACGATCAGGTCTATGTCGATGATCGTACGATCGACAGTCACATCAAGCGGCTGCGCAAGAAATTCAAAGCCGTGCAAAGCGATTTCGAGATGATCGAGACGCTCTATGGCGTGGGCTACCGCTTCAAGGAAGTATAGGACCGACGCCGCCGAGTCTGCCGAAAGCGCAGAAACTCTGGAAGAGGCGGCGATGAGCGCGGAGGCGCAAGGCGAGGCGATTCCGGCGGCTGCGCCCGCGGGTCTGACGCGGCCGCGTTTGCGCTTGCGCGCGCGCTTTGTCTGGCGCCGCTTCGTGGCGCGTTTCTCCTCGTCGCTGACCCGCCGGATACTGGTCCTCAATCTCGGCGGCTTGTTGGTTCTCGTCGTCGCCTTCCTCTACCTCAATCAATTTCGCGCCGGCATTATCGACGCGCGGGTGCAGAGCCTGCAGACGCAGGGCGAAATCATCGCTGCGGCGATTTCGGCCTCCGCCGCCGTCGAGACCGACACGATCACCATCGATCCGGAAAAGCTCCTGCAGCTCGCGCCGGGCGAAAGCTCGGCGCCTTCAGACGCCGACGACCAGTCGATCCAGTTCTCGATCAATCCGGAACGAATCGGCCCGGTCCTGCGTCGCCTCGTCACGCCGACCGGAACGCGCGCGCGAATCTATGACCGCGACGGCTTCCTGCTGCTTGATTCGCGCGCACTGTCGTCGCGCGACACGATCGCCCGTTCCGATCTGCCGGGCGCCTCCTCCGATTCCGCCACCATTTTCGAGCGCGCCTGGAACGCGGTGAAGAGGCGTTTCGCGCCCATTCCGCCCCGCCGCAACGACGAAGCGCTCGGCGACGGCAAGACGCCGCCGGAAGTCAGCAGCGCTTTGCAAGGTCAGACGCAATCGATGGTTCGCCTCAACGCCAAAGGCGAGACGATCGTCTCGGTCGCGGTCCCTATCCAGCGCCTGCGCGCCGTGCGCGGCGCGCTGCTCTTGTCGACGCAGGGCGGCGACATCGATACGATCATCGCGCGCGAGCGCTGGGCGATCCTGCGCGTCTTCGCCGTTTTGGCGGCGGTGATGGGCGTGCTCTCGGTGCTGCTCGCCGGGACCATCGCCGAGCCGGTCCGTAAACTGGCCGAGGCGGCCGAGCGGGTGCGACGCGGCATCAAGTCGCGCCAGCAGATTCCAGATTTCACCGGCCGTTCGGATGAAATCGGCCATCTCTCCGGCGCGCTGCGCGACATGACGCTGGCGCTCTACAATCGGATCGACGCGATCGAGAGCTTCGCAGCGGACGTCGCCCATGAACTGAAGAATCCGCTGACCTCCCTTCGCAGCGCGGTTGAAATCCTGCCGCGCGTGCGCGAGGGCGCTTCGCGCGACCGGCTGCTTGACGTCATCCAGCACGACGTGCGCCGCCTCGACCGCCTGATCAGCGACATTTCCGACGCCTCGCGCCTCGACGCCGAACTCGCGCGGGCCGAGGCCTCCTGCGTCGATCTCGTCGCCTTGCTGCGCGCCGTCGTCGGGCTGGCGCGAGAATCGCCGCGCTGGCGCGAAGTCTCGGTGAAGCTCAAGGTCGAGGATCAGCGCGGCCAGCGATATCGCGTGCTTGGCCACGATTCGCGCCTGGCTCAGGTGATCACCAACCTGGTCGACAACGCCCGGTCCTTTTCTCCGCCGGGCGGCGAAGTGAGGGTCAGCATGCGCCGCACGCGGGTCGAGGAGCTCGGCGAGCGGATCGAAATTGCGGTCGAGGACGACGGGCCCGGCATCCCGCCGCACGCTCTGGAGCGGATTTTCGAGCGCTTCTACACCGATCGGCCCGGTCAGGGTTTCGGCCAGAATTCCGGCCTTGGTCTGTCGATTTCGCGGCAAATCGTCGAGGCGCATGGCGGCCGGATCTGGGCGGAAAATCGGCCGCTTCCGCCAGCCGCGCCCGCCGCCGGATCGGAGGAGGAGCCCGTTCGGCATAGCGCCGGCGCCCGCTTTGTCGTGTCGCTGCCGGCCGCCCCGTGAGCGCCGCGGCCGACGATCGCTCCCAGAATGTCCACGCCACCGCCGTGGTCATTGGCGAGGCGGGAATTTTGATCCGCGGCCGTTCCGGACGGGGCAAGAGCGCGCTGGCTTTGGCGCTGATCGATCTCGGCGAAGAACGCCGGCTCTTCAGCCGGCTGATCGGCGACGACCGCGTCGCTCTCGAGGTTTGCGGCGGCAGAGTCCTGCTCAGCGGCGCGCCGAAAACATTGAGCCTCATCGAGCGGCGCGGCTACGGGCTCGAAAAGCGCGCTTTCGAACGGACCGCAGTGGCCCGCTTCGTGGTTGATTTGCTCGACCAAGGCGAAACGGCGGCGCGCATGCCCGAGGCCGTCGACGGGACGGTCGCGCTCGGCGGCGTTCGCCTGCCGCGGCTGGTTTTTGACGATTCGAGCCGGCCTTGCGAGCGCGCCCGGGCCGTCCTGGCGGCGCTTGTCGCCGAAATGACCGCTTTGTGACGGATTGCTCATTTTGCTTGAATAATACGCCGCAGTGCACAAATATGCCGCGCTTTGTGACGCCGGACGCGGCGGCCGGCGGCGTAGGCGTCGGCTGAAGATCAGCGGGTTGTTGATGATTGGAATGGTCCTCGTGACCCACGGCCAACTGGCGACCGGGTTTCGCGCCGCCTTGGAGCATGTGGTTGGGCCGCAACAGCAATTCGAAACGATCGCGATCGGCCCCGAAGACGACATGGAGCAGCGGCGCGGCGATATTTTGAACGCCGTGTCGCGCGTTCAGGACGGCGGCGGCGTCGTCCTGCTCACCGACATGTTCGGCGGCACGCCGTCGAACCTCGCCATTTCGGTCATGGATGGCGGGCGCGTCGAAGTGATCTGCGGCATCAATCTGCCGATGCTGATCAAGCTGGCCTCGGTGAGAGAGACCGCCGATCTCGAACAGGCGGTCGGCGAAGCGCGCGACGCCGGCCGCAAATACATCACCGTGGCAAGCAAAGTGCTGGCCGGCAAATGAGCGATCCGGACCGCGCCGCGACCGGCGAGGAGGATTGCCCGCCGTCGCCTGAATTCGCCGGGGCCCTGGCGCGAGAAATGCGCATCGTCAATCGCAAGGGCCTGCATGCGCGGGCGACGGCGAAGTTCGTACAATGCGTCGATCGCTTTGACGCGGAGGTCAAGGTCACGCGCTGCGGCGAGACCGTGGGCGGCGATTCGATCATGGGAATTCTGACGCTCGGCGCCGCGATGGGCTCGACGATCACCGTCTCGGCGACCGGCGTAGAGGCCGAAGCGGCGCTCGACGCAATCGAGGCGCTGGTCGCGAGCCGGTTCGGCGAGGACGAGTAGCTGGGAGCCTCGCCAAGAGCCTCGTCAAGTCGGCGCGGCGTTGTTGCGAGGAGCGAAGCGACGAGCAAGCTCCAACGCCGCTCACACCTTCATCTGCGCGCCGAGCTCGACCACGCGGTCCGACGGGATGTGGAAGAAGTCCGGCGCGTTGGTCGCTTGCTTGGCGAGCGCGATGAACAATTTGTCCTGCCAGGTCGGCATGTCCGAATTGGTGGCGGCCTTCAGCGTACGGCGGCCGACGAAGAACGACGTCGTCATGATGTCGAATTTCCAGCCGGCTTTGCGCATCAAAGCGAGCGCGTGCGGAATGCGCGGCGACTCCATATAGCCGAAATGCAAGGTCACGCCGAGAAAGTCCGGCGAGAGCTTCTCGACCTCGAAACGCGCGCTTGGCGGCACGCGCGGCGCGGTCTCGGTCTTGACGCTCATGATCACGACGCGCTCGTGCAGCACCTTGTTGTGCTTGAGATTGTGCATAAGCGACGACGGCGCGACGCTCGGATCGCTGGTCAGGAAGATCGCGGTGCCGGGCACGCGGACCGGCTTTGATTTCTCCAGCATCTTGATCAGATCTTTCATCGGGATCGAATCGCGATGCGTGCGCAGCGAAAGGATGGAGCTGCCGCGCGCCCAGGTCCACATGACGAGAACCATCGCGCCGCCGAGCAGCAGCGGAATCCAGCCGCCGTCGAGGACCTTGTAGAGATTGGCGAGGAAGAAGCAGACGTCGATGGCCAGGAAGCCGCAGACGACGAGCAGCGAGCCCCATAGCGGCCAGCGCCACAAGCGCCAGACGACAAAGAAGGCGAGCGACGTCGTCGCCACCATCGTGCCCGAGACCGCTATGCCATAGGCGTTGGCGAGCGAATCCGACGTGCGGAACAAAACGACCAGAGCGAGCACGCCGATCAGCAGCAGGCGATTGGCGCGCGGAATGTAGATTTGCCCCTCTTGAGTTTCCGAGGTGTGGACGATTTCGAGCCGCGGCAAAAGCCCGAGCTGGATCGCCTGGCGCGCGAACGAATAGCCGCCGGTAATCACCGCCTGGCTGGCGATGATGGTGGCGATCGTCGACAGGACGACCATCGGCGGCAGCAGCCAAGACGGGGCCAGGAGATAGTAAGGATTGGCGATCGCGCTCGGATTGGCGATGAGATTCGCGCCCTGGCCGAGATAGTTGAGGGCCAGAGCCGGTAGGACCAGGAACACCCAGGCCGCCTGGATCGGCGTGCGGCCGAAATGGCCCATATCGGCGTAAAGCGCCTCCGCGCCGGTCACCGCCAGGAAGACGCTGCCAAGCACGATGAAGCCGACCATGCCGTCGTGAAAGAGGAACAGCACGCCGCGCATCGGATTGAGCGCGAGCAGGATTTGCCAGGCTTCGGGAATATGCGTCGCGCCCAGCACGGCGATGCAGACGAAGAAAATCGTCATGATCGGCCCGAAAAAGGCGGCGACCCGCGCGGTGCCGCGGCTTTGGACGACGAACAAGAGAATGAGGATGACGACCGTCGCCGGCAGGATGAAGGGCGACAGGCTGGGCGAGACCTGTTTCAAGCCTTCGACGGCGGAGAGAACCGAAATGGCCGGCGTGATAATCGCATCGCCGGAAAACAAAGCCGAGCCCGCCACGCCGAGGAAGAAAATCAGCGCGGTGCGGCGGCCGATCGCGCTCTGCGCCAGCGCCATCAGCGACAGGATGCCGCCCTCGCCGCGGTTGTCCGCGTGCATGATGAAGAGGACGTATTTCGCCGTCACCGTGACGATGAGCGCCCAAAGGATCAGCGAGACGACGCCGATCACCTCGCTTGGCGGCAGCCCGGTCTCCTTGGCGTGGCTGAGCGAGGCGCCGAGCGCATAGAGCGGGCTCGTGCCGATGTCGCCGAACACGACGCCGACCGAGCCCAAAGCCAGCAAAACGAAATTGCCGGTCGAATGATGGGCGGCGTCATGGCCATCGGTCGCGGGCGCCACGGCGCCGCGCAACGCATCCTGCATCTCGATCTCTCTGAGGAGGTTAAAATCCTGGGATCCAAGTCCCGCTTTCTCGAAGCGGCGCCCCTATACAACGCCGTCTCCCCCGCTGGAAGCTCGCATTTCACGAAGGATTGCTTCCGGAAAACGGCTAATCCCTTGCCTCGCCCGCCGCTTCCTGCAATGCGGGCGCAAATGGCTCCAAGTCCTCCCTCTTTGCCGATTGACGAGGTTTTAGAACCGCTTCGCGTCAGCCTTGCGGCAAAAAGCCGCGCCGTTCTGGTCGCCCCGCCCGGCGCCGGCAAGACGACGCGGGCGCCGCTGGCGCTTCTCGACCAGCCTTTTTTGCATGGCCGCAAACTGCTGTTGTTGGAGCCGCGCCGGCTGGCGGCGCGGGCGGCGGCGCAGCGCATGGCGCAGACGCTCGAAGAAGAAGTCGGCGGGACGATCGGCCTCAGAGTGCGGATGGAATCGCTGGTCTCGGCCAGGACGCGGATCGAGGTCGTCACCGAAGGGGTATTCACCCGCATGATCCTCGACGATCCGGCGCTCGAAAGCGTCGGCGCCGTGCTCTTCGACGAGTTCCACGAGCGCTCGCTCGACGCTGATCTGGGCCTTGCTCTGGCGCTCGACGCGCAAGCGGGGCTCCGAGAAGATTTGCGCCTGCTCATCATGTCGGCGACGCTCGACGGGGCGCGCGTCGCGGCGTTGCTCGGCGAAGCGCCGATCATCGAAAGCGCAGGCCGCGCCTTTCCGGTCGAGACGCGCTATGTCGGCCGCGACCCGGCTTTGCGGATCGAGGAAGACGTCGTCCGGATCGCGCTGCGCGCGCTGACGGACGAGCGCGGCTCGATTCTCGTTTTCCTCCCCGGCCAGGGCGAAATCCAGCGCGCCGCGGCGCTGCTGGCGGAGCGCGTCCGCGATCCTCATGTCGACATCGCGCCGCTTTTCGGCGCCATGGATCGCCGCGCCCAGGACAAGGCGATCGCGCCTGCGCCGCCGGGGCGGCGCAAAGTCGTGCTGGCGACCTCGATCGCCGAGACCTCGCTGACCATCGAAGGCGTGCGCATCGTGATCGACAGCGGGCTGGCGCGCGTGCCGCGCTACGAGCCCGATGTCGGCGTCACCCGGCTGGAGACGGAGCGGGTGTCGCGGGCCGGGGCCGATCAGCGCCGCGGCCGCGCCGGCCGCACCGAGCCGGGCGTGTGCTACCGATTATGGGAGGAGGCGGCGAACGGCGCTCTCGTCGCCTTTGCGCGGCCGGAAATCCTCTCCGCCGACCTTTCGGGGCTTCTCCTCGACCTCGCGGTCTGGGGCGTCGCCGACCCGGCGGCGCTCGCCTTTCTCGATCCGCCGCCAGCCCCCGCGCTGGCCGAAGCGCGGTCTCTGCTGACCGCGATCGGCGCGCTCGACGACGCCGGCCGCATCACCGACGAGGGCCGCGCGATCGCCAAGCTGGCGCTGCCGCCGCGCCTCGCCCGCATGGTCGTCGACGCGGCGCGCAGCGGCCAAGCGGCGCTTGCCGGCAAGATCGCCGTGCTGATCTCCGAACGCGGCCTCGGCGGCGACAACGTCGATCTCAACGAGCGTCTGGAACGCTGGGATCGCGACCGCTCATCGCGCGCCGAAGACGCCCGCCGCCTGGCGCGAACCATCGCCGCGCGGGCCGCCGGCGAGCGGCCGAGGAGGGAGGAAACCGCGAGCGCCGGCGCGCTGCTCGCCTTGGCTTTTCCCGAACGCATCGCCAAGGCGCGTGGCCGGCGCGGCGACTTCCTGATGGCCAATGGCCGCGCCGCAACGCTCGCGCCGGAGGCGCCGCTGGCCGGCGCGCCTTATCTGGCGATCGGCGAAGCGACCGGCCGCGCCGCCGCGACCCGCATTCTTCTCGCCGCGCCGCTGGAAGAAGAAGAAATCGAGGCGATCGCCGCCGACAGGATCGAGATCAAGGAGGAGACCGCCTTCGATCGCGCCTCGGCTTCGCTGCGCGCTCGGCGCACGCGCCGGCTCGGCGCGATCGTCCTATCGGAGCAGACCCTCGCCGTCGCGCCGAGCGCGGAGAACGCCCTGCTCCTCGCAGAAGGCCTGGTTGCGCGAGGCGTCGATCGCCTGCCCTGGAGCAAGGAGACCAAGCAATGGCGCGATCGGGTCGCCTTTCTCGCTCGCGCCGAACCGGGCGAATGGCCCGATCTTTCCGACGCCGCGCTCGCTCGGCCGGATTGGCTCGCCCCTTTCCTGATCGGCGCGACCTCGCTCGCCGACGTCACGCCGGCTCTGCTCGCCGAGGCGATCGAAGCGCAATTGCCCTACGAGCTGAAGCGTCGCCTCGACGCTGAGGCGCCGACCCATTTCATCGCGCCGACCGGCTCGCGCGTCGCCGTCGATTATCAAGCCGAAGGCGGTCCCGCCGTCGCCCTGCGCGTCCAGGAGCTCTACGGCCTCAAGCAGCATCCGACTCTCGCCAATGGCCAAGCGCCGCTGACCCTGCATCTGCTCTCGCCCGCCCACCGGCCGATCCAGATCACCCGCGACTTGCCTGGCTTCTGGCGAGGCTCATGGAGCGCGGTGAAGGCGGAGATGCGCGGCCGCTATCCGCGCCACTTCTGGCCGGACGATCCGAGCGCGGCGGCGCCGACGACCCGGGCGAAGCCGCGCGGATAGGCGGAACTTCAAGCTGCGATCGTGTCCGCATTCGGCGGGCGCGGCGGCAAGCTCTTGAATCGCATCTGGCGCCGCGCGCCTTCGCGCAGCAATTCAAGCCGCGCGCCGCCGCCGCTGGCGGCGAAGGCCTGCTCCAAGAGCCGCACGCCGAAGCCGGATCGGCTCGGCGTCTCGACCGCCGGCCCGTCGGATTCCGTCCAGGTCAACAGCGCGAAACTCGGCTGGTCCGGATCGTGCCGCCAGCGGATGGCGATCCGCCCTTGCGCGGTCGACAGCGCGCCATATTTGACCGCGTTTGTGGCGAGCTCGTAGAGCGTCACGTTCAGCGCGAGGGTGGCGTCGGCCGAGATCGCGATCGGCGGTCCTTCGAGAAGGAAACGGCTCGCATCGGCTTGAAGATGCGGCTCGAGCGTGCTGCGCACGACGCGCTCGATCTCGGCGTCGGTCCACGAGCTGGCGACCAACAGGTTATGCGCGCGAGAGAGCGCATGCAGCCGGCCGAGCAGCTTCTCCCGGAACTCGGAGACCGAACCCGCGCCGCGCTCGGCGACCGTCGCCATGGCGATGACAGAGGCGAGCAGGTTCTTCACGCGGTGATTCAATTCTTGCAGAAGCAGCTTTTGCGAATCTTCGCTGCGCCGGCGCTCGGAAATGTCCTGCACTGTGACGACGAGGCCGTCTTCGAGTTTGGCCACGGTCGAGTGACACCAGCGCCCGCCGAGCTCGTATTCGGCGGTCGAGGTGACGCCGCTGGTCAGGGTTTCGACGTAACGGGGAAAGAGCAGCGGATGCTCGCGGGCGAGCGGCAGGCGCTCGAGCAATCGTTGTCCGACGATGCGGGTCGTATCGCTCCGCGTCATGAACGAGAGCGCGGCCGGATTGGCGTAGCGGTATTCGAAATCGACGACCTGGCCGGTTTTCGTCGCGGACCGCGCGGTAGACGACCACGCCTTCGAGCGAAATGTCCTGGACCGTTTTGAACAGCTCGTTGGCGCGCGCGTTCGCCGAACGCATGCGCTGATGGATCGCGGCGACTGCGACGATGAGCGCCGAGCAAAGCGCGAACACGACCAACGCCAGGGCGGCGGTCGCGTCTCGCGGGATCGCTGCGTCGGTCAACGGAGTGAAGAAACACCAAATCAGGACGATGCTGGCCAAGGCGGCGACCGCGCCCGGTCCGACGCCGATCAACGCCGCGCCGAGCACCGCCGGATAAAACGGGCCGAAATTCTCCGATTCGCTCAGTTGCGCGGCGAGCAGAAGCCGCGCCGCCGCCGCCAACGCGACATAGGCGAGAGCCGTCGCATAGGCTCTTACCCGCCGCCCGAAGCCCATTGCTCCAACCCGAAGCCCTCGATCGGCAATCCGCGCGGCCCCGCCGCTCTGCAATCAGCCTGTCATATCGCGTTTTCGGCGCCCACGCCTCAACTGCGCAGGACCACGCAACTGCCGCCGGCGGCGTGCAATCGATCGCAAAGCCGCTCCGCCTCGGCGCGGCTCGAGGCCGGCAGGCGGACGCGGAAGAACGTGCTCGCGCCGCGGCCGCCGAGCCGGGACGAGAGAATGAAAGGCGGCGTATCGCCGATCACCGCGCGGTATTTTTCGCGGGCGCGCTCGAACGAAGCCAGCGCCACGGCTTTCGAGAAATTGCCGGCCACTTGCACGCCCCAGGGCGCGAACGGCGTTTCGCCGAGTACTCGCGCCGGCGCGCCGCGTCGCAAAGCCGCAATGATCGCCAGGCAAGCCTCGCCATCCGCCGGCGGGGATTCGAGCGTCGCCTCCGGCGCGGCCGGCTTCGCCCAGTCCTCGATCGGACGGGCCGTGATCGCCAGGACGTAATCGCGCGTTTCGAGCGGCATCTCGCCGCGCCCGGCGAGCCAATTGGCGACCCGGTTCGGCCCCGCATTGTAAGCCGCCGCGGCAAGGCCGAGACTGCCGAATCGCCGCGACAATTCGGCAAGATATCTGGCCGCTTCCGGGATCGCGGTTTCCGGGTCGAACGGATTGGCGAGGCCGCGCTCGGCGGCGGTGCCCGGCATGAATTGCGCGACCCCTTCGGCCCCGGCCGGGCTGACCGCGCCGGCCCTGAGGGCGCTTTCCTTGAAGATCAGCCGGGTGAGAAAATCTCTCGGCAGACGGTTGGCCGCGGCCGAGTTCTCGATGATGCTGCAGAGCGCCTGATCGACCGGCTCGGACGGCGCGGTTTTGGGTTCGCCGCGGGCGGGCGCGAGAGCGAGGACGAAAGCGGCGGCGAAGGCGGCGAAGCGCGGCCCGCCATGCATGGCGGGCATGACGGCGGCGATCGCCGCCAACTTTATCCGCCGGTCCATCTTCACGAAAAGGGCGAACCGCGCGATAAAAGGAACTTGCAGAAGCCGGCGACGCTTGGACATGGGGAGGCTAGAATGAGCCCAACCGGAAACAGCGCGCGACGCGCCAGGACTGACGACCGCACCAACCTGATCGGCAAGATTGTCGAAATCATGCGCGATTCATGGGACACGCCCGCCGATTGCAACGACGGCGAATTGTTCACCTATGCCGAAGTCTTGTTCGATCGGATCGCGGCGGGCGAAGCCGCCGAAACGCTCGACCTTTATCTGGCCGACGTACAAACCCATAAATTGGGCATGCCGGCCTCCGACGCTCATCGCGCCATTCTCGATCGTTCGATCGCGCTGATCCAGCCGTCGCTCTGAACGTCCTACCGGCCGTGCAGCCTGCGGCATGCTAACCTGACAGTTGCAAAGCGTCCGTCTCAAAACGGAGCGGACGCCTATTTCGGACGCGTGCGACGCGAGGTCACAGAGAAGTCTTTTTCTCCGCTTAAGCGTCATTTCAGCGAGCTGGAGGGGCCGGTTCGCGAGTTGAGCGTTTGTTCCTTCAGGAGGCCAAAATGCTCGCGCGCGAAATCATCCGAACGTGTTCGAACGTCCACGTCGCGCGCGCCGCGCTCGCCTCGATCGGCGGCGATTTCGCCGCCGAGGTCGCCGCCAAAGCCCACGAAACCAATCGCTCGGCCGGCGTTTTCGTCGCCGACGTCGTCAAGGGCTTTTCCCGCGACGCCGATGACGACGAATGGTACGGCGTCGACGAGGCTGGCCGCGGCGCCGATCAGCCGATCCTGTCGGGCTTGCGCTATATTCTCCGCCGCCGCCTCGGCGTCGAGGCGAGGCCGTCCGGCTTCGTCGAGGGTCTCGGGCCCGCCTCCTGGGTTCGCGGCGGCGCGCCGATGCGCGCGGCCTGCTTGCAATGAGGCGACCGGGCGCGGGCGCGTGAGACGGCGGCGCGCCGCTCGGGCGATGGCCGACCGCTTCGAAACTTGATCGACGCCGCGGGCCTTGCCGGCTGCGCTCGCTTCGCCCAACATGACCAAGCGCGTTGGTCTATCAGGCGCTTCGGGAGGCGGTTCGTTGCGACGCATCGGTTTGGCGGCTCTCGGCGCGCTCATCCTGTCCGCGGCGCCGGCCGACGCGCAAAGCTCCCGGCTTGACGACATCATCGCCCGCGGCGTCCTCAAAGTCGGCACGACGGGCGATTATCGGCCGTTCACCGCGCGCGATCTGGCGAGCGGCGGCTATTCCGGCCTTGATATCGATCTCGCCCAATCGCTCGCGGCGGCGCTCGGCGTCCAAGTCGAGTTCGTCGCCACGAGCTGGCCCAATCTCGCCAAGGATTTCGACGCGGATAAATTCGACATCGCGATGGGCGGCGTCTCGATCACCTTGGAGCGCGCCAAGAAGGGCTTCTTCTCGATCCCCTATTTGCGCGAAGGCAAGGCGCCGATCGCGCGTTGCGCCGATCGGGACAAGTACCAGACGCTCGCCGAGATCGATCGGCCGGACGTCACCGTCATCGCCAATCCCGGCGGCACGAACGAGAAGTTCGACCGCGCCCGCCTGCGCCAAGCTCGAATCGCGATCTATCCGGACAATGCGACGATTTTCGATCAGCTCGCCGCCGGCAAGGCCGACCTGATGATCACCGACGCGTCCGAGGCGCGCTATCAGCAGAAGCTGCATCAAGGCGCGCTCTGCGCCATCCATCCCGACAAGCCTTTCGACTTCGCCGAGAAAGCCTATTGGATGCCGCGCGACGAGCCGCTGAAAGCCTTTGTCGACCAATGGCTGCATATGGCTATCGAGAACGGGACGCTGGCCGCGGAGACGGCGAAGTGGCTGGAATGACGATCGCCGCTCTCACATCCGCCTCCGCTGCGCGGGGAAGGCGCGCCGCATGACCTATCTCGGGCTCGATTGCGGGACGTCGGCGCTGAAAGCGGCGCTGGTCGATGAGGATGAGCGCGTCCTCGCAACGGCGTCGGAAGCCTATCAGCCTGCCCATCCGCATCCGCTCTGGTCGGAGCAGAATCCCGAAGATTGGCTCAGCGCGATGTACGCCGCATTGGCGCGGCTTGCCCGCGAAGCGCCGCAGGCCATGACGCGCGTGCAAGCGATCGGCTTTTCCGGTCAGATGCACAGCGCCGTCCTGCTCGACGGCGATGACAAGCCGCTGCGGCCGGCGATCCTGCACAACGACACGCGCGCCTTCGCCGAGGCGCGTCGGCTCGCCGAAAGCCACGCCGAGTTGATTCCGCTGGTCGGCGTCAAGCCGATGGCCGGCTTCACCGCGCCGAAGCTGATGTGGCTCGCCGCGCACGAGCCGGAAGTATTCAAGAGAGTTCGCTGCGTTCTTTTGCCGAAAGACTATTTGCGACTGGCCCTCGTTGGCGAGAAGGCGACCGATATGAGCGACGCCGCCGGAACCTGGTGGCTCGACGAGGCGGCGCGGCGATGGTCGCCGGCGGCGCTCGAAGCAAGCGGCGTCGACGCAGGGCTCGCGCCGCCGCTTATCGAGGGCTCGGCGCAAGCGGGCGGGCTTCGCGGCGCGATCGCCGATCGCTTCGGCCTGCCGCGCGGCGCGATCGTCGCGGCGGGCGGCGGCGACGCGGCGGTCGGCGCGGTCGGTCTCGGCGCGGTCAAACCCGGCGCAGCCTTCATATCGCTCGGCACCGCGACGCAGCTCATCGTCGCCGAAGGCCGCTATGCGCCGAGGCCGCCGGAGCGGCTCGTCCATGGCTTCGCCCATGCCTTGCCGGGTCTTTGGTACAATATGGCGGCCATGCTCAACGGGGCCGGGGCGCTCGCCTTTCTCGGCCGGCTGTTCGGCGCCGAGCCGGCGGCGCTCGAAGCGGAGGCGGCGCGGGACTATCGCGGCCCGGGCGAGGTGGTCGCGTTGCCGTACCTTTCCGGCGAGCGCACGCCGCATGACGATCCGCTGGCGCGCGGCGTTTTTTTCGGCCTCGATCCGACGACCAGCCGCGCCGATCTGACCCGCGCGGCCATGGAGGGCGTCGCGTTCAGCTTGAGGGACGCGCTGGACAGCGTCGAGACCGCCGAGCAGCCGATCGGCGCGGTCGGGCTCGCCGGCGGCGGCGCAAAAAGCGCGCTCTGGGCGCGGATGATCGCCGCGGCGCTGGATCGTCCGGTCGTGCGCTATCGCGGCGGCGATTCCGGACCCGCCTTCGGCGCCGCCAGACTCGCCAGGCTCGCCGCGACGGGCGGCCGGCCCGACAATGTTTGCAGGCCGCCGCCGATCGCCGACGAGATCATGCCCGAGCCGGCGCTTGTCGAGGCTTTCGCGGGACAAATCAAAAGGTTCCGCTCGCTCTACCGGGCCTTGGCGCCGGAATTCGCCGCCACGCGTTATAAGAAGGAACAAAATTAAGGGGCGATTCTCGATCTCCCCGGTCATTCGGATATTGCGAAGCGAGACGAGCGAGGAGGCGAGAATGCGACAAACGGGGACTTTCAACGCCGCGCATGGCGCCGATCGGTTCGGCTTTCACGATCTCGCCGCAGCTCACTGGAATTTGCGGGCGCCTCAGCTTTATGGCGAAGCCTTGCGGCGCGGCGAAGCCAACATCGCCGCCGGCGGCGCGCTCGTCGCCGAGACCGGAATCCACACTGGCCGCAGCCCGAAAGACAAATTCATCGTCCGCGACGAGGCGATCGAGAAGTCGATCTGGTGGGACAACAACCAGGCGATGTCGCGGCCGCATTTCGACGCGCTCTTGCAGGATTTCATCGCGCACGCGAAAGGCCGCGAGCTCTTCGCGCAGGATCTCTATGCCGGCGCTGATCCTTCGTTCCGAGTCAAGACGCGAGTCTTCACCGAGCTCGCCTGGCACTCCCTGTTCATCCGCAATCTGCTGATTCGGCCGGAGACGGGCGACCTCGCCGGTTTCGTTCCCGATCTGACGATCGTCGATCTGCCCTCGTTCAAGGCCGATCCGAAACGGCACGGCTGCCGGTCCGAGACGGTGATCGCCTGCGACTTTTCCAGACGGATCGTGCTGATCGGCGGGACGAGCTATGCCGGCGAGATGAAAAAGGCGGTGTTCACGTACCTTAACTACCTTCTGCCGGAGCACGACGTGATGCCGATGCATTGCTCGGCCAATTCCGGCGGGCGCAACGAGGTCGCGCTGTTCTTCGGACTTTCCGGCACCGGCAAGACGACGCTCTCGGCCGATCCGAGCCGAATGCTGATCGGCGATGACGAGCATGGCTGGAGCAAGCACGGCGTGTTCAATTTCGAAGGCGGCTGCTACGCCAAGGCGATCCGGCTGTCGCGCGAGGCCGAGCCCGACATTTACGCGACGACCGAGCGCTTCGGCACGGTGATGGAGAACGTCGTCCTCGATCCGATCACCCACGAGCCGGATTTCGACGACGATTCGAAAACCGAGAACACCCGCATCGCCTATCCGCTCGATTTCATCGTCAACGCTTCGCCGACCGGCCGCGACGGCCGGCCGCGCAACATCGTCATGCTGACCTGCGACGCCTTCGGCGTGCTGCCGCCCATCGCCAAGCTCGATCCGAGCCAGGCGATGTACCACTTTCTCTCGGGCTATACGGCGAAAGTCGCCGGCACCGAGAAAGGCGTCACCGAGCCGCAGGCGACCTTCTCCGCCTGTTTCGGCGCGCCGTTCATGCCGCGTCATCCGTCGGTCTATGGCAATCTGTTGCGCGACCTGATCGAGAAGCATCATGTCGATTGCTGGCTCGTCAATACCGGTTGGACCGGCGGCAAGTATGGGACGGGCCGCCGCATGCCGATCCGGGTGACGCGAAGGCTGCTCGCCGCGGCGCTGGACGGCTCGCTGAACCGCGCCAATTTCCGCTCGGATCCCTATTTCGGCCTCGCCGTGCCGACCCGAGTGCCCGGCGTCGAGCCGCATATTCTGGAGCCGATCAAGACATGGGCCAGCAAGGCGGAGTTCGCCGAGACGGCCAAGCGCCTGATCGGAATGTTCAAGGAGAACTTCGTCAAGTTCGAACGGCATGTCGATGAGGAGGTGCTGAGCGCCGCGCCGAAGCCGCGGATCGCGGCGGCGTGATCAGCGATGTACCGCCTGAACGCGGGGCGTTAACGCGCTCTATCCTGCATGCCATCGCCGTGCTCGGCGCCGAGCCCAAGCCGCTTCGCGGTCGCCCCGCCAAGCTAAGCGCGGAGTCCGTACCTCCGGCGGTCGGCCGGCATGGCGCCGCAACGTTGCGCGTTTTGTAAGGGGATTTCTTATGCGCCAAGCAGCCGATTGATGATCGCCAGCACGATCAGCAGCGCAACGCCGAGCCCCAGGCTCCAGCCGATCAGCTTTTTCTCGATCGGCAGCAGCGGCTCGGAATAGAGCGCCGGCGCTTCGGCTTCGCGGCTCTCGAGTTCGGACATTGCGCGCCTCCTCACCCGGCCAGCGGCGGCTTCACGCCGGCGAAGAACAGCCAGGATATGACCAACCCGACCCAGATCACGAATCCGAACAGGCTGACGACATAGACCGCGGCGAGCCGGCCGAAGCCGTCGCGCCAGAGCTTGCGGAAGTCGCTGAGCACGCCGATCGAGAAGAAGGTCAGGATGAAGAAAATCGTCCGATAGGCGTTGGCTTCGCCGACCGCAGCCGGCAATTTCGCGGCGAGGTCCTTCGGCAATCCGAGCGCGAGGGCGAGGCCGACGGCGAAAGTCGCGACGAAGCCGATGACGAATTTCGGGAACCGCGCCCAGATTTCCGACACGCGGGCGGCGTCGCCGGCGCGGTTGACATGGTTGGTCCAGATGTAGCCGAGAACGAAGGCCCAGACGCCGATAAAAATATCGATGAACACTTTCACTGCGGCGGTCGTCCCGACCAGCCAGCCCGGCTGAAAGACGACGCCCTCGGCGGCGTTCTTGGCGAGGATCAAGGATTCGGTGACGCCGCCGCCGGCGACCGCGGCGCCGTCGGTCTTGATCGCCAGGCCGATCCAAGCCGCTGCGACCAGCGGCTCGCGCCAGAGGAAAGTCTGCGCCAAGAAGGGCAGGATCAGCAATTCGACGACGGCGAAGATGACGACGAGCGAGGAGACCAGGACCGGCACGATCGGCCGCGCCCTGATCGCGCCGCCGACGGCGATCGACGCCGAGACGCCGCAGATCGAAATGCCGGAAGCGAGCGGCGCCGCCCATTCGCGCGGGAAGCCGAACCATTTGCGGGCGACGTAATAGACGACGGCCCAATAAACGAGGTACGCCTCAATGATCGCCGCGACGCCGCGCAGCAGCAGCGAGGAGGCGAGGGTCAGCCGCCCGGCCGCGGTGACGGCGAGAAAGCCGCCGAGAATGACGATCGCGATCTTGACGTAGAAATCCGGCCTGATCGCCGCGCGCAGCCAATCGGCGAAAGCCGGAAAGATATTGGCGATGATCAGTCCGACGACGAGTGCGACGATGTAGCCGCCTTCGTTTGTCAGCTTCAGCGACCAGCCGACGCCGAATTTCTGCAAATCGGCCGGCGTGTTCGCGGCGAGATAGGCGTTGCTGCCGAGCATCCAGGCGATGTAGGCGATCCAGAACACGGCGGTGAAGGCGATTGCGAAGCGCCGGACGTCCTGGCCGAGCGCGGCCGCCGATGCGCCGAGGACGACGAGCAAGGCGGCGTAGGTGGCGAGCAGGGCGCTCAAACCGCCCAGGCCGGCATAGGCTTTCGAAACTGCGCTCAGCGCCTTGGCGGGATCGGTCCAGACGGAGGTCGAGACCGTCCAGCCGAGCAGGTCCGCTCCCCCGAGGCTGGCGAGGCCTAGCGTGAAAATCCCCAGGCCGATAATGACGGATAGCCAGTCCTCGCTGGCCGTCGCGCTGACGCGGCGGGCGTCCTCGGCGAGGGATTGTGCGGTGGCCGTCATTTCGCCTCACAGGGACATTTTCTAAGTCTATAAACTAAATAGAACAAACGCCAAGTCAAGACGCCGGCTTGCCCGCGGCGTTAGGCTGAGCCGACAAGCTGTCTCACGGGCGGATCTTTTCGAGCTCCGGCAGCAGCACCACGCTTTCCTGCTCGTTCGGATCGGTGCGGGCGATGATCGCGACGCAGGGCTCGGTCGCGCTGGAATTATAGGGCAGGTGCGGCACGTTCGCCGGGATATAGACGAAGTCGCCGGCGCGGTTCGTCATATGATGTTCGAGCTTCTCGCCATAGTACATGCCGGCTTCTCCGCTGAGCACATACAGCGCCGTCTCATGCGCCTCGTGCAGATGCGCCTTGGCGCGGGCGCCGGGCGGCATGGTCAGCATTTGCATGTGGATGCCCTTGGCCCCGACGGTCTCGGCCGAAATGGCCGGCGAATAGGCGAGGCCCTGCTTGCCCATGAAGGGCGCGCCGGCCCGCATCACGACGCAGGCAGTCTTTTCCGCGATCAAGCTCTCGTCCGACATCGTTCCGTCTCCTTGGCGGCGGCTGAAGTCTAACGCAAATGTGGCTTGACAGGCAGCAGGAAGGCATTATCGTATATCGTATACGATTTTAGGAGGTCCAGATGAGCACAGGTTGGCGCGGCGTGTTTCCGGCGGCGACGACCCAATTCGCTGCGGATTTGAGTCTCGACATCGAGGCGACCCAGCGCGGCCTGGACGCGCTCGTCAAGGACGGCGTGCACGGCCTCATCCTGCTCGGCACGTGCGGCGAGAACAATTCGCTCGATCCGGAGGAAAAGCGCACGCTGCTGAAAGCTGCGGTCGAGGTCGCGGCGCGCCGCGTTCCGGTCGTGGCGGGCGTCTCCGAGTTCGACACGCGCCGAGCCGTCGCGTTCGCCCGCGACGCGGAGAGGCTCGGCGCCGACGGCCTGATGGCGCTGCCGGCCATGGTCTATGTGCCCAAGCCCGAAGAACTCCTCGCCCATTTCCGCGCCGTCGCCGCCGCGACGAGCCTGCCGATCATGCTCTACAACAATCCGCCGGCCTACCGGGTCAATATCGAGATCGACGTTCTCGAAAGACTGGCCGAGAGTGCGAACATCCAGGCGATCAAGGAGAGCGCGCCCGATCCGCGCCGCTTCACCGATTTGATCAACGCGTTCGGCGACCGATTCGACCTTTTCGCCGGCCTCGACGACATCGCGCTCGAAGGCCTGATGCTCGGCGCCAAGGGCTGGGTCTCCGGCCTCACCTCGGCGTTCCCGCACGAATCGGTGGAGCTCGTCGCCGCGGCCGAGCGCGGCGATTGGGACACGGCGCGGCGCATCTATCGCTGGTTCATGCCGCTGCTCCATCTCGACGCCGAGCATGATCTCGTCCAATCGATCAAGCTGGCCGAGCAGATCATGGGCCGCGGCTCGGAGCGCGTGCGCCTGCCGCGCCTGCCGCTATCCGGAGCGCGCCGGGCCGAGGTGATCGCGATGGTCGAGAAGGCGGCGGCGACGCGGCCGGATGTCGCCAGGCGTGAGGCGGCTTAATATCGTGACTCAACCGTGTCATTCCCGCGCAAGCGGGAATCCAGATTGCAGGTCATAAAGCGCGGCGCTTCTCTGGATTCCCGCTTGCGCGGGAATGACACGATGTTTCTGGACTCGGCTGTGCGGCCCAGTATCGCCGCGCGTCTCAGCGCTCGTAACTTGGTACATCCATGCGCCATACCTTCTTCTGCATCGACGGCCACACCGCCGGAAATCCGGTGCGCCTCGTCGCCGGCGGCGCGCCGCTGCTGCGCGGCGCCAACATGTCGGAGCGCCGCCAGGATTTCCTCGAGCGCTTCGATTGGATTCGCACCGGCCTCTGTTTCGAGCCGCGCGGCCACGACATGATGTCGGGCGGCTTCCTCTATCCGCCGACCACGGCCGAAGCGGATATCGGCATTCTCTTCATCGAGACGAGCGGCTGCCTGCCGATGTGCGGCCACGGCGCGATCGGCCTCGTGACGTTCGGCCTCGAACACGGCTTGATTCAGCCGCGCGAGCCCGGCCGGCTGCGCGCCGAAGTTCCCGCCGGGCTCATCGAGCTCGAATACGGCCCGGACGGCGACAAGGTGACGTACGTCAAGATCGTCAACGTGCCCGCCTATGTCGCCGGGCGCGCTATCGCGATCGATGTTCCGGGCTTCGGGCCGCTCGCCGTCGACGTCGCCTATGGCGGCAATTATTACGCGATCGTCGAGCCGCAAGGGCCCTATCTGGGCCTCGACGCTCTCGGCGCAAGCCGCCTGATCGAGCTCAGCGCAATCGTCCGCAATCTGGTGCGCGAGAAATTCGAGCCGGTCCATCCGCTCGATCCGACCATCCGCGGCGTCTCGCACGTGCTCTGGGCCGACAAGCCGAAGAACGCCAAAGCCGATGGGCGCAACGCCGTCTTTTATGGCGAGCGCGCCATCGACCGCTCGCCCTGCGGCACCGGCACCTCCGCTCGCCTCGCCCATCTCGCCGCGCAAGGAAAGTTGCGGCCGGGCGATACGTTCGTGCATGAAAGCTATATCGGCTCGCTCTTCACCGGGAAGGTGGAGGCCGAGGCGGAGATCGCCGGCCAAAAGGCGATCGTGCCTTCGATCCAAGGATCGGCGGTCGCGACCGGGTTCAACACGATCTGGATCGACCGGCAGGACGCGTTTTGGCGAGGATTCCAGGTACGGTGATGCGGGTCCAACTCAAGGCCGTCATTGCGAGCGGAGCGAAGCAATCTATTCGTCGGGCTGCGCCTTACGAATGGATTGCTTCGTCGCTTCGCTCCTCGCAATGACGGCGGGGGTCAGCGAATCCATGACCGTCATCGTCAAAGCCGGCCTCGCCGATCAGCTTTTCGACGCCGTTCGCGAGCGGATCGTCCGCGGCGAGCTTTCCGGCGACGCGCCGATCCGGCAGGACGCGCTCGCGGCAGAATTCGGCGTCAGCAAAATCCCGTTGCGCGAAGCCTTCGCCCGATTGGAGCAGGACGGGCTCGTCGTCTCGAAGGCGAATCGCGGCTTCTTCGTCTCGCCGCTCTCGGCCGAGGAAGCGTACGAAGTCTTCGATCTCAGATTGAAGCTGGAGCCGGACGCCGTGGCCGAAGCGGCGGCGCGCGCGAATGACGCCGATCGCGTCGCCGCGCGCCGCGCGCTCGCCGCTCTCGATCGGGCCATGCAGGATCGCGCCGCCTCGGTCGCGGCGCTGAACCGCGCCTTCCACATGGCGTTGGCCCGCCCCTCGGGCCGCCGCGTCACGCTCCTCATCCTCGAGCGGCTGCAGGTCGCCGCCGAGCGCTATGTCGTCAAGCATCTCGAGCCGAGCGGCCGCAACGCCCGCGCGATCGGCGAGCACGACGCGCTCTACGCCGCCTGGGCCGCCGGCAAATCCGACGAAGCCGCCAAGCTCAGCGCGACGCATATTGAAAGTACGTTGCGCGATTTGCGAAGCGAATTGGAAAGGGCGCAATTTTCCTCCCCCGCGAAAGCGGGGGAGGGGGACCGCGCGTAGCGCGGTGGAGGGGGGCCGCCGGCGGTTGGGGATTATCCTGATAGGCCGGAGCCCCCTCCACCATGTTTCGCATGGTCCCCCTCCCCCGCTGCGCGGGGGAGGATAGGCGCCAGCCCGAAAATCTGCTTCGCCTCCCGCACGCCGCGCAGGGCATGACGGCCGAGCGCTTCGAGCCGCGCGTCGCCGCCTTTGAGCGCCGCGACGAATTCCGCCGAGGCCAGGACGTTGCGGCCGAGCGGCTCGCATAGCGCCTCGATCCGCGCGACCTCATTGACGGCGGGTCCGATCACGGTGAAATCGAGCCGGTCGGTCGCGCCGACATTGCCATAGAGCACTTCGCCGCAATGCAGAGCGATGTCGACCGAAACCGGATTCAGGCCCTTGGCCGACCGCGCGGCGTTCAGCGCGTCGAGCTCGGCCATCGCTTCGGCTGCGGCGTCGAGCGCGCGCCGACAGGTCGTCTCGACATCCGCCGCTTCGAACGCGAATGTCGCCAGCAGCGCGTCGCCGATGAACTTCAGCACCTGGCCGCCGCGGGCGCGCAGCGAGGCCGTCAACGTCTCGAACACGTCGTTGAGCAGATCGACGATCGCCGCCCCCGGCGCTGCGTCGCTCGCCGCGGTAAAGCCGCGAATGTCGGCGTACCACAGAGCCGCGTGAATCGAGGTGACCGAGCCGCGGCGCACCGCGCCGTTATGCACCCGCCGGCCGGCGTCGGCGCCGAGATAGGCGCCGAGCAGGCCCGAGGCGATGACGTGGCCGGCGTCGGCCTTCATCGCCAAAGATAGGGCCGGCAAGGTCGCCTGCATCAGCGACATGTCTTCTTCGCTGAAGCCGCCCGGTCGGTCGGCGGTGAACGAATAGACGACGCCTGTGCCATGCGAAGGGTCGCCGTTCTCGCCAAAGGTGAAAAGGCGGGCGAAATAATCCGTACCGCCCTGGCCGAAAAATTCTTCGAGCACCGGAAAGTCGCGCTGCTCCGGCCCCTGCTCGATCCGCCGCCTTATCCATGGCTCGGGCTCGCCGGCCCGGGCTCGCTCGATCAGCCGATAGAACGGGCTCTTCAGCCAGATCTGCTCGTCCTCGGCCTTGAAGATATATTGTTCGGGATGGATCGCGTTGAGGTCGCGCCGCCAGGTATAGCCATAGCCGTTCCATTGCGGATGCAGCGTCTCCATCGCGGCGTGCGCCCGCCACAGCGGCGCGCCATGCACGACCAGGCGCTGGCAATAGCCGTCGAAGAGCTGCTCGCTCTCAGTCCCGCGCAAGCCTTGCTCCACCGCCCAGATATGGGTGTCGATGATGCGATGGCCGAGCGCGCTGTCGAAGCTGTCCAGCGGAGCGTGGATCGGCGGCGCGGCGGGCGCGTGAGGGGGCATGGGAAAAGCTTTAGCAAGTCGTGTCTCGGAGCTTCATATAATCGCGCGCGCCTCTGATCGCAAAGCTCCCCTCAGAAGGCGGTCTAGGTCTACCCCGCGCTATTCTGGAGTGGCGTCGGCGGTTCCTGGATTGCTTCGTCGCTTCGCTCCTCGCAATGACGGGAGGCTCAGAACAAGAAGTACCTCTGCGCCATCGGCAGGGTCTCGGCCGGCTCGCAGACAAGCAGCTCGCCATTCGCGGTCACCGCGTAAGTCTCCGGATCGACCCTGATGTCCGGCGTCGCGTCGTTGTGGATCAGGCTCTTCTTGGAAATGTCGCGCGTGCCTTCGACGGCGACCAGCTTCTTTTGCGCCTTGAGCGCGGCGCCGAGCTTCTTGTCGATCGCGGCTTGCGAGACGAAGGTCAGCGAGGTCGCCGCCCGCGCCCGCCCGTAAGCGCCGAACATCGGCCGGTAATGGACGGGCTGCGGCGTCGGGATCGAGGCGTTGGGATCGCCCATCGGCGCCGCCGCGATCGCGCCGCCTTTGATGACCAGGTCCGGCTTCACGCCGAAGAAAGCGGGCGCCCACAGGACGAGGTCGGCGAGCTTGCCCTTCTCGACCGAGCCGATGTGCTTCGAAACGCCATGCGCGATCGCCGGATTGATCGTGTATTTGGCGACGTAGCGCTTGGCCCGCCGATTGTCGTTGCGCTTTGAATCGCCGGTCAGCGCGCCGCGCTGCTTCTTCATTTTGTCGGCGGTCTGCCAGGTACGGATGATGACCTCGCCGACCCGCCCCATGGCCTGGCTGTCCGAGCTCATCATCGCGAGCGCGCCCATGTCGTGCAGGATGTCCTCGGCCGCGATCGTCTCTTTGCGGATGCGGCTCTCCGCGAAAGCGAGGTCTTCGGGAATCGACGAATCGAGATGGTGGCAGACCATCAGCATGTCGAGATGTTCGTCGAGCGTGTTGCGCGCGAAAGGCCGCGTCGGATTGGTCGAGGACGGCAGAACGTTGGCGAGGCCCGCCACCTTGATGATGTCCGGCGCATGGCCGCCGCCGGCCCCTTCGGTATGGAAGGCGTGGATCGTGCGGCCCTTGAACGCCTTGATCGTATCCTCGACGAAGCCCGATTCGTTCAGCGTGTCGGTATGGATCATCACTTGCACGTCGTGATCGTCGGCGACCGACAGGCAGCAATCGATCGCCGCCGGAGTCGTGCCCCAATCTTCGTGCAATTTGAGCGCGCAAGCGCCGGCCTCGATCTGCTCGACCAGGGCCGCCGGCTTGGAGGCGTTGCCCTTGCCGGCGAAGCCGAGATTCATCGGAAAATCGTCGGCCGCCTCGATCATCCGCGCAATGTGCCAGGGCCCGGGCGTGCAGGTCGTCGCAAATGTGCCGGTCGCAGGTCCCGTGCCGCCGCCCAGCATCGAGGTGACGCCGCTCATCAGCGCCTCCTCGATCTGCTGCGGACAGATGAAATGGATATGCGTGTCGAAGCCGCCGGCGGTGAGGATCTTGCCTTCGCCGGCGATCACTTCCGTGCCGGGGCCGATGACGATGTCGACGCCCGGCTGGATGTCCGGATTGCCGGCCTTGCCGATCGCGGCGATGAGCCCGTCCTTGATGGCGACGTCGGCTTTGACGATGCCCCAATGGTCGAGGATCACGGCATTGGTGATGACCGTGTCGACCGCGCCGCGCCGGCGCGGGACTTGGGATTGACCCATGCCGTCGCGGATCACCTTGCCGCCGCCGAACTTCACCTCTTCGCCATAAGTGGTGAAATCCTTCTCGACCTCGATGACAAGCTCGGTGTCGGCGAGGCGGATGCGGTCGCCCTTGGTCGGGCCGAACATGTCGGCATAGGCGGCGCGCGACAGGAACGCGTGCGCCGGTTCGTTATGCGATTTCGATTTCGCCATGGAGCGCCCCGACCTCTATGAAGTACGTATATTGTCTCTCAGCAATTGTCATTCCCGCGAAAGCGGGAATCCAGGAGCCGCCGCGTACGAAGGCTCGCTCCGTCTGGATTCCCGCTTACGCGGGAATGACACGGCGGTCGTCATCGGCTCGTCAGCCTCACAGCTTCCCCATCACCGCTTGGCGCAGGCCGTAGACCTCGCGCTTGCCGGCGAGCGCGACGAGGCGCACCTCGCGGCTCTGGCCGGGCTCGAAGCGGATCGCCGTGCCGGCGGGAATGTCGAGGCGGAAGCCGCGCGTCCTGGCGCGGTCGAATTTCAGCGCCGGATTGGTCTCGAAGAAATGGTAGTGCGAGCCGACTTGGATCGGCCGGTCGCCGGTATTGGCGACCTGCAAGGTCAGCGTCTCGCGGTCCTGGTTCATGACGATGTCGCCGGGTTCGGCGAGGACCTCGCCGGGCTTGAGCTTCTCGTCCGCGCCGCGGATCGGATGATGCACCGTGACGAGCTTCGTCCCGTCAGGGAAGGTCGCCTCGACCTGGATGTCGTGAATCATCTCGGCGATTCCGGGCATGACCTGGTCGGGCGTCAACACATGCGCGCCGGCTTCCATCAATTCGGCGACGGAGCGGCCGTCGCGCGCCCCTTCGACGACGAAATCGGTGATCAGCGCCACCGCCTCGGGATGATTGAGCTTGACGCCGCGCTCCAGGCGCCGTCGCGCGACGATCGCCGCCATGGCGATGAGGAGCTTGTCTTTTTCTCGCGGGGTGAGGTTCATCGGCTTGCTCTTGGCGGACCTTTGAAAAAGAGCGCCGTCGCGCGAGGAGCGCACGACGGAGCAATCCATTCATAAAACGCCACCCTATGGCTTTCGCTTCGCTCGCAAAGGACGGCGCCTCAAAGTTCTCGGACGTGCAAGCGCGGCGCCGAAATTACTGCCAGACGCGCGGCGCCGGCCGACCCGTTAGCGCCATCATGACGGCGAGGACCAGCGCGCGCAATCGGGCGGGATCGGCGGAAAGAGCGCGGCCGACAACGAATCCGTCGAGCGCGCTGGCGCCGGCTTCGACCGGCGCGCCGTCGGCGGCGGCGTGCTCGTCGAAAGTCGCGCGAACTTCGTCCAGGCGCGCCGCCGCGTCAGGCGCCATGAACAAAAAAGAGGCAATCGCGCGCGCGCCACGGCCGGTCGCCGGGCGGCCCAGCGTCTGCGTCGCGGCGTCGAGGCGAAACTCCTCGGCGAAAGCCAAGCGGCCGGCGCGGCGAATGCGCCAGCGATCCTTGAACCCCGCGTCGATCCGGTCCTCGCCCATCGCGAGGCGGCCGAACACGACCGATTCGATGAGGAGGAGCGAAGCGTCCTCCGCGATCTCCGCGTCGAGGCGTCGTTCGAGCCGAGCTTGGTCGAACAGGATCGTCTCCTGCGGCGTCCAGGCGAGCCGGGCGCCGGCCGCCAGGCTTAGACGCGTCGCGACCCGCGCCGGCTCGCCTTCCGAGCGGTAGATTTTCTCCGCCGATTGGGTCGTCGCGAGGACGTCTGCGGCGCGCTCCAGACTTAACTCTATTGTCGCGCGATCGCCGCCGGCCATGCCGCCGCCGGTATTGACCAGCACGGCCTCGCATGGGCCCGGCGAACGAGGAAAGCGGAGGCGCAAGCCGCCGGCCTCGAAGACCCGCGCCGGCGCGCTCCGCGACCCGACGCGGGCGAAGGCGGCGCGCGCCTCGCCGCGCGCGCGCAGCGCGGTCGTTCCCGCCCGGGTGACGGCGCCGCCGCTCGGCGAAGAAGAGTCCATATTTGCGCCGCCAGTGTTGCCGCGCGCCCACAGCCGCGGCGGTTGCGGCGCCCTATAACCTCGAGAGGCGAACGAGTCCAAGCGGATATGGTCGATTTTGCGCCCCAAACCTCTCCCGACGCCGGCGCGGACGCGGCGCGGCTTCTGCGCCGGCTCGGCTTCGCCGTCTTGGCGATCGGCGCGCCTTGCGCCGAGGCGTTGTCGTCGCGCGCGATTTTCGTGTTCTTTCCGGTCGGCGTCGCGCTGCTGCTGGTCGCGGCGATGCTCGATCCGGTTCGCGGCGCGCTCGACCGAGCGCGCGAAGCGTTCTCGTCGCCGATCATGGGGTTGAGCCTGGCGCTCTGCGGTTGGGCGCTGCTCTCGCTGGCTTGGACGCCGTTTCCCGCCGCCGCTCTTCAGCATGTCGGCAAGCTCGTCGGCACGGCCGGACTCGCGCTTCTCGCCATCGTCTTCATGCGCGAACATGCGCGCGCGGGCGACCTCTACCTTTTTCCGACCGGCGTCGCCCTCGCCATGCTCTCGGTGCTGCTCGTCGCCGTCGCGGCCCATATCGGCTGGGATCCGAATGACGGCCGCATCGCCCGGATGGGGATCAGCCTCGTGGTCCTGATGTGGCCGGCCATGGCCGGCTTGGCCGCGCGCGGCCGTAACGGCTATGCGCGCCTCATCCTGATCTTGGCCTCGACCTTCGTCTTTGCGATCGGCGCCCCGGTCACCGCGGCGGCCTTGCTGGTCGGCGTGCTCGGATTGTCGTTCTCGATTTCCGACGTGAAGCGCACGGCCTTCGATTTCGGCTTGGTCGCAGCAATCGTCATCCTCTTCTCGCCGCTTGCGCCGGCGGTCGCGCCGACTCTGGCGCGCTGGTTCTATCACGCCAAGCTCGCCTCGCTCGACGAGCCGTTTCCGCCGCTCGCCGCCGCGTCCGAGATTTTGCTGCACGATCCGCTGCGCCTGTTCACCGGGCATGGCTTCGACGCGGCGATCGAAGGGTTGAAAAGCGGCCTGCTGCCGCCGCGCACGCCGCGCGTCGCCTTATTCGAAATCTGGTACGAATGCGGCGTCATAGGCGCGGCTTTGGCGGCGGCGATCGTCTGGTTCGGCTTTCGCGCCCTTGGCGCCTTGAACCCGCGCATCGCGCCCTATCTTGTCGCCGCCTTCGCCGCCGACCTCACGCTCGGCTTCCTTGCCGTCGACTTTTCGCAAATGTGGTGGGCGACGATTCTCGCGGTCAGCGCGATTTCCGCCGCGGTGGCGCATCACAGCCTCTACCGCACCAAACGGCCCGCGGCGACGGCGGCGCGGCCGACGCTTTAAGCGGCGGCCGACCTGAATGCCGATCTTGCAGGCTTGATCATCTGAGGCTAAATTAGGCCTCAAATGAAACGGAGCGAAGCGATGTTCGCGTCGAGCGCGGTGGCGGCGGTTTTAGGTCTTCCGGCGAAGTCCTTGGAGGCGTATTCCCCCGTGGCGCTGATCAGCCGGATCGAGCATGGCCTGCCGGTCAAGGCGATCGACAAGATCGCGCATCTGCTCGCGCCGGACGATGCGCAATTCAAATATCGGCTCGTGCCCAAGGCGACGCTCGAGCGACGCAGGACGACCAATAAGCTGTCGCCGGACGAGGGCGCGCGTCTCGCCCGACTCGCCAAAGTGTGGAGCGCGGCGCGCGACGTTTGGGGCGCCGATGACAAAGCGCGGGATTTCCTCTTCCGTCCCCACCCGATGGCGGAGGACAAGCGGCCGATCGATCTGGTGATTCAAAGCGAGTTCGGCGCCGAGCTGATCATCGACATCCTCGGCGGTCTCAAATATGGCACGGCGGCGTGACCGCTCAGATTCTCGATCGCGGCCTGACCTCATTTCTTATCGGCGATCCAGCGGGCGTCCATCCGATTTTCGACGCGACGGGGTCGACCATCGCGCCCGGGCGCTGGAACACGTCGGAAAACCCGCTCATTTATTCGAGCGAACACTATTCGACGGCGCTGCTCGAAAAGCTGGTTCGCGGCAACGGCCGCCTGCCGCCGAACCAACACTATGTCGAGATCGCGATCCCGCGCGGGCTGACTTACGAGGTCTTCTTGCCGCCGAGCTTGCCGGGCTGGGACAGTATGCCGCCGAGCGCGAGCCGAAAATTCGGCCGGCAATGGTGCGCAGAGAAGCGAAGCCTGATCCTGATCGCGCCAAGCGTTGTCGCCCGCCTCGACAACAACATCATGATCAACCCCGCTCACCCCGAATTCCGCCTCGTCGAGGCGAGCCTCCACCAGCCGGTGTTCTGGGATCGAAGGCTGTTCGGATCGGCAGGGCGAGGGTAATTCCCGCTCCGCGGGGCGAGACTCTAAGCCAACGCCGCAGCCGCGCCGAACTGCGCGGCGAAGAAGGCGTAATACGCCCCCCTCCGCGCGATCAGCTCATGATGCACGCCGCTCTCGACGGCGCGGCCGGCTTCGATGACAAAGACCCGGTCGGCGCCGACGATCGTCTGTAAACGGTGCGCGACGACGAGCGTGGTTCGGCCGGTGCGCAGATCGTCGAGCGCCTTTTGCACTTCGCGCTCGGATTCCGAATCGAGCGCCGCCGTCGGCTCGTCGAGCAGCAGGATGGGCGCATCCTTCAAAATTGCCCGGGCGATGGCGATCCGCTGGCGCTGGCCGCCGGAAAGTTGCGCGCCATGCTCGCCGACATTCGTCTCATAACCGGCGCCGAACTGGGTGATGAAATCATGCGCATGGGCCTTGCGCGCCGCGGCGACGATCTCCGCCTCGGACGCGTTCGGCCGGCCAAGCGCGATATTGTCTCGTATCGAGCCGCGAAACAGAAACACATCCTGCGAAACGAAGGCGATCTTATCGCGCAGAGAGCCGAGCTCGACCGTGGCGATGTCGACGCCGTCGATAAGGATCCGTCCCTCGTTCAGGGCGTAGAAGCGCTGGATCAGGCCGAGAATGGTTGATTTGCCGCCGCCCGACGGTCCGACCAAAGCGGTCGTCATGTTGGGCTCGGCGACAAGGTCGAGGCCGTCGATCGCCCATTCGCCGGGCCGGTAGCCGAACCGCGCCTTTTCGACGATCAGGCGGCCGGCGGCGATCTCGAGCCGGGGCTTGAACGCGTCCCCGCCTTCGGCCATCGGCGCGTCCAGCACCTCATAGATAAGCCGCGCGCCGACCAGGCCGTTCTGAATATCGACATTGAGCCGGCCGAGCTTTTTGATCGGTTCATAGGCCATCAGCAGCGCGCCGAGAAAGGAGACGAACGAGCCGACGTCGCCGTGATGTACGCTGATGCGCCACGAGCCGTAATAGATGGCGAAGCCGATGGCGAGACCGGCGAGCGAATCGGCCATCAGGACGGCGAGCGCGCCGCCGGTCGAAATCCGGTTGGCCGAGCGTTCGACCTCCCGGATCGCGCCAGCCATGCGCTTGCGCATCTCGTCTTCCAGATTGAACGCCTTGACGATGCGCATGCCGAGCACGGTCTCGCTCATCGTCTGCATGATCGTGGTCGAGCCGTCGAAGGAGCGGCGGGCGAAGGCGCGAACCCGGCGGATGAGGCGGCGCAGGGCGAGGACGGCGACCGGCAGAACGCAAAGCGCGAGCAGCGATAGGAGCGGGTCGCGCAGGATCATGACGCCGACCAAGGAGACGACCATGAAGCCGTCGCGCGCCACGCCCTGGATGACGAATTGCAGCGCGTCGCGGACGCCATTGGCGGCGAGCGCCAGCCGGGCGACGAATTCGCTCGAATGCCGATCCTGGAAGAACAGCATGTCTTGGCGCAGCAGACGATCGAAAACCCGCCGCTGCGCGGTGGCGATGATCCGGTTGCCGACGCGGGAGAGAATGACCAGCGCGCCATAGGTCGCTGCGCCGCGCAAGACGAACAGGCCGAGCACGGCGAAGGCGAGCGGCCGCATGTCGGCGAAGCGCTCCGCCCCGGCCATGCCGTTGAGCACGGGCTTGAGCAGCCAGGCGGAGGCGGCGGTTGCGCCGGCGACGATCAGGAGCAGGCCCGCGCCCGCGACGTAGCCCCATTTATGGGGCCAGCCGTAATCGCGCTGCAGCCGCGCCAGCATGGCTAGCGCGCCGGCCGGAGGCCGTTGAACGGGAAAATCGAGCATCAGCCTTTGCTAAAGCGAAGCAGCGACGGGGGGAAGCTCAGAATGCGCCCGCCTCTCGCAAAGGCTCGCCAGACTTTGGCCTTTTTTCGTCAGCCTCGCCGCGCGGCCGGCGTCGGCGGACGGGTCGTGAGCCGCGGTCTCTTATACTGGACGACGACCGGCCGGCCGCGCCCGGTCACGACGGGCTGGCGCTGCGCCTGGCCTGACAGCTTGGCCGCCTGAGCGCGCACCTCTTCGACCGGCATGCCCATGAGGGAAGCCGCGATTTCGATCTTCTGATTCAAATCCTCGGTGAGGCATTCCGCGGCGACGAAAGCCTCCTCGAGAGTCGGCGGGATTTCGCGCACCTTGCGCGGTCCCCATTTCGTCATCCAAGTCTTGCCCATTGCGTCCTCGAATCACGCCGCCGATCATAGCGCAAATGTGGTCAGCCTGCGGTTAAACTTAGCACCTCTGCTGCGGCGCAGCAATCCCTTGTGCCGCGCAACATGAACGCGCCTTTCTCAGTCGGAGTTTCAGCGCTCCATCAAATTTACGGGCCGTGGCATAAGATCGCTAGGCGTCGCGACAATGCGACGCGCCTTTAAATGTTCCTGGCGAGAGCTTGACCCAGATGACGATGGCCGCAGCCGCCTCTCAAAATCAAAGCGCGCTCGATGCGCCTTTCGCCGCCTTTGGAGCGGATGTCGCGCGGCGCGACGGCTTGCGCGCCGCCATCGATGCGGCCTATCGGCGCCCGGAGCCGCAATGCGTTCCCTCCCTGATCGAGGCGGCGAGCCTCGCGCCGGCGCTGCGCGACAATGCGCGAGCCTTGGCGCGCGATCTCGTCGAAAAGCTGCGCGCCCGGCCGGCGCCCGGAATGGTCCAGGGCCTGATGCGCGAATACGCCTTGTCGAGCCAGGAAGGCGTCGCGCTGATGTGCCTCGCCGAGGCGCTGCTGCGGATTCCCGACAGCGCGACGCGCGACGCGCTCATCGCCGACAAGATCGGCCACGGCGAATGGCGCGCCCATGTCGGCCATTCGCCGTCGCCTTTCGTCAATGCCGCGACCTGGGGCCTGTTGATCACCGGCAAGCTGGTCGGAATCGTCGACGAAGCCGGGCTCGCCACCGCGCTAACCCGGCTGATCGCCAGAAGCGGCGCGCCGATCATCCGCGCCGGCGTCGACACCGCCATGCGGCTGATGGGCGAGCAATTCGTCTGCGGCGAGACGATCGAGGAGGCGCTGGACAATTCCCGCCGGCTCGAGGCGCAAGGCTTCCGTTATTCTTACGACATGCTCGGCGAAGCGGCCGCGACGATGGACGACGCCGACCGCTATCTGGCGGCTTATACGGGCGCGCTGCATGCGATTGGCGGCGCGAGCGCCGGGCGCGGCATCTATGAAGGGCCTGGCCTGTCGATCAAGCTCTCGGCGCTGCATCCGCGCTATCAGCGCTCGCAGCGCGAGCGCGTCCAGGGCGAGTTGCTGCCGCGCCTCAAAGGCCTGGTCGCGTTGGCGCGCCGCTACGACGTCGGCATCAATATCGACGCCGAGGAGGCGGATCGGCTCGATCTCTCGCTGGATCTGCTCGAATCGCTTTGCAATGATCCCGATCTCGCCGGCTGGAACGGAATCGGGTTCGTCGTGCAGGCGTACCAGAAGCGCGCCGCCGCGGTCATCGCCTTCGTCATCGATCTCGCCCGCCGAACGAAACGGCGGATCATGCTCCGCCTGGTCAAGGGCGCTTATTGGGACAGCGAGATCAAACGCGCGCAGGTCGACGGGCTCGAGGACTTTCCGGTCTTCACGCGCAAAGTCCATACCGACGTCTGCTACCTTGCCTGCGCGCGCCTTTTGCTCGCCGCGCCCGACGCGGTCTATCCGCAATTTGCGACGCATAACGCGCTGACACTGGCGACGGTCCACGCCATGGCCGGCGGCAATTTCTACGCCGGGCAGTACGAGTTCCAGTGCCTGCACGGCATGGGCGAGCCGCTCTACATGCATGTCGTCGGCGCCGGCAAGCTCGGACGGCCGTGCCGCGTCTATGCGCCGGTCGGCTCGCACGAAACGCTGCTCGCTTATCTCGTGCGCCGGCTGTTGGAGAACGGCGCCAACACGTCCTTCGTCAATCGCCTCGCCGACGTCAACGTCCCGGTCGAAGCGTTGCTCGAAGATCCGATCGAGGCGGCGCGGGCGATCGCGCCGCTGGGCGCGCCGCATCCGAAAATCGCTTCGCCGCGCGACGTTTTCGCGCCCGAGCGCGCCAACTCCTCGGGCGTCGATCTCAGCAACGAGACGCGCCTCGCCGAACTCGCCATTCGCCTGGAGGCGAGCGCGAAGAAGGAATGGCGCGCCGGCGCGCCCGGCGGGGCGAGGCGTCCCGTGGTCAATCCCGCTGACCGCCGCGACATTGTCGGCGAAGCCTCTCAGGCGAACGCAAGCGACGTCGCCGCCGCGGTCGAGGCGGCGCAAGCGGCTTGGCCGAGCTGGCGAAGCCGGGCGCCGGCCGAGCGCGCCGCTTTGCTGGAGCGCGCCGCGGCGCTCTATCAGGAAAATCTTGGCGAACTCGCCGGGTTGATGGGCCGCGAGGCGGGCAAGACCTTGCTCAACGCCATTGGCGACGTCCGCGAGGCGATCGATTTCCTGCGCTACTACGCGGCGCGGATCAAGGCCGAGTTCAGCAATGATTCGCATCGGCCGCTCGGCGTCGTCGCCTGCATCAGCCCGTGGAATTTTCCGCTGGCGATTTTCACCGGCCAGATCGCCGCGGCGCTCGCCGCCGGCAATTGCGTCGTCGCCAAGCCGGCGGAGGAGACGCCGCTCGTCGCGGCCGAGGCCGTGCGTCTCATGCATCGAGCCGGCGTTCCCGGCGAGGCGCTGGCGCTGCTTGTGGGCGAGGGCGACGTCGGCGCGGCGTTGACCGCGCATCCGCTTGTCGCCGGCGTGATGTTCACCGGCTCGACCGAGGTGGCGCGGTTGATTCAGCAGGCCCTTGCCGAAAGGCTCGGCGCCGACGGCGCGCCGATCCCGCTCATCGCCGAGACCGGCGGCCAGAACGCGTTGATCATCGATTCTTCCGCGCTTGCCGAGCAGGTCGTCGCCGACGTTCTCGCGTCCGCTTTCGATTCGGCGGGCCAGCGCTGCTCCGCAGCGCGCATTCTGTGCTTGCAGGAAGATATCGCCGACCGGACCATCGCCATGTTGAAGGCGGCGATGGGCGAATTGAAAATCGGCCGGCCGGACCGCCTGTCCACGGATATCGGGCCGGTCATCACGGAAGAAGCGCAACGCCGGCTCGACGAGCATATCGCGGCGATGCGGCGACGCGGTTTCGCCGTCCATCAATCGCCGCTTTCGGCCGAATGCGCGCACGGACATTTCGTCGCCCCGACCCTGATCGAGATCGAAAAGATCGCCGATCTTTCCCGCGAAGTGTTCGGGCCGGTTCTGCACGTCCTGCGCTATCGGCGCGACGCGCTGCGGCAATTGCTCGACGAGATCAATGCTTCGGGCTACGCGCTGACCGGCGGCGCCCATTCGCGCATCGACGCGACGATCGCGCTGGTCAGCGACAATCTCTCGGCCGGAAATATCTATATCAATCGCAACATTATCGGCGCGGTGGTCGGCTCGCAGCCCTTTGGCGGCCATGGCCTGTCGGGGACCGGACCGAAAGCCGGCGGGCCGCTCTATTTGAAGCGCTTGCTCGCCGCTTCGCCGCCCGATTGGCCGCGCCTCGGCGCTTCCGCGCCGCCGCCGGCGGCGCTTGGCCGCCTTGCAGCGTGGCTCGCGGCGACGGGACGCGAAGCGCTGGCGCGGCGCTGCGAGGCTGTCGCGGCGCATTCGCGCCTCAACGCGCAGCAGGACATGCCCGGCCCGGTCGGCGAACGGAATTATTATCGGCTGCGGCCGCGCGGCCTTGCCCTCTGCCATGCCGCGAACCACGACGCCGCGATCCTCCAATTGGCGTGCGCTTTCGCCGCCGGCAATCGCGTGGCGCTCGCCGGCGCCGAAGGCGCGGATCTGTTCGCGAAATTGCCGCGCGCGCTGCGCGGCGAGGCGGTCCTCGCTGACGAAGCGACCAAGTACGACGTCGTTATGACCGACGCTGAAGGCCCCGCCCTCGTTGCGCTCCTGCAAAGCGTCGCGCGGCGCGACGGGCCGATCGCGAGCGTCCACGCCCTGTCGCGCGAGCGCATCGCCCGCGGCGAAACCTGGCCCTTGGATTTTCTTTTGAGCGAGCAGGCGGTCGCAATCAATACGACCGCGGCGGGCGGCAACGCCAGCCTGATGTCAATCGGGTGAGCGCCGCCAGGCTTGGAACAGCGCCCATTGGCCGAGCGCGACGCAGCCGTCCGGGGCGGTCTCTAAGCTGAGGCCGAGAAGCCTTCCTGCTTCGCGATAGCGGCGGGCAAGGGCGGGCGAGCCGATCACTGTCGCCGTCCCGCCGCCGCGGGACGCGGCCAGGATCTCGGCGCCGATCAGCAGGCCCGAGAGATATTCGGACAATTGTTCGGGCGCCAATCGCTCGAACAGGCCGAGCGTTCGGGTCATGAACATCGCGTGGAGCATATCGCCAGGGGCGGCGAGTTTCTCAGCGGCGCTGACGCCGGCCGCGAAGCCTTCGGCGTCCGCCTCGCCCGCTCGCATCAATCGCGCCAGGATCGTGTGCTCGCGCAACGCTGCGAAAGCCTCGCCGGTCATGTATGTGGCGAACGAGACGATGCGGCCTTGCTCCACGCGCGCCCATTTCGAATGCGTGCCGGGCAGGACGAAGAGGCCTTCGGCGCGGCCGGAAGCGGCAAGCGCGCCGAAAATCTGCGTCTCCTCGCCGCGCATCACGTCGGGCCCGAGCCCGACGCCGTCGACGAGCACGCCGGGCGCAATCCCGATCTCGCCGAGCGTCTCGGTGTCGATGGTCACGATTGCGGCCGCGACCTCGCGCAGACCCGCCGGCGCGCGCACATAGGGCGCCTCGACCCAGCCCTGCCGCGAGCCGATCATGCCGGAAAGGAGGATCGGCGGCCCCGCGCCGTCGCTCCGCCAAGGCTGAACGAGTTCGACGAGCAGCTTCTCGTGCGCGCCCTTCTCGACGGATTGAACGCCTCGTCCGGCCTCGACGCGATCGAGAACGGCGCCGCCGGCGTCGAGCAAATAAGCGCGAAAGGAAGTCGTACCCCAATCGACCGCGATCAAGGCCGGCGAGTTCTTCACGAAGTTCGTCCTTTCTTCCGCCCGTCCGCGAAGAGCCGACGCGATCTAGGCCGGGTCTGGCTGCGATGCCGCCGAAATGCGGCAATCGATTAGGCGACGCTTAACCAATTCCGTCGTATTCCCGAATAGCTCCGATTATGGAGGTCCGAGTTAACCCGTTCGAAACGGGGTCGAACGTAGCGTGCGACCATTCCGACGAGCAAGAAACGGAGCTTAGCCGGAGTGAGAAAACTGGAGCACGGAGCAAACCCTATGATCAAGTCTTTCAAGAGCTTCCTCGCTAACGAGTCCGGCGCGACCGCCATCGAATACGGCCTGATCGCCTCGCTGATCGCGGTTACGATCATTACCGCCATCACCGCGCTCGGCACCAACCTCAAGAACACCTTCACCGAGGTCAGCAACAACCTGCACTAAGGTCAGCGGCGATCTGAAGTATCCTTTCGGTTTCATCGCTGAGATATCGCGCGCCGGCGAGTTCGCCGGCGCGTTCATTTTATGCGTCGCCATGGCCGCGGCGCGAGCGCTTCGCGCCCGCCCGATAGCGCTGACTTCATCGGCGCGCGGGCTCGCGACCTCACTGAGCCTTGAGAAATTCATTTAACGGTCTTGGGGCGAATCGCGGCGATGTCCTCGCTCATTCTGACGAATTCGATCGCGACGACCGGGGCCGCAGCGTCGCGCTGGCGAATGTGGACGCCGCCTCTCGCCGCGCTGACGGCTTTCGCCGCGGCGCTGATCTCCCCGACCGTCTTGGACGACGGCGACACTTGGTGGCATCTGGCGGCCGGCGATTGGATCATCGCCCACCATGCAATTCCGCGCGTCGATCCGTTTTCTTTCACCATGGCCGGCGCGCCCTGGACCGCGCATGAATGGCTCGCCGAACTTTTAATGGCGCTCGCCTTCCGCTTGGCCGGATGGAGCGGCGTGGCGCTGATCGCCGGCGTCGCCGCTGCGTCGGCCGCCGCGATCGTCGCCACGCGCATCGCACGGGACCTCGACGGCCCGCCATTGCCGATCGCCGTGGCGCTGGGTCTGTCGCTGTTGTCGCCGTCGTTCCTCGCCCGTCCGCATCTGCTCGCTTTGCCGATTCTCGCGGCATGGAGCGCAGGCCTGCTCGCCGCCCGCGACAGGGGTTGCGCGCCCCCGCCGGCGCTCGCCGCCCTGATGGCGCTTTGGGCCAATCTCCACGGCGGTTTTGTCTTCGGACTGGCGCTGATCGGACCTTTTGCGCTCGAGGCGCTGCTCGCCGCCGCGCCGGCGGAACGGCTCGACGTCGCCCGCCGATGGGCCGGCTTCGCCGCGCTGTCGGTTGCGGCGGCGCTGCTCACCCCGCACGGGGTCGAGGCGCTGATCTTCCCGTTTCGCCTGCTCACGATGACCAGTCTCGCCCAGATCGGCGAGTGGCAGGCGGCGAGCTTCGCCCATATCCAGCCGCTCGAGACCGCGCTCTTCGTGGTGCTCGCCCTGGCGCTCCGTCGGCCGGTCAGCATGCCCCCCGTCCGGCTCGCGCTCCTGCTCGGGCTTCTCTATCTCGCGCTCGCCCATGGGCGGCATCAGATGTTGGTCGGCGTGATCGCGCCCATGCTGCTCGCGGCGCCCGTGGCGAAGGCCTTGGGATCGGAGGCGGAGCCGCCTGCGCGCGACGCAAGCGCCGCCTGGCCGGTTTTTATCGCCGCGGCGGCGGCGCTCGCTCTTGTCGCGTTCCGGGCGGCTTGGCCCATCGTGCGCGTCGACGGGCCGACGGCGCCGATCGCCGGACTGGCGGCGACGCCGCCGGCGCTTCGTCTAAAGCCCGCGCTCAATGCTTACGATTTCGGCGGCTATTTGATTTGGTCCGGCGTTCGGCCCTTCGTCGACGGCCGCGCCGACATGTATGGCGACCGCTTCCTTGCTCGCTACCGCCGGCTGGCCGCCGCCGATCCCGCGACGCTCGATGAGACATTGACGCAGGACGGCGTCGCTTGGACCATGTTCCCGCCGAGCTCGCCCGTGGTCGCGGCGATGGATCGCCAAGTCGGGTGGCGCCGCCTCTATGCGGGGCCTTTCGCGGTCGTTCACGCGCGGGTCGACGCTTTGGACCCCGATTGATGGCCCGCAGGCTTCAGAAAAACGGCGCTTGGCGCCAATTTTCTGCGGACGCGGTAACCTGACCTCAACCCAAAGTCCCTAATTTCCGCCACGCCCAGACGCTGTTGCGCGGACCCATGATCGTCAGCCTGCTCACCCTCGCCACCCTCTCTTTTTTCCCGGCGCTGATGGCGTTTTCCGCGTCGTCCGACATTTTCTCGATGAAAATCTCCAACCGCGTCAGCATCGCCTTGGCCGTTTTCTATCCAGCCCTAGCCCTCGGCCTCGGCGTGCCGCTCCCGGCGATCTTGGCCAATCTTGCCTGCGGCGCGGCGATGCTCTGCTTGACTTTTCTCCTGTTCACGCGCGGCTGGATCGGTGGCGGCGACGCCAAGCTCGCCGCCGCGACGGCGCCTTGGCTCGGCTGGGCGTTGATGCTCGATTATGGGCTCCTGGCCTCGATCGCCGGCGGCGCGCTGACCTTAGCGATTGTCTTGGCCCGGCGAGCGCCGCTTCCGGCCTGGGCGGCGCGGCTCGCCTGGATCGCCCGCCTGCACGATCCGGACAACGGCGTCCCTTACGGCGTGGCGCTCGCGGCGGCGGGCCTTGCGCTCTACCCCAGCAGTCACATTTGGCGGGCCGCGACAGGCCTTTGAGGAGGCTCGGTCGCGTTCGTCCGGACACGATTAGATACGTCCTGTTAACCCTAATTTGACGATTGGCTGGCCATAGTCGCACGCGACGGCGTGCGGGCGCGATGAGGTTTCGGCGTTATGAACAGAGCTCAAATTGCGGTCCTCGGCCTGACGGTGGTCGCCTTCGGCGGCGCCTATATGCTGTTCGCCTCCTCCGGCGGCCCGCCAGCGCCCCAAGTCATCAAAGTGACCCAGAAGGTCGACACCGACCAGGTGCTGGTCGCCGCCCATGATCTATCGATGGGCGTCAAGCTGACCGAGGCGGACTACAAGTGGCAGGATTTCCTGAAGACCAATATCGAGCCGTGGATGATCAAAAAGTCCGACGGCGCGCAAGTGGCCGACGACATCAAGGGCGGCATCACCCGCGACGATTTTCTGCAAGGCAGCCCCCTTCGCCGCGATAAGATCATCACCGGCGCCAATTCCGGATTTTTGTCGGCGATCCTGCCCAGCGGGATGCGCGCCGTCGCCATCAACATCGACCAGCAAGGCAGCACCTCGGCGGGCGGTTTCATCCTCCCGAACGACCGCGTCGACGTGATCCAAATCTACCGCGACGACGAGGCCTCGAAAGCGCGCGGCGCCGAAGTCCTGGTGCCGCGGACCATTCTGAGCAATGTCCGCGTACTGGCGATCGGCCAGAACGTGCAGGAGAAGAACGGCGAGCGCGTCGTCGTCGGCTCCAACGCAACGCTCGAACTCAATCCTCAGCAGGTCGAACAAATCATCCTCGCGCAACGCGCGGGCAACGGCAACCTCCACTTGGCGCTGCGGAGCTTGCTGGATTCGTCAGGCAAGACCACGTCCAATCTCTCAGAAAATTCCGACAGTTTAACCATCGTTCGCTTCGGCGCTGCGCAACAGGCGGCTCGATGAGAGACGCTTCTCGCGATCGGCGGGATTGAGGTTTATGGGATGAGCCATCCTCGGATCAAAGGCCACTTTGCTTGGTTGATCGCGGCGGCGGTTTTTTGCGCCGCCGCGCCGTCCGCTTTCGCGCCGGCGCTGAGCGCCGAGCCCAGCGCCGAGCAATGGCGGCCGCCGGCGCCGGTCGCTCGCCGACTGCAGATGGGCGTCGGCAAGTCGGTGATCGTCGATCTGCCGGAGGAGGCGGGAGAGATATTCGTCGGCAATCCGGCCGTCGCCAACGCCATCGTCCGTTCCGCCAGGCGCCTCTATATCGACGCCATCGCCAACGGCCAGACGACGATTTTCGCGATGGATCGCCAGGGACGGCAGATCGCCGTCATCGAGGTCTCGATCGGCCGCGACATCGGCGAATTGAAGCAGGTCTTGGACGCCGCGATCCCGGGCAACGAGATCGTGGTGAAAACCGTCGCCGACTCGATCATCCTGACCGGATCGGTGGCGTCGGCCGGCGACGCGCAGAAGGCGGTCGACATCGCCAACGGCTTCACCGGCGCATCGTCCGTACCCAATAGCGGCGCGTCGAGCCACGCCGCCGCGAGCACGGGCGCCTCGGGCGGCGCGTCCGTCGCCGTCGGCGCGGCCACCGAGCAAGTCAGGGACGGCAAGGTGATCAATTCGCTGGTCATCCGCGGCCTCGATCAAGTCTCGCTGCGGGTGACGGTCTCCGAAATTCGCCGCGACATCGCCAAGCAGCTCGGCGTCAATCTTTTCGGGGAAGATTCGCACGGCAGCCTGTTCCAAGTCACAAATCCGTTCGCGGTCAACGGCGCGCTGACCGCCACCCAGGCGCTCCTGAACTGGAGCAAGGGCGGCAACACTTTCCAGGCCCAGTTGCAGGCCTATGAACGCCAGGGCGTCGCCAGAGTGCTCGCCGAGCCGACGGTGACCGCGGTCTCCGGCGAAACTGCGAAGTTCCTGGCGGGCGGCACGATCCCGATCGCCAACGGCTTGAGCTGCACGACCGGCACTGTCGTCGTCGCCAGCCAATGTCTGCTGAGCATTCTCCAGCAACCTTACGGAGTGTCCCTCAACTTCACGCCCGTCGTCCTTTCGCAGGGACGCATCCAATTGCACATCGCGGCGGAAGTCACGGATATCGACAATTCGAAACAGATCACGCTGAACGAAGACGGCACGAATGTTTCCGTGCCGGGCTTCCGCACGCGCAAGAACGAGACCACGGTCGAACTGCCCTCCGGCGGCTCGATCGCCTCCGCCGGCCTGATCTCGACCGAGACCGCGCAGACGATCAACGGCGTGCCCGGCTTGATGAATTTGCCGATCATCGGCGCTCTGTTCCGTTCGAGAGACTTTCTGCGCAACGAGACGGAGCTGATGATCGTCGTCACGCCGTACATCGTTCACGCGGTCGATCCCGGTCAGATCGTCAAGCCCGACGCCAATTTCGCCGACGCCACCGATCCGCAAAGCTGGCTGCTCGGCCGGGTGAACAAGCTCTATTCCACCGTCGGCTCGACGCAGGGCCTGCGGAACTACACGGGCAAGGTCGGCTTCATCAATGAATAGCCAGTCTCCGCCCGACGCCTCTTGGAGGGACAATTGCATGTTTGCGACAGGCTTGGCGACAAAAGCTGCGCCGCTCGGCTTTCTCACGTTCGGCCTTCTCGCGGCGCTGGCGCTCGGCGGCTGTCAGGACGACAACGTCATCACCGGCTCCATCTCGCCTGACGACTACCACAATCGTCACCCGATCGTGTTGACGGATTCGCCGACCACGCTGGACGTCTTTCCGACCGGCGTCGGCGCGCTCGACGGCAATTCGGCGGCGGACGTGCGCGCCTTCGCCGCGCGCTACCGGAAATACGGAACGAGCAGGATTGTGATCCTGGCCCCCGCCGGCGGCGGGCCGAAGATTCACGCCGGCGTCGACGCGATCCGCCGCGTCCTCGCTTCGTCCGGGGTCAGCGGCAGGATCGGGCTCGGATCGTACCCCGTGGCCGATCCGCTGCTGGCGGCGCCGATCAAGCTGAGCTTCGTCGCGCTGAAGGCCGAGGCGCCGCCCCATTGCGGCCAATGGCCCCAGGACCTCGCCTCCGGGTCTTCGCTGGAGACTTGGAAGAACGAGACCTATTGGAATTTCGGCTGCTCGACCCAGTCGATGCTGGCGGCGCAAGTCGACGATCCGCGCGATTTCGTCCGCGCCCGCGCCGAGGGTCCGTCCGACGTGCAGATGAGGACCCGCGCCATCGGCGCCGTGCGCGAGGGCCGAGATCCCGGGAGCGCTTGGACTCTCGACTACCCCCTCACGACAATCGGCGGAGGAGTCTGACGATGCCCGCCGATCTCAACGGCGAAGGGCCCGTCCTCGCGTCGCCAGAGGCGCCCAATCCGCCGCAAATCAGTCCGGTGCCGCGGATTTCCATCCAGGCCTTCTGCGAAAGCCAGGAGGTCGCGGCCGTGGTGCAGGCCGCGATGAGCGACCGGCGCATGCAGAAGGCTCATGTCAAACTGCATATGGGCGGCGCTCCGGCGGCGGTCGAGGCCTATCGCAGCGCGCCGACCCCGAACGTCATCGTGCTCGAATCGGCGCAGGACCGCGCCGCGCTCACCGCCAATCTCGACGAATTGGCCGAGTTCTGCGACGCCGGCACGAAAGTGATCGTCTGCGGCAAGATCAACGACATCGTCCTCTATCGCCATTTGATTCTCAAGGGCGTCAGCGAGTACCTGGTCGCGCCCTTCTCGGTGCTCGAGTTCGTCCAAGCGATCTCGAATCTCTACAACGCGCCCGGCGCCAGTCCGGTCGGCCGGGTGATCGCCGTCATCGGCGCCAAAGGCGGCGTCGGCGCTTCGACCATCGCTCATAACATCGCCTGGTCGGTCGCCAACAGCCTCGAGACCTCGACGGTGATCGCCGATATGGATTTGGGCTTTGGCACGGCGGGCCTCGACTATAATCAAGACCCGCCGCAAGGCATGGCCGAGGCGGTTTTCTCGCCAGACCGCGTCGACGCCAATCTCGTCGATCGGCTCCTGTCCAAATGCGCCGACAATTTGAGCCTGCTCGCGGCGCCGGCGACGCTCGACCGAACCTACGATTTTCCCGAGACGGCGTTTGAAGCCGTCATCGACATCCTACGCGCTTCGACGCCCTGCGTGATTCTCGACGTCCCGCATCTTTGGTGCGGATGGACGAAGCGCACGCTCGTCGCCGCAGACGACGTCGTCGTCGTCGCCGCGCCGGACCTCGCCAGTTTACGAAACGCCAAGAATCTTCTCGACAATCTTCGCGGCGCGCGGCCCAATGATCGGAGCCCGAAATTGATCCTGAACGGCGTCGGCGTCGTCAAGCGGCCGGAAATCGCCGTCGCAGATTTCGCCAAGACGATGGAGCTGGAGCCGACGGCGGTGATCCCCTTCGACGCCAAGCTGTTCGGCGCCGCCGCCAATAACGGCCAGATGATCGCCGAGATCGAGGCCAATGGGAAAACAGCCGAAATCTTCGCCGATTTGGCTCGCGATCTGTTCGGCAAGATCGAATCGAGGAAAGCGAAACGCGGCCTTCTCGAGCCGCTGATCTCCGCCCTCGGGCGGAAAAAGGCGCGAGCGGCGTGACCGGAGTTCAATGAGTTGACGGCGGCCTTCAAGATCGGCGCTCCTGCGGAGGTCAGGCGACATGTTCGGTAAGCGAGCCAGCGGCGCGACCGTCGTGACCGCGCCGCCGGTCGCGCCGGCGCGGCCCCTCGAATCGCCGCCCGCGGAGCTCGCTCAGCGCGCGCCAGCGCCTGAGCCGACGCAGCGCGCGCCGGTCGTCGAGGCGCGGCGCTCGGACAGCTACTATCAAACCAAAAGCATGATTTTCGGCGCGCTGATCGAGGCGATCGATCTCTCCGCGCTGGCCAAGCTCGATCCGGAAAATGCGCGCGAGGAAATTCGCGACATCGTCCACGAGATCGTCACGATCAAGAACATCGTGCTGTCGATCGCCGAGCAGGAGGACCTGCTCGACGACATTTGCAACGACGTGCTCGGCTACGGCCCGCTCGAGCCGCTGCTCGCCCGCGACGATATCGCCGACATCATGGTCAACGGGCCGAACAAGTGCTTCATCGAAGTCGGCGGCAAGATTCAATTGACCAATGTGCGCTTCCGCGACAGCGCGCAATTGATGAACATCTGCCAGCGCATTGTCAGCCAGGTCGGCCGCCGCGTCGACGAGGCTTCCCCGATCTGCGACGCTCGTCTCCCGGACGGCTCCCGCGTCAACGTGATCGCGCCGCCATTGGCGATCGACGGCGCCGCGCTGACCATCCGCAAATTCAAAAAGGACAAGCTGACGCTCGACCAGCTGACGCGTTTCGGCTCGATCTCGCCGGCCGGCGCCGAAATCCTCAAGATCATCGGCCGGGTGCGCTGCAACGTGATCATTTCCGGCGGCACCGGCTCGGGCAAGACGACGCTGCTCAATTGCTTGACCAACTATATCGACGGCGACGAGCGGGTCATCACCTGCGAAGACGCGGCCGAACTGCAATTGCAGCAATCGCATGTCGTGCGCCTGGAGACGCGGCCGCCCAATCTCGAAGGCGCCGGCCAGGTGACGATGCGCGATCTCGTCAAGAACTGCCTGCGCATGCGGCCCGAGCGCATCATCGTCGGCGAAGTGCGCGGACCGGAAGCTTTCGACCTGCTGCAGGCGATGAACACCGGCCATGACGGCTCGATGGGCACGCTGCACGCCAACTCGCCGCGCGAGGCGCTGAGCCGCATCGAATCGATGATCACGATGGGCGGCTATGCGCTGCCGTCGCGCACCATCCGCGAAATGATGGTCTCGTCCATCGACGTCATCATCCAAGCCGCGCGCTTGCGCGACGGCTCGCGCCGCATCACGCATATCACCGAAGTCATGGGCATGGAGGGCGACGTCATCATCACGCAGGACCTGTTCGTCTACGAGCTTTTAGGCGAGGACGCGCAGGGCAAGCTCAAAGGACGTCACCGCTCGACCGGCATCGGCCGGCCGCGCTTCTGGGAGCGCGCGCGCTATTTCGGCGAGGAAGCGCGCCTGGCGGCGGCGCTCGACGCTTCCGAAGTGAAAGGCGCATGAGGCATAAAGCCACGGAGCCGTTCTCATGACCTCCAATCCGCTGCTTCTGGCCATTTTGCTCGCCGTCGCCGTGGGCGGCGGCGCGTTCGTCCTCGTCTCCGGCGATTCCCGCGCCAAGAAGCGTCAGGACGCGCTGAAGAAGAGCGCGGGGTCGTCGCGCGTAGCGGCGGTCGATAGGAACGCGCGGCGCAAACAGGTCGCCGAGAGCCTCAAAGAGCTCGAGCAGCGCGCGACACGGAAAAAGGCGACGCTGCAGACGAGGATCCAGCAGGCCGGCCTTTCGATGACGCCGCAGCGGTTTTACATGGCCTCCGCGTTCGGCGGCGCGTTGGTCGCCTTCCTCGTCTTCGCGGTCTCGCACAGCCTGTTCATCGCGGCGCCCGCAGCGATCATCGGCGGCGTCGGCCTCCCGAATTTCGCTTTGACCTGGCTTCGCAAGCGGCGCATCGCGAAATTCGTCGCGGAGTTCCCCAACGCCATCGACATCATCGTGCGCGGCGTCAAAGCCGGCCTGCCGATCGGCGATTGCCTGCGCGTCGTCGCCAGCGAGGCGGTCGAACCGGTGCGCAGCGAATTCCGACAGATCGTCGAGACTCAGGCGCTCGGCCTGTCGATCGGCGAAGCGGTCGATCGGTTGGCCGAGCGGGTGCCGGTCACCGAAGCCAATTTTTTCGCCATCGTCATCAACATCCAGGCGAAAGCCGGCGGCAATCTGTCGGAAGCCCTGGGCAATCTCTCGCGCGTGCTGCGCGACCGCAAGAAGATGAGGGGCAAGATTTCGGCGATGTCGATGGAGGCGAAGGCTTCCGCAGCGATCATCGGCTGCATACCCTTCGTCGTCACCGGGCTGCTTTATCTTTCGAGCCCGCAATACGTGTCGCTGTTATGGACGACGAGCCATGGCCGCATCATCGCCGGGATCGGCCTGGCCTGGATGGCGGTCGGCGCCGCGATGATGAAGAAAATGATCAGTTTCGATTTCTAGGCGGATAACTCGACGCTCATGTTCGAACTCATCATCGACAGGTTGAGCAATCCGCGCTTCGTCGCCGGCGTGCTGGTCGCGATCGGCTGCGCCGCCAGCGTCCTTACGCTCGCAATGCCGCTGCTGCAGACCGACAATCTCGGTCGCCGCATGAAAGCGGTCAGCAGCGAGCGGGAGCGCATCCGCCAGCGCGAGCGCGAGCGGCTGGCCGCCGGTCAAAAGCCGTCGCTGCGCCAGGAGCCGAAGCGGCTGTTCAAGCAGGTCGTCGACCAGCTCAACCTGTCCCATTGGCTCGGCACGGAGCAGGCCAAGCAGCAATTGGCGATGGCGGGCTATCGCGGCGCCGGCGCGGAATATGCGTTTCTGTTCTTCCGGCTGGTGACCCCGATCCTGTTCTTTTTCGTCTCCCTCCTCTACGTGTTCGTGATCCTGCACTGGGACAAGCCGGTCATCATGAAGATCGGCGTTTGCATCGGCGCCGCCTATCTCGGCATCAAAGGCCCGGAAATCTTCCTCTCCAACACGACCGCCAAGCGCAAGAAATCGCTCGAACGCGCCTATCCGAACGCGCTCGACCTGCTGCTGATCTGCGCCGAATCGGGCATGTCGATCGAACTCGCCGTGCGTAAAGTCGCGCAAGAGATCGGCGCCGAATCGATCCCGATGGCGGAGGAGCTCACTTTGCTCGCGGCGGAAATGTCCTATCTCGCCGACCGCCGTCAGGCTTACGAAAATCTCGGCGCGCGGACCGGGCTCGAATCGATCCGCTCGCTGGTCACGGTGCTGGTCCAGTCCGAGCGCTACGGCACGCCGCTCGGCACCGCCCTGCGGGTTCTGGCGCAGGAGAGCCGCGATCACCGCATGACCGCGGCGGAGAAAAAGGCGGCCGCGTTGCCGCCGCAATTGACCGTGCCGATGGTGCTGTTTTTCCTGCCCGCCCTCTTCATCGCCATCATGACGCCGGCGATCATCCAGATTAATCACTGGAATTGATCTTTGGGCGCGGCCGAATCCGAGCTTTCCGAATCGACAATTGGCGCGCGGCGACGCACATTGCCGGGCGATGATTCGTCCGTTGTTTCGCGATTCCGACGCGCTTTTCGGCCAGGGCGCGCCGAATTCAGCCGACCCGCCCGGCGGCGGCGGACCGCCGCAGAGCATTTCGGCCCGCGCCCGGGCCGGCCTGACGCCCCGCTATCTTGACGGGCTCAACGCCGCTCAGCGCGAGGCGGTGGAGACGCTCGAGGGACCGGTTCTGGTCCTGGCGGGGGCGGGCGTTGGCAAGACGCGCGTTCTGACCGCCCGCATCGCTCATCTCATCGCCGGCGGCCGCGCCCGTCCCTACGAGATCCTCGCCGTCACCTTCACCAACAAGGCGGCGCGCGAAATGCGCCAGCGGATCGCCGATCTGACCGGGATCGTCGAGGGCATGCCCTGGATGGGCACGTTCCATTCGATCGGCGCGAAAATCCTGCGCCGTCACGCCGAGCTTGTCGGCCTGCAATCGAATTTCACCATTCTCGACGACGACGATCAGATCCGGCTGCTCAAGCAGATTCTTCAGGCTGAAAATATCGACGACAAGCGCTGGCCGGCGCGGGCGCTGGCCTATCAGATCGACGCGTGGAAGAATCGCGGCCTCGATCCCGGCCATGTCCCCGCGGCGGAAGCGGCTTCATTCGCCAATGGCCGCGGCGCCGATCTCTACGCCGCGTACCAGGCGCGGCTGAAAGTGCTCAACGCCGCCGATTTCGGCGATCTCTTGCTCGAGAGCCTGAGGCTCTTCCGCGAGCATGAGGAGATTTTGACGCAGTACCAGGAGCGGTTCCGCTACATCCTCGTCGATGAATATCAGGACACCAATGTCGTCCAATATCTGTGGCTGCGCCTGTTGGCGCAGGCGCGGCGCAATCTCTGCTGTGTCGGCGACGACGACCAGTCGATCTATGGCTGGCGCGGCGCCGATGTCGACAACATCCTGCGCTTCGAGAAGGACTTTCCCGGCGCGAAGGTGATCCGGCTGGAGCGCAACTACCGCTCGACCGGCCATATCCTCGCCGTCGCCTCGCATCTGATCGCGCATAACAAGGGCCGGCTCGGCAAGACGCTCTATACCGAGGCCGAGGACGGCGACAAGCCGACGGTCGCCTGCGTCGAGGATAGCCAGGAGGAGGCGCGCGTCGTCGGCGACGAGATCGAGGCGCTGCAGCGGCGCGGGCGGCCGCTCGACGAAATCGCCATCCTGGTCCGCGCTTCGTTCCAAATGCGCGAATTCGAGGAGCGGTTCATCACGCTCGGTTTGCCTTACCGGGTGGTCGGCGGCCCGCGCTTTTATGAGCGGCAGGAAATCCGCGACGCCCTTGCGTACCTGCGTTGCGTCGCCCAGCCCGACGACGACCTCGCCTTCGAGCGCATCGTCAATGTGCCGCGGCGCGGCCTCGGCGAGGCGACGCTGACCTTGCTGCACGATTACGCGCGCCGGGCCGGCGTGTCGCTGACGCGCGCCGCCCGAGTGATGATCGAATCGGAGGAGTTGAAGGCCCGGCCGCGTCAGATCTTGCGCGATCTCCTTCAGTCGTTCGACCGCTGGTCGGCGATGGTCGAGAAGAAACCGCATGAGGAGTTCGCCCAGATCGTCCTCGAAGAGAGCGGCTATGTCGACATGTGGAAGGCCGAGCGCACCGTCGAGGCCGCCGGCCGGCTCGAAAATCTGAAAGAGCTGACGCGGTCGATGGAGGAGTTCCCCTCGCTCGCCGCTTTCCTCGAACATGTTTCGCTCGTCCTCGACGCGGAAAGCGACGAAGCCGGCGAGCGCGTCACGCTGATGACGCTGCATGCGGCCAAGGGGCTGGAGTTCGACGTCGTCTTCCTGCCCGGCTGGGAGGAGGGGCTGTTCCCGCATCAGCGCTCGCACGACGAGAACGGCCGCGCCGGTCTCGAAGAGGAGCGCCGCCTCGCCTATGTCGGGCTCACCCGGGCGCGGCGCCAGGTCCATATCTACTTCGCCGCCAATCGGCGGATACGCGGCCTGTGGCAGGCGACGCAACCGTCGCGTTTCCTCGACGAATTGCCGGCCGATCATGTCGAAATCGTCGAGGCGAGCGGCGCTCCCGTCTATCCGGCGTCGCGCTTCGATCGGCTCGAGCCGTTCTCGTCGACCTACGAATCGCCTGGCTGGCGGCGCGCCCAAGCGCGCGCGCATGCGCCCGGCGACGCCGCCGCGCGGCGCGGGCCGTTGACGATCGAAGGAAGGCTGATGGCGAAGTCGACGGTCGAGTCGCGCCTCGTCAAGGGCGCCCGCATCTTCCATCTGAAGTTCGGCCCGGGTTCGGTCGCGGCCGTCGACGGCGAAAAGCTCACGGTCGATTTCGACAAGGCCGGGCGCAAGATGGTGCTGGAGCGGTTCGTTCAACGCGTCGATTAGAGCGCCATGACCCTGGATGGCGCAAACCGCGGTCATTGCGAGGAGCGAAGCGACGAAACAATCCATTCGTAGGGCGCAGCTCTGTGAATGGATTGCTTCGTTTCGCTCGCAATGACGGATGGTTCTCTCTACAAACAGCCTGCGCTCGCGACGCCTGTCCGCCGCCTTTGGCGCGCCGTTCGCGACTAAAGGAGATTGATGCTTCGCAGCATTCTTTCGGTCGGCGGCTTCACCCTCTTGTCGCGACTGACCGGATTCGCCCGCGACCTCGCCCTCGGCGCGCTGCTCGGGGCCGGCCCGATCGCCGACGCGTTCGTGGTGGCGTTCCGGCTGCCCAACTACTTTCGCGCGATTTTCGGCGAGGGCGCCTTCAATACGGCGTACGTGCCCTCCTACGCACGCGTTCTTGAAAGCGAAGGCGGCGACGAGGCCAAGCATTTCGCCAGCCAGATCTTCACCATCCTGTTCATTTCGCAAGTCGTCCTGCTCGCCTTCGCCTTGACGTTCACGCCGCTCCTGGTCCGCCTGATCGCGCCGGGCTTCGACGCCGATCCGGAGAAATTTGCGCTCGCCGTGCGCATGACGCGGATCACCTTCCCTTATCTCTTCTTCATCACGCTGGTCACGCTGCATTCCGGCACGCTCAATGCGCATGGCCGCTTCGCCGCCGCGGCCTTCGCGCCGGTCTTGCTCAATCTGACCATGCTCGCCTTTCTCGCGGCGGCCTTTCGCTTCCCGAACGCCGGCGAAGCGGCGAGCTGGGGCGTGGTCGTCTCGGGTGCCCTGCAACTCGCTCTGCTGATGATCGAGGCGCGCCGCTGCAATCTGTTGGAGGGCTTCGCGCGGCCGCGGCTGAGCCAGGACGTCAGGCAGTTCTTCGGCGCGCTGGCGCCGGCCGTGATCGGCTCGGCCGGCGTCCAGATCGCAATCCTCGCCGACACGATCATCGCCTCGATGCTGCCGACCGGCGCGGTCGCCTCGATCTACTACGCCGACCGCCTCTATCAATTGCCGATCGGCGTGGTCGGCATCGCCGCCGGCACGGTGCTGCTGCCGCAGATGAGCCGACGTCTGGCGAGCGGCGACGCGGCCGGCGCGGCGCGCGCGCAGAACCGGACCATGGCGCTGACGCTGGCGCTCTCGGCCCCGTTCTTCGTCGCCTTTGTGCTCGTGTCCGAGCCGATCATGCGCGGCGCCTTCTTGCGCGGCGCCTTCACGGCCGCCGATGCGGCGCGCTCCGCCGCCGTGCTCGCCGCCTATGGGGTCGGCCTCTTGCCGATCGTGCTGATCCGTTCGGCGGTCGCGAGCTTTCAATCGCGCGGCGACACCATGACGCCCATGTTCGTCTCGCTCGGCGCAATCGCGGTCAATGTCGCGCTCAAATTCCTGTTCTACCGATCGCTCGGCGCCGCCGGCTTGGCGCTGGCGACCGCGATCGGCGCTTGGCTCAATCTCGCCGGCCTGACCGCGCTCGCTCTGGCTCGCGGCTTCATGCGTCCCGACGCCCATCTTGCCGAAGTCGCAGCGGCGACATGCTGCGCCAGCGGATTATTGGCGCTCGCCCTCTCCGTGAGCTTGCCGACCGCGACCGCCATCGCGGCCAGCGCGCCGCGCTGGCGCGACGAGATTCTCCTCGTCCTTCTTTCGTTCATCGGCGCCGCGGCGTACGGATTGACGCTGCTCGCCGCGCTCGGCCTGCTTGGCTTCAGGCCTCGCTCGGCCCGCGCTCAGTCCTCGTACCCGCCATAGGCCGGGCCGTAGCCGCCAAAGGGACCATAGACAGGCGGCCGCAGAACGACGCGCGGCGCATAGCTCCCGGCGGAGCCCTGTACGATAATTCCCTGATCGGTCACCACCGCCCATTCGCGGCCGCGCTTCTCGAAACGTTCGACCTTGCCGGCGCCGGGCAGCAAATCGCCCGGCGCGACCTGCCGCAATCCTTGCCTGCCCTCGACCAGCGCCGAACCATTGCGCACTTCGAGCAAGTACCAGCCGCGGATCGGCTCCATCGGATGCGGCTTGTCGATCGAGCCGGTGACCTCGTTCGAAACGCCCGGCGAAGCGGCGGCGGCGTCCTTTTGCGGCGGCAGCGGCGGGACGGCCGGCTGGGCCGAGACGCTTTGCGTGGCGACCTTCTTTTCGACCTTTTCGATTCGCGACGGGAGGTCGGCCTTTTCGAGCTTGTCCAGGCGGGCGACGAGATCAGCCTTGTCGATTTTGTCGAGCCGCGCGCCGGCGTCCGACTTTTCGAGCTTGTCGAGACGCGCGGCGAGATCGGCGGCGCGCGCTTGCGCGTCCGCGCCATGGGCGGCCGCGTCGCGCTCGATGCGCTCGCCGAGCTTGTCGAGCCGCGCCTGCTGCTCGCGCTCGAGACGATCGAGCCGGGCGTTCAGTTGAGCGACCGTCGCAGAAAGGTCGCGCGAACTGGCGAGCCCGCCGCGCGCCTCGTTGACCGCCTTGCGGATCTCGGCCGCTTCGTCGCGCGGCCTCGCCGCCTCGACGGCCTCGATCCTCGCCGCCAGGGCGTGGACCGCCTGAGCGAGGCGCTGCGAGTCGCGCTGCGCCGTGGCCGCCTCCTTGAGGGTCGCGCCGCCGGCGACGACCGCGATCAGGGCGAGACAGGCCGCCGCTGCGCCGGTCTGGAAGCGTCGGTCCGTCGCAAAGCGGCCGAGGCCGCCCGGGCCGGAGCGTTTCGAGGTCGGCGCGACAAACGGGATGAGCGTCGCCCGCGGCGGCTCGACCGGCGGCGCTTCGCGCGTCGGCCCCGCGGCGGGCGCTTCGGCCCGGCTCGTCGGTTCGTCGATGCGCCCGCCATCCGCCGCGGAGGAATTCGCGTCCGCAGGCGCGGAGCGCGCTTCGATCGGCGGCGCATCGGCCGCTTCGGACGCGCCGTCCGCCGAGATCGGGCTCGGAGTTTCGCCCTCCCGCGCGGCGCCGAGACTCGCTTCGGCCAGATGCGCGTCTTCATGGGGTGGCGCATCGCCGCCGGCCGCCGCTTCCGGCGCCGCCTGTGAAGAAGTAACCGTCTCGAGCATGTCCCTCGCATCCTGCATGGCGGCGGCCCATTGGTTAAACAATTACTTCAATTGTCGCTAAATCCGATTAAGGAAACGTTGACCAATCGGGGCTGCAATGTGGCGGACGTGCGCCGACTCGGCGGGCCCCATTTTGCCGCCCGCGGGCTCGCGAGGCCCTGGCTTGGCCACGCTGACATGCTAAGGTAAAAGCCCTTGACAGCCGTCGGCCGCCGTCGCCGCGGCGATCCAGCCCATCGCGAGGACATTGCTGATGAAGCCGATGAAATTTGGGGTCGGGCAGGCGGTGAAACGGGTCGAGGACCCGCGCTTGATCACCGGACGCGGCAATTACACATCAGACTACTGGCCGCAGGGAACGCTGCACGCCGCCTTTTTGCGCAGCCCGCACGCCCATGCTCGGTTTTCGTTCAGCGACCTCGAGACGGCGCGCGGCATGCCGGGCGTCAAAGCGGTTTACACGCTCCAGGATTTCGCCGCGCTCGGGCCGCTGCCCTGCCTGGCGCCCCTGGCGAATTCCGATAAGACGCAAACGCCGCTCAAGCCTTGCCCGGTCATGGCCGACGGCGAAGCCTTCCATGTCGGCGACATCGTCGCCATGGCGGTGGCGGAAAGCGAGCGCGAGGCGCGCGACGCGGTCGAGGCGATCGGCGTCGATTGGGAGCCGTTCGACGCGGTCGTCGACGTGGAGGCGGCGATCGCCGACGGCGCGCCGCTCGTTTTCGACGGCGCGCCGCGCAATATCGCCTACGACACGCATTTCGGCGATCCGGACAAGACCAAAGCGGTCTTCGCCAAGGCCGCGCATGTCGTCAGCCTCAAAGTCGTCAACAACCGGGTCGTGGCCAATTTCATGGAGACGCGCGGCGCGATCGGCGAATACGATCCGCGCACGAAGCGCTATTGCCTCAATGTCGGCAGCCAGGGCGTGCATGGCTTCCGCGACTCGATCGCCAACGAGGTTCTGAAGATTCCGCCCGAATCGCTGCGCGTCGTCACTTATGACGTCGGCGGCGGCTTCGGAACAAAAAGCATTCTTCACCGCGAATACCCGCTCGTGCTGGAAGCGGCGAAGCGGCTGGAGCGGCCGGTGCGCTGGGTCGGCGACCGGTTCGAACATTTTGTCGGCGACACGCAGGGCCGCGACAACGTCACGACGGCCGAAATGGCGCTCGACGAGAACGGCAAGTTCCTCGCCTTGCGCGTCGACATTCTCGGCAATCTCGGCGCTTATCTGTCGCAGTTTGGTCCGTACATTCCCTATCTCGGCGCCTCGATGGCGACCGGCGCCTACGACATCCCCGTCCTGCATGCGCGCGTGCGCGGAATCTACACGCATACGACGCCGGTCGACGCCTATCGCGGCGCCGGCCGGCCGGAGGCCGCCTATGTGCTCGAGCGCCTCGTCGACCTCTGCGCCCGCAAATTGTCGATGCCCCGCGAAGAGATCCGCGCGCTCAATTTCGTCAAGCCGTCGCAGATGCCGTACCATACGCAGACGGACCGCACCTACGATGTCGGCGATTTCGAGGGCGCGATGCGCGCGTCGCTCGAGAAAGCCGATTACGCGGGATTCGAGAAGCGCGCCGAGGACGCCAAGGCGCGCGGCAAGCTGCGCGGCATCGGCTTTGCGAGCTACATCGAATGCACGGCCTGGAACGACAATGAAGAAGGTTCGGTCGAACTGAGCCGGGACGGGAATTTCACCGTTCTGATCGGCACGCAATCGAATGGCCAGGGCCATGAGACGGCCTACGCCCAAGTCGTCTCGCAATATCTCGACGTGCCGCTGGAGCGAATCAAAGTCGTGCAAGGCGACACCGATCGGGTCAAGACCGGTTTCGGAACCGGCGGCTCGCGCTCGATTCCAATCGGCGCGGTGATGGTCGGCAAGGCGTCGGAGAAACTCGTCGCTTCGCTCAAAGAACTCGCCGCCGACAAGCTCGAGGCCGCGCCCGCCGATCTCGAAGTCGCTGACGGGCGCATCCGTATCGCGGGCACCGATCGCTCGATCTCCTATGAAGAGATCGCGAAGCTCCCCAACGCGACGCCCGACAAGCTCAGGGCCGCCGACGCCTATGCGCCGGCCGACGCGACCTATCCGAACGGGACGCATACATGCGAGGTCGAGATCGATCCCGAGACGGGAATCGTGAGGATCGAGCGCTATACCGTGGTCGACGATTTCGGCTTCACGCTCAATCCGCTGCTTTTGGCCGGCCAGGTCCATGGCGGCATCGCCCAGGGAATCGGCCAAGCCTTGCATGAGCGCACGGTGTTCAGCGAGGACGGGCAATTGCTGACGGCGAGTTTCATGGATTATTGCATGCCGCGCGCCGACGACTTGCCGAACTTCGATTTCGAGACGCGCAACATCCCGTCGAAGACCAATCCGCTCGGCCTCAAGGGCGCCGGCGAAGCCGGCTCGATCGGCTCCTCGCCCGCGGTGATGAACGCGGTCAGCGACGCGCTATGGCGCCGCTACGGCGAGCATCAGATCGACATGCCGGCGACGCCGTTCGCCATTTTCAGGGCGATCCGGGAGGCCGCGAACACTTGAAGGCGAGGCGGCATTCGTCAAGAAGAGTTCACAAAAAAGAGTACGCGGCGCGGCGACATGCCGCTTGCCTCCCTCTCGAGCTTTCGCCAGTTTTTGCTCGAAGGGGAGGTGAATATGAACCGTGCGCTGATTGTTTTGACCACCCTCGCGATTGGCGCGAGCGCGGTCTATGCGGCTTCCGACGTCATCGCGCAGCGCCAAGGCTTGATGAAGGCCAATGGCAAGGCCGCCGCCGCGATCGTCAAAATCATGAAAGGCGCGCCGTTCGACGCCGCCGTCGTGCAATCGTCCCTGAAGACGTTTATCAACGCGGCGCAGAAAGGCCCGGCGCTATTTCCGGATAACAGCAAGACCGGCGACGACACCGCGGCGCTGCCGGCGATCTGGCAGGACAAGAAAGATTTCGAGGCGCATTTCGCCAAGCTGGGCGCCGACGCCACCGCCGCGCTCACGACGATCAAGGACGAGGCCAGCTTGAAGGCCGAGATGCCGAAAATCTTCGACGATTGCGGCGCTTGTCACGAAAAGTACCGCGCCAAGAAGGACTGAGCGCGACAATGTCGCCGGCGCAGCCGTCGCCGCGCCGCGCCGGGGCTGAGCGATGAAGCGTTGGCTGCTTCTTCTGGTCCTCGTCCTGATCGCGGCCGCGGTCGCCGCATGGCTGGTCTCGGCGCCGCGCCCGCTTTATGCGCGCGCCGATTGGCGCCCTTACGAAGATGGCGGCGATCCCGGCCGCGGCCGGGTCATGTTTCTGGCCGGCGGCTGCGAATCGTGCCACATGACGCCGGGCCAGAGCGATCCGCTCAAGCTCGGCGGCGGCTACGAGCTCGACACGCCGTTCGGCTCGTTCTTTCCGCCCAACATCTCGCCGGATCCGCAGGACGGGATCGGCCAATGGAAAGTCGTCGATCTCGCCAACGCTCTCCTCGCCGGCGTCTCGCCGGAGGATGCGCATTATTATCCGGCGCTGCCTTACGCCTCCTACAGCCATATGAGATTCGAAGATGTGCGCGACCTGATGGTGTATCTGCGCACGCTGCCGCCGGTAAAGGGCCGTCCGCCCGCCCATCGCCTATCCTTCCCGTTCGACATTCGCCGCGGGATCGGATTTTGGAAGCTCTTGTACTTTCACCCCGGCGCGCCGGCCGACGATCCGACGCAAAGCCGAGAATGGAATCGGGGCCGCTATCTCGTCGAGGGCCCCGGCCATTGCGCCGAATGCCACTCGCCGCGGGACTTCTTGGGCGGGATCATCGCGTCGAAACGCTTTTCGGGCGGCCTCACGGCGGATGGCCGGCATAAAGTCCCGAACATCACCCAGGGCGGCGCGCTGGCGAAATGGTCGCAATCCGACATCGAAACGGCGCTGACGATGGGCCTCACGCCGGACGGCGATTCGCTCGGCGGCGACATGGCGAAAGTCGTGCGCAATCTCAGCCAATTGCCGAAAGAGGACGTCGCCGCGATCGCGACCTATATCAAAAGCCTGCCGGCGATCCCCTCAGCGGGGAAATAACCCGCCTTCACGCGGACTGCATGGCGGCCGCGGCGTCGCTGCGGATGCGCTCGATCATGGCGCGCACCCCGTTCGAGCGCTGCGGCGTCAAATGCTGCTCGAGCCCAAGCTCGCGGAATAGGCCGAGCGCGTCGGTCGCCAGAATTTCGCGCGCCGTGCGGCCGGAAAATAGCGCGATGGCGATGGCGACGAGGCCGCGCACCAGATGGGAATCGCTGTCGCCGCGATAGAGCAGGATTGGCTCGCCATTGGGGCCCGGCGCCGGCGTCATTTCGAGCCAGACTTGGCTGACGCAGCCGCGCACCTTGTTGACGTCGTTATGGGCGGCCTCGCTCAACGGCTCCAGCGTCCGGCCGAGGTCAATGACGTAGCGATAGCGGTCCTCCCAATCGTCGAGGATGGCGAAATCGCCGCGAATGTCTTCGATACGGGTCAATGGAGCCTCTTCAGGGTGCGCCAAAACGGCGCCCCGCGCGACGCGAAGCCTAAGCGCTTACGCCAAAGATAGCGAGCCGGGGGAAGCCTTAAAGGGCCAAAGGGGCTTAAACGCCGGATTTCGCCCTATGGCCGCGCCAGGGCGCGGCGAGGTCGGCCGCGGTCAAGGAATTGGCGGAAGGCTTCGCGGCCGCCTTTTTCGCCAGCGCGCCTTTGACCGGCGCGCTTTTCGATTTTTCGCTCGCCGCAGCCTCGGTGGCCGCGAGCGGCGTCCGGTCGGCGGCCGCCAGAACCGCGCCGCAGGCGAGGGCTGAATCGGCGCAGCCGGCCTTGGCGGCCGCCGCGGCGTGCGCCGCGAGGCCGGTCCTGGCGTCGCCAAGGACGCGCGCCATTTCGGTCCGCTCGTCGGGCATCCACGAGAAGACCAGGGCGAGCCAAAAGGCCGATCGCAGCACGAACATCATCGCCAAACGCCAGAGCCGTTCGGGCCTTCAACATCCCCGAAACTGGCGAGCTCAACATAGGCGCAAGGCTGCAAACGTCCGGTCGCGATTTTGCGCCGCATTCGCGCCCCGCGATTAATCGGTCCGCAATATTGCCGGAACGGCGGCAACGCTTTTTCAACCATGAGCCCAAGCAACCGTCGAGAAACCGCCCTGCGCCGGCAAGGGGGCCTCGCCGAAAGCCGCTCCTTAGCGTTCATTTAAGCCCGACTTGGGATCGTCGGCGACGGTCGTCGGCTAAGGCGGCCACGGAGCGGCGGTTTGACCTCACTGACTGACCATTTGTCGCGGCGATTGGCGCTGCTCGCGCATTTCGAAAAGCGGCTGCCCGGCTTCGCCGCTCTTCTCGTCGCAGCCGGCGCTTTCGTCGCCGCGATCCTCGCCGGGCTCGTCGGCGCCGGATCTCTCGGCCTGATCGCCGCCGCTCGCTGGCCGGGCCCGGCCGCGGCGGCGCTCGCCGCGCCCGCGGCGCTTTGCGCCCTGGCCGTCGCCGCTGCGGCGCTCGATTTGCGGCGCAGACGCGCCAGCCCGGGAGGGGCCGGCGACGAGAATTACCGTCTCCTCGCCGAGACGATCGGCGACCTCGTTCTGCGCCATGACCAAAACGGCGCTGTGATCTCGGCCAGCGCCGCCGCGCAAACCCTCTTTGCGACGCCGGCCAGCGATTTCGCCGGTCGCGGCTTCTTCGAACGGGTGCATGTCGCCGACCGGCCGGCTTTCTTGAAAGCCCTGGGCGACGCGCAGCAGCGCGACGGCGTCGCAGCGGCGACGCTGCGCCTGCGCGTCGGGCCGCGGGCGGGCGGCGAAGAGCCCGCCTTCGCTTGGGTCGAGATGCGGGCGCGGCGCGTCGGCGACGCCGGCTCGCGCGCCCGCGACGGCGCAGCGACGATCTCGGTGATCCGCGACGTCACCAACGCCAAGATCCGGGAAGCCGAGCTCGACGCGGCCCGCGCCGAGACCGAAATCGCCAATTCTTGGAAGGATCGCCTGCTCGCCAATGTCAGCCACGAATTGCGCACGCCGCTCAACGCGATCATCGGCTTTTCCGAGATTTTGGCGAGCGCCGAGCTCAAGCCCGGCGATCCGGCCCGCCAGCTCGAATATGCCGGCATCATTCACAATTCCGCCGAGCACCTGCTTTCAGTCGTCAATCTGGTGCTCGACGCGTCCAAGATCGAAGCAGGGCAGTTCGAGCTTCTGCCTGAGCCGTTCGACGTCGCGGCCCTGATTTCCGCCTGCTGCGACATGGTGCGGCTCAAGGCCGATAAGGGCCGCATCACTTTGGTGCGAGCGCCGGTCGATTGCCCGACCGATCTCATCGCCGACAAGCGCGCCTGCCGCCAGATCGTGCTCAACCTGCTGTCGAACGCCGTCAAATTCACGCTGCCGGAGGGGAAGGTGACGATCGGCGCGCATGCCGACGGCGCTATGCTGACGCTCTATGTCGAAGACACCGGCATCGGCATTGCGCAAGGCCACCTCTCCCGGCTCGGCGATCGGTTCTTCCAGGTCCGCTCGGATGCGGATCGGCTGTTCGAGGGCACTGGTCTCGGGCTTTCGGTGGTGCGCGGCCTGGTCGGCCTGCATGGCGGCTCGGTGGCGCTCGAAAGCGCCGCCGGCAAGGGCACGCGTGTGATCGTCAAACTGCCGCTCGACTGCCGGTCGACGGCGCGCAGCGACGCGCCGCCCGCCCGGCTCGAGGCGAACGCCTCTTCGACCTTTCACCCGATGATGAAAGAGAAGAAAATTGCCTGAGGCCCTGGCGCGGTCGCATCACGATTCCGTCCTGGCGCGGCCGCGCGGCCGCGAGCGGCGGTCGCTCGCGCAGGCGATCCTGCGCCGGCTGACCTCGCGGCCGTCGCGCACCATGGCCGGCGCGGTTTTGGCGGCGGCGATGACCGGCATCGTCATCAACGCGCTCTTCTTGCAGAGGTCGCACCGCCTCGCCGCAATCGCGCCGCCGACTGCGCAGGTCGAGCCGGCCAAGGCGCCGCCGCCCGCTCCGGCGCAGGCCTCGCCCGCTCCCGTCGAAAGCGCGCCAGCGCCGCCCGCCCGCCCAGCCGATCTTGGCGCGCTGATCGAGGCGACGGCCGCGCCCCATAACGGCGACGCGATTCGCGATTTGCTGCGCAATGACGCCGGCAGGGACGGCAAAGAGACCGTCGAGGCGAAGCGCCTGATCCTGGCGGCGCAGAACGCGCTGATCAAGCTCGGCTTTGCGGTCAAGGCGGACGGCGTCGACGGCTTGGCGACGCGCCAGGCCATCCAACAATTCGAACGGACCCATGGCCTCATCCCGCTCGGCGAGATCACGCCGAAGCTGGTCAAGCAATTGACCGCCGCCGCCAACGCCGCTTCGCGCTGATATTTGCTAAAATCGGCGAATGCGTCTGCGCGCCGACATCTGGGTCGCCGCCTATATCCGGCGTTGCGCCGTCGAGGGCGCTTACGCGGTTCTGCGCCGCCGCGGCGCGGCCGAGGCCGGCGCCATCTTCGTCAAGCTCGATCGCCTCGACGGCCGCGCCGCGCTCTACGCGCCCGCGCCGCAAAGCGAATTGGCCGAAAGCGCCGAACGCGGCGTCGAGCGCTTGTGGCGGCGCGCTCACAAGGAGGAGTGGATCGAGCCGGGCGAAGCGGAGCGTCGCCTTCAGCGCGAGATCGGCTTCGACCCCGATTTGTGGATCATCGAGGTCGAGGATCGCGAGGGGCTGCCGCGGCTCGACCTCGCGGCGGATTGAGGACGGCGCTTTTATCGCATCGCCCGCTGTTGTGTGTAATGCAATTTCGCATTACGTTTCGCGGTCAATCGAGGACAAGGCTATGGCGACATTGACGGTGACGGCCCGCGGGCAGGTCACCTTCCGAAAGGACATCCTACAGCATCTCGGCGTTCGCCCGGGCGAGAAGATTGAATCGGATAAGCTGCCGGATGGCCGCGTCTTGCTCCGGGCCGCGCGTCCGGCCGGAACGATAGAGGATTTCTTGGGTCTGCTGGCCGGCAAGACGAAGAAGGTCGCCACGCTGGACGAGATCAACCAGGCGGCGGCGGCTGGGTGGGCCGGCGAGAAGTGAAAGCCATTGTCGATACAAACGTCCTGATTCGCGCCGTTGTAGGCGACGATGAGAAGCAGGCGCGAGCCGCGGCTGGCCTTCTCAAAAACGCCGAGATTATAGCAGTTTCCTTGACGTCTCTTTGCGAGTTCGTATGGGTGCTGCGCAGATTGTATAAATTCGGTCCGCGCGACATCGCCGCCGCCATCGAGGCGTTGCTGAACGTCGCCAACGTCGTCGCCGATCGTCCAGCCGCCGAAGCGGGATTGGCGATGCTCAAGGCTGGCGGGGATTTCGCCGACGGCTTGATCGACTACGAGGGGCGGTGGCTCGGCGGTAAAGCGTTTGTGTCGTTCGATAAGAGGGCTGTGGCGCTCGTCGCGGAGCAGGGGCGAGAAGCGAAATTGCTGGCCTGAGCGCCGCTTATGAGATGAGGGATCGCCGTTAGACTAGCGGGTAGCGCAGCCTTCGAGCGCCGCCAGCCAGGCTGCGGGCGTGATTGCCGGCGCAGCGAAGGAGACGCGGGCGAGGCTCGCGCCGGCCGCGAGGTCTAGTCCCTCAGGATCGAGGCCTACCGCCCGCCACCGCCCGGCCTTGCCGGCTAGGCGCGACAGGAAGGCCGGCCCGCGGGCGTTGACCTCTGCGAGGAGCGGGCCCTCCTCGCTCAGCAGAGCCTTTGCGCCGGCAAGGTCCGTCGCGATCTCCGCCGGCGTCAAAGGCGCGGCCTTGCCAAAGCCGCCGTTGAAATGGACAGCCGAGGTCTCGAACCGGAACATCGAAAAATCGGCGAAGCCGGCATAGAGCTTGGCCTTGGGATTGCGCGCGAGGTAACGCGCCTTGGCGCTGGGATCCGGCGCGGGCTTCAGCGCGCCGACCAAAGTCAGCCGCGGCCGGTTGAGCGGGTCGCCGCGCCGATGCGGCGCGGCCAAGAGCAAAGAGGCGCTGGGATCGGCGGCGAGATTCTTGGTGTGGCTGGACAGGGTGGAGAGCAGGAGCAGCGGCGCGCCGTCATAGTCGCTGGCGATCCCGGCCAGCGTCACGAAAGGCGCGCCGCCGGCGCGTTCACGCGTCGCGAGCGCCGCTTCGCGCGTGGTGCGCAGCAAGCGCTTCGCCTCGCCTTTCGCGTCGAATCCCGGTCTTTCCGCGGCATCGGCCATGGCGCGTTGTCGCTTGATCCGGGCTGCGCTTCAAGGCGAAGCGCGGCGCCGCTGTCTTGCGATATGATCCGCTTCTCAGCCGATTCGCCGATGCGACGCCTTCCACAGCGCGAGACGAGCGACGGAGATGATGAGAGTTGCATTGGCCGCCTTCGCTGCGGTGGCGATCGGCCTGGGGAATTTCGCCATTCCGACCGGGCCCGCCTGGGGCGGGCCGACCTCGCTCTCCGCCGAGCGGTCGCGGAAGTCGCTCGGCGTGTTTGTCGCGCCGGTTCCGCCCGGCGCCAAGGGAACGCTGATGCTCGACAAGGATCGCGGCATGATCGTCGTCGGCCTCGTGCCCGGCGGCCTCGCCGAGCAGGCGGGTTTGCGCAAGGGCGACGTGCTGCTGGCGATCGATGGCAGGCCGGTCAATCGCGAGGCCGATCTCGCCGCCGCGTTGAGCGCGGCTTCCGGTTCGGGCGAGGCGGTCGCAGCAGTCTCGCGTCGCGGCCAGGTTCTCGACATCCCGATCGCATTTTAGGAGCGGCCTTTTTTGGCGCTTTGGTTAACGCCGTCCTGGCGCCGCATTCTTGGTTAGACCATCGCGCCTTAAAGCAATCGTCGTCAGGTTTAGGGGCCTTTGAAATCTTTGCACTTTCTGGCGCGACCGCGCCTGTGGCTCAGTGGCCACGGGGTTTTGAAAAACCTGAGCTTCGAGCAACTTCAATGGAAATTAACGGCGCTAGCTGCTAATTGCCCAGTCCGAGATGGAGGGCGAGCGGTAAAGATGCGAATTTGGGCGCCGGCGCTTGTGCTCGCTCTTTTGGCTTCGGGCTGCTCGGCAGTGCCGAGCGAGGGGCCGTCGGCTTCCGACATCATTTCCGAGCGTTCGGCCGCGGCCCAGCGTTTCGAGCTCATCGATCTCGACCCCCATATCGCCGAGGTTCTGCGCGGCCGGCGGGCGGACAGGACGATCGCCAGTTTCGGCGACTATCGGCCTTCCTCCGAGCAGCGCATCGGCGTCGGCGACCAGGTCACGGTGACGATCTGGGAGGCGGCCGCAGGCGGCCTGTTCTCGGCGCCGCTGGTCAGCGACAAGTTCACCACCGGCTCGAAGAGCGCGACCATCCCGCCGCAGATCGTCGACCGTGACGGCATGATCACCGTGCCCTATGCCGGCCACGTCCATGTCGTCGGCCATACGCCGCGCGAAGTGCAGGCGGCGATCGAGCAGGCGCTCGAAGGGAAGGCGATCCAGCCCCAGGTCCTGGTCGACGTGACCCGCTCGCCGACCAATACGGCGAGCGTGCTCGGCGAGGTCGTGCAGGGCGCTCGGGTGCCGCTGACGGTGAAAGGCGACCGGGTGCTCGACGTGATCGCCGAAGCCGGCGGGGTGAGAGCGCCAGTCAGCGAGACGTTCGTCGAATTGACGCGCGGGTCGCGCACGGCGCGGGTCGCGTTGAGCCGGATCGTCGCCGACCACCGCGAGAACATTTATGTGCAGCCAGGCGACACGATCACCGTGGTGCGCGATCCGCAGACCTTCATCGCCTATGGCGCGACGGGGCGGAACGCGGAAATCCCGTTCGATGCGGAGGGGATCAATCTCAACCAGGCGATCGCGAAAGCCGCGGGCCTGCTCGATTTCCGCGCCGATCCGGAAGGCGT
>Ga0070738_10000210_pt1 | contig 184254 bp, 157 predicted proteins | sample Coa_R2_2_FD_66446 | JGI IMG/M metagenome (GOLD analysis project Ga0070738, IMG submission 66446) | Surface soil microbial communities from Centralia Pennsylvania, which are recovering from an underground coalmine fire - Coalmine... | ecosystem: Environmental > Terrestrial > Soil >... | reverse complement strand
AGCGACGGCGCTTGCTCTGGGGAAGGTCTACTCGTTCGGGCCGACGTTTCGCGCGGAGAAGTCGAAGACGCGGCGGCACCTGACTGAGTTCTGGATGGTGGAGCCGGAAGTGGCGTTCGCGCAACTGGAAGACATCATGCAGCTCGCCGAAGGGCTGCTGGCGTTCCTGGTGCAGCGAGTTCTGGAGCGGCGGCGCGCGGACCTGGAAGTGATTGGGCGCGATATATCGAAGTTGGAGTCGGTGAAGGCGCCGTTCCCGCGGATCACATACGACGAGGCCGTCAAGATGTTGCAAGATGCGCATGCGAAGGGGCTGATCGAGAACAAGTTTGAGTGGGGCGGAGACTTTGGGTCGCCCGACGAGACATATATCTCGTCACAATTCGACCGGCCGGTGATGGTGCACCGCTATCCTGCGTCGGTGAAGGCGTTCTACATGGAGCCCGATCCTGATCGGCCCGATCTGGCACTGTGCGTCGATGTGCTCGCGCCCGAGGGATACGGCGAAGTGATTGGCGGTTCGCAGCGTATGTCGTCGTACGATCTTTTGATCAAGCGCATACACGAGCACGGGTTGCCGGAAGAGGCGTTCAAGTGGTACCTGGACCTGCGGAAGTATGGTAGCGTGCCGCACGGTGGCTTCGGCATGGGGATCGAGAGGGCTGTGGCGTGGATCTGCGGTCTGGAACATGTGCGCGAGACCATTCCGTTCGCGCGCACGTTGCACCGCCTGTATCCGTAGAGCCCTTGACTTTGGGGTGGCTGGTAGCTGATAGCTTCACTGTTTTCGTTCTGCCAGCCCTGGCTACACCTGGCCAATTTGCTGTATCACGATGAGCAAGGGCGCGCGAGCCAAGGGCTTCCAGCCCTGTAGCGAGAAAGGAGCGTCGCCGCCTGCATGGCAGACGCAAGCACCGAACCAAAACCGAACGTTGTGCACCCGCCTCAACAATTACTGGGCTTGGTGCCCCGCAAAATCCGTGTAATCGGAGTCCCGCTCGATCTTGGACAGACGCGCCGCGGAGTCGACATGGGACCCTCCGCTGTCCGAGTGGCCGGGCTCGAGGCGCGTCTCGAGGAGATCGGTCATCACGTCGAAGATGCCGGTAACGTTCCGGTCGCCATTGCGGAACAGAAAAAGGAAGGCGCGAAGAACGCGAAGTATCTGAAAGAGATCACTCAGACTTGCACGAAAGAAGCCGAACTGGTTCTGAAGACTCTTGAGGCCGGTGAGGTACCGCTGGTGATAGGAGGCGATCACTCGGTCGCAGCAGGTACCGTTTCTGGCGTGTCCGAGTTTTACCGGCGCAAAGGGCAAAGCATCGGGCTTATCTGGATTGACGCGCACGGTGACATCAATACACCAGACACATCTCCGAGCGGGAACGTGCATGGCATGCCGCTTGGAGCAATCATGGGGCTAGGACTGCCGGAACTGGCGAACATCTACGGCTATTCACCGAAGGTGGCGCCGGAGAATTGTGTCCTGGTCGGCATACGCGACGTGGATGGCTATGAGAAAGAAAACATCCGGCGTGCGGGTATCGAAGTGTTCACCATGCGCGATATCGACGAGCGCGGCATGCGCTCAGTGATGGAAGAAGCGTTGCGTATGGCTGGGCGAGGGACCGTCGGGTATCACATTTCGCTCGACATGGACTGGATTGATCCGGAAGATGCGCCGGGAGTCGGCACACCGGTGCGCGGAGGTGCGACCTATCGCGAGGCACATCTGGCAATGGAAATCATCGCGGATCATGCGCGCATGCTTAGCTTCGAGATCGTGGAAGTGAATCCAGTTATCGACGAACACAACCGGACTGCGGATCTGGCCGTGGAACTGGCTTTGTCCGCTTTCGGGAAGAAGATTCTATAGCGGCTGATCAGATGCGAAACCGTGTAGGATTAATGTCCTCAAAAAGGTTTCTATGCATCGGCTCCGCGGGTTCGCTTTGTGCATCAGTTGCGTGCTGTACGCTTCTCTTCAGGCAGTTGCTCAGAAACCCGACATCCGCAATATCCCGATTACATGGTTCGAGGAGCGAGATCAGCACGGTGCTCGGTGGCATGTTGATTTCGACCATCCTGTTCTCACCTACAGTCAGCGACTGGTGGTGGGGGTGCGCACGATGTTACCCACTGCCGATAACGAGCGCCGTTCTGACTGGCACTTGATTTTTCGTATCGCTGACCAAAAGGGCAATTGGTTCCAGAACTACAGCTATCATCGCATGGATCTGCGGTCTGAACCTTCGAAAGCTCAGCCGCTCGTCTGGCACGGATATGCTTTTGTTCAACCCGGCACGTATCGTTTAGCATTTCTGGCTTACGATGCAGTCGGCGAACAGCATTTCGTGTGGCACAAGACGTTGCACATCGATCGGCCGAATGTCCTCCCTGATCTCGACCGCACATAGCCCGTAGTTGAATTTTTGAGTGGCAGCTCAATTCCTCTGCCCATCCCCGAATATCTTCCGGTCTTCACTCATGGTCCGGAGCGAATCGACGTCGCATTCAACCTGACGCCTAACATGCAACTCAGCACGACGCCAAACTATCTCGATTCCGTTCGCCCGTCCGTGGAAGATACGATACGCGGAGCGATCGCGTTGTTCTCGCAATTGGCGCCGTCGGAGGGCTGTGTTCGCATCAGTGCCATCGACATCCTCCGCCTCAAAGTTGTGGTTGATCGTTCCGCCCAAGATGCTGCCTCTAATGTGAGCCAGATTTTGAAAGCAATCCCTGCAAGCCGGAATGGCCAGCGTTGATGTTGACACGCTACTGGGACGCCACGAAGCACGTGAGTTTTTTCATCCATTTCTCGCGAATGTGATCAATGATAGCAATGGATGCGGCGCCGGCGTTGCGCCTCCTCGCCGCGCAGTGATCATCGTCAGCGATAGCATGGTCTTTCCAGGGGGCAGAGATAAAGAGCCGCTATCGCTCCCGGAACAGAGTAGTATCCGATTCTTCCAAGTGCGATTTTCCTACACGGAGTTTGCGACTCCCTTCTATTCAGGTCGAAACAAACTTGGTGGCGTTGTAGCTGGGATGTACAACTCGACGACTTTCGATGAGGTCGCGCACATGCTCGGCGAACTACATCCGCGCCACTTTGATGTAACGGAACCACGGGAACTTCGGCACGCCGCAGCCGAAATCATCAAGGAAATTGAGCTCTCGTCGAGCATTTCAGACGCGCGGTAGGCAGGCAAACCGGAAACTCAATACGGCGCAGTAAATCTGCGACTGTATTCTGTTGTTTATCGGACGTTGGTTTCGGCAGTGCGTGGTAGCTTGCGCTGGTGAAGGAATTCGTATCCGGCAAGCGCGACCGCAACCGATGGCGGTTGTTCTTCGTTCCCGCTCTGGATAGTGCGAATCACGCGTCCCTGGCACAGTACCTGGCTCTCGGCTTGTCCTGAAATCGCTTCCGGCATTTCGAAAATCAATTCCAGTCGCGTATTGTGCTCAAGGCCAGAGATGCCCTGAAAGAGCACGCCGGAGTGCGAAATGTTGCGCACCACACCTTCAGTCCACTCAGATGCGCCTTCGACGCGGAACCTTAGCGGAAGTTCAACCGCAAGACGGCGGGCGCGCGGCTTCCATCCGGACTTGCGGTTGGAATGCGCACGGGTTTGCACGGCAGTTCCCCGATGGACGCGCTCGGTTCGCCGCATGGTCGTCCAGTCATATCCGTATTCAGCGCCACATCGCAGACAAACCTGGTAGTAGTCACCGGTGGGGAGACGACGCGGCCACGAAAACTCGTGGGAGCACTGGAACAGCGGAATTACTTCCGTCAGCAGCCGAACCATATGCTGTAATGATGCGGATTGGCGTGGCAAGTGGATAGATGACCTTAGTACCTATTGGGACGGGTACTAGTGCATCATTCCCTTCTTTATCCACAACTTATCCGCATTGCTCTCCTGTTCGATAGTTCCAACACAGGCACCCCCGAACAGTTGCGCCGTACCTCTTGACGCATTATGTTCAGGAGCAATGGCTAAGAAAGTTCGAGTTGGCGTGCTGTTTGGAGGCCGCAGCGGCGAGCATGAGGTTTCGCTGCTTTCGGCGGCGTCGGTGCTGCAAAACATTGATAAAAAGAAGTATGAGGTAGTCCCCATCGGGATTACCAAAGAAGGCCGATGGGTGACTTCGGGACACGCGCAACGATTATTGCGCGGGGAGCATAAAGACTCCGAGCGCAACCTCCGCGCCGGCGATCCCGAGTATACGGAGTCCGCTGCGGTGCTGGCGAAAGGCGAGGCGGTGCTGGTGCCGCCGGTGCCGTCGCCGGATAGCGGATCGTTGATCCCGTTTGAAAGCGACAGTAATCGTCAGATCGATCGTGCGGGCGATCACCTGATTTCCGTCGACATCATCTTTCCGGTCCTGCATGGAACCTTTGGCGAGGACGGCACGATTCAGGGACTGCTGGAACTCGCCGACATCGCATATGTAGGGGCGGGCGTGCTGGGCTCTGCGGCTGGCATGGACAAAGACGTCATGAAGAAGCTATTCGCCGCCGCCGGGCTCCCGATCGTGAAGCACGTCACCGTGCTGCGAAGCGAGTGGGAAAAAGATCCGGTAAACGTGCGCAAGCGGGTAGAGAAAAAGCTGAAATACCCATTCTTCGTGAAGCCAGCGAATCTGGGGAGTTCGGTCGGTATCAGCAAAGTGCACAATCGTGGGGAACTCGATGGCGCCATGTACGAGGCCGCCAAGTTCGACCGCAAGATCGTGATCGAGGAAGGTGTCGGGAAGAAGAAGCGGCGCGCTCGCGAGATCGAATGCTCGGTGTTAGGTAACGATGATCCCAAGGCATCCGTGCCAGGGGAGATTGTGCCCTCGACCGAATTCTACGACTATGCTGCCAAGTATCTCGACGAAGGTTCGCGCCTGGTGATCCCGGCGAAACTCAGCAAAAAGCAACAGAAGCGCGTCCAGGAGATGGCGGTGGAAGCCTTCCAGGCGGTGGATTGTTCGGGACTCGGACGGGTGGACTTCCTGATGGATCCGGACACAGACAAGATTTACGTAAACGAGATCAATACGATGCCCGGATTCACCGCGATCAGCATGTATCCGAAGTTGTGGGAGGCGAGTGGTGTCGAATACGCAGATTTGATCGACCGGCTTATCCAGCTGGGATTTGAACGGCACAAAGACAAGAAGCGGAACCGGTACAGCCGCGAGTAGCTCACATGAAATTTGCGAAGATTGTTTTTCTGATAGCCGGCATCTGGGGTGTGCTGGTCATTACCCCGCTGTTCTTTATGTTTAATCTGATCGGACGGCAGGATCCGCCCGTGATTACTCATCCCGGCTTTTATTATGGCTTTGTGACCACAGCTCTTGCTTGGCAGATCGCATTTTTCGTGATCGCGACCCGGCCCGCGCGGCTAAGGGCGTTCATGCTTCCGGCGATGTTCGAGAAAATCGGGTATGGCATTGTAGTCGTCATCCTTTTTCTTCAAAGTAGAATGCGATCGTCCGACTTGGTCTTCGGATGTGTGGATCTGCTGTTAGGAGTACTGTTTATCGCGGCCTTCTTTAAGACCAGGCAAGTTGCTGGTACCTGATTAGTTTGGTTAAAAGTGAGGAGCGACTCCCACTGACTGCCGTCGCTCCCCCCTTCTCATCGGCCAACTCGGTTTTCGGCTCGCACTAAGACTTATACTGCTATATAGCAGTTAGCATTTTGATCTGTTTTTACTGTAAGTCAAGAAAAAACTACTTTCTTCGATACTCTCTCGAAGTCGGCCGCAAAGCTCTGCACCCCTGAGATCAGTAGAGGAGGCGAGCGCAGTTGATGATGGAAGAGCCCTATAGCACTATCGAGTCTCTAAGACAGCGCTTGTGACTGGGAAGTCTCTCGGCGGCGGGTGGTCGCATGTCCGACCGATCAGGCAAAAGGCGTAGTCTGTGCAGTCTGGCGCAAGAGGACGCTCTCTTCCGAACAGAAAAACCTCATCCTACCCAGCATGGCGACTCTACCGATTTTGCTTGATCACCCCTGCTTGCGGGACACTCGCAACTCCGCCGAAAGCGCATGACGTTAGTGCCTCCGGTCTTGCGGCCTCAGTCGACCATTACGGTTCAGTTGGGCAGTTACGTGGCGGAAATCCGGTCTATACGCCACGCCAAAGAGCGCAAGATAAACCACTGCTACGCGATCCTGACTGGCCTGGGTGAGAAGGTTTACGAGAGCGGCAATGGGTTCTTGTCGGTTTGCAGCGTAGTGGAGAAAGCTGCGCAGCACCTGGAGACGTTGTGGGAGTTCAGCCGCGGTTGAGTAAAGCAAAAGTCTTAATGGCCGACGTTGGGTGCCTGCGGCGTTTGGAGCGCTGCTCCGAGCACTCTGCCCGGGCCGGGTTCCTGGGCAAAGGCGACAATTCGCAAGTTGGCAGGATCCACTGGCGTTTTCAATTTGAGTTCCACGTCTTTGTCAAAGGAATTACCCTTCTTCAGACTCCCGACCTTTTGCAGCGATTCCACAACTGCCGTGTGCACCAGATGACGACCGCTGTTTTCGCCCCGCGAGACCTGTGATTCCGCATGACTGAGCGCGATGGCGACGAACACTTCTGCACCATGCGACGCATTTTCGCCGTTCACATTTAAATGCATGTGAATGCCGGAGGAGTTGATCGTGAGAGCCGTAATGGCTATCGGAATCTTTGCTGAAGCTACGGCACTCTTGAAAACTTGTTCGACCTGCTGCGGGCTGTTGAAGTGAGGCTGGCCGGTTCCGTCGACGACAACCTGCGGCGTGAAAGGTTCGCTCACCCGCAAAGACCGCTCGTAGTCGCTTTGGCGTTCAGTCAGCAAGTGCGAGGAATAGGGATCTTTCCAGCCGTCATGATTCCAATAATCTACATGTTCGCTGAGAACAATCAGCTGCGCGTCAGGGAGGGGTTGCGTACGATCAATATCATTCAGCCACGCGTCGACAGGAGGACAGCTCGAACACCCCTCGGAGGTAAATAACTCGACTAGCACGGGAGTCTTCGTCGGATTTGCTTTGGCCCGGGCCAGAAACGCTCCACACATCAGCCCAACAACCACGAAACTTGCGATCAGAAGCTTCTTCATGATTTCTACTGTAGATGTGTCTATCTCAAAAAAGAGAATAGGTCGCCTCACGTAACTCGAAGATTCAAATTACCGTGTGTTGTATTCGCAGGCAATAACCACTTGCGGAAATCTCGAGATGACCACTTTTGAGAGCTAGCAGGTCAGATCAGTTGCCGGTGATGTGCGTCGGTGGATGTGCTTTCACCTGCTTGATCAATTCTTCAACTTGCGCTCGCTTCTGAGCATCGAGTTTCGGGTTTGACGTCAACAGTTTCTGCCAGAGTTCGATGGCGGCTTTCGCGTCGCCCTTGCTCCTCCAGCGTAGCATCCCCAGGTTGAAGAGGACGCGGGAGTCAGTAGGTGAGTATTGAAGTGCGGTTTCGAGTGTAGTGATGGCGTGGTCGGCGTCGCCCGCGTAATAGAGGCAGGATGCCTTTTCTGTGAGGACATCGACGTCCTTGGGAGAGATCGCAAGGGCCTTGTCGAAGTACGATGTGGCGTCTTTGAACTGGTGAGCTGCCTCATAGACGGTGCCGATCTGAAAGAGCAGCTTGGGGTTATTGGGATCCGTCTGCAACTGCTTCAGCAAGGGTTCAGCTTGTTTGTCGGCCATACCCTTCATTTGCTCCATCGTGGGCATCTGCTGCGTCATACCGGTCGATTCGGTTGAACCTGCCCCACGGGCGCTGGTTTGCGAACCGATATTCGGGCGCGGGGTGGTGCCACGAACCAGGTAACCGATCATAATGCCGACAACGAGACAAACGAGGTAAAGCATCGTCGACTGAAACGAAGTGCTCGAACGGCTGTTATTCTGAGCTTGCATACGGTCCTTGCTACTACTGAACTTGAGCGGGCTTATCGGTCGTTGTGCCCGGGGCCATTCTGGTGTGAGCTTCGGCCTTGGCAATCAGCTTCTGAACCTGCTCGCGCTTGGAATAGTTGGGGTTCGAGGCTAGCAGTTTTTTCCATGCGGCGATCGCGCCGTTAATGTCTCCTTTGCCTTCCCACTTCACCATGCCTTCATTGAAAAGCGCATTGGCATGGCTCGGATTTTGCTTCAGGACTTCATCGAACTCCGCAATCGCCCGGTCCGCGTCGCCCATGAAGTAATAGGCGGTAGCCATGTCCGTACGCGTATCCAGGGCTTTGGGTTGTATTTTCAATGCACTCTCGTAGTATTTGACCGCCTCTGGGAACTGCTGGGTGTCGTAATAAATGTTGCCGACCTTGTAAAGAGCGTCGGCGTCGTTGGGATTCTGTTTAAGACTCGCCAGCAACGGCTCCGCCTGCTTGTCGGCCATGTGCCTCATTTGTTCGGGCGTAGGTTGTTGCATCTGCGCCGTTTGCGCGGCAGCGGGCTGGAGAGGTTGGGCGGCCACGGCAGGCGCCGATCCGGCGCGGGCGAAATAGCCAATGGCAATGCCCAAGGCGAGGCAGATCACAGCTATCACATAGGAAGTTACGCCCAGTCCCGGTGCGGATGAATTCGTTTGTGCGGTTGACATCGATATTCCTGCCCTTCAGAAGAATGGCATCATGTTCTCAGGAGTGGGCACAACCCTCTGTGAGCTAGGTCACAAGACACGTGTTTATGCAGGGAAGGGAAATAGGCCACGCATAGTGCGCCGGTGGACTGCGAAGGGGGCATCTGGGAATGAGCCGAAGAGGTGGGAAGGCGGAAGCCGAAAGCGGCGCGGTTAGAGGAGCTTCGGCAAACCAATCGCGCCGGTAACTTACCACCGGAGCGGGAGTGTGGAGAACTCGGTTGCCCCAGCGCTTATGAGTTTTCGCGTTAACGGCTCTAATTAGCTTCAGTCCCCCGGCGCTGTTGCCGGAACAGGCATGTAGTAACCGGCCTGTGCCTGAATGTGAACTCGCTTGGAGCGAGGTGTGACGCTCACAGTGCGAAACTCGCTGCCGGTGCGATTTGGAGGCGCGGGGTAATACAGCAGATAACACGAACGCAGCTCGGAGCTGATTGTTTCCAGCACTTTCTCCAGATCACGAACGCTGGAAACGTCAAAGTCGCGTCCGCCTGTTCCGGATGATAGCCGGTGCAGAACAGGGCCTCCGTTGCCCCACCCGCGCTTGTTCAGCCGGCGGATGGTGTAGACGGTCACCTTGGCGCGTTGTGCCGCCGTAATGACATCGGCAGCAGAGTGAATGCTGTAGTTGTCCTCGCCATCGGAGAAAACGATCATGGCGGCGCGGTGCGGAACGGTGTTTCCTGCGGGATACCCACGAAGCGTTTTGAACAAAGAATCGTTGAAAGCAGTCAGGTGTTCGTGTCCGGCGGGTGCACTAAGCGCGCGCCGGAACTGCATACCGCCCCTGGCGGGTACATCGAACTGAAGCTTGCTTTCGAAGGCGGCGATCCAAAGCTGGTCGTTGCTTGTGATGGTTTGCCGCAGGAAGTTCACGACTGCGGGCTGCATCTGCCGCCAGGATTTATCGTTTGACTCGCTGGTGTCATAGACCAGGGTGGCGAGGAGGGGAAGGTCGCGCGCGGGTGTCAGCGTGAATGCGTGCACGCGCTTCCCGTCTTCCATGACCTGTATGTCCGCAGGTGAGAGGCTTGCCACAGGACGGCCGAATGTATCGGTGGCTACGAGCTCCAGACGGACCTCGTTTACTGTCTTGCTGACGTCCGGTGGGGCAGACTCAGAAAGCGCGCTGGCGCTGAAGCAAAGCAGCAGTAATAGCGAGAATAACGAACCTCGCCACGAAAACATTCGTAAGTTGATGTTGCAATGTTCATAGAAGTTGGCTGCATGAGAGAACGGACCGCAGAGCTTCGCCATGCAGCAAACATCGGCAGGAGAATCCCTGTCCGTCAGTTGGAAAGGAAACTTAGGTAACCGCTGGGAGGCTTACTGCGCCGCGCCCGACTGGTCGCGATTCTCGGAGATAGCAGTACCGCTGCGTTGCCGCGCCAGGTGCAATTGAAAGACCTGGACGCGGCCGTTGCTTGAATCTGCGACATACAGGCGGTTCTGGCCGTCGACCCAAAGTCCGCGGGGATGAAAGAACTCACCGTGTTTTGTTCCCTGCTGACCAAAGCTATACAAGTAAGCACCGTTGCTGTCGTAAGCACGAACCAAGCTGCGTATCCCATCACTGATATAGATATGCGACTCGGCGTCGACTGCAAGCCCGCTGGCTTCGGCGTAGTCGTTGGAAACCGGAAATTCGTGGATTAGCCTGCCATTGAGGTCGAAGATCTGGACCGTTGACCTACCTAACACGAACAACTTGTCATCGCGGATCACGACATCAGTGGGGAGCTGCGTCTTTCCTTTTTCGCGAATTCCCCCATCCCTCTGCAACAGCCGCAAGGACAGCAGATCTGGCCTACCGATGTGGGTGAGGATGTTTCCTTTGAGATCGAGCACAACGACCATATGGCGTGGAGTGTCGGGCACATAGATGTGTCCGCGGACAGCATCGATGGCGATCGAAGAAGGACGGTAGAAGATACCGCCTTCCGTCGCGCGTGAACCGATATAGCGCTGGAATCGGCCTTCGCGAGTGTAAACGAGAATCATTCCAAGGTCGAGATCTGTGACATAAATGTTGTGATTCGTGTCTACCGCTACCCCAGACGGCATCTGCAGGCGGCGCCCTTCACCACCCTGAAGACGAAAATAGCGATTAGCCTCGAGATCGTAAACGTGAATGGCACGTGCCAGCGGATCTGCGATCAGAATGCGGTTATCGGAGTCAGTGATCACCGCACTAGGGCGAGCCATGAATAGCTCATGGGAGGCGAACGGATCGGCAAGCGCTTGTCCAAAGGCGCTCAACGCGGGAGAAGTTGCCAGCGAACTGCTGGGCCGAACCACATGCGGCGAGTCGATCACAAATTGACGAGGATGCGTGGTTGGATTGACATCCCATTGCTCGCGATTCGAAATCGTTCGATCCTCGTTCGGCGGAAGGCCGGACATACGAAGGGCGAAGACCTGCAGACGCGACGGGCGGACGATGTCTTTGTTGGATTGAAACTTTCGCACGTAGGTAGGAACAGGCGGGGTGGAAACCCTCAACTGTTGTCCCCTAAGCGCCCCGACCACAAGCAGCAAGCAACCAAGAATTATGAACTGAAGCCTTCCGCATTTCATAACCGTCAGATCCCCAGGGCGAGAAGCAATGCCAGGCGTCTTATCGGAGCGAATGTCCGGGGGAGGGCTCGAGTGGAAGACGACTTCAGATTGTGAGCGCGTGCTTTTATGAAATCAATTCGCTTCAATCCTGCCTCGGTACTTAAGTTTGCGAGCTTCCCGTTATGGGCAGTCAGAAGACTGCATCGCATTGTGATGAAGCTCACAAAATGGAGTCAGGATCCAGCGGTTGTGGTGTGACACGAATAACAGCCCACCGCCATTCCTTTGGGGAAGTGCTTGGGCCCGAACTTCGTGTTCAAATTTCTGTCCGCCAAAGTCTGCGACAGAACCGTTCCCCGGCCGTCGGAGCCGTGGCAGCCCATACAGGAGGCAGCGCCGTTTTCGTCCACCTGCAACATGTGCCCGTGAACCCACGCCTGCCCTGCAGGATGCATGCCGTGAGGTCCTTCAGGCCGATCGGGTGCAGTCCTGTGGCACTGCGCACAGTCCGCATTCAGCTTCATATGCGGCTCTGCGTGCGGGTCACCGTGACAGGCCGTGCACTTCAGCCCACCGTGGCCAATTGACGTAGTGTAGCTCTTTCCCAAGTTGACAGAGAACGTTTTGTCGGACGGCTGACGAACTGTTCCATCGGCTCGGAACGCTGTGGAGTAGCGCAATGGCTCGTTACCCTGCAGTGCGGTTCCGACATGGCAACTGCCACAGTCGGGCGCTGCGACGCGTTTCGTGTCTTCTCCATGACAATTCGTGCAGGCGAGTTCTTCGGCAGCCGCCGGTCGCGCGAGGGTGAATGCGATCGCGATTGTCAGAATGAGTAGCTCTCGATGTCGGACTGCCATGAAGGATGAAATCAGTGTAAATCAGCAACTCTGCTGGAGCTTCACCGAAGTCGTCGCCCGACGACGACGTACTGTCCCCCGAGAGGTACTTTCTTCAGCATAGGTTCCAATCGTCTTAAGAAGCCCAGCCACTTAGGAAAGAAAAATAGAAACTCACGCGTGAGTACCTGGAATCCTGCGGATTGCAGCAACGTCGGTGCCTCTGCTGGAGTGATGGTGATGGCATCTTTGTCGAATTCGCAATTGCTCATGACGTAACGCGTTCCCGGATTCCAGGGGTTGTGCTCGAAGAAGGTGAATATGCCTCCAGGTTTTAACGCGCGGTACACATAATTCAGAGCCGTCGTTCGTTCAGTCGGCGCGATGTGATGAAATACGCCGCAAGCGTACGCCAAGTCCGCTTGCTGGTTGAGCGCAAAGCTCGAAGGCGTGGAAAAAGTTGCCTTTAGCGGGGCGCGTCGTCGTGCCTCCGCAATCGATTGCTCGGAAACGTCGACGCCAATCAGCGAATCCAACCGAAGCTGCTGCAACAGAAGGGGAGCGTTCGAACCGTTGCCGCATCCGTAATCAAGCAGGATGCGCGGCTGCAGGCCAAGTCTCTCCAGGTAGCTGGAAACCCATTCCACGCGGCGAGTGGCGAAATAGTCTTTGCCCTCTCCGGTGGACGACAAGGCCGAGTCGACCAATTGATCGTAGTTCTTCGCGTATTCGTCAAACTGAGCACCCATCCAGAGTTCCGGCTACTCCACCGAGAAGCTTTTTTCTTCGCGCAAAGCTACGCACATGGTTCAGGCCAGATACGTTTTGTATCACCTTAACACCGCTTGCAGAACTAGCGAGGTGATACGACAAAAACAGCAGAGTAGCTTCTGAAGTCCTCACACGAACTGTCCAGAGTAGAACAAAAACTACTTAGTCCGGTGTAGCGGGCCAACAGCCACTTTCACTTTTCCATCAAAACGGTCCAGTGAAACTGGAGGTTGTTCTGGCCATGCTCGAGCGGTACGGCTCCCGGGTGTTTCGCGCGACAGCATTTCTTCTTGTTGTAATCATGCTGGTAGGGTGCGCCGGGTTGAGAACCCCTCCGGCGCCTGCACCCACTGCTACTTTGACACCCAATGTGACATCTATTCAGCCCGGCCAGACGGCCACATTAACGTGGAGCACGCAGAACGCGACGACAGTCACCCTGAATGGCAATACTGTGGCCGCAAGCGGTTCGATGACGGTGAATCCGACCACGACCACCACCTACACACTGGTAGCAACTGGGCCTGCCGGAACGACGCCTGCGCAGGCTAGCAGCATGATCACTGTCAGCGGGCCTCCCGTACCGGTTGCGAATCTCACGGCGAGCGCTCCGACAGTATTGCAAGGGCAGTCGGTCACGCTCACCTGGACCACACAAAATGCAACGTCTGTCACGCTCAATGGAACAACGGTTGCGGCGAACGGATCACAAAATTTTCCGGTTACGCAGAACACGACCTACACGCTTGTGGCTACCGGAACCAGCGGAACCACACCGGCACAAGCAACCGCCACGGTAGACGTAGCTGTGCCACCGACGGCAAGCCTAAGCGCGAATCCCCCTACTGTTGTGCTAAACGGTCCGGGCTCCACTCTGACATGGTCGACACAGAATGCGACGAGCGTCACGCTTGATGGAGCGCCGGTTGCAGCCAGCGGTTCCGAGCCGATCAATCCAACCGCGACGACGACCTACACGCTGGTGGCGACCGGAACTTCCCTTGCGCCGCCGGCCACACAGACGTTGACCGTACAGGTGGTAACGGGATCGCTGCAAACTTCGGTCAATCACATCATCTTCGAAATGCAGGAAAACCGGAGCTTTGACCAGTACTTCGGCCACCTGAATGATTACCGTGTCGCGCACGGATTACCGGCCGACGTGGATGGCTTCCCGCCCGACTGCAAAGCCACCGCACAACTTGGGGACACCTGTTCCATTTCGCTGGTGACCTGGAGCGGCCCTCCACACCGCATTTCTCCATTCCACATGCAGAACGGATGCATCGAGGACCTGAGCTCTTCATGGCAGGAAGCGCACAACGACGTGAATAATGAGCACCCGGACGAAGGCGCATGGGGTAAAACCCCGCCGATGGATGGCTTTGCTGCCATGGCCGGCGGCTTCGCAGCACACACACAAGGCTATACCGACACTGCCGGCGCTCGCGCAATGGGTTTCTATACCGCTCAAGACCTCCCGTTCTACTACTGGGCTGCGACGACCTTCGGGGTTTCGGATCGGATGTTCAGCGGCGCGCTAACCCGGACGCAGCCGAACCGAATGTACCTGCTGGCAGCAACATCCAACGGGTACGCATTCCCCGGCGGGGCTGGTGATCCCAACCATCCTCCCATGAATCTGGATGGGCGCACGAACATCTTCCAGTTGCTGCAGGCAAACGGCATTACGTGGAGGGTGTACATCGACGACTCGGTTTATCGGAAGGGCACACTGAACGGGACGTATATGAGCTATTTCTATACGTTCGCCAGTAAGTACCTGAGCAATTTCGTTCCCCTGAGCCAGTTTGCAACCGACGCACAGAACGGCACATTGCCGAAGGTTGCAATGATCGAGCCAGCGTCCGGAGAAGACGAACATCCCCTGGACGATATTAGCGGGACGACAATGTCAGGATCGGCGGTCGGCATGAACTGGGTGGAAGAGCAAGTAAAGACGCTGATGGATAGCCCCTCCTGGAAAGACTCCATCTTCTTCGTGGTGTTTGACGAGGGCGGCGGGCTCTACGATCATGTTCCACCTGCTTCGATGCCTCCTCCGGACGACAAGACCCCGATTCTTGCACCCGGGGATCCAACCGGTCTGTTTGATACTACCGGTTTCCGGGTGCCGAACATTGTGATTTCGCCGTTTACGAAGCCCGGGTATGTTTCGCACACGCCTGCCGATTTCACTGCGATTCTGCATCTCATCGAACTGCGCTTCTTGCCGCCGGACCCGGCGACGGGAAAGGTGCCGTCACTGACTGCGCGCGATGCGGCGCAACCGGACTTGTCGGAATTCTTCGATTGGACGGCCCCGAACCTGAATTCGACGACTCCACCGCCACAGCATGACCTGCCGTGCAACACCAACCCGTATACTCTGCCGTAACTGAGTTTCGCTTCAGTAAGCCCGGTCAACATTGGCCGGGCTTTATTATTGCTACAAAGATTCGGGGGAGACGTCTGGAGACCGATGTGCGCATCCGCGAACGACTACGAAGTTTGCGATGGGGCGCGGGCGTATGTTCATTCGCGCTCCTGCTGATTGCATTCTGGTTTGCGGCGCAGCACTTTTCTATCGAGCAGAGAATTGGCGGACACCTGCCGTCGACCTTCGCAGCATTCGCTCTGCTGCTGGCGCCCTACTGGTTCTTCGGATTCGGACTTGCTGAAGCACTCTGCGGCGTGCGACACCGTGCGCTGCGGGTACTTTTGCCGGGAACGCTCGTCATCCCGTACATCGTTTTCAGCCTGCCTCGTGGTGAATTCAGGGCTGCCTATGGCCTGCTGCTCCCGGCGATCTGCATTGCGCTTGCGTGTCTGTTCGAGTTTCTGAGACCAAAATGTGAAGCCATTTCCTGGCAAGATGTAGTTGCCTTATGCGTAATCGGCTTTCCGGTGGAGTTTCGGTTGCTCTCCGGCACGTTTCCACACGCCGGATTAAGCGCCTTCTCGAAGTTTCTCTTGGTTGACGCGGCACTGTACTCGTATCTTGTCGTCCGGCGCCTTGACGGCGTCGGCTATGACTTTGTTCCACGGATCCGCGATTTAGCGATTGGCGTGAGAAATTGGGCTTTGTACGCCTGCATCGCTTTGCCCCTCGGCTTTCTGCTGCACTTTATTGCTTTCTACCGGAGAGTTCCTTCGGCGGGTACGGCGACCTCGGCACTGCTGGTGACGTTCTTCTTTGTGTCCATTCCTGAGGAACTCTTCTTCCGCGGACTTCTGCAGAACATGCTGGAAGCAAGATACGGATCTCGTCGCGCCCTCATCATCGCGTCCATCATCTTCGGGCTGTCCCATTTCAATAAGCCGCTGCCATTCAACTGGCGTTACGTTTTGATGGCTACCGTTGCGGGAATTTTCTATGGGTGGGCGTGGCGCGATCGTCGTCGGCTCCTCTCCTCTGCAACCACACATACGCTGGTGGATGTGGTCTGGTCCTTGTGGTTCCGTTGATCCTGATCTTCAAACGATTCACAGGAAGCTGTGAGATAAGTCACTGCCGCATTTGTGTGGGTGCCCGAGGATGAAATGAGGGCCGCAAGCTCTTATCCTCCCTGGCTCATGTGGGGTTACGAGGTAACTCATGTCTTCGACCACGCTCGAGACGCTTTGCAGCAATAATCGCCGCGAGCACGAAAATTACCGCCGGGAATTGCAGCGGTTGCAAGTAGCACTGGAGTCTCTGAGCGCGTACTGTGAACCGGTGGCGAATCTGCGCTCGCTGCGGGATGTGACCACCGAACTGCAGTTTCTCGCGGCTGGAATTCCCACGCACATGGCACAGGAAGAGCGCACCGTGCTGGATCCGTTCGCGCAGCTTGGCTCCGAACAGGCCCGCTTTGCCGAGGCAATGAAGGAACAGCACAATGTGCTCAGGAAACGGCTGGCTCATTTCTCTCAACTGCTGCATGAAATCCACGACAGCAGCAATCTTTGCCGCGCTTTGATCGAGTTGAAAGAGCAGGGCAAAGAATTCGCGTCATTCCTGCTCCAGCATATAAAGACCGAGGAACTCGAACTGGCTGAGTTCGCTAGTATTCACGCCGATAGGGTCGTCAGACGCGCCTGAATCAGGGCTTTGCTTTCGCTGCAGCGTGCCCATTTGTTTGGCCGTGAGTCGTGGCGCCTGTGCCGACGATATTGCTCTTCCGAACGGTGTTAGCGTCCCAGACCGATCCGTTGTCTCCGGAAAGATTTCCATGTGCCTGCGCGCTGAGCTCAGCTGCGCCGCGTCGAGCCGCTGTAGCGCCGGTTTGGGTGCTCTGTCCCGCCTCGGATGCATTTTGCAGATTCGTGCGGTTATCGGTACCAGATGTCTGGATTCCCGGCGTGACCACATCACCCGTCGTTTCGCCCTCATACCCGCCTATTTGCGCATTGATGTCGGGACTATTGGTGATGATGCTGCCCTGGTCACCACGGTGAAGCGCCCGGTCCGAGCCAACCATATCAGCTCCCGGTGGTGCGGTTTGCGAGAAGACGCAGGTGGATGCAAGCAGGAAAAAGATTGCCACCGCCAGACGCATACAGCCTCCCATTTACTTTCACTTAGACGAGCTTCTTGGTTCCCCTGTTTCCTCGTAAGGATAGGAAAACGAAGGGCAAGCACCGTTCTGGCGCACTCACCTCTGCCATTTGGGCTGAATCTTTTAGCTGAATTCGGGCATGGCGCCCTCGATCCGGTACCAAAGGCGAAAAAACCGATATAAGCGTCTGGGAACACGTGCCACCCTGACCATGCGAGGCAGAGCACTGAATCTAGTGCAAAACGATTTTCTTCAGCACCCGACAGTAGCAGCCATTACCGACGTAATCTAGTGGGGGAATAGTTCCTGACCTATCCTCGTTTCCGTTATGAAAAAACTCATGCCAGCCATCCTCCTCGGCTCGGCAATACTGTTCACGCTTTCTTCGGTGCCAGCATTGCACGCCCAGGAAGAGGGTCAACGGAAAGCAACCGTTAAAGTCAGCCCCGTTTATCCTGAGTTAGCCCGGAAGATGAACGTTAGCGGAACAGTCCGCCTGGAAGTGACCATTACTCCTGACGGGAAAGTCAAGGCAGTGAAACCGATCGGTGGACATCCAGTTCTGGTTGAAGCGGCCGATGAAGCGGTACGGCGCTGGAAGTTCGAACCGGGAAGTTCTTCCACGACTGAAGTGGTTGCGGTTCAGTTTCACGGCGACAATAATTAGTTGTTGGCACAATTCAAGACAAGGGCAGCCATTCGGCTGCCTTTTGTTTTTGATCTGGGCTGAAAATCGCCGCTAGATTTTGATTACACTGGAACCAGTGATTGAAATCGGTCAGCGTTGTATACGGGTGGAAGACCGCTTCGTGCCTCGTTGTGGCCTCCGAGGCGGTCACCTGCAAACGCTTTTTGCCTACTTCTCCAACCGTCCAAATCACCTGCCCCCGGCCGAAGACCGGTTCTTTTCGGTAGAACCTGAGGTGCAGGTGCTGTGTCACTGCCACTGGCACCCAAACCGGCGCGATCGGGCGACCCTGATGATTGTTCACGGACTGGAGGGCTCCAGTTCGTCCCAGTACGTGATTGGTACGGCAAATAAGGCGTGGGCAGCAGGCATGAACGTGGTTCGCATGAATATGCGCAACTGCGGAGGCACGGAAGAACTCGCAGCCACCCTCTACCACTCCGGCATGTCGGGCGATGTGGGATCGGTGGTCCAGACCCTAATAGCCGAAGAACAACTGCGATCCATTGCCCTGGCGGGTTTCTCGATGGGCGGCAATATAGTGTTGAAAATGGCGGGAGAATGGGGAAGCCGTGCTCCCGAGGAACTGAAAGCGGTAGTAGCAGTTTCTCCGGCTATTGATCTGTCTGCATCGGCCGACGCCTTACATCGTTGGGACAACCGCGTTTATGAATGGTGGTTCCTGTTTGCACTGGCCGGGCGAATGCGTCGCAAAGAGATCCTTTTTCCAGAACGCTTTCGCGCGTACCCGGTGTATGCGATTCGCAGCATTCGAGAATTCGACGACCGCGTTACCGCGCGCTATTGCGGATTCGCTGGAGCTGAGGATTACTACAACCGCTCGAGTGCGCGTCACGTTCTGGAGCAGATATCGGTTCCGACGCTAGTCATCCACGCTCTGGATGACCCATTTATTCGCTTGCTGCCCGAGAGCCGGGAACTGCTGTTACGCAATCCACATCTCACAGTCTTGGAGTCGGAGCACGGTGGACATTGTGGCTTCCTTGCCGAGGCAAATGGTTACGATGGCCGCTGGTCGGAGCAACGGATAGTGCAATTCGTTAATGACCAGCTTTTCCACAGCCACCCTTAACTGGATCATGCGCGCTGCATTTCAGAGGTTCTAGTCCATTTCTCGGAACAAAAATCAATTCTTTCTGATGGGTCGCGAATTTCGCGGTAAGGTAGTCGTTTTGGGAGTATCGCGGTGGTGAAAACGGGAATTACACTTCACAAAAAGAAAAGTCTTTTCGGTGCGGCATTGCAGGAAGGTGCTGATGCGGTCGAAGAGCACGGCGCCCTTACCGGTTTTCTCGCCGATATAATCGGCCTGCTCATGATCGGCCTCAACGCATTGCTGGGCTTGGCGCTGCTACTATGGCCGTTTCGTTCCAAGAACCATAATCAGCAAGAAGGGAACCCCTCCACCGCCGGTCAGCGAACAGGTGATTTCCGTGAACCCTCGGATCACGATCGATTGTGGGTTCTGCTGGACTCCAGTTTCCGCTATGCGGATATGTCTCCATCTTTTGGGCAGATGCTGGGCTTCAGTCGTTCGGAACTGATTGGGCGCACTGCGGAGTACGTCACGCCACCGGATTTCGTAAACTTCCCAAAGCTTCGCGAAGAGATTCGCTCTGCAGGAAGGAAATCCGGGTATTGGGTTTATCGCCGGCGGGACGGACGCTTTGTCCTCGTTCGTTACGACCTTACGATGCGCTCTGATGGCATGGCAGATCTCTATCTCGAACCGTTGCCGGTAGCGTCATAGTGGCTGAGAGAGTAGTTAGGTTTTAGGCTTCCACTTTTCCAGGAACGCAATCAATTCGTCAGGATCCATGGATCGCGCCGACTCAAATTCTCCATTCTGCTGGGAGTAGAGCAGCTTCCCATTGCTATCGAGGACCGCAAGGGCAGGCACGCCTTTGTCGAGCGGGATCTTGTACTCGCTCACGAGATCGGGATTCAACTTTCCTTCGCCAATATCGACGTGAACGATGACGAAGTTCTTCTCCGCTACGGGTGCGGCGTCGGAGTGATGCAGGGCGAAGTCGAGTACGTGACAGTCATAGCACCAGTTCGCGCCAAAGATGAGAATCACTCGCTTATGCTCGTGGCTGGCGCGCTCGATGGCTTCCTTGATCTCCTGATGTGCGTCAACGCCACGCGGGTAGAGATTTGGATTTAGAGACGCGGGTTGCGGCATCTTCAGCACGCCCGAGTGCTTTGCCGCCACGATGCGCCACTCATCTCCCTCTCGCTGCCAAAACTGCTGCACGAGGATGTATCGGCTGCGCAGACCCTGCAGCGTGTTTTCCTTGAAAGAAACCGTCAGGGCGGCGACTTGCATCCCCGGCTGCTCCTTGGTACCGCGCACCAGTACGCTTAACTCCTGCGGTTTCTGCGAGACAAACTGCCTCCAGAACTGTTCGTCGGCGCTGAGGTCCTGGGGCTCGCCGTCGGCTGTGGTAGCCGCGGCGTTGGACGTGTAGAGCTTTGCCAGGACGGTCGCATCGAGCGACATCAGCGCGGATTTCCAGTTTCTCAACCCTGGATTTTCGATCGCCACAGATTGTCCTGTGATCGGTGGCACAAACAAGGCAATAACAAGAATTGCAAGGAGAAGCCGGGCGCAACGCATAGCGAGAAGCTTAGCTCAGTTGATGGTTTCTTCTGGAACCTTTTGTTCGCGGACAGCTTTGTCGACGGCGAGCAGCTGCGTAAGTACGCCCCGCAGTAATTTCAGATCAAGCGCATTCGCGCCGTCAGACTTGGCCTGCGCGGGATTGTCGTGAACCTCCATGAAGATGCCGTCGACACCTGCGGCTACGGCAGCACGTGACAGCAGGGGGATGAACTCAGGCTGGCCGCCGGAAACGGCAGTACCTTCGGCGTTCGCCGCTGAGGGCATCTGCACGGAGTGGGTAGCGTCGAAAACGACAGGCGCAAACTCGCGCATGATGGGTAAAGACCGCATGTCGACTACAAGGTTGTTGTATCCGAAAGAAGCTCCGCGCTCGGTCAAGAACACTTTGTTATTACCTGCGTCCCGCACCTTTGCCACTGCGTGCCGCATATCCCATGGCGAGACGAACTGACCTTTCTTGATGTTGATGGTGCGGCCGGATTTCGCGGCGGCAACAAGCAAGTCGGTCTGACGGCAGAGGAACGCAGGGATCTGAAGAACATCGACGACTTCGGCGACCCGCTGGACATCGACTGCCTCGTGAACGTCGGTGAGTACGGGGACGTGAACCGTATCGGCGATCTTGCGAAGAATGCGGAGACCTTCGCTTACACCCGGTCCGCGGAAGCTCTTCAGCGACGTGCGATTTGCTTTGTCGTAAGAGGCCTTGAAGATGTAGGGCAGCTTGAGCGCCTTGGCCACCCCGCCAATACATTCCGCCATCTTGATGGCGTGCGCTTCGCTTTCGATGACGCAAGGGCCGGCGATCAGGAACAGTTGACCGCCGCCGATTTCGATGTTGCCGAGTTTGAAAGAATGTTTCACGTTTCGAGTTTCGGATTGAACTTACGCGCTTGTCATTCTAAGCGAGCAGCCGCAGTTTTTCGAACCGTGTGGCTGTAACGCAAGGTCTCTCGACTCGGCCGGAAAACACGGCCTCGCTCGACATGAAAGCCATTAAAAATTCGCGTAGAGAATTCCATCCTACGAGGTGGCCTTCCTCGACCCTTGATCCGATACGGCGGACCGAAGATAAGCAGCGATCAGCGGATGCTCGGCGGCACGGGAGGATAGCTGCGGTTGGAATAGCGTGGCGATGAAGAAGGTATGATCGGGAATTTCGATCGCACGTACTTCGTACTGCGGGCCTCTTGCCGAGACGACCAGACCAGCCTCCCGGAATTGAATGTCGTACGCGGCATTTACTTCGTAGTTGCAGAAGTATTCCTCGGTCGTGTGATCGGTGCCATAGATTTGACGCAAACGCCTTTCCGGAACAAGCGATAACTGATGATCGCCTGAGAGTTTCGGCGCTCCGGCGGCACGATTCGGCAGGTCACAGGCGACAGGAGAGATAATGATGTTCCGGGATGAGTTACCGTGCTCGGCGCTGTCAGCGTCGGCGATGTTTAAGAGGTTCCGGGCATACTCTAACAGAGTATGTTGGAAGCCCCCTCAAGTGCCGGTGAAAGGGATATTGCGTGTGCGCGCGTATTCGATGGCGCGAAGCATTCCATGCATGCTGTTGTAGGGACTGCCGGGAGAGGCGAAGATTGCGTCGAAGGTGGAGAGAGCGGGCTCGGGGCCGAGTTCGTCGACGCGGTCGGTCGGAACCCATTCGCTGTGCAGATCGAGGCCGATGTGGCGAGCGACGTCTGCGATGGCAGAGTTGGTCGCGAGGTGGGAGTGGAATTCAGGATTGAAGTCGCCGACGATCGCGATGCGGGTGGTCATGATTCAGAACCTTACCGTGTCGTCCCTGCGGGACTCGTTCGTCTTAGATCTGACCCGGCACTCACATGCCGGGCTATGCTGTATCGTCACTGTATTGCGTTCCTTCGGCTTCGCTCCGGATTTCGGCAGCGGCCTCAGACGCCCGCTAAACGCCTCAAACCCGCTCGAAATGACGGCCTTAAGTTCCCAGTTCCGGTGAGCTAATTTTTGCCGACTTTCTCCGGCCTCAGGAACATCTCGACTTCTTCTTTTTCTTTCTCCGTCTGGCGCTTTAACCGATTCTGGTACGAGGCTTTGATAAATGCAGTGAACAGCGGATGCGGCTCGAGCGGCTTCGACTTGAATTCAGGATGGAACTGGCAGCCTAGGAAATAGGGATGACCTGGGATTTCTACGATCTCGACGTAGGTTCCATCTGGTGACGAACCGGTGATGCGCAGGCCCGCCGCGGTCAGTGTTTCTTCGTATTCGCGGTTGAATTCGTAGCGATGGCGATGGCGTTCGCTGATTTCGGTCGCGCCGTAGGCCTTCGCAGCCAGCGAATTTGACTCGATTTTGCAGGGCCACGCACCGAGCCGCATGGTGCCCCCCAACTCTTCCACGCCACGCAGTTCGCGCAACTTGTAGATGACACGATGCGGTGTAGCGGGATCAAACTCGCTGGAGTTTGCATCATCCAGCCCGCAGACGTTACGCGCGTACTCGATGCACGCGGTCTGCATGCCCAGGCAGATGCCGAAGTAGGGAACTCCATGCTCGCGCGCATAGCGGATGCCGTTCAGCATGCCGGCAATACCGCGTTTCCCGAAACCGCCGGGAACGAGGATTCCATCGTAGCCCTCGAGCTGCGCTTCGTATGACTTGTCGTCCTTGCTCTTTGTCTCCAGACCCTCGGCTTCGATCCATTGCAGGTTGAGCTTGAGGTTCTGCGAGAGCGCGCCATGGACGAGCGCTTCTTTCAGCGACTTGTAGGAGTCCTCGTATTCGACATATTTGCCGACAATGCCGATCACGACTTCGTCTTTGGGGTTGTAGACGCGATGGACCAGGTCTTCCCAATTCTTGATGTCGCGATCCTTCGCCTGAAGATGGAGGTACTTCATCACCAACTCGTCGACGCCTTCATTCGCAAACACCAGCGGGCACTCGTAGATAGAGCCGACGTCCTTGGCGGTGATTACTGCCTCTTCTTCCACGTTGCAGAAGAGCGCGATTTTCCCCTTCAAATCCTTTGAGAGGAAGCGGTCGGTACGGCAGAGCAGAATGTCGGGCTGAATTCCAACGCTGAGGAGTTCCTTCACCGAGTGCTGCGTCGGTTTGGTCTTCAACTCGCCGGCTGCGGCAATATAAGGTACGAGCGTGACGTGGACGAAGAGAGTGTTCTCGCGGCCGAGTTCCTGGCGCATCTGGCGGATGGCTTCGATGAAGGGCAGCGACTCGATGTCGCCGACGGTGCCGCCGATCTCGACGAGGACAACGTCGACCTCCTGCGCCACCTTCTTCATCGCGGCCTTAATCTCGTTTGTCACGTGCGGAATGACCTGCACGGTTTTGCCAAGATAATCGCCGCGGCGCTCCTTGGTGATGATCTGCTCGTAGATGCGGCCGGTGGTCCAGTTATTATCGCGAGTGAGCTTGGCGTGGGTGAAGCGCTCGTAATGCCCAAGGTCAAGATCGGTTTCGGCACCGTCGTCGGTAACGAATACTTCACCGTGCTGGAACGGGGACATGGTACCCGGGTCAACGTTGAGATAGGGATCTAGCTTCTGCATGTTGACCTTCAGGCCACGGCTTTCCAGCAGACAGCCGATAGAGGCTGCCGCCAGGCCCTTGCCCAGAGAAGACACCACACCGCCAGTCACGAAGATGAACTTTGCCGACATCTTGTCCTCAGATTCTTGGTTTTTGTGGGATTGTGCAGGTAGCAGGCGTGCACGATCAATTATGCCTTAGCGCGGGGCATCTTGCCAGCGATTCTTGGGAGGAAGTTTGGCGGCGCATGTCCTTACATGGGTTAAGCTTTAGTCTGATGGGGTACGCAGCATTCCCAAATAAAGTCCGAATTTCCACATATGAGATGACGGTTCGGACGGGACGTGTGCCCAAGATGGCAGAAGTAGGCGCTGCTCTGGGCGCCTCCCGCGAAGAGGTCAGAGGCGCTTACGAGGAGCTGCAGCAGTCGCACGCGTTCATTGTTGATCCGGAGGCAGATGAACTTTGGCGAGCGGCGCCATTCTCGGCGGTACCGACGGCGTTTCCGGTGCGAGTCGGCGCGGTAGGGTACTTCGGCAATTGCATTTGGGACGCCTTGGGAATTTCGGCGGCGATGCATAAGGATGCCGTACTTCCCGCGTCCTGTGGATGCTGCGATCAGCCGATTACACTAACCGTGAGCGGTGGGAAACTCGAACCGGAGCAGGGCATCATTCACTTCGCCGTTCCTCCGAAGCAGTGGTACAACGATGTCGCCTTCACCTGAAAGACGATGCTCCTGTTCCGGTCGGAACAGCACGTAGATCGCTGGTGCAGGCAGTGGAATCGTGACCGGGGCGGACTGCTGACACTCGATCAGGGCTGGTTACTGGCGCAACTATTTTATGGGGACAGGTTTGCGGAAGATTGGCGACCAGTGACTTTGGAAGAGGCGAAGGCAATTTTCGAGCGGGTGGGGATGATCGGGGAGTTCTGGGAACTGGGGTGAGTTGCAATCCAGTTTCTTGAGCGCAAGGTTTCGCGACTCCTGGCCGCGCGATCCAAAAACGGGATCGCGAAAAACAGGGCGGCCGGTCGCTTGAAATGACGGATCTTAAAAGGTAGTGGAAGACCATGAATGACAAGACCGCAACAAGAATTGCGCCGATGCTAGCGGTGAGCGATGCGCCTGCCGCAATCGAGTTCTATAAGAACGCATTCGAAGCAGAGGAACTTTGGCGCATCGAGGGCGAGGGAGTCGCCGGACTCGCAATTGATGGAGCCGAGTTCTTCCTGGCGGAGGAATCGCCTGAATTTGGGACACGAGGGCCTGACGGGATTGGCGCGACGACAGTCAGGATTGAGTTGTTCGTAGACGATCCCAGGGCGGTGCAGGCGCGGGCGATTGCCGCAGGAGCACGAGAGCACAGTCCGGTGAACGAGCATGCGCACACGACATTTGGTCCGCAACCGATTCGACGCATGATGCAGGGCGCGGTCTTGGATCCGTTTGGACATTTGTGGCTGATTGGGAAATTTTTAGATTGAAAAGGGAGAACGTATGCAGGAGCAGATGAATTGGTGGGAGGTCGCTTCGTCCGTCCTTACGTTCATCGGCGGCGGCATCCTCGCAGTCGATGCTTTTCGGGCACGAAGCAACACCAAAGTCAGAATCGGTGCTCGTGAACTCGAGGAGGAAATCCATAAACTGCTGTCTCAACGCGCGGGTGCGCAGAGCCAGGTTCGCACTGCAATTCCGGGCGCATCAGCGGCTCCTGCTGTGCCGACCTCGATTCCTGACCAACTGGAACTGAGTCTGGCGAAACGCACACGACGGTTGACGATTGCAGGTTTCGTGGTGGTGACTGCCGGTTTCCTGATTGACCTGCTCGTCAAACTTCACGTTCTTTAACTCTCGCCGGGACCAATTGTGAGGAGAGTAATGAGGAATGGCGTGTTCGCATCTTTGGTTTTCTCAACGTGTAGCGACACGATGAACGACTCGTATCCGATCGCCAAGTGGTAGACATGCTTCGATTGTTTCTGAAGGACGGAGAGGATTGCTAATGGCTGCCAGTCGGAGTCGTGAATGTAGGTACGCAGCCTTTCGATCGCATTGAAGGCGGCGCTGATGATCTGCTCAGAGTCGGTGCGTTCCTCTTTCAGTTTTTGATAGGCTTCGATGAATTTAGGATTGCCGTAAAAAATCTCGTTGCGAGCCAATCAATCCTCCGCCTGCTCGCAACAGAGTACCTCGAACCAACCGAAAGTAGAAGAAAAGCGAAGAGCAGGATCTTGCCGCGGAGACCTATCCACGGGAGATGGCTGCGGCCGCATGGGCCGCCGCAATTGCCTGCGCTACCTTGGTTTTTCTCTTTTTCTTTTCGGAATCCTGAACGCGCTTAATGAACTGCTCAGGAGTAGTAATGCTCTTGGCCTGTTCCATGGCTGCAGGTTCAAGAGCCGCTTTCTCCTGTTCATTCAAATGCTCAGCGTTCATGACCACCAGTGCGGTGGGGCGAAGTTGAATAGAGTTGTCAGCCCCGCGGCTGATCTCAAGGAAGCCGCCGATTTCGACAGCTAAACCTTCCAGAAGCTCTGCGGGCAGCGTAATTTGGTTGCGTTCACGCAAACGTACATATTTTCTAATTCGATTGCTCATTGGCGTTTGCTCCTGCGCTGCCTTCTTTGACGGCAGAAACATCCTATCATATTTTCTGAAAATCAGAAAATCGCACTCCGCATTCAATTAGAACTTACAAGGCCCGAAAATGTTGTTCGATCATAAGACAATTGTTTTAAACAGGTTACGGTGGGTCCCAATAGCGAAGTGGTGGATAGACTCTACTCTTTCGCATCTCGTCCCAACCCCTTTGCCCTGCCTGCCCCATTCTCGCTACACTGCCGGGTTCGTCCGGAGATCAACTGATGCACAAGCTGCTCTTCTTTCTGCTCGTCACCTCTTTGTTTGCCGCGGGCCAGAACCCTGCCGCGACCACTCCAGCTTCGACCAAGCAGGACAAGCCTCTACAGGCGTTGCCGTACTCGCCTTCCTTCGATGTGACATCCATGGATAAGTCAATCGATCCGTGCGTGGACTTATACACCTATTCCTGTGGAGGGTGGATGAAGAACAATCCAATCCCGGCTGACCAGTCCTCGTGGAGCGTCTACGGCAAGCTCTACAATGACAATCAGCAGTTCCTGTGGGGCATTCTTGATGACTTGGCAAAGCAGACTACCGGACGCAACGCCAATCAGCAGAAGATTGGCGATTATTTCGCCGCCTGCATGAACGAATCCGCGGTCGAGAAGTTGGGCATCACACCGCTACAGCCACAACTGGACGCGATCTCTGCGCTGAAGACGAAACAAGACCTGGCTCCGCTGCTCGCGAAAGAGCAGATGGAAAATCGCACGGAAGGCCTTCTGTTTAACTTCGGCTCCAACCAGGACTTCGCCAACTCCAACGATGTAATTGCCTTTGCTGATGACGGCGGGCTCGGCCTTCCGGATCGCGACTACTATGTGAAAACCGACCCGAAATCCGCGGAACAGAGGAAGCAATACATTGAGCACGTGACCAATATGTTCCAGTTGCTCGGTGATTCACCGGTGATCGCTCAGACCGAAGCCGCCAAGGTGATGGAAATCGAAACCGAACTGGCGAAAGCGACGCTGACGCTGGTGGACAAACGTGATCCCTACAAGCTCTTCCACAAGATGGATCGCGCGAAACTGCAGGCGCTGACGCCACATTTTGACTGGAACGTGTACCTCAAGACAATCGGGTTGCCGAATGTGCAGGTATTCAATGTCACCGAACCCGACTTCTATAAGGAAGTGAATAATCTGATCGATACGGTTAGCCTCGACGATTGGAAGACATATCTCCGTTGGCATGTTGTGCATGCGAATGCGCCGTATCTCTCTTCGAAGTTCGTCAACGAGAATTTCAATTTCTAACGGCAAGACTCTGCATGGGGCGCAGCAATTGCGGCCTCGATGGAAACGCTGCGTCAGCTTGGTCGACGAGCAACTGGGAGAGGCATTAGGTCAGGAATTCGTGCGTCGCGCGTTCAGCCCGGACATGAAGAAGTCGACGCTCGAAATGACGCAGTACATCGAAGCGGCGATGCGGCAGGACATCCAGCAACTGAGTTGGATGTCGCCGGAAACAAAGAAGCATGCGCTGGAGAAGCTCGATACGATCGTAAATAAGATCGGCTATCCAAATAAGTGGCGCGACTATAGCTCGGTCCAGGTCAAACCAGATGACTTCCTCGGCAATGAAATCCGCGCGACGGTGTTCGAGTCGAAGCGGCAGTTGGCGAAAATCGGCAAACCGGTGGATCGCGACGAGTGGGGCATGACACCGCCAACGGTGAATGCGTACTACAACCCGCAGATGAACGATATTAATTTCCCGGCGGGCGTGCTCGAGCCTCCGCTGTACGACCCGAAAATGGACGATGCTCCGAATTACGGCAATACCGGATCAACCATTGGGCACGAGTTGACCCATGGTTTCGACGACCAGGGTCGCCAGTTCGACGCCAAGGGCAACCTGAAAGACTGGTGGACTGACAAGGACGCGCAGGAATTCAACAAGCGTGCCGAGTGCGTGGTCAATCAGTACGGACAATACGTTACGGTCGATGATCTGAAGATCAACAGCAAGCTGACCGAAGGAGAAGATGTAGCCGATTTAGGCGGGACGATTCTTGCTTACGCGGCATGGAAGGCGGCCACGAAGAACGAGCAACTACACGATATCCAGGGATTCACGCCCGATCAGCGCTTCTTCATAGGGCTGGCGCAGTGGGCCTGCGAGAACCGTCGTCCCGAAGACCTGCGCGTGCGAACGCTGACCGATCCGCATTCTCCGGGCAAGTATCGGATCAATGGTGTGGTGGTGAATATGCCCGAGTTCCAGGAAGCGTTCTCGTGCAAAGCCGGGCAGCCGATGGTGAAAGAGAATCGTTGCAGGGTTTGGTAAGAAGTCTCCGAATTGGCGACTGAGTGGGTACCCACCCGTGCGAAGCAACGGGTGAGATTCACTACCTGACGCGCAACTCGGGAGATGATTACAGCCGTATTCGCGGTCCAGTCCGCGCCATAAGGTTTGCCACCCGTTGCCAACGAAGGCGCGGGTGAGGCACCTGCTTACCTCGCAGTCGGTTTGCAGTAGAATTCCACCGTCTTCTTGAGCAACACTCATGCGCAGCGCAGACGTCGTCATCATCGGCGGAGGCATTGTCGGCTCGAGCGTTGCTTATCACTTGACCGCCTCCGGATGTAAAGACGTTCTCGTAATCGAGCGCGAATCGTCGCAAGGCAAAGGTTCAACCGGCAAGAGCATGGGTGGAGTGCGCGCCCAGTTCTCTACTCCTGTAAATATCCAGATGTCGCTCTACTCCATTCCCTTTTACGCTACATTCGACGACCGCCTTGGCTATCCTTGTGGTTACCGTCCGCAGGGATATTTGTTTTGTGCTACCAGCGAGCAGCATATGTCGTATCTGCGCGCAAACCATGCAACCCAGTTAAAGCTCGGGCTGAAACACGCACGCATTATTTCCGCCGACGAAATCCGCAGCATGTTTCCGCAGCTTCGCGCGGATGACATCGTCGGGGGTGCTTTGTGTTCAACCGATGGCTTTGTCGATCCTTACAGCGCGATGTGCGGTTTTATGCAGTGGGCGCACGATCACGGCGCGGAAATCTGGAAGCAAACCGAGGTGACTGGCATAGACCGTGACGCCGAAGGTGTTTGTCGCGTTCAAACCACCCGCGGTTCAGTGGGTACGCGGACCATCGTCAATTGCGCCGGACCCTGGGCTGCTTCGATTGTATGGATGGTTGATGTTGAGCTGCCGGTCGAACCGCTCCGTCGCATGCTGGTGCCAAGCGAACCGTTTGATCAGTTTCCGCGCTCGGCGCCGATGATCATTGACATGTCGAACGGATTCCACTTCCGACCAGAAGCGCTCGGCTTCCTGCTGGCCTGGAACGATCCGCAGGAAACGCCTGGTTACAAGACTGACTTCGATCCGGCATTCACCGAAAAGATTTTGACCCGTGCTGCTCATCGCGTCCCGATCTTCGAAAACCTCGCCGTGAATCCGAAACGTGCATGGGCAGGAATGTACGAGATGTCACCCGATCATCACGCCATTCTGGGGCCGGTTCCAGATGTCCCCGGATTCTTTCTCGCCAATGGCTTCAGCGGACACGGGGTGATGCATTCGCCGGCTACCGGAAAGATTGTTTCCGATCTAGTGCTCTCTGGAACCACCGATCTGATCGATCCTTCACTTCTTAACTTGGCCCGGTTTGCCGAAGGGCGCATGATCGAGGAAACCGCAATTCTCTAATGTGGCGATGAGTATCCCACCCATCGAGGCGACGGGTGGGATACTCGCCTGTCCGTAACTAGTTGATATTGCTGGAGCAGTTCGCCGGACGGGTTGCCGCAATACGCCGCAACGCCCCTGCCGGAATCAGCTGAATGGCAATCGTCGCAGCCGGAACATTACCTTCATTGCGGATAACGTGTGAGTGGCTTCCTCCCGAATCCACAAAACTCATACCCGTCGTATACACCTGTGGTTTGCACTGCGGATCGTCACTCTCATAGTCCGTAACCGTCCCCTGCGTCACGATGATCAGGCTGTGGCCGGGATGTGAGTGCCAGCCGGTCGTGCCGATTGACGAATCTTCCGCCTGATTTCGACGCTCGTGATTTCGACCTCTCGCGCGATGGCGGCTCGGCGGTTCCCGAACGCTTTCAGGACCGCTCCGATATCGTGCTCCTCGACACCCACAATCAGTGATCCAGTTTCGAAGTGGCGCACCCTCATCGCTGAGGGTTCTAGCACTCTGAAAAAGGCGCATAATATCTATGGTCAACCCATGCTCCCTGCTTCTGTTCGTCGTATAGCTCAAGCTGCAGTGGTCTTCGGCTCCTTTCTGCTGCTGTCACTTCCATCGCACGCGCAGGACGTCACCAAGCGTCTTGTCCTGAAAGACGGTTCCTATCAATCAGTCGTCAAATGGGAGCTACAGGGAAATCGGGTGCATTATCTGAGCGCTGAGCGATACGAGTGGGAAGACATCCCGAACTCCCTTGTCGATTGGACCGCCACGAACAAGTACAACGACGACTTGAAGAAAGGTGTTTCGCACACGGCTCAGCAGATTGATGCCGAAGTAGAGGCCGAGCGCAAGGAGATGGAGGCCAAGTCGCCGGAAATTGCTCCCGGACTGCGCCTGCCCGATACAGGTGGGATCTTTCTGTTCGAGAATTACGCTGGGGTACCACAGATCGTGGAGCTCGCTCAGAACGGCAGCGATGTGAACCGCAACACTGGAACGAATATACTGCGCGCGACTATTAATCCCTTGGCGTCTGCCAAGCAGACGATTGAACTTCCCGGATTGCATGCAACTGTCCAGGGCCATAACCCGCGCCCGGTGATATATCTCAGCGTGCAAGATCAGCCCGCGCCGTCGGCTCCCGACAAAGCAACCTCTGACAAGAAGGCCGACGCGCCACCTCCCGCGCAACGCTTCCAGATCATCAGGTTGCAACCGAAGAAGAACTCGCGACTGGTTGGAAATTTGAAGATAGCGATTTATGGAAAGGTAAGCCAGGACGAGTCGTTTGTTCCTTCCAGTCTGCAGCCGGTATCCGGAAGTTGGTTCAAGCTCACCCCGAACCAGGACCTCGCTCCCGGCGAATATGCAGTCGTAGAAATGTTGACCGGTAAAGACATGAACCTGTACGTCTGGGACTTCGGGATCAATCCGTCCGCGCCGGCTAATCAGACGGCATGGAAGCCTATCCAGACTGAGACGCGAACCGGCAGCGACGAACCGCCAACCCTCAGCAAAGATCCGAGGTAGCAGTGTTGAACCGGCACGTCGGATTTTCGAGAGCTACTTCCTGCTGTCTCAAGAAATTGACATCGTCGTAGGAAATTTCCGAATTCCGGAATGAAATTCGATTTCTTTGTGAGCATCTGGGACTCGTCTTATCATCTCCCGCACCATGATTCAGAGTAGGTGGTTGGGCCCGCCTCTTTCGCTTCTCCTGGCTTGCATCAGTCTTCCGGCTTTTTCGCAACGCGGAGCCATCACGGCGCCGGTCAGTCTCGATCAGATGACGCAACGTGCGACCGGATTGTCGAGGGTTCGGTGATCAGCGCGCGGGTGGAACCGCATCCTCAGCTGACCAATCTTTCAACTGTCGTGATCACGCTGCAGGTTGAGGACATGTTGAAGGGGAAGGCAAGTAAGACCCTCACCTTCAGGCAGTTCATCTGGGACATTCGCGATCAGAAAGATACCGCCCAATATATGAAAGGGCAGGAACTGCTGCTATTCCTGAGGCCCGATTCACAATATGGCCTCACTAGTCCAATCGGCCTGGAGCAGGGACGATTTCACATCACAAGGGATCGCAGTGACAACGTCCTGGCGGTAAACGGGGGCGGGAATCTGGGCCTTTTTGCCGGGACCGAGCAGCGTGCTCGAGCCAAGCACGCCAGACTTTCGACGAAAGTAGCGGTGATCGTCCATCAACCTAGCCCCGGACCGATGCCGCTTGCCGACCTGAAGCAAACGGTTCAAGAATGGCAATTATCCCTTGACATCACGTAAATCCTAACGTGATGTCAAGGGATACTTACCGCGCGGAAAGTGGTGACTAGGGACCCCAACTATCGCTGGGTCTTTTACCTTTACCATCCAGTATCAGGACGCGCTGGGCTTCTATTCTCCTGCGAAGACGTACACAATCAATATCGCCCCATGATTAGCTGAGGAGCAGGGCGAACAAAACACGAAAATAGTTCTGCCGTTTCGCAGCTTTCCCGGCTAGAATAGAGGGATGTCTTCTGCCGTTCATCGCGCCCTGGGGTGGGCGCATCCGGTTGTAGCGGAGTGGTTCCTGCGCCGTTTTGGCTCGCCTACCGAGCCGCAAGAGCAGGGCTGGCCCGAGATCCTCGCCGGACGAACTACGCTGATCGCCGCCCCGACGGGATCGGGTAAAACGCTCGCCGCCTTTCTGGCCTGTATCGATCGCCTGGTTCGCAAAGCGCTTGCCGGACAGTTGGAAGACCGCACCGAAGTTCTTTATGTCTCGCCTCTGAAAGCTCTCGGCAACGATATTCAGAAGAACCTGGAGATTCCGCTAGGCGAAATCCTGCAACTTGCTGGCGAACACGGCTTGCTCATGCCAGAGATTCGCACCGCTGTTCGTACTGGCGACACGCTTATGCACGAACGGCAGAAGATGCTGCGGCGGCCGCCTCACATCCTGGTCACTACACCAGAATCGCTCTACATCCTGCTTACAGCCGAAAAGAGCCGCCGTATCCTTCGTGATGTCGAAACCGTGATCGTCGATGAGATCCACGCCGTTGCCGGCGATAAACGGGGTGCGCACCTGCTGTTATCTCTCGAGCGCCTGGAAGCAGTGACCGGAAAGTCCCCGGTGCGCATTGGACTTTCTGCCACGCAGAAGCCCATTGAGCAGATAGCTGAATTTCTGAACGGCTCGGAGCGGCCTTCGCCGGTCATTGTTGATGTAGGTCATAAACGCGAACTCGATCTTGCCATCGAAGTTCCGCCCATGGAACTTGGCCCCGTGGCGACAAACGAGATGTGGGACGCCATTTACGATCGCATTGCCGAGCTTTCGCGCGAGCATCGTTCGACGCTGGTGTTTGTTAACACGCGTCGTCAGGCCGAACGTGTTTCCATGAATCTGGCCGAGCGCATTGGGGAGCAATTCGTTGCCGCTCATCATGGCAGCCTCGCCCGCAAAATTCGGCTGGAAGCCGAAAGACGGTTAAAGAACGGCGAGATCAAGGTGCTGGTTGCGACCGCGTCGCTACAACTCGGCATCGATATCGGATTCGTTGATCTCGTTTGCCAGATCGAATCGCCGCGTTCGATTGCAGTTGCCCTGCAGAGGATCGGCCGTGCCGGACACTGGCGCGGAGCAATCCCCAAAGGGAAGCTGTTCGCCACCACGCGCGAGCAACTCGCAGAATTAGCTGCGCTCGTACGCGGTATCAAGCATTCGGACCTGGATCGTATTCTCGTCCCTGCATGTCCGATCGACGTGCTGGCACAGCAAATCGTTGCCGAGTGCGCCGCCGCTTCCGGCCACGCTCCCGCAAATGGTGATGGCTCTGGCGTGGATCTTTCGGGATGGGATGAGGACGAACTATTCGCGCTCATCAAACGCGCCTATCCGTACCGCGGTCTCTCACGCGAAGAATACGACTCCGTGCTAGAGATGCTCTCCGAAGGCATCGCAGCGCGACGCGGCCGTTACGGCGCCTACCTGCACCGCGATCGTGTGAACAGGCGTCTGAGGGCGCGCCGCGGGGCACGTATGACGGCCATCACCAGCGGGGGCGCGATTCCCGAGACGGCCCTCTACACGGTGGTCCTGATGCCGGAAGGCACCATGATCGGCACTGTGGACGAAGACTATGCGGTCGAATCGCTCGCCGGCGACGTCATGCTGCTGGGGAACGCTTCATGGCGCATCCAGCGCATTGAAAGCAAGTCCGGACGCATCCTTGTCGAAGATGCGCACGGGCAGGCGCCCAATATTCCGTTCTGGCGCGGCGAGGCGCCGTCCCGAACTGCCGAGTTGTCTTCTCTGGTTGCGGATTTGCGTCAGCGCGTTAGCGACATGCTGCCGAACGTATCGCCGATCGGCCTTTCGCAAAGTAATCCTGTTGTTGCCGAAGCGGCCGCGTGGCTCAAATCAGAATGCGGCCTCGACGATGCTGCCGCCGAACAGATCATCCAGCACTTTCTGAATGGACGAGCCGTTCTCGGCGCGGTTCCAACTCAGAAGACCATCATCGCCGAACGTTTTTTTGACGAAGGTGGCGGCATGCAGCTCGTAATTCATGCCCCGTTCGGCGGCCGCATCAACAAAGCCTGGGGGCTTGCCTTGCGTAAGCGCTTCTGCCGCAGCTTCAATTTCGAACTGCAGGCGGCAGCAACGGATGAGGGCCTGAATATCTCGCTCGCTGAGCAGCATAGCTTTCCTCTGGAAGATGTGTTCCGGTTCCTGCAGTCGGAAACGGTAAAGAACGTGTTGCAACAGGCGGCTCTCACCGGTTCGCCGATCTTCGGCACACGTTGGCGTTGGGATGCGAATCGCTCTCTTGCGCTCCTGCGCTATCAGGGAGGTAAGAAGGTCCCGCCTAACATTCAGCGCATGCGCGCGGATGATCTGCTGGCGTCGGTGTTTCCCGATGTTGCTGCCTGCCAGGAGAACATAGTCGGCGATATCCAGGTTCCCGATCATCCGCTGGTTAAGGAGGTCATGAAGGATGTGCTTCACGAAGCCATGGATGTCGACGGACTGATTCAACTGTTGCGCGGCATTGAAAGCGGATCGATCCGCTGCCTTGCCGTCGACACGCCGGTGCCCTCCGAGTTTTCGCACGAAATTTTGAATGCGAATCCGTATGCTTACCTGGACGATGCGCCGCTGGAAGAGCGACGCGCTCGCGCAGTCAGCATGCGGCAGGCGTTGCCGGCGTCTGTTCTGGAAGAGGTAGGAAAGCTCGACCCGGGAGCCATCGCGCAGGTCCGCGAAGAAGCTTGGCCGGATCTGCGCGACGCCGACGAACTTCACGATGCATTGTTCACGCTCGTTGCTGTTCCCGAGAATTATCCATTCCCCGGTGATCTGAACGAATCCGGCCCGCGCACTGTGCAGGACATGTGGCGGCGCTACTTCGATCACTTAACGCTGCAGCGTCGAGCGGTCATCGCCGAGCAGAGTGGGATTCGGTTTTGGGTGGCTGTCGAGCGACTATCTGTTTTCAAGACCATTCACCCTGAAGCGATCATCGAAGGACCTGGCCGGGAAATTCGTGGCGCTGAGGTATCGCGATCCGATGCAATCTACTCCGCAGTGACCGGCTGGATGTCGCATTTGGGGCCGGCCTCTGCTGCCGGCATTGCGGTCGTGCTCGCGCTCATGGAACCCGAGGTCGAGCAGGCGTTGCTGCGCCTGGAATCTACCGGTGCGATCCTTCGCGGCAAGTTCACGGACCGCAGAACTGCATCCAGCGCCGGTTCTCTGAACATTAACGACCACCGAGTGACGACTGAGTTCTGCGAGCGTCGCTTGCTTGCCCGCATTCATCGCCTGACCATCGGCATTCTGCGACGCGAAATTGAACCGGTAATGCCGGCTCAGTTCATGCGCTGGCTGTTGCGGTGGCAGCACGTTGCGCAGGGTTCGCAGGTGGTCGGAGAGCGCGGACTGCTGGAATCTCTTCGCCAGTTGCAGGGATTCGAAATTCCCGCAAACGCCTGGGAACGGCAGATTCTGACGCGGCGCGTACGCGACTATGATCCGACCGACATGGACAAGCTATGTTTGACGGGCGCCATCGGGTGGGGACGCTTGTCGCCGCATCCCGCGACTGTCGAGAGCAGCGCAAACAGCAATGGAGATGGGCAGCGCACGCGTCGTGTGATTCCTACGAGTGTTGCCCCGATCACATTTTTCCTCCGCGACGAAGCCGATTGGATGCAACCCCATCACACTGCCAGTAACGGGTCCGATCGCCCTGGTTTGAGCGAAGGCGCAAAGCAAGTTTTCAATTTCCTCCATGAACGCGGGGCATCGTTCTTTGTTGATGTTGTTCGGGGAACCGGGAAACTGAAAGCAGAAGCAGAAACGGCGTTGTGGGAACTGGTCGCCGCGGGTTTGGTAACGGCCGATGGATTCGATAACTTGCGTTCTTTGATCGATCCGAAGCGCCGCTCAGGTCAGGGTGGCGGGCGCAGTTCGAGGCCGCGTCACAGTGCGGGCCGCTGGTCGCTCTTGCATCCGGTTTTTAGCGAAGACCGTAACCGGACCGTCGAAGCGACTTGCTGGATGTTGTTGCGGCGTTATGGCATCGTATTCCGCGAGTTGCTGGCTCGCGAGAGCATGCTGCCGAAGTGGCGCGAGCTGGTAATGGCTTTTCGCAGGCTCGAAGACCGCGGCGAGATTCGCGGCGGCCGCTTCGTGCAGGGCTTCATTGGAGAGCAATTCGCTTTGCCGGCTGCCGTCGAGTCGCTACGGGCCATTCGCAGACTGGAGCCTTCATGCGAGACGGTAACGGTTTCGGCTGCCGATCCGCTCAACTTGGTTGGCATTATTGTGCCTGGCGAGAGGGTGGCTGCAATCTCGGGCCGTACAGTAACTTACAACGATGGCGTTCCTGTGGCAACGGAAGTCCCATCGCTGCCTACTGTAATTAACGGAGATTGAACCGCTGCGATTTCTGCAGCCTTCGCTAAGGGAAACTACGCAGGCGGTGCGATGGAATTTCTTTACGGAAAATTTGCACCGTTGCAATCGTGCTGCAACAAGGTAGGATTAATACATTCTTGGGATCATGAATGGTCCCGAAGCGAGTGGGTGATGCCAGCACTAGGAGAAGTTGAGGTCATCGGAGACGTCCTTGTGGTCTCCTGGCGTGGGAAGATTCTTTTCGGTGACGAGCCCAGCCTTTTTTGCCGGGAGGTTCGCGACCGCTATCCCGATTTCCGGTGCGTTGTCGTAAATCTCGCGCATGCCGAGTTGCTTCCGGGGGATGTTCCCGCATTGCTCGTGCACTATCTCACTGCCTATGCGGATGGTTATCGCATCCGCTTTTGCGCTGCTTCCACCAACGTAAGTGAAGTCCTGGATACGATGCGCGTAGCGGAAGTATTCCACGTGCCAATCGACAAGACGGAAGAGGAATCCCTCGCAGCTTTCAATGGTGTATTCACCCCTGCCAACCATCGCGCCCGCGCCGAGACGGTAGCCTAGTCTCTTCACTTCTCGGCGGACGGTCGACTATCCTGTCCTGCTCATGAAACTCAAACTACATCAGTTAGGCGACCCGGTTCTGCGACAAGTTGCCAGAGAACTCAATGCCGGCGAAATCGGCAGTGACTTCATCCGGCAATTAATCGAACATATGAAAGAAGCCATGCGCGATGCCCCTGGTGTAGGGCTCGCCGCGCCACAGATCGGATTGCCGCTGCAGCTTGCGGTTATTGAGGATCGCCCGGAATACCTGAAGGATGTCTCCAAAGAGGAATTACGCGCCAAGGGTCGCAAACCGGTTTCTTTCCACGCCATGATCAATCCTCGTATTGTTCGCAGCGAGGGGGAAACTCAGGAATTCTTCGAGGGTTGTTTGAGCTTTGCCGGCTACGCAGCTATCGTTCCGCGCGCACATAAAGTGACTGTTGAGTATCTGGACGAAACCGGCAAGCGGAAGACAGTTTCGGCAGAAGGTTGGTACGCGCGCATTCTCCAACACGAAATCGATCACCTGAATGGAACGGCTTATGTGGATCGTATGCACACGCGCACGTTAACCACGATGGAAAACTTCAATCGTAACTGGAAAAGCAGGTCAGAAGAGGACGTCTTGCGCATGCTCAAATGATCCGGAGAGCTTCGTCCATTAGCAGCGAGTGCATGGTTGGAATGTGCCGGGCTGATCAGGCAGCGTGCATACCTTTTACTTTGTGCACGGAATGTTCTCGGCTGTTGAAAAAAACAGGGCGGAGATGCCTTCGCATACACGTATAGCAGCGTACTGGGCGCAACAGCAGCAAGCGCAACCCAAGCTTTTCCCAGCCACCACGCCGTCTGGAACGGTACAATTCGCGGCTACCACAGTAGGGACATCGAACCAGCGATAACTTCATCTGGCGCCATCCGTTGAGAGAAGCATACTCCTTTTGCGAGACAGAGCAGCACTCTGTTTGCGCGAGCGGCTCGATTTGCGCTTACCTGGACTGACTCTCCACGGTTTCGAGCGCTTTCGCAGCACTCAGTTCCTGGGATCGCAAACGCTCCAGAGTCAGGTGCAGCGCCGCGGCTTTCTCGGTCAGTCCTCGCTGCTCTGCAAGACGCAGTAGATCCGTACCTTTGCCTCGGATCCTGGTAGCACACGACAACAGATAGGTCAGCGAATCGGCATGGGACTTCCAGAGATAAGCAGAGTCGCGGTGCGACAGAAAATCTTCGAGTTCTTCCAGTATGCGAACGCCCACAGCGACAGCATCGACAACGCTGCAAGCGTATTCTCCGCGGAAACTCTTTTCATCGCGATATTCAGCCCGAAAGGCATCCACTTCCGTACTGGTAAGCGCGAGACTGCCTTGGCGCATCGGGAACACGCAGCTCGATGTAGCTTCAGCCGCGGTGATGAAGTTCTGGATGGAGTCGATGGATGATCTGATTCTGCTGTCCTCACTCGCTCTGTCGACACCCTTGGCTTCCGCCGTCGTAGGCATGGGAATGCGAGCGAGCCCCGGTGCCGTTGCGGTTGTCCGGATGTTGCTTGGTGCTCCGGATGCGGAGGCTGCCGCCGTGGCTGGCGCTGCAAGCGAACGCGCCTTATTATCGACAACCTTCTGCAACTTAGAAACCCTTCGCAATTGATCGCCAGAACGAACATAGTCGGTGCTAAGTATCGCTGTCGGCTCCACTTCGGTCATCTGCTTGACCGTTACGTCGCCCTCAACGCGCGACATGATGCTTCCTCCAGCTTTCTGCACTTTTTCGGCGAATTCCTTAATGTTGTGAGCTGCTTCCCGGAACAAAGAATCGAATCGTTCGCTCATGCAGACGTTGTACTCGGCGACCGTTGCAAGTACGTGCGGATGGTAGAACGATGCTCCGAAGCGGTGCTTGATATCGCGCGAGCGCTGCATCAGTCCGGAATCCATCAGTTGATTGAAGTCGCGGACCTCTTCCAGTTCTTCGCGAATAAAACGAAACTCCCGCGTCAATTGGCGGTGTTCCTGCGGCAACGAAGGCGGTTCTTTCAAACGGAGGATGGTCATCAGGGTGGGCTCGAAAGGCGTTGGTTCATCGCCGGAGTATTGATCAAGAAGCCGGACGGGCACATTTCGCAGCCGGTGCAGAAACGTGCAGATGAAATCGGTTTTATCGCGATCGATGTCATTCGTCGGCTGCTTGAAGATGAAGTAGCGCAGCAGGGCTTCCGCGCTTTGCGAACCGGTGGATTCTTTCAGGGCGTCCCGCACCATCAGCGGTCCGACCGCAAGGTCGAGGACTGAGAGCCACTGCGCAAGCACCTCCGGGCTGGCCGGTATGCCGGTTACAGGATTCAGGCCGGCGGGGAGCGGAATTGGATGTCCAAGCGTTTCTTCGAGGATCGCTGTGTAGAACTTCTGCACCTCAGCCATGTCGGGCAGGTGCTGGGCCGGGTTCAGCATTGCACGCCTCCTCGGCGCGACAAAACTTTATTTGCAGGAAACAACGAAGTGTAGTGGAGCGGCGTCAGCGAGACAAGGCTGTGCCCTTTTTACTAACCAGTAACGGTTCCGGCGCGGAAAACCGGGGGGAGAGGGGAGGGAACTGGTTAATTCACGAATTCGAGCCCCAAAAGCTGGGGAGTGTGGAAACGAACTGCGACTCGAATCGTATGCCGCATCTGTCCAGCTTCAAAAACATCGACTAACAACTGCGCACCCGGAACTAAAGTGCACCCGGCCAGTTCAGTAGAGAGCCGCACCTGCATGCCGCCGCCCCCGATCTTCTCAATGCGCCCAAGTTCCTGGCCGCGATAATCGAAGGCCATCAGGTCATCGGTCACATCAATGCGAGGATAACGGCGCTGCTCGGTTCTATATGCGGGGATCATGTTCATTTTGCGCCTACCACAAGCTTGGCTATCGTCTGCAGCTGCATGTTCGACGTGCCTTCGTAAATCTTACCTATTTTCGCATCACGATAGAATTTTTCAACGGGGTAATCCTTTGTGAACCCGTAACCACCATAGACTTCTACTGCTAAGGAAGTAACTCTCTCGGCAACTTGCGATGCGAATAATTTGGTCATCGCGGCTTCCTTTACGAAGTTCATGCCGGCATCCTTCATCCGTGCTGAGTTGTACACCATCATCCGCGCGGCCTCCAATTCCGTAGCCGATTGCGCCAACTGGAATTGCACGCCTTGGAAATCGGCGATCGGCTTGCCGAATTGTTTGCGCTCCTGCGCGTACTTCGCGGCATATTCCCATGCGCCACGCGCCAAACCAATCATCTGGGCGCCAATTCCGATGCGGCCTTCGTTCAGCGTCTCGATCGCAATCTTATAGCCCTTTCCCACCTCGCCAAGGACGTTCTCCTTGGGGACGCGGCAGTCTTCAAGGATCAATTCGCACGTACTCGATGCTCGAATTCCCAGTTTGTCTTCCTTCTTCCCGACGCTGAAGCCAGGGAAATTCCTTTCGACGATGAAGGCCGTAATGCCTCGATAACCGGCAGCGGGGTCCACGGTGGCGAACAGAACGAAGATGCCTGCTTCCTTGCCGTTGGTGATCCACAGCTTGCGGCCGTGCAACACATAGTCGCTGCCTTTGAGTTCGGCTTTTGTCGTCAACGCGAACGCATCGGATCCGGAGCCGGCTTCGCTCAGTGCATACGCGCCAACGGTGTCGGTGGCGAGCATCGTTAAATATTTCTTCTTCTGTGCCTCAGTGCCCCAGCGAAGGAATGCATTGTTGACAAGTGTGTTCTGTACGTCGACAACAACTCCTGCCGAAGCGTCCACACGCGAGAGTTCCTCGACGGCAAGGATCGCCTCGAAGAAACTGCCGCCTGCACCGCCATATTGCTCTGGCGTCTCAATGCCCATAATGCCGAGCTGAAAAAACTGATCCAGCAGGCTGTGCTCGAATACACCCTTGTCGTCCATTTCCTTGACATGCGGACGAACCGCTTCTTCCGCAAATTGACGAATGTTGTCGCGAAACAAAATCTCGTCTTCTGTGAGTGCGACCAACGGAGCGGGAGCAGCCTTTTGCAGAATAGCGTCGGACATGTGCACAACCTCACCAGAACGTTTCAGGCAAACGGGAGATTGTATATCAGAGGCAAGAGGCGCGGCGGAGGTGCGAGATGGGATGCCTGAACCACGAGTTTCGCCAAACTCGCAACAGCGATGCGGGGCATCAGGTGAATTGTAAGTTGCCAGTAGCAGTGTGTCAGGTATCAAACCTACGGAATCAGCGAACTGCCTGAGTCGCTTGGGTGCGATTGCGATCAATTGGCTGCCGACGACTAACTGCTAACTAAAAAAAGAACCACCCCTTCCGGAGTGGCTCCTCGCGCTCACGACTGATTAGTGTCGTCCGCGATCACCTCCGTCGCGATGTTCCCGCCCTTGATCCCCATCGCGATGCTGGTATCCGTTGTTCCAGCGTCCGCGATCCTCATCGTCTCCGCGTTGGCCGTAGTACCCATTGTCGTACCCGTAGTTGCCGTAGCCGTACGCCGGACCGTAGTAGCCATTGTTGTAGCCGTAGGCCGGGTAGCCGTTGTTGTAACCGTATGGTGAATATCCGTTGTATCCGCGGTTGTAGTCATCGCGGTCTCCGCCCTGATACCCGTAGTAGCCGTTGTTCCTCCAATTACGATCATGGTCATGATCGAAATCCTGGGCCAACGCTACTCCGGTAATTCCCATGAACAACGCCAACGTTCCCGCTATCGCCTTCCAGCTTTTCATGATGTCCCTCCTCGCCCTTCTTCCGGCGTTAATGGATTAGACACGTGGGCAGAGTTGATTGGCGTAAAGAGCCAGTGAAGGGCAGTAAAGATTTGTAATGCTTGTAAATTGCTGTGCCGAGCGGTTTTTACTCGTTTTTGGGGGTTTTGCCCTGACGGGCGAAGATCCAGGCTGCTGCCAGCCCGCCCATGAGCATCCATGCGAGACTCACGCGCGCCGCTTGAGCATCCACATGCAAGCTACCCCGAGGTTCGAATAGCATGACCGCAAACACTACAGTCGAAGCGGCCAATCCGACGTATGCGGCGGTCTTGCCGACAAAGAACGCTACCAACGCCGCCACAATGATGAAAAGTAGCGGCACCGAGGTCTGATAAGGCGTCTGTCTCGTCGCCAGCGTCGAGAACACGGCGAGGGCGGTGAATAATGAGAGTCCTACAATCCCCTGTACCAGAGAATTAGCTCGAAACGAAAGATCCATTTTCTAAGTATTCAAAATGTCAGGGGTGGAATTCAACGCTGGATGGAGTTCTCGCCGGCCAGGTGCTTTCGATTGTTCCCACAGGTTATTCACTTGAGTAAGCTGGAAGCCCGCAATTCAGTTGCGCGGAGACTCTGCCCACCAGCAAGATGAATGAACAATGCAAAAGCGAATCTCGATCGTTACCGTGCTCCTGTTGAGCGTGACCGCAGGGCTGTTCGCGGCCGATACCGTTCTGACTTGGCCTGATAGCGGTGATAACGCGCTGCTACGCTTCACTCTGGGGAAGATGCGACAGGTCAGTTCTACATCCGGTCAGAGCGACTATCTAGGTGAGGCGGTGGCGGAAAATCTCAGCACCAAAACCATTCCCTCTGCGTCTTTCTACCTCTACCTTCTCGATAAGAACGGCAATCGCGTAGGCGAAGGCTACTTAGAGATCACCAACTTGGCCGCCGGCCAGAAGGCTAAGGTTCCGGTCACCGCGCATGCTATGGGTTCCTTTGCCAGAATGGAATTGAAGCCGCAGCACCTGCCATCGGACGAGCCGATGAAGATCAAAATGAGCGTCACCAGTGTGCCTTCTGGAGCAACCCTAAAGATAGACTCGCAGACCTCTGGCGTCACCCCGCAGATACTTTCGATCGCTCCGGGCAAGCACGTGCTCGAGTTCAGCAAAGAAGGGTACTCCTCCGCAAGTACGCCGCTTGAGATTGCTGAAAACGCGCCGCCGGGCAGCGTAAACCTGGAGTTGAGCCCGCTAACGCTGGATACAGTGGTGTTGCGAGATGGAACTGTACTGCTGGGTAACGTCACCTCGGTTAGCAGTACGATAGTGAGCATCAGCGTAAAAGGGAAGTCGACTCGATTGGAGCGGAATCGAGTTGCTCGCGTCGTGTTCGGAGAACGCAACGTGTCGAGTTCGTCGCGCGGTAAGAAATAACTTGGCCAGGGTGCTGGTAGGCCCGGCAGGAATCGAACCTGCAACCCTCGGATTAGAAATCCGATGCTCTATCCGATTGAGCTACGGGCCCTTGACCGATATCGCTAGTCTCGCACAGCCACGGAAAACATGACAATGCTCGCGAAGGATGCGGCACACGGCGGGTGGGCCTCAGTGCATCTGGACCGTAGTCGTCGGTGGAAGGCTATCGGGCAGCGGCATCGGCGAATCTTCATCGCGGTCCTGGGCGTTTCGCCGCCAGAAATCCTGCAGGTCGACGCGTTGGCGTAGCAGCGCCCTTTTCACGATGTGGGCTCGCAAGTCTTTCCCATTCGGACGCCGCAACAGGAGCTTGTCCTCTTCCACGCGCACCTGAACGTCCCCCTGTTCCGTGAATTCGGCGGGAACATAGGCGTTCCAGGGAAGGTTTGCGCATTGCTGTGCGACAAACACCAGATCACCAACAAGAACCGTTAGCGTGACGCAATTCTTTCCCTCGGCGCGCGACGGCCGCGCGTGAACCAGGATGCCCGTGCGGTACTGATCGATAATCGCAGCAGCAGGAACTGCGAACAAGCTAAGAGCAACAAACAGAGTGAGACGTCGCGTCATCGGCTGAACTCCCCGGCACCATACTTCTTATCGGCAACTTGGCTCCCGGCTTCACTCTGCGCGGTACTAACGCTCGTCCGCGCAACTTTGATAGCATCGTGACTTCGTGAATCGCACTGGAGCCAACGTGGTTCGCGTGGAGGCGGAAGCACTCCGCGAACTCGCGGACCGAATTGCCGGGCCGATGGCGCAGGCGTTTGGTCAGGCGGTCGAGCAGCTCTATTGCTGCAGCGCACGCGTCGTCGTGACCGGCATGGGGAAGAGCGGGCTTGTCGCCCGCAAGATTGCCGCAACCCTCAGTTCTACTGGGACTCCCTCGTTATTCCTGCATCCAGCCGAGGCGCTGCACGGAGATCTGGGAATGATCGCGCGCGGAGATGTGGTGATCGCGCTTTCGTATGGCGGAGAGACGGAAGAGCTGCTCACTCTCTTACCGACACTCAAGCGGCTGGAAGTCAAGCTAATCGCCATGACCGGCGATCCTGTCTATTCCGGCAATGGGAGGAAGCTTTCAACACTCGCCCAAGCTGCGGATATCGTGCTTGACTGTTCCGTTGCGAAAGAGGCTTGCACCCTGGGGCTGGCACCAACGGCGTCGACGACGACCATGCTGGCGCTAGGCGACGCCTTGGCTATGACACTCGCCGAACGGCGCGGTTTCAAGGAAGAAGATTTCGCGAGCTTGCATCCGGGCGGAAAGCTGGGCAAGAAGCTGGCGCGTGTCGAAGCACTGATGCACTCCGGCGAGGCGCTACCCCGAGTTGCTGCTACGACCAGAATGCCGCAGGTAATCTACGAGATGTCGCGCAAGGGATTGGGTATTACCACCGTTGTCGATGGCGATAAGCTGCTGGGCATCATCAGTGACGGTGATCTGCGCCGCCTCCTCGAAAAGCGCGGCAAGGAAGCGATGGACTTGACCGCTGCTGATTGCATGACGCGCCAACCGAAGACGATCCGTGTCGGGGAATTTGCGACCGCCGCTCTGAATAGTATGGAGCAGAAGAAGATTACGTCACTAGTCGTTGTCGATGCCGAAGATCGAGTCGCAGGCATTGTCCATCTGCATGATTTGTGGGAAACGGAAATGATTTAAATGCTGTAGCTAGTCGCTAGCCGTGAGTAGCCAGTACCCAGAGACCGTTTTCTTCCTTCGCTGAAGGTTATCCGCTGAAGCGCTTCTCATGCCGCGCGCTTGGCGAGCTGTTCAAGAATCTGTTTGCCGAGTTTCTGAACTTCGCCGAAGTGTAGCTGGTATTCCAGAAACAGACGGTTCAGCTCAAGTGATTCTTCCGGCTTGAGATGTGCGCGCAGCAGCATATCTCGCACGTGTACCGGGTTGGGAAGGGTCGCTTCTTCCCGCATCTCTTCCAGTGCGGTGTTCGGATCGTAGTGATACATGATCGGCTCCTGTTTGTTTAGCCTCTCATGGCTGCGAAGGCGTTTCAAGTTCCACGTTTCGTCATCGGCGCGGCTGCGAATTACTTCGATACTCCGAGGTAGCGGCACGCGGCTTGGGCGAGTTCCGAGGCCACCTGGTTGTATTCGGCCGAGGTCATCCTCTGGTTGGGATAGAGTGCGATCTCACGAATCGTCGAAGACATCATGGTGATCGCGAGTGGAGCCGCTAATTCTGGGTCAGGGTGATTGATCTGCCGTCGGCGCGAGAGCAAAATTCCCGACGTAATTTCTCCCATGCGGCGGATGGCGCGATCGATCTTCTGTCGAACCTTCGGCGCTGCCTGTTCATGAAAGTAATAGATGCTGGCGCGCATCAATCCCGCATTTTCTGTGAATGAATGCATCATTCCCTGCGCCATGCTCGGAATGATTTCAGAGAGAGTGGCTTCGGGCGGGATTTCCTGGGCCAGCTTGCTTAGGAACTCCTGCTTGTCCAAAAAGTGCTGCAGGCAGATTTCCCGCAATAGTGCATCTTTATCGGGGAACCGGCGGTACACGCTACCCACCGACAGTCCGGCGCGCTCGGCAATGCGTGGGATCGTAGCGGCTTCCAGTCCATCTTCGTTGAGAATCTGACGCGCCGCATCAATCAACCGGCGCATTGATTCCAGACTGCGCGCCTGCTTGGGCGCATGAATGTCGGCAGGGAGGCTAGGTGCCATTCTTGTGAGTGCCCGATCTCGTCATTTCTTTGGCAGAGTTGGGCTGACAGCTTTATTTTAACTTGACAAAATGTAAATGTGAATTCACATTTACAAGAAGTACGTTTGTCTTGTGGGGGAGCTTACGACTTCAGCGATTCAAATACACGATCTGGTGAAGGTGTTCCAGGGACGGCAGGAAGTTCGGGCGGTGGACAGCATCGATCTTGACGTCCAGGATGGCGAGATCTTCGGCCTGCTGGGCCCTAATGGCGCCGGTAAAACAACGACTATCGGCGCGTGCACCACGCGCATTCGTCCGACCAAAGGGCAGATCACCATTAACGGTGTGGACGTACTGCAGGATCCGGCGCATGCGCGACAGTTCATCGGCGTGGTCCCGCAACAAAACACGCTCGACCGCTCCTGCAATGCCTTCGAGAACGTTTATTACCACTGCCGGTTCTTCGGAATGGCTTCTGGCGAGGCCACGCAGCGTGCGACGCAGTTACTCACGGAGTTCAAGCTCAACGAGCGGGCACAAGCGATGCCTTATGCGCTTTCTGGCGGCATGGCGCAGCGGCTACAGATCGCACGAGCGATCGCGCACCGGCCACGTGTGCTCTTTCTGGATGAGCCGACAGCGGGCCTCGATCCACAAAGCCGGTTGGCGGTTTGGGAACTGGTGCGCGGCTTGCGCCGGCAGGGGATCACGGTGCTGATGACGACCCACTACATGGAAGAAGCCGATCAGCTGTGCGATCGAGTGGCGATAATCGATCACGGGAAAATTCTTGTGAACGGCACACCGGCTGAGTTGAAACAACGCGTCGGCGGACAAACCATGATGGAAATTCACGTCGCGAACGTCTCACCGGAGCTCTCGGAACGCTTGGGGAACGTAGCCGGCATCTCTTCTGTCGAATCGATGCCCAATGGATTTCGTCTGTGGACCACGGGCCGCGACGGGCTGCTGCCAAAAGTGTTGGAAGCGATGCATGGTTGCGATCTACGCGACGTTTCTGTGAAGGAGCCAACGTTGGAGACGGTGTTTATCCGGCTCACTGGGAGGGAATTACGTGACTGATCTGCTTGCAGGTGCCCCACCTTCGCCTCCGCTGTTGCGGCTAAGGTGGGTTGACGCGTCGAAATGGGAGGCAATTGCGTGACTGATCTTGCCGTATCAATGCCAAGGGCGGGCCGTGGCAAATCGCTCTGGTGGAGCTCGTTCATCGGCTTGATCTTGCGTGATGTGCGCGTACTGCGCCGCGACTTCATTCCGTTCGTGATTCGTACGGGTATGAACCCGCTGCTCTTTGTATTCGTCTTCACGTATGTGTTCCCGAAGATCGGCCAGGGATTTTCGTCTGCGAATGGCACCAGTTTTGGCACCGTGCTGTTACCCGGCTTGATCTCTGTGTCGATCATGTTCCAGGGCATCGCGGCAGTGGCTATGCCGCTTTCGGTCGAGTTTAGCGCGACCGGTGAAATCTATGATCGCGTGATGTCGCCGCTGCCGGTCGCCGGAGTCGCAATCGAGAAAGTCGTGTTCAGCGCCCTGCAAAGCGTTCTGGCGGCGGTAATCGTCTTCCCGATGGTGGTGCTGATTCCCTCCACCCCGGTTCATTTCGCGATTCACGATTGGCCTTTGCTGGTGAGCGTGGTAATCCTCGCGAGCCTGGCCTCGGGCGCAATGGGACTGGTGATCGGCACGGCTATTCAGCCGCAGCAGATCGGCCTGATCTTCGGCGTGGTCGTTGTCCCGGTGACGTTCCTCGGCTGCGTCTACTACCCTTGGTTCCTGCTGCACCATGTCCGCTGGCTGCAGTACCTGGTGCTGATCAATCCCATTGTGTATATGAGCGAAGGCCTCCGTGCGGCCCTGACGCCCGATGTCCCTCATATGCCGGTCTGGGCAGTGCTGGGAGCGCTGACACTCTCGACGGCGTTGCTCGGCTGGTGGGGAGTAAGGGGATTCCTAAAGCGGGTGGTGAGCTAAAAGAAGGGGCAGGCACCGATCGGCTCAGTACCCAAGAAACCGTAGCGCCTTCCCAAGTGCTCGCGTAATGTTCGATTCCCCAGGCGAGGCGCCAGCGCCACTTTGGCTTCCGCATGGGAGCGCAGTTCTACTGCTCCGTCGTCTGCTGCGCAGCGTTTCTAACCTGTGGTCCCTTTGGCGCAGGTGTCGAGGCGCTGGTTCCGATCGCGTCACCGGAGAGAACCAGCTCCACCCGTCGATTCCGCTGGCGCCCTTCGGGCGTATCATTCGCGGCGATCGGCTGCGTTTTGCCGAAGCCCTGAGCCGTAACCGAATCCGCCGAGACGCCTTGCTGGACGAAATAGTCGCGAACCGCTTCGGCGCGCTGTTCGGAAAGACGCTGGTTGTAGTCGTCGGTGCCGACGCTGTCGGTGTGCCCTTCGATTGCAATCTTCAATGTCGGATAGGCGAGCAGAATGCCGGAGACCTTTGCCAGGCGCTCTCGTGCTTCCGGCTTCAGCTCAAACTTGCCGGTCTGAAATAACACATCGCCCATGTTGGAGATGAGCCCGCGAGCGCTATCGTGAGTTTCGAGCACCGCATTGAGCTGCTGCAGCAGGCGGGCTCGTAGATCAGCTTTCTCTTTTTCTGCTTGCTCACGCAGTCGATCGGCTTCCTGTGCGGCCTGGCGTGCTTTGTCGGCTTCTGCAGCCAGTGCCTGTTGCTGTGCCACCGCAGCCGCGCGTGCCTGTTCAGCTTCGGCCTTGGCCTTCGCAGCTTCCCGGGCTTCGGCTTCCGCTTCCTGCTTCAGGCGTTCTGCTTCTGCGCGCGCTGCTTCAGCTTTGGCGCGATCTTCTTCTGCCTGCTTGGCGCGTGCAGCTTCGGCTTCAGCCTGAGCTTTAGCCTTGGCTTCGCGATCAGCCGCTTCTTTCGCGAGACGCTCTTCTTCCTGCTTCTTCAACGCCATCACGCGTGCGTCTTCTGCATTCTGCGCGGCGTCGCGAGCGAAGCTCTCGATCCCTGCCTTGTTATTGTGTTTCTGCCGGTATGCCGTCTCGGCCTGCTGCAGGGATTGCTCTGCCTTGGCCAACACCGGTCCGGCATATTTTTCTGCATTAGCGGCTCGCGCGATTCTCACCGCGTTGCGAGCTTCAAACAACTCGAGCGGCGTGTTGGGATCAATTCCGAAAATCGCATTGTCAATTCGCTGATTGCTTGACGAATAGGCATCGCGCCCCAGTAGTTGATAGCTGAATTCGATCTGCTGTTCACGGCCGCTGCCGGGAAGGGCCTCGTTTTCGAGCACGACAAGGCTGCTCGGCTGCGTCACCGCGAAATACGGTTCAGCGGTAACGAGCAATCCGAAAGTCTGCAATTCAGTTGTAGCTTTCAGCTTGCTAGAACCATGATCGTCGAGAATCAATTCACCCAGGTTGTCGGCCCGGCCCTGCGGACTGACAGCCCACAAAACATATGTCAGGTACTCCAGCCCGAAGCGGGAAGCTTGATCGAGTGAGTTGACCTTCGCGTCGACCTCGACGCGTCCGTTCTTGCTCTGGATCTTGAGTTCACCGTTGGCGCGCGGCATCGCTTCGGTTCCGTGGAGGCTCAGCTTCGTAGCGCCAGTGCGGCCGAAGTTGATCGCCTTCGATGTACGCGACACCTTGGATTGCGACGATGCTGACTGGGCGGGCGTTCCGGGCGAAGCGGTCGTTTGTGCGGCGAACGGTACGCTAAAACCCAGCAACAGGAGTACAACTAGACTCTTTTTCATGGAGCTCTTTCACCTGACTTTAACTGTCCAATGGTAGGTACAAATGGTCACCAGCCGAATGTATCCGGAGTGCTAGACCAGTTGGGGGATAGGTGAAGGCCCCCGCGGCGGCTGAATGGCAAGGAAAAGCCAGTTCAGCTGGTACTTGGATAAGGATCTTCGATTCGCAGGGTTTCGAGCGCTTGGGCCGTGAGCGGGAGGCTAGCGGCTTGCCGTTCAGTAGAATGAAGCATTCCTAACGGAAGGAATTCCTACATGTACCGTTGGTCGCAATTGTTCATCCCGACCTTGCGGGACGCACCTGCCGACGCCGAGGTCGCCAGTCATAAATATCTCCTGCGAGCGGGCTACATGCGCCAGTTGGCTGCCGGAATCTACAGCTATCTGTTTCTCGGCCAGCGCTCGATGCTGAAAATCGCCAACATCGTCCGCGAAGAAATGGACAAGATTGGCCAGGAGTTCCATCTGCCTGCCCTCAACTCGCGCGAGGTCTGGGAAGCCAGCGGTCGCTGGGATCTGATGGGCGAAAACATGTTTCGCCTCAAGGATCGCAAGGGAACAGATCTGTGCCTCGCCATGACCCATGAAGAAGTGATGACCGAGATTGTGCGCAAGGATTTGCGCAGTTATAAGCAACTGCCGCAGATCTGGTACCAGATACAGACGAAATTTCGCGACGAGCCCCGCCCAAAGGCTGGCCTGATGCGCGTACGCCAGTTCACGATGAAGGATTCGTATTCATTCGACATTGATGAAGCCGGGTTGGACGTTTCCTACAAGAAGCACGAACAAACGTACCGGCGTATTTTTAATCGTTGCGGGCTGAAGTACATCGTCGTCGAGGCACATTCCGGCGCAATGGGCGGATCCAAGTCGCAGGAGTTCATGGTGCATACCGAAGCGGGCGAAGATTTAGTCGCAAGCTGCGCGAAGTGCGGGTACGCGGCGAATCTGGAGAAAGCAACGTCGAAATTGGAACCGGTGGACGACCTTCCTGCGGCCGGAGATGGCGAACCAGAACTCGTTCACACGCCCGATGTAAAAACGATCGAGGATCTTTCGAAATTTCTTACGGTCTCGCCGAAGAACAATATGAAGACGCTGGCATACATGGCCGGCTGGCCTCCGAAGGATGGTGAACCGGCTCGCGAACAACCCGTGGTGGCTTTCCTTCGCGGCGATCACATGCTGAATGAGGCGAAGCTGGCCGGCGTTCTGCCAGAGGCTCAGGTTCGTCCCATGCAGGCTGACGAGATTGAAGAGTTCTTCGGCGCGCCTGCTGGATTTCTCGGTCCACTCGCACTCAAGGGGCGCAAGCTGCGTGGCGTGCGAGGTCTGGTTTTGGTAGATGCCGCTCTGAAAGGTCGTAAGAACCTGGTGTCGGGCGCCAACAAGAAGGACTATCACCTGAAAAATGTCACGCCCGAGGTCAGCTTCGAGCTGGACCAATGGGTCGATTTGCGCAATGTCGGCGCCGGCGAAGGCTGTCCTGAATGCAGCCAGCCCCTAACTGTCGCGAAAGCGGTTGAGATCGGTCACATTTTCAAGCTGGGCCGCCGGTACGCGCAGGCGCTCGGAGCGCGCGTGCTGGACAAAGATGGGAAGGAAGTCACGCCGATCATGGGCAGCTACGGTATCGGAATTGAGCGAATCCTGACTGCCGCGATCGAACAAAATCATGACGATCAAGGTTTCTGGCTTCCGCCGGCGATTGCGCCATTTCAGGTTGTTGTGACTCCGATCAGCGCGCGCGACCGCGCGCAAATGGCCGCATCCGAGCGCATTGCCGGAGAACTGGCCAGCGATGGAATTGACGTGATGCTGGACGACCGGGACGAACGGCCGGGAATGAAGTTCAAAGATGCTGATCTCGTGGGTATTCCCTTCAGGATCAACGTTGGCAAGAAGGTTACCGAAGATTGCGTGGAGGTATTTGAACGCTCGACAGGCCAAAAACGCGATGTTAACATCGCCGCAATTTCAAGCCATGTGGAGGCTCTGGTTCGTCGCTCCGGAATATGAGTTTCCGGAGAATTTGGTATGAAAACTCTGAAGGTATTCCTAAGCCTTGCGGTCTTCGCGTCATCGATATACGTCGCGTTTCGAGTCGTTCCCGTGTACTTCAGCAATTATCAATTCCAGGACGCGATTGAAGACGAAGCCCGGCAGGACACCTATGCTCCGCAAAAGACCGAGGACGACATCAGACAGGCGGTTCTCAGAAAAGCACAGTCTCTGGACATTCCCCTCACGGCGGAACAGGTAAAGGTCACGAGGGGCGGCAATGGCGTCGCCATCAGTGCTGCCTATTCGGTCCACATTGACTTGCCGGTGCATCCATTAGATTTCTCGTTTAGTCCTGCCACGCAAAACTCCAGAGCATATTAGGCTTCCTGCCATAGCCGTTCCTTAGTGGCTTCCGTGCAACTTTTCCTCTTTGGGTTGCTTTACAATAGAAATCGTCTCTGGCCCGGAAGAGGTTCCTAAGTCGTTACAAGGGCTCCTCGGTCTCGGAATCTGAGGTAACGTTTGTGCGCGCTCCATCGTCGAAAAATCGGAGCGAGATCTCTGCCTTTAAACTGTGGCTATCAAAGTAAAAATTCCGCGCGGCACCCGAAAGTCCTCTCCGAAGCGTCAGCACAAGATCTCTAAATTCCTGAACTGGTCCAATCCGCTGGTGAAGGCGGGAGTCGGCCTGGGCTTGCTCGTGGTCATCGTCTTCGGCGTGGTCTTCAGCTATTACTGGGTGAAGTACGACCGCATCGTTTCGCGCCGAATCAAGGGGCCGCTTTTCAGCAACTCGGCGCGGATCTACGCCCGGCCTCGTCTGGTTTCGACCGGAGATAAATTGCAGGTCAGCGAAATCGTCTCCGACCTGCGGCGTGCCGGGTACTCCGATAAAGGCGACTCACCTGTCGGTTCCTTCAAGCTTGTCCAGGGGGGGGTGGATGTTCAGCCCGGGCCGGCCTCGTATCACAATGAAGACGGAGCCATCATCCGGGTGGCAAATGGCACCGTCCAGCAGATCGTTTCGACCGCGTCCGACGGTCGTGTTCTCAGCGGCTATGAACTGGAGCCACCGCTGCTGACGGCGCTTGATTCCGACGAGCGATCCAAGCGGCAGCTGGTGAAGTACGCGGATATTCCCAAAGTCATGGTCAATGCGGTACTCGCGATCGAAGACCGCCGTTTCTTCCAGCACAACGGCATCAATTACTTCCGCCTTTTGGAAACGGCATTTGTCGATTTGCGTTCGGGGCACCTTAGTCAGGGTGGTTCCACCATCACCATGCAAATGGCGCGCGGCTTCTTCCTGACACCCCAGAAGACGTTCAAACGCAAACTGACCGAGATGATGATTGCCACCGACCTGGAACACAAGCTGACGAAAGAAGAGATTTTCGAGCTTTACGCAAACCAGGTCGACATGGGCCAGCGCGGCTCGTTCAGTATCCACGGGTTCGCCGAAGCCGCACGCGCGTACTTCAATAAAGATCTGCAGAGCATTACGCTGCCGGAAGCAGCGTTGCTGGCGGGGCTGATCCAGCGGCCCAGCTATCTGAATCCTTACCGGCATCCGGAACGCGCGCTGGAACGCCGCAACCTGGTGCTCGAATCCATGGTCGAAACTGGTGCGATCACTCGCGACGAGTGCGACAAAGCCAAGGCTGTCCCCCTGAAGCTCGCGGCTCCGAACGTCGAGGCGAGCGATGCGCCTTACTTCGTCGACATGGTGAAAGATGCTCTGGTCGCAAAGTATGGCGAGCGCGAGTTCAGCGATCAGGCATATCGCGTGTACACCACCCTTGACCCGGATTTGCAACGGGCAGCAGCCGAAGCCGTGCAGGAGGGCATCGGGCAGGTTGACGCGCAGTTGACAAAGCTCCGCACCAAGCGCCACAGGGTAGGCACCGGTAAGGAAGCGAGGTGGGAGACCACGGTGGCTCCGGGGCCACCGGCGCAGGTTGCTCTCATTGCTATCGACCCGCATACCGGAGAGGTATTGGCGCTTGTTGGGGGAAGGAATTACGGCCAGAGCCAGTTGAATCACGTGCTGGCAAAGCGGCCGACCGGATCGATCTTCAAGCCCTTTGTCTACGCGGCCGCGATGAATACCGCGCTGACAGGTGGTCCGACCGTATGGACGCCGGCGTCGTTGCTCGACGATGAGCAGACAACTTTCCTCTTTGATAACCAGGTATACGAGCCGAAAAACTATCACGGAGAGTACAAAGGCGAAGTTTCTGCCGAATACGCACTCGCGCATTCCCTGAACAACGCGACCATCAAACTGGCGGAAGCGATTGGCTACGACAACGTGGTGCAGTTGGCAAAGGCGGCGGGGATTAAGTCGGTTCAGCCAACTCCTGCCATGGCGATTGGAGCCTACGACGCTACCCCATTGGATATGGCCGGTGCGTACACCGTGTTTGCCAACAACGGCATACATGTTTCACCGTTGATGATTCGGGCAATCCACAACTCCCAGGGTGATGTTTTGCAGAGCTACACTTCCACGACGGCGCCGGTACTCGATCCTCGCGTAGCGTACGTGATGACTAGCATGATGGAAGGCGTCGTGAACACCGGCACGGGATTCATCGTGCGGCAGATGGGGTTCACGGCTCCTGCAGCGGGGAAAACTGGAACCTCTCACGACGCTTGGTTCGCCGGATACACCACGAACCTGCTATGCATCGTGTGGGTGGGCCTGGATGACTATACCGACATCCGTCTGAACGGTACGGTTGCAGCAGCGCCGATCTGGGCCGACTTCATGAAACGAGCGGTCAAGCTCCCTGGCTATCGTGATGCCACGGACTTCAAGCAGCCCGATGGAGTGATTGACGTTCGCCTGGACAAAACCACCAACCGACTCGCAACTCCGTCCTGTCCAGAGACATACACGGTCGCATTCATCGCCGGAACAGAGCCGAAAGATACCTGCGATCAGACTCCCGGTGAGCACCAGGGCGTGCTGGGCAAGATCTTCGGCTGGATGAATCCCAAGGCGCCCACGGAAGCCCCGGCGACGAATGCGAAACAGCCCATCCATCCGCCGCAACCCACTCAGCCCGCTACATCTACGACTGTTCAAAACGCTCCTCCGCCTGCCCCCCCTAAGCAGGAAAAAGAGAAAAAGAAGGGCTTTTTCGGCAAGCTGGCGGGGGTCTTCAAGGGCGACGACAATAAGGATCAGTCGGAGCAGTCCAGTCCTAAGTAACTTTTTCAGCGCTGACTTCTTGCCGGTTGCGGTGTCTAATATGGAAAACGGCCCAGCGTCACTCGCTGAGTCCTGCCAGCAGCTCGGACCGGGCTTTTAGATGTAAGCTGCACGCTTCGGCCAAAAGAGGGGTGTTCCATGACCCGCTTTCTCTTCGTGCTATCAGCCACCATCCTGCTCTGCGCTTGCCTTCCGCTCACCGCACAGGACAATGCCGTGCAAGTGAGTTCTCCCGTTGTGCATCGGCCGCCAGTGCCCGATCCGACCGCCAGCTCCACCGTGCTGGAGATGAAGGGCGACCAACTCCGGGCGGAGAAATCGTATCTCGATGCGATGGATTTCTATGAGCTCGCGCTGAAAAAAGCAAAGCCTGGCGCCGCAAGAGCGCAGATCCTGAATAAGATCGGGATAACAGAGCTGCAATCGGGACGTCTTCCAAAGGCACGTAAGGCTTTTGAACATTCGTTCAAAGCGAATCCCGAATTTCCGGAGCCGTACAACAATCTCGGCGCCGTGTACTACGAAGGGAAGAAGTACGACAAAGCAATCAAGTACTACAAGAAGGCGATCGCCCTGCAGGAACCCACCGCTTCATTCCATGCGAATCTGGGGACCGCCTACTTCGCAAAAAAGGAATTTCAAAACGCGGTTCAGGAATATGCGAGGGCGCTGCAAATTGATCCAACCTGCTTTCAGCGCAGATCGCAGATCGGCATTGCCGCGCAATTATCCTCTCCCGAAGACCGGGCTCATTATTCATATGTACTCGCGAAGATGTATGCGCAGGCGGGCATGCTCGATCAGGCGCTTCTCTATTTGCGACATGCTATGGAAGACGGTTACAAGAACATAAACGATGTTTTTACCGACAATGAGTTCGCCGGTTTGCGGAAAGACCCGCGTTTCAATGAACTCATGACGCAACGTCCGCCATCGATCCCACAATGAAGACCAGTTTGTAAAGCTTTGTAAAGTTCAGAACTTTTCCTATTTGATCGCGTCTATACCATTAGCCTCCTGAAAGCGACAGTGAGTAAGGGGAAACGGTGAAACCCCCGCGCGATTCCTCAACGCCCCAAGCAAGCGCGGGGGTCTTTTTTTCTCTACTAGTGATATCGATTGGTCGTTAGTGATTAGCGTGCACCCAGAACTCCCGCTCTAACCTGAATTCTTTCCCGCTAGCGCTGAAAAACAGTAAACACCGGGAGCCGAACCCCCGTGTCTGGGAGCCAAAACTCGAAAGCCGTTTTACTACGATCCCGCCGTCTTGCTTGCCGGCGAGCGCTGTCCGATGTAATCAGCGATAGCCTTCTCAAGTTTTCCCTGAGAGCGCAGCACGAACTCCACTGCGTCACGAACACCGCCGCGCCCTCCTTCGTGGTCGGTAATGTAATGGGACTCGTCTTTCACTTCTTCGCGGGCGTTCCGCACTGCGATCGCAAGTCCGCAGTTTCGCATGATGGGCAAATCGATCACGTCATCGCCAACATAGGCCACCTGATCGGCACGGAGTTTTTCCTTTGCCAGAATCTCGTGAAAAACGGAGAGCTTGTCGGAGATTCCCTGATAGACATAGTCCAGCTTGAGATCGCGTGCTCGCAGGGCGACAGTTTCCGAAATCCGCTTGGTGATAATTCCCATCTTCAGGCCACCCAGACGCGCTAGCGAAATGCCGGTGCCGTCGTGTGCGTTGAAGCCCTTGGCTTCGACGATCGTCTCGCTGTGAATGGAGTAGCCGCCGTCATCGGCCCGGGACGCGACATGTCCCGCCGTGCTTCGAGGAGCGTTGGCAGGAGCAGGAAACAGGAAGATGGTGCCGTCGGTCATCACGCCGTCAACGTCAAAAAGGATGAGCTTGATCTTCTCCGCGCGTTCTTTGGACATAAGAAAAGACTAACCACAAAGACCTCAAAGGTCACGAAGCAAAATTGATTCGCCCTAAAACTGCCCAGGGACAAAGTTCTCGATTGCAAGCTTCAGGACCGAGCGGCATCTTCCGCAAAGAAGCAAAATATTCTCGTTTTCCGCCCCCAAAACTCCGACGAGGATGCTCTCACATTGTGCGCAGCCAGTTGTGGGCTCGGTGGAATCCGGTTCGGGCAGATTGAATGGCGTGTTCTGATCGTATCGGCCAGTCTTTTCATTGTTGATCTCGAAGGTGCTGCGACAGTCAGAACAAACGTGGTTGAAGCAGCATTTGGGCTCGCAGGAGTAGATGATCTCTCGGCCGCCACAGTGTGGGCACGTGATGAAGTCTCGAAGCGCGGTGACCACCTTTGGATTCTATCTTGAAACCGGTATTACCGTGCCCAGAGCAGGCTTGCTTACGTTCCAGAAGCGAAGCATCCACCGCAGCAGGAACGTGGTCGCTGTGCCAGGTTGTTCTCTTGTGCCGCTGTAAGGTGAGTTTGGGAGCCGAAGGTCAAAGCTGAAATGAGACGGTAGAGGTTAAAATCACAGAGCACGGTCCCGGTTGGAGTATTTTCAATGAGGTCTGGTTTTCTGTTGGTTGGGCTGTTCTGGCTGGGACTCTGCCTCTGCTTTGGCCAGGATCAAGGCCCCAGTGCCAGCTCCAGTCCTTCCCGTAACAAAACCGCAGAAACGACGAATCCATCCAAAGCTGCGCTTGTTAAAAGTCCTCCCAAAGACCCAAAAGACGATCCACAGGCAGCCCTGAAGCAGCAAATCCTAGACCTGCTGGAACGCAGCCATGCCGCGAATGATGAGGTCTTGCCCGATCAGCGCGTGAGCTTACTGGCGCGGCAGATCAACATGATCACTCGGCTGCAGCCCGAGACGGGTGAAAAATGGGCCGAGGAGCTGTTTCAACTCGCCGAGGACCAGGCAGACGATCAAAAGCGCGCGCGCATGCAGATGCTTGCCATACAGATGGTCGCGCCGGGCGATCCTGAGTTCGGCCTGAAGCTCCTACATCAGATGAAGCCGGTGAGCGCTGGTTCTGATCCTGCCGCTCTGATGGCTTCGGATCCATTGAGTGCAGCGGCGACGGAGGTTTTCCAGAGCTTGGCCCGCACAAAGGGTGAGTCGCAGATTCCAAGGCTTCGAATGGAAGCATTGCGTCTTGCTGCCGAAAGCCAATACCCCTATAGCGCGATGGCGGGAGTTGCGTTGGAAACTGTGCGAGAGCGACGTCCTGGCAATATCCAATCGCCGGATGGACCGAGCGTGCTGGAAGCGATCTTCGACGAAGCTGTAGGTAATTATGAGCGCTCGACGGCGACTTGGACAACGAATTCAGACTTCGCCCGAATGGTGCAGAGAATGGCGTATCACGTCCCAAAAGACAAGGTGAGGCATGCGCTGGAATTGTTTGTCACCAATGCGCAGAACGTCGCGCCGCCTTCCGGGGTGTCGATGACGGTCAATACCGGAACTGGCTCCACACAGATCACCGATCCGCTGGAAATTGCGCTCTTTCATTATGTGTCGCTGTTACGGCAATTCGATCCCGAGCTTTTGAACCAGATCGCCGAATCGCATCCTCAGGTGGCCCAAGGACTCGCGGGGTTGGCGAATGTGCGCTGGACTTATGGTGACAGTTCTATCGGCAGCCCGACTGACGCGAATCAGATAACTCGCCTGCGGGCGCAGGGAATGGCCAGTTGGAATCCGGACAATGCGTTGGCACTCACGCAGGGCATTACCGACCCGAATATGCGCGCTGTGACAATGGGAAGCGTGGCCGAGCAAGTCGCAGCGGACCAGCCCGGCAAGGCCATGCAGTTGCTCGATCAGGCGCAGAAGACCGCCGGTGATTCTCAGGACCTGAAGACACAGTTGCAACTTGCTGCTTCGAGAGCCGACGTCGCGCAATCCACGAACAATAGCGCTATGCTGCGGGATGCGCTGCGACAAGGCTTCGAAGTTGGAGATCAGTTGCTGCGCCAGGAACAGGACGATAACCAGACGCAGGTCTCGTGGTACATGCTTGGATCGCTGGTGCAGACTGGAATCAAGAGCGAGCCCGATCTAACGCTTTCTTATATCAACAGCTTTTCTCTCCCTTATGTGCGCGCCGAACTGCTGCTCGATGCAGCGCAGGCGCTTCGGTTCAATCGGAGGATTGTAGCTAGGCAGTCCGCAAAGCTTGGCGTAGGGAATTAAGACGGCGGGCGACAGCATGCTTCCTTACAGCTTCTAACCTGCTGAGGTCATCATGACAAACCGACGGCACGCGGATCACGAACTTTGGAAAGGCCTGGTGGCGGGCATGATTGGCGGCGCCTTCGGTTCATGGATGATGAATCAGTACCAGGCAGGATTTCAAAAAGCTGCGAAAGCCTGGAACAAGAGTGATCCGCGCACGGCTCGGTCTGGAAAAAATCGTACGCCGAAGCAGTCGCAATCCGAAGACGAAGACGCGACCATGAAGATGGCTCAATTCTTGGCGGAGAAGGTACTCAATCGGCAGTTGAGCCACGCTCAGAAAAAGAAAGCCGGGCCGATTATTCACTACGCATACGGTACGCTGGCTGGTGGCGCGTATGGTGCTGCTGCTGAGTTCATGCCCGAGATCAGAAAAGCGGTGGGGATGGCGTATGGGACCGCACTATTTGTCGGTGGAGATGAGGTGGGCGTACCCATGATGCATCTATCGGAGTCGCCCACGAGCTATCCCCTTTCAGTTCATGTAAATGCGCTCGCATCGCACCTCGTTTATGGGTTTAGCGTGGAACTAGCGCGCAGAGCAGTCCGCGCGATTCTGTGATCCATGAGTAAACTTCGCCGTTCGCGCGAATAAATGTAACGCCCTTACCTGGAAAAACATCCAACTTGTTCATGTCGATATAAGCCCTACCTTGCCGAGGGCTTACGAACTTATGTCCGGAGAGGCTGAGGATGAATGCCATTCGGCAGTGGGTGCCAGGGGCGGAAATATCGGATGCAAGCAAGGAATTAGCCCGACGCTATGCGGAAGTTCGCAATACGACCGAATCCATCTGTCATCCGTTAACGGCCGAAGACCAGATGGTGCAATCGATGCCGGATGCCAGTCCCGCTAAATGGCATCGGGCACACACGACCTGGTTCTTCGAAACGTTTCTACTTATTCCCAACCTCCACGATTACCAGCCATTTCATCCCGAGTTTCAATACCTTTTCAATTCTTATTACAAGGGACTTGGGGCGCATCCGGATCGAGCGTTTCGTGGACTGTTCTCCCGGCCATCCTGCGAGCAGGTGCGCGCGTATCGCGAGCATGTGGATCGGAACATGCTCGATCTGCTCGCGTCAGACAAAGTGCACGACATCCAGGATCTGGTAGAAGTCGGTTTAAACCATGAGCAGCAACATCAGGAATTGATCCTTACCGACATCAAGCATGCGTTCTGGAGCCAGCCTTTACGGCCGTCGTATGCTCCTGTGACTCCATCTCCCGACACCAGACACCATGAAATGAGCTGGTTCGAATTTGATGCGGGCTTATACAGCATTGGCTACGAGGGCACGGGGTTCGCATTCGATAATGAAGGGCCTCGTCACCAGGCATACCTCAAGGAATTTCGCATCGCATCACGACTGGTAACCAATGGCGAGTATCTGCAGTTTATCCACGACGACGGCTATTTGAGGCCCGAGTTGTGGCTGTCCGATGGCTGGGACGCTGTGAAGGCGCAGGGCTGGCGTGCGCCGCTGTATTGGGAGCATCAAGGTGAAGATTGGATCGTTTTCACGATGTCAGGCATGCAGGCCGTGAATCCTCATGAACCGGTCTGCCACGTCAGCTTCTATGAGGCGGATGCTTACGCGCGCTGGGCAAACGCGCGGCTGGCGACTGAAGGAGAGTGGGAGGTGGTCGCAAGCAACGTTCCGGCTGACGGCAATTTTCTCGAGGATGGCTATCTGCATGCCATTCCTGAACCGGAGTGCGAAGGCGCTCCGCGGCAAATGTTTGGCGATGCATGGGAGTGGACAGCGAGTCCGTATGTAGGCTATCCGGGGTTTCGCCCGAACTCCGGTGCACTCGGCGAATACAACGGGAAATTCATGAGCAACCGGATGGTGCTGCGTGGAGGATCGTGCGTAACTCCGCGATCGCACATCCGCGCGAGCTATCGCAACTTCTTCCCACCGCATGCCCGGTGGCAATTCTCGGGAATACGATTGGCAAAATGAGCGCATACGAACGAGCGGAACGTGCAGTATCTCCCATTGCAGAAGTCGTCCTCGCCGGCCTGATGCAGAGGCGAAAATCGCTTCCGCCGAAGCTTTTCTACGATGCGGAAGGATCACAGTTGTTCGAACGGATCACCGAGTTGCCCGAGTACTACCTGACACGAACCGAAGCGCGAATCCTGGAGCGCTACGCAGGCCAGATGGTGGAGGCTGCGGGCGACGGACTCACCCTCGTAGAGCTGGGGGCTGGGACGGCGACGAAAACGCGGATCGTAATCCGCGAGTTGTTGAGCCGCCAGTCGCGGGTGACCTTCTATCCCATCGACGTATCGCACACGGCTCTTGAAGATGCAGTTCGCAATCTGAATGGGGATTATGCAGGGCTGGAAGTGCGCCCGGTTGTGGCGGATTACTGCGAAGGCCTGGACGGGATTGCGAATACCAGCGGAGAGAAACTGGTGCTATATCTGGGATCGAGCATCGGCAACTTCGAACCAATGCGGGCTGGGGCGGTGCTGCACAGCGTGCGAGGTTCGTTGCGAAAGGGAGAAGCACTGCTCCTCGGAACAGACTTGGTGAAAAGTGAGCGCGTACTCGTACCTGCCTATGACGATGCGCAGGGCGTGACGGAGCGGTTTAATAAGAACGTGCTGGCACGCATCAACCGAGAATTGGGCGGACATTTTGACCTCAAGCAGTTCAAGCATGTTGCTGAATGGAATCCTAAGTGTTCGCGGATGGAGATCTATCTGGAGAGCCTGCGCGAGCAGACGGTCAGCGTAGACTCGCTGGCAATGCGAGTTCATTTCGAGCAAGGCGAACGCATCCACACCGAGAACAGTTACAAGTTTAATGAGCATATGGTGCGATCGATCCTGAGTATGGGCGGATTTGAACTGGAGCGCACATGGACGGATCGCCGGAACTGGTTTGCGGTGCATCTGGCGCGCGTAAAGTGATCGGGTAATCTGAAGATGACTGCGTCACTTCTCTCGCTTCTAGCGCTGGAATTCTTCGCGTATAAATCTCAAAGCATCTTCTTTCGTGCGCAAACCTCCCTCGAGCTGGCGGTCCTCCACCGCAGTCAGAATTTCCTTGAATAAAGGCCCCGGCTGGTATCCGGCGGCGATCAGATCGCGCCCGGTGATCAGCGGTTCGGGTCGGATCTCCTCCGGGGGGGTCTCATTCAGCTTCCGCCGCGTGAAGTCGTAGAGATCGAGCTTGCCGTGGCTGGCCATGACGTCAGCATGGTGTAACGTAAGATGCTCATCAAAACGGGGCAGTCGCAGGAAGCGCTTGAGGGTGGATTCCTTCATCTTCTGTACGTCGGCAAAGCGCATGTGATTGTCGACAAGGGCAAGAATCTGCTCCGTATCCTCGTTGGACATGCGCAGCCGCCGGCAGATCGCTGCTGCCATCCGGACACCGACTTCGACATGACCGTCGAAGCGAATGCGATCGGGCGCAACCCGAAATGTAGGCGGTTTGCCGACATCGTGCAGCAGCATTCCCCAAGCCAGAGTGCGCGAAGCGCCGGGTGGCAACTGATCGAGTAGCAAGAGAGTGTGCACGAAGACGTCGCCCTCGGGGTGATATTGCGGCGGTTGCGCTACCCCCTTCATTTTTTCGACTTCGGGGAGGATCTCGTGCAGCAGGCCTGATTCGTCCAGCAACTCAAACGCGCGCTTCGCATGCCCTTCAGTGAGCATCTTCGTCAGTTCTTCGCGAATCCGCTCATGGCTTACCTGGTGGATTTCGGGCGCCAGGCGTTTTATAGCAGCAAATGTCGCTGAGTCGACGGTGAAACCGAAGCGCGCCGCGAAGCGGACTGCACGCAACATGCGAAGCTTGTCTTCGCGAAAGCGCCGCTCGGGTTCGCCAATAGCGCGAACCACCTGGCGTTCAAGGTCCCCGCAACCGCCCACAAAGTCGAGCACGCGATTGCTGGCGAGAGGATCCATGAGAAGGCCGTTTATCGTGAAATCACGGCGCTGCACGTCTTCACGCGGGTCGGTGCTATAGGTGACCTGGTTGGGATGGCGCCCATCGGTGTAGATACCGTCATTCCGAAACGTGGCGACCTCAACGGCCTTATTCTTTACGGCTTCGGCCGGCGTCTCCTCAGGATGCTGCTTGGCAACCTCGGCGAGATCTCCGCACGTAAGGGAATCTATCGGAACTAATACCACGCCAAATTGCGCACCGACCGCATAGGTTTCCGGAAAGATGTGCATCACCTGTTGGGGAAGGGCATCCGTGGCGACGTCGTAGTCAGCAGGCTCGCGACCGAGAAGCAGATCGCGCACGCATCCGCCGACCAGGTACGCCTGGTGGCCCCGCGAGCGCAGGGTGCGGATCACCTCGATGGCAGCAGTTCGCAGCATTCCTTCTGTAGATGGTAATTGCAGGCTCAACGAATTGGTAATTGGAACGGGGCATCCGTAATCCAGGAACCGAGTCGCTGAGAGACAGGAAGACTTAGCGACTAAGCGACTGAGAGGGATCAAGGACTCGGGTAGAATCAACTGCGTCCGGGGGGGAGAGCAAATGGGAAAGTACTCTAAAACGCACCCGCAGGTGAAGGATCTGGCGAAGCGGTATCGCGTAGAGAAAGGAAAGAACTTCCGGCTCAAAGACTACGATCCAGGCGACACGGCCGGCTTCAAATCGGAAAAGGCAGACGCTCCCGAATTGCTGCAGCACAACGTCGAGATGATGGCCAGGCTGCAGGACAAACTCTATGCCGAAAACCGCTGGGGCGTGCTGCTGATCTTCCAGGCTATGGATGCCGCCGGCAAGGACGGCACGATCAAGCACGTCATGTCAGGCCTGAATCCGCAGGGAGTACAGGTGTATTCCTTCAAGAGCCCGTCAGCGGAAGAGTTGGATCACGATTACCTATGGCGCACCAGTAAATGCTTGCCTGAGCGTGGCAGAATCGGCATCTTCAATCGATCGTATTACGAGGAGGTGCTCGTCGTCAGGGTGCATCATGAGCTGCTGAACGCGGAGAAGCTGCCCGAGCGACTCGTAGGCAAGAAGATATGGGAGCAGCGTTACGAAGACATCAACAATTTCGAAAAGTACCTGTCGAACAATGGAATGGTCGTTCGGAAGTTCTTTTTGAATTTGTCGAAGAGAGAGCAGAAGCGGCGCTTTCTGTCGCGGCTGGATGATGCGGACAAGAATTGGAAGTTCTCTACCTCGGATATTAAAGAGCGCGGCTTTTGGAAGGACTATCAGAATGCTTATGAAGAAATGATTCAGAACACTGCGACAGATTGTGCGCCGTGGTATGTGGTTCCCGCGGACAACAAGTGGTTCACGCGTCTGGCGGTGGGCGCGATTGTCGTCCAGACGTTAAAGGAAATCGATCCCGCATATCCGAGAATGGACAAGGCAAAGATGGACGATCTAAAGAAGGCGAAGGAGTTGCTGACCGGGCAGATGCCGGAGGAAGAGTAACTGCGAAAAGCGTTAACCCAAAAAGGCACGAAGGTGCGTGTAGGCTTATTTCAGCTCTTGAATGCAGTGGTCTTTCTGTGCCGGTGCGGTGCTTAGTTTTCGTAAACCTTCGTGTCCTTGGTAGTTAACTTTTGAGTGCGCGCACACCTGAGAGCAGAGCCAACTCCCGCCATTTCCAGTGACAGTCCACGTGGTGGAAGCCGATCTCGCGCAACCAACGCAACTGGACTTCCATATCCAGCAACTTGTTTGATGGGTCCTCGGTTTCCGGCGTGTAGTTGATTGCATGCAGAAAGGCATGGTGCAATTCGATTGTCGGCGAAGCAACATGCTCCAGGTTGCAGAACACGCCGCCGGGGCTAAGACGTGCGAAGATCTCGCCGTACAGTTCGCGTTTGCGTTCATGAGTGAGGTGATGGATGGCAAAACTGGAAACGATTGCGTCGAACGTGTCCAGTTCCGGCAGCGAAGAAGCCAGGTCGTGCTCGACGATCCGGACGCGTGAATTGGACGCGAAGCGCTCCCGAAGGCGGTCGAGCATGGTGGCGGAAAAATCCAGAGCAACGGCTTCCGCGTCAGGATGGTCGGTGAGCACGAGTGCGAGCAGACGTCCATCACCGCTGCCGAGATCGAGAATTCGTCGCGCATTGACGGGCACGAATTCAAGCAGTGTGCGCTCGCCTTCGGTACGATGGGGAATCTGGTCTGCACGGGAGAGATAATCCAACGCGTGCGCCGATGAGGTCCACAGGTTAACGTCGAAGGAATCGGTCGCCATACAGTTCTCCTTGTTCTCGCAAGCCAAACTATCAGTTATGATGTTGCATTGAAAGCAAAGAATTGCTTATGGAGTTCGTGGCGCGCCACGGAACGTATAAGCGAATAGAATCGGAGTGATGGCAGATACCTATATTCTCGGAATTGAAAGCTCGTGTGACGAGACTTCGGCGGCGGTCGTGCGTTCGGGTGAGCAGGTCATTTCGAATGTAGTGCTCTCGCAGATCACCACGCATCAGCCGTACGGCGGAGTTGTGCCAGAGCTGGCCTCGCGCGAGCATTTGCGCAACATCGTCCCGGTAGTGCGTAAGGCGCTGGCCGATTCTGGTGTCAGTTTTGAAGCGGTGGATGCGCTGGCTGTGACGCAAGGTCCGGGTTTGGCGGGCGCGCTGCTGGTGGGTATTTCGTACGCGAAAACCCTGGCGTGGGCGCTGGAGAAACCGCTGGTGGCGGTTAATCATCTCGAGGGTCATATTCACGCAGTACTTTTGGAAGAGCGCCAGAAGGGAAATCATGAGCTGCGGTTTCCGGTGCTCGCGCTGGTGGTGTCCGGCGGACACACGCATTTGTATCTGGCCGAAGTGAAAGGCACGAGCTGGACATACAAGAATATCGGCCACACGCGCGACGACGCTGCCGGAGAAGCTTTCGATAAAGTAGCGAAGGTACTCGGACTCGGATATCCCGGCGGCCCGGTTATTGACAGACTGGCGAAGCATGGCGATCCAGACGCAGTGAAGTTTGGCGCGCCGCAGATCAAGCATCGGGACCGGAAAGATCACGGAAAGCCCGAGCCGGACTCACCACGGTTCGATTTCTCCTATAGCGGCATTAAGACGGCGGTGCTGCGCCACGTAGAAGCAAACGACATGCAGCCACAGGTGGAATCAAGGCGTAAAGCACTGGCTTCAGCCACTAAACCGAGTGTCGAGGATTTCTTGCGCGTGACCGACCGAAAGACTCTGGACCTGGTGGCATCGTTTCAGAGCGCAGTTGTCGAAGATCTTGTTGGAAAAACCCTGGCGGCCGCTAGGGAATACTCAGTGCGGACGTTGCTGGTGTCCGGGGGCGTGGCTGCGAACAGCCGCTTGCGGGAACGCTTTGCCGAACAGGCAGCGCGTGAAGGCTTGCCGGTGTATTTTCCATCGCTGCGGCTCTCCACCGATAACGCCGCGATGATTGCCGCCGCAGCGTACCCGAAATTTCTTGTCGGAGATTTCGCGGGCGAAGAGCTGTCAGCGGAAGCATCGTTTCCACTGGGATAAGCGTTTACGAGTCAGTCGGCACGATAAAAGCATTTGAAAGAAGGAGTGCGCCTGCCTACTGCAACTCTTGAAGAATGCCGTTCAACGGTATGCGAATCCAGTCCGGCCGGTTCTCTAACTCATATTCCACTTCGATGAGCGCTTTTTCGAGCGTGTAAGCCTGCAGCAGAACAGCGATCTCTTTATGTGTTTGCGGAATGAAACTGGCTTGCTGCGCAGCTTGCAGATATCCACGAAGAAAGAGTGCGCTGACCCATTGGTACCATGCTTCGGCCCATCGCTCGAGTTGCGGGTGGGACCCGCCGGAGACGATTCCCGGGACGTGGTTGAAGAGCACGGCGTGAGCGACGTAGTGGAATGAGCGAATCATGCAGGCAATATCGCGGAATGCCGAGCGTTTGATGCGGCGTTCGCTGAGCGGTCGATTGGTATCGCCTTCAAAATTCATGACCAGAAAGTCGCGCCCGGTATACAGCACATTTCCCAGGTGATAATCGCCATGATGACGAATGCGCGCGCAATTGACGCGCGTATCTCGAAGCTGGAGCAGACGGCTGCGGATGACAGACTCACGATCCAACACGGCACGAGCGTCGGCTTGAGCTGCTTCGGGGACTGACGCCAATCGTGTGCGCAGAGCGTCAAGAGAGCGATTCATTTCGCCGACCATGCCATGAAAAATGCTGAGACGGTAGAACTCCGTAAACGGCTCGGGGGCAAAATCAGGCAAGTCAGGACGGCTGGCGAGGGCGAGATGCATCTCGGCCGTGCGTTTCCCGAGCAACTCGGGACTCTCCCCGTGAGCTGCAAGCAGCTCCGCCATGACTTGCGGGACGGGTCGCGTGAGCAGGGTAAGAGGCGTGCCGGTGCTTGGATCTTTCAAGCGAGGGTCCTGCTCGGGAATCGCAAGCGCACGCTCGAAGTAGAGTCCGAGATGATCGAGCGTATACGTCCACGCATTCGTGGCGTTGGGAACGTAGTTGTTGAGAATTGCCAGTGTTGTGACTTCCTGGGATTCCTCGCTAAGCGGTCTTCGATACTCGACTGCTCCCAGTGTCTGCAGCGCATTCCGGAACTCGGTATAGTTCACGAGGAATTCCCCGATTTCGCGGTCGGGATTGATGCCTGGCTCGACACGGCGGTAGAGCTTGAGGGTGAAATCTTCGCCCAGGTGAATGAATGTATTGCGATCAATGGTATGTACGCGGGGCTCCAGGCTGGAGCGCACTTCGCCCCATGCCTTTCGGAAGGCACGGGTGTGGCTGCCAAGTAAATCGCCATGCTCGCCCTTGATGCGGCGCCGGCGAACGATCGCTTTCAACAGTGCGTCGCTGAGACTCTTGTCCCAGACAGCTCCGTACAGAATGGCGGGCGCGGGCGAGATCCCTTCAATACGACACAGAACAACCTGTGGACGGTCACGGAGGATGCCTTCGGCTGTCTCGCCGGTACCGAGCGACAGCGGAGCGAGGTAGCTTTCCGGATCGCCGTCACTGAATTCCACATGGATCAGCAGAATGCTCGCGGTGGTGTTGGGGAAGGAGACAACGTCGTCGATGATTACCTGGCGGATGGTACGTTCTTTTGGAAACCACGCACGCGTGCGCAACGCACGCGCAAGCATGCGGGTGAGCGCGCGGCGCGAGTTGGACGAGAAGAGTGTTTCGATGTCGGCATTGATGACGGGCAGGCTGTCCGGGCCACTCACGGACAGCATCTCTTCCGCGGGCGCTTGCGGTTGCAGATGGAACCACTGGAAGGCGTGCGGACCCAATGACATAGCGTAAGGCTGATCGGTAATTGCCGGAAAACGATTCCGGCCGAAAACTTCAATCGGGACAAACCCCGCGTGCTTGCTTAAATCGAGCTGAAAGAATTGCGTGAAGCGAGAGAGATTTGCCATGACGAGAATGGTCTCGTCTTCAAACTGGCGAATAAATGCCAGGATTTTTCGATTGGTAGGAAATATGAGCTCAAAGCTTCCGCGCCCGAATGCTGGGTGCTGCTTGCGTTGCGCGATCATGCGCTTCGTGTACCAGAGCAGCGAATGGGAATTGTTCTGCTGCGTTTCGACGTTAATCGCTTCGTAGTGATACTCGGGATCGATGTTCACCGGCAGGTAGAGCTTTTGGGGATTAGCCCTGGAGAAGCCGGCATTGCGATCCGCGCTCCATTGCATCGGCGTGCGAACGCCGTTTCGGTCGCCCAAATAGATGTTGTCACCCATGCCGATCTCGTCGCCGTAGTAAATGACAGGCGTGCCCGGCAATGACAGAAGCAGAGCGTTCATCAGCTCAATACGGCGACGATCGTTTTCGAGCAGTGGCGCAAGACGGCGGCGAATGCCGAGGTTGATGCGCATCTCGCGATCATGCGCATAAGAGCGGTACATGTAGTCGCGTTCTTCGTCGGTCACCATCTCCAGCGTGAGTTCGTCATGATTACGCAAAAACAATGCCCATTGACAATTGTCAGGTATGGGAGGGGTGAGACGAAGAATCTCGGTGATGGGATGGCGATCTTCCATGCGGAGCGCCATGAACAGCCTGGGCATGACGGGGAAGTGAAACGCCATATGGCATTCATCGCCGTTGCCGAAATAAGCGACGGCGTCGTCGGGCCACTGATTGGCCTCCGCCAGCAACATCCGGTCGCCATATTTCTCGTCGACGTGTTTCCGGAGGTCCTTCAGGATGGCATGCGTTTCGGGCAGGTTCTCGCAGTTCGTGCCTTCTCGTTCGATCAGATAAGGCACGGCATCAAGCCGCAGGCCATCAACGCCCATGTCGAACCAGAAGTCGAGAGCAGCGAACATAGCCTTGCGAACGTCGGGGCTATCCCAATTGAGGTCCGGCTGATGAGAGTAGAAGCGATGCCAGTAGTAGGCTTTTGCGATGGGATCCCAAGCCCAGTTGGACGTTTCGAAATCCTTGAAGATGATGCGAGCGTCGCGATATTTATCCGGCGTGTCGCTCCAGACGTAATAATTCCGCCATTCGCTTCCGGTCGGCGCACGCCGTGCACGCTGAAACCAGGCATGCTGATCGGAACTGTGATTCAGCACCAGTTCCGTGATCACTCTTATGCCGCGCGCGTGCGCTTCGCGTAAGAATTTCTGGAAGTCCTTGAGTGTGCCGTAAGAGGGGTGGACGTTGGTGTAATCGGAGATGTCGTACCCGTCATCTCTGAGAGGCGAAGGACAAAACGGCAGCAACCAGATGGCGGTGACGCCGAGGTCTTCAAGATAAGGGAGCTTTTGTGTCAGGCCGCCAAAATCGCCGATTCCGTCCGTAACGCTGTCATAGAAAGCGCGAACGTGAACTTCATAAATTACGGCATCTTTGTACCAGGTGGAGTTAGCAGGCAATGTCATGAATGCGAACTTAAGAAAAGGATGAACTCGCCAGTATAGCGATGCAAATTCTCAGTTGCTTGTAAACTTATATCCTCAACTTTTTGCGCTGTTCGATCTTGCTCCCCCGACCCTGAAGAGTAACCTTCCGAAACGAAACGTTCCTGACGCGGCGGCGTCGAATAGGGCTAAAGTGCAGAGTACAAGCGGGGAGCGATGGGCCGACGATTGCTAATCGTGGATGACGACGCGCGAGTGACAGAACTCTTGTGTCGCTATTTGAGTTCGGTCGGCTACGACACCCGTAGTTCGCAGGACGCAATGTCCGCGATCGCACTCATCCGTGAGAACCTTTTCGATCTGCTTGTGGTCGATTCACTTCCCAACCTCGCCAGCCGGGACGTGATCCTCAAGTTTCGTGAGAAGAATCCGAAGGCGCCGGTGATTCTTTTCACCGGAAACGTCAGTTCCGAGACATTGCGGGTGGCGCTGGAGGCGGGCGCGAATCTGCTGCTCGAAAAACCACTGGGGATGCCGGAATTCAGCAAAGAAGTCGAACGCCTGCTACAGGCGGCGTCCTAGATCATTAATCAGCTTTTGGATGGCTGCGTCTGCGGTCGAAATTCGGGCAATATCTTTTCCAGAGTAGCCCACAGACCTTCTATTCGGCTCTTCGCCGGAAATAGCAAAACCCTGCCTGGTCGGCGAAGGTCTCCTCTGGGTTCACGGAAAGTTCGCGGAACATGAAAAGGAATAACGGCGGCCATCTGCAGCTCCGCGGTAAGACTCTGTTCAGAGCCAATTTAGGCGATGCTGATGTCGATTGCTGTGACGAAATTGTGCGTCGGCTGTGATCTTTGAACGGCCCCCGCAAGCCCTCGACGAGGAGAAAGCCATTAGAGAGGCATGGAACCGATAGGGGAGGATTCATGCATGCTCGGACTACCTGTTCGCTTGGGTTGGAAGGAACTGAATGTGAGAATGAGTGCCTGAAAGAACAGTGCTCCAGTGGTATCGAGTACCACATCGCGAAACACTCCCGTGCGATTGGGTAGAAAACTCTGGTGGAACTCATCGCATGAAGCCACGAATGCCGTACTCAGGATGGCAAGAAGGCTGGCGCGGGCCCACCATAGTCCCCGCAAGGATTTCAGGAAATCCGCGGTTTTCAGCACCGGTTTCAGACCACTTTCTACCGTGAGAAGAATGAGTTCACGCCAGCCACGGTAACAGAGAAGGCTTAGAATTCCGTAACCAGTGAAGTGGCCTGTCTTTCGCATCGCCTCGTTGATGAAGTCAAGATACTTCAACATGGAGGGGCCGAACAGGCCGGCAACGATGGGCCGGATCCATTTAACCGTGTGATCGGCGCCAAAGGTCGGCGTGGATTCCAGGATGATGATGCCGATCCAGAAGGCGACGGGGAGCCAGGCAAGAAAAAGTCGGGTTGAATTGCCACGTCCGGTGTTCAAGGCGAGTCGTCCAAATCTCAGATGGTCGGAACGGCGGGCTGACTCCGCTCCCTTTCAAGTCGCGTATATCGCTTACTTACTCCACGTGATAGTTCGGAGCCTCGCGCGTGATAACGACGTCGTGTACGTGGCTTTCGCGCATGCCTGCCCAGGTAATACGAATGAACTTCGCTTTCTGCTGAAGTTCTGGGATCGTCGCGCAACCCGTATATCCCATGCCGGAGCGGAGGCCGCCGACGAGTTGATGAACGATCATTGCCAGAGTGCCGCGATACGGGACCCGGCCCTCGATACCTTCCGGGACCAACTTGTTCAAGCGGTTACCCGCGCCATCGCCCTCTTCAACCGAGATCGTTGCTGTGCCGTCGCCGTCAGCTGTGCTCTGGAAATAACGCTCGCCAGAGCCCTGAGCCATGGCGGCAAGGGATCCCATGCCGCGATATGACTTGAAAGAACGGCCCTGGTAGAGGATGGTCTCGCCCGGACTCTCGTCGGTGCCGGCGAACATTGATCCAGCCATCACGACGTTTGCTCCTGCGGCAAGCGCCTTGGTGACATCGCCTGAATACTTGATTCCACCGTCTGAGATGACGGGAACATTGGCGTCACGAGTAGCGCGATAGGCTTCCGCAATCGCGGTGATCTGCGGAACGCCCGCGCCGGTGACCACGCGCGTGGTGCAGATCGATCCAGGACCGATGCCAACCTTCACCGCGTCAGCGCCGCACTTCACCAGTGAGCACGCGCCGTCGAAGGTGCCGACGTTGCCGGCAATCAAGTCGACTTCCGGCAACTTGGATTTTACGAGCGAAACCGCATCGAGCACGCGGCTCTGATGGCCGTGCGCGCTGTCGATCACCAGCACGTCGACTTTGTTCCTGACCAACTCCTGGGCGCGCTCAAGGAAGTCGCCGGTAGCGCCGATAGCCGCTGCGCAGCGCAGACGTCCATGACTGTCTTTTGCGGCGTTGGGGTACTTCAGTTTCTTTTGAATGTCTTTTACGGTGATCAGGCCCTTAAGGTTGTACTTCTCATCGACGACCAGCAACTTTTCCACGCGATGCTCATGCAGAACCTTCTCGGCTTCTTCGAGCGTAGTGCCGACGGGTACAGTGATGAGATTTTCTCTGGTCATCACCTTCGAAATGGGGATGTCGGTGCGGGTTTCAAACCTGAGATCTCGATTGGTGAGAATGCCGACCAGCTTCTTGTTCTTGGTGATGGGCACACCAGAGATGCGGTACCGGCGCATCACTTCCAGGGCGTCGGCTACTTTCGCGTCGGGCGAAAGCGTGATCGGATCGACGATCATGCCGCTTTCAGAGCGTTTCACTTTGTCGACTTCGCTGGCCTGCTGCTCGATCGTGAGATTGCGGTGAATGACACCCATCCCGCCCTGCTGCGCGATCGCGATGGCCATACGCGACTCCGTCACCGTGTCCATGGCGGCGGTCATGATGGGCACGTTGAGTGTGATATTGCGCGTGAGCTTGGTTTGCGTACTCACATCGGCGGGAACAACGTCGGAACCTGCAGGGAGCAACAACACGTCGTCGAAAGTAAGCGCCTCTGGAACGGGAAAATGAATCATTGCGGCTCTTTCCTACACGAAGGGATGATGTTTCATTCTAAAGGTGAGTGGCGAGGCGCGGCAAATTAGCGGCAGAAAGCAGAAGTTCGAAGTCAGAAGGAAGAACAGGACGGCACCTCGCCTACGGTGCCGTTTGCGGGTCGGAGACGCGACTCTCTATTTGTCACCGGGCAGCGTGTAGTCGAATTGGTAGAAATGTGTTCCATTCTCGATGCGAATCGTCATCGTTCCGTCGATGCCCACTAACTGGCCGCTGCCCGATGCGGGGACGACCGTGACTTTCAATTCGGGGACGCCATTTCTCATCGTGCCGATCTGTTGCAAGATGAACGATCCGGTCTTGCCCTGCAGGGTTCCGGTCACTTCTTCCATCGCGACGTATCCGCCGGAGGCCTTGTCTTCCGAACGAAAGCTCAACATCTCGACCTGACTGGTTCCTTCCAGACCTCCTTGGAATTGCTTGTCCAGATACATGCGCGAGAACAGATTTCGCGCCTGGCTATCTGCATTTGCGGCCACTACCCGGACTTCAAAGGTTCCTTTTGCCTGCTGCACTCTTTTGTCCTCCGAATTTGATTTGCGGTTTATCTGCGCAGCGGCGAGTCCTGCCACAGCGCACAACGTTCCAATCGCGATCCCAGACTTCATGCTGACCCTGCAGTTTAGAATCATGTCACGCTCACTTTTGGAGATACGTTAGAGGCAACGTAGCCGCAATGATTGGAAAAACGCGACAACCTCCTGAGCTAGAAGTGTCGTGGGATCCATCCGTCGGCCGTGCCCGTGGCGTACTTCTTCTCCCGCCAACCTCCGGCAAGTTTAAGCATCTGCGGCGTGCGCCGGCGACCGATCTTGCATGCTGGATCGATCACTACTGGATAGTGAGCTGGGATCTGCGCGGTTCTGAGCCTTATCCGATCGAAACTCTGCCGCATCCGAACGTTCAGCTCGTGATTGAGGAAAGCGGGTCGCGCATCAGCGGCGTGCACACGCGCAAGTTTTCGCGAGGGCTCGCAGGCGCATCGCAGGTATTTGGAGTCAAGTTTCGCGCTGGAACATTCCGTCCCTTCTTGGGGTATGCGGTGTCGAAGCTAGCGAACCGGACTATTCCCGCCACACAGGTGTTCGGCAATGAATTGCACCGGCTCGAAGAGGAAGCGCTCTCTGCCAGTTCCGCTGAGTCGAAGATCGACCTTGCCAATAAGTTCTTCCTGGACGGGGTGCCACAACTCGATCCCGACGCCAACCTTGCCGGCAAACTGGTGTCGATGATTCTCGACAACGCGCGGATTCGGACCGTCGACGATCTTTCGGCGAGCGCGGGCATGACCAAGCGAATGCTTCAGCGGATCTTCCGGGAATATGTCGGGGCTACGCCGAAGTGGGTGATCCGGCGATCACGCCTGCATGAACTGGTGGAGATGGCGAACTCGGGCAAGTCGTTGGATTGGGCCCAGGTCGCACTCGATCTCGGCTATTTCGACCAGGCACATCTCATCAATGATTTCCGCTCTATTGTCGGTTACACTCCAGGGCGATATCGGAGCAGAATCAAAGGCCGCTAGCGGGGCTCCAGGTATGATCTAGCGCCGAAGCCAGCGGTCATTGGTGTGAAAAAAGGTGCACGCCGGTCGGATCGTCCGGGGCGAAAGACGGTGGAGTTGGTGTGTCATCGCCCATCATGCGGAGCACGCGGTCACGCGCAAAACCGGTGTCAGTGATGTAACTTCTGCATACGGCTGTCGTCCAGCCCTGGCGCCGTAAAACGTCGAGGATCTGCTCGCCTGTCAACGCGTCTGTGGCTCGCACATGACGGATGAACTGCATTGCGCCAGGATCTCCCAGCGCCCTGTAGAAGCTGGTAGTAGTGATATCGCTGATCCAGTGAGTGATCCCGCTGTGTTTCCAGTTCTCAGCGGCAAGATCGTCCACAGTTGCGGCTGGCAGGTACAGGAGCACGCCTTCTGTGATCATCAGGGCGGCTTTGCGGCTCGCAGCATCGTATATCTGCATGCGCTGCGCAGGATCGTTCAGGTCGAGGGCGAGGCGCTCGCGGCGGCAGCGCGGCGTCTCACCGGACATAAGCCGGTCTTTGTAATCGAGCATGTCGGCGAAGTCAATTTCAATCCAGCGGAGGTTCGAAGAGAGATCAAGCCGCCAAGGTCGCGTATCAAGACCACAACCGACGCTCAAAACAGTTGAAATCGGGTCGCTCGCCAGGGCCTCGAGTAACAGCTCATCGATAAAGCGGGTGCGAATGGCGAGCCCCAGGCGCATCATGCCTGCATGCGGTAGCGAATTAAGAATCGCCAATCCGCGCTCACCGGCGAGCCGTTCAGCGAATGGATCGCGCGCGAAAGCGTCCTCGAGTTCGTTTTCGTGTGCGCGGCACGCAGCCACCATGAGCGCTGTGTCGCTTACATGATTGATTTCTCCGCCAGTTGAAGCCATTCCTTCCCCCATGGTCGTTGCATTGAGTTTACGACAGGGGTGACGTGTGTCGTGGAAAACTGCCGGCTGTACAGAACGGCAAATTGTAGGGATCGTCAGCTGCATTTATTCAAGTATTCTCAATTGTTGCGAGTTATGCGGCGGAACATGAGTTCCCCCGGTGGAGTAAACGGGCGCGATAGGCATACCCGAACATTTTTGCAAGGAGAGAACGGTGAAATATCGGCAATTTGGTCGGATCGGATGGAGCGTTTCGGAGGTGAGCTTTGGGGCGTGGGCAGTGGGCGGTTCGTGGGGTGAGGTTGATGATGAGCAGTCCATCGCCGCAATGAAAAGGGCACTCGATCTTGGTGTCAATTTCTTCGACACCGCGGACGTTTATGGCGACGGCCGGTCCGAACGCCTTATTCAGAGGCTACGCCAAGAGACAAGAACGCCGTTCTACGTCGCTACGAAAGCTGGGCGGCGCCTGAATCCTCATGTCGCGTCCGGGTATAACAAGCAGAATTTGTCCGATTTTATCGACCGCTCGCTGCAAAACCTTGGAGTGGACTCGCTTGATCTTGTTCAACTGCATTGTCCTCCGACGGAGGTTTATTACCAGCCTGAAGTCTTCAGTGGCATGGATGATCTAGTGAAGGCCGGCAAAGTGCAGCACTACGGAGTAAGCGTGGAGAAGGTGGAGGAAGGGCTTAAGGCGATGGCGTTTCCCAACGTTGAGTCCGTGCAGATTATCTTCAACATGTTCCGCCAGCGTCCTGCCGAGCATTTCCTGAAAGAAGCCAAGCGGCGCGGTGTGGCGACGATCATTCGCGTACCGCTCGCCTCAGGAATGCTCACCGGGAAATTGAGTGCGACATCGACGTTCGCCTCCGACGATCATCGCAACTTCAATCGCCACGGGGAAGCCTTCGATGTCGGTGAGACGTTTTCTGGCGTACCGTATGAAATGGGACTGAGAGCGGTTGAGGAGCTGAAAGGCCTTGTTCCAAAAGGGGCACGCCTGGCGCAACTCGCGCTGCGGTGGATTCTGATGTTCGACGGAGTGTCAACGGTAATTCCAGGCGGCAAGAGCACAAAGCAAGTCGAGGATAACTGCGGAGCCAGCGAACTGCCGCCGCTCAGTGAAGAACAGATGCAAGCGGTTCGCTCTATCTACGATCGCTACATTCGAGAGAGTGTTCATCAGCGCTGGTGACGCCGAGCTGCGGTCTGGCACGGTGACATTCGTTGGCTGCGAGCGCATAATGTCGCGAAATGGGGAATTTTCGTTGAGGATGGTGACAGATGGCGACTGCTCCTGTACCGGAAAGCAATCTGGCAGCACGCATGGCTCTCGTCGAGCAGCATGTGCGTTTTGAGAATCAGCATGATCTGGAACGCGTACTGGAAACCTTCGGCCGCGTGGCCGAATATCAGGACTGCCCGTGGGCGCTGCGCTACGACGGCCGAGACGGCGTGGGGCACTTTTACACGCAGTTGATGAAAGCGCTTCCTGACTTGCAAATCGAAATCTTGCGCCGGCACGTGTCCGAAGAGACGATTGTGCTCGAGGTAATGATCCGCGGCACGCATTTGGGCGAATGGAAAGGCCTTGCCCCAACCGGGAGGCGAGTGGAGTTGCCGCTTTGCGGCATTTATACGTTCGACGCCGATAACCGGCTGGCAGGCGAGAAGATATACTACGATCGCGGAACGGTACTTCGGCAACTCGGGGTATTTCACGAGCCAGATACCGTCGTCGGAAAAGTGACAACGCTGATCACGCACCCGATATCAGTGGGAAGGGCGCTGGTTAGAAGTATTTTTGTGAGACGTGCCGCATGAACTGGTGAAAGGGTAATCCCAGGTTGCGTCGAACAACAGGACGCGAACCTGGGGCACCGCTGCTGATGTGGGCTACCACTGCGTGGTGGGCACCACGTTACATTTCTTACGGTTTGGTGAGGAAGATCGGCAGGCCAAGCTTGTGGTCGTACTTCGGACGGTAACGCTCGGTGTTGTACATCGACTCAATGTCGACCTTGCGTGGCCCCAGCTTCGGATCGGGGATCGGCACCATTGTGTATCGGCCTTCGTTGATCGCCGTCATCAAGCCTGACTTTCCTTCTTCGAGCGCGTCCATCGCCATGCCTGCGAAAGTGAATGCCACCAGGCGATCGACAAAGTCCGGGCTGCCCGAACGCAAATCGTAAGTCAGGTCGCTGACGACGGTTTCTTCGCCGGTGCTCTGCTTGATCTGGTCGCTCAGATCTTCGGCGACGCTCATCTTTTTGCGATGACCAAATGCATCGGGCTCTCCATATTCCTTGACGGTGTATCCCTGCCACTCGGCGCCTTCGGAAAGAATGACGAGCGAGTAGTTGCTGGGATTGTTCCTCTTGTCGCTGATGAGTAACTCGATCAACTTCTTCAGATCGACTTTGTATTCCGGAATGCAGCAACGCACCGCAGTTACGTATGCCGTATAGAGGGCGGTGTAGCCGGCATCCCGTCCGAAGACGCGGAAGATGCCGATGCGCTCGTGCGAGCCGACGGTAGTGCGCTGGCGGTCAATGGCGTCCATCGCGCGCGTGATCGCGGTGGAGAACCCGATGCAGTACTCGGTGTTGCGGACATCATTGTCCATCGTCTTGGGCACGGCGATGACTTTCATGCCCTGGCGATCGAGTTCCGCGGCATAGCTGAGAGTGTCATCGCCGCCAATGGCGATAAGGTAGTCGAGACCGAGGGTTTCAATGTTCTTCAGAACTGCCGGGGTAACGTCGTAAACGGTGCTGGTCACGCCCTTTTTGGTCGACTGCTTAGGTTCGAACTTCTGCCCCTGCAAAACGGGCGGGAGCTTCTTCATCTTGGTGGGATTGGTTCGCGAACTGTGGAGGAAGGTGCCGCCGGTGCGATCGATGGTACGGGTGTTTTCGCGATTCAGAGGCAGGATGTATCGCGTCTTGCTGGCTTGATCTTTAAGATCGACGTGGGTCAAGCCTTCCCAGCCGCGACGGATCCCGATAACTTCACAACCAAGTTCCGCGCCGCGGTAGACCACCGATTTGATAACAGAATTCAAGCCCGGGACATCCCCGCCTCCGGTGAGTATGCCTATGCGCTTCTTTGCCATGTATGACTCCTTATGTATGAGGAAGTAATTTTGAGGTGGAATTCAGGAGCTGGTTGCCAGCCGCTAAACTTGGCCCTCGTCACAGCAGGAACTTACATTTTAACTGTCGGGGGCGTTCGCTCCAATACCATTGCGAATTCTGAGGGAAGTTGAGCGTCACTGTGGCTCCTGGACGACCAATTCGTACACGGCTTCAGGATTTCCTGTGATGGCTCGTCCCCAGAGTCGAATCGTCGTGCTTCGCGCACGCAGTGCGCGACGGGTGACCTCAACGTTGTCGAAGGGTTCGCGCCATGCGATCTGATCGAGGACACCGTGAAGGTCGATTCGCTCGCGAAGCAGGCGGTCGAGAGATTGTCCGAGCAACTGTTGAGGGTGCGTATAACCCATCTGCCGGGCAAAGGTGCAGTTCACGCGTTTAAGGATCCCGCGCTCGTCGACGGTGGCCACCCCGAAAGGGAGAGCGTCGAGCATCGCACGCCAGCGGCTGTTTATTTCCGTAAGGTGCTGATCGATACCAAGCACTCGGCGGCCGATTTCAACACGCGCGCAGAGTTCTTCCTGATTGAATGGCTTAGCAATACAGTCGTCGGCACCCGATTCGAGCGCCAGCAAGTGTTCGACGCGATAAGTATTCGGCATCAGCAGCAACAAAAATGTGTAGAACGGATCGCGCCGGGCGCGCAGTCTTTTGCAGATTTCGATTCCGTTCAATCCGGGTAGACGCTGATCGATGATCGCAAGTCGCGGCGCATCACGCTCCTGCAGAACGGACCATGCGCGTTCGCCATTCACGACCACGACCGGATAACCTCCACGAGACAACACCGCATTACAGATAAAACCCTGACAAGCTGAGTCGTGTTCAGCTACGAGAACTTTCATGGCAGTTGCGCAGGAGGCCAGTTGATCTATCGGCAGGAGTCGGCAAAACAACAGTGGGTTCGAGTAGGAGGTGAAAGAGCTGCATTAGGCGGCTCTTAATTCGCCTGGAGTCGGCAGAACTGCAGATCCCTCGCGCTCCAACGCGCTGGTGATGATAAAGGAAGGAGGCTTTCAGGTTGCTGAAAAACTCGGAAATCAGATGCGTGGTTCCGATAGAGATCCTCGGAAGACTAACGTCGCCTCGGGATTAAGGGTGTAAGAAAGGACATTAATCGGCGACCTGGACATTTTCGGCGTACCTGAAGGTGCGTCCCTTCAAAGCAGGACTTTGCACTAACCTGCGCGCCGCAGATTCGGATAGCCCACTTCCTCAGTTTCCGTTCGGCCGTTCGGAAGTCATTTTCGGTCGGCCGGAAAAGCCACTGGCTTCGCGCAATGCGTCGGCGTCCATCAGCTTCCCGCCCATCATCACGATTCGCGTGTTCCTCAGATCACCGATACGTTGTGAAGGGTCTCCCTCGACCAGCAGGAGATCGGCAGCTTTTCCGACAGTGATTGAGCCAGTTGTTTTGTCGACGCCGAGCATATGCGCCGGCGCAATGGTTGCGGTTGCGAGCGCTTCGGAGGTGGTGAAGCCGGCATTGACATAGAGTTCAAGTTCGCGCACAAGCTCCAGGCCGGAACCGTCGGTACCGGCAACAATTGGTATGCCTTCTTTGTGCATCATAGTCACGAGTTGCGAGAGCTTGGCGAAGCTCTTGCGGTAATCTTCACGGGTCAAATCTTTTGGGACGGCAAAGCCGCCCTGACGAAAACCGCGTTCGGTGGCTGGCGGAAGGGTTCCAACATAAGGTGCGTAGGCGGGCGAGAGATCACCGTTTTCCGGCACGAAGAGGCTTTCGGCGACCACCAGCGTTGGGTCGCTGGCGATCTTGCGAGCGGCCATGGTGGCGATCAGCGAACTCATGGGCGGCTTATTGAGATCGACATCCTTTGCATAGCGGCCAGTGCCCTCAAAGCGGTTGATGCCGTTGGAGGTTGCGACGACGGAGTCGGGCATCGCCTCCATCATCACAAAGTAGATGTGTGTCAATTCGTCGTATCCGGCAGCGATCGCCTGCGAGGGACGCATACCTGCAGGCACGTGTCCGTGAACATGAAGGCCGAGCCGATGCGCTTCCGCGGCTGCCGGCGCAACCCATGCCGGGTTGTAGGTACCGTAAAACTTGATCGCACAAAATCCTTCGGCCTTGGCGCGGCGCACGGCTGCGATAGCTCCCTGTTCGGAAGTGACTACCGTTCCCAGTTGTGCGGTGTTTGGTCCCTTGCCATCGATGAGCATGGAGGGATAGACCTTCGGGGAGAGCAGGTCACCTTTCGCTCTGCGTGCGGCTCGTGCCAGAGTCAGGGAGTTGTTGTTGCCGGGATCGCGAGCGGAAGTGATGCCCAGCGACAGCAGGAAAGGACCAGCGAAGTCATCGGAAATGTGCTGGTGCGAATCCCAAAGTCCGGGGACAAGGGTTTTACCGGCGCCATCGAAAATGGTTGCTCCGTGGGGAGCCGGAGTCGAAGTGGCGGGTCCGACTTGCGTGATTACGCCGTTGTTTACGATGACGGTCTGATCATCGGCAAAGTGCGTTCCGTCCAGGAACGCGCGGACATGCGTGAAAGCTACGGGACCGGCTGGTGTCTTCAGCAGCCTTTTTGCGAGCGCGGGACTGCGTGCAGCCAGGGCGTCGTCCTGGGCCTTATCCAAAGTCGTCAGCGAGCTTTCGTATCCCACCGGAAGGATTGAGAGAGCCTCCACGAAACCAAAAAACTTTCCATCCGCCGTCGTCCATACGGGCATCGGAGAAGGCCCAATCCCGGTGATCGCCCACGCTGTGACGGTCTTTCTCATCGCGCCTTGGCCAACGACAACATCGGTGAGTCTTTCAGCGCGAGCGCGTCCACCGGGCAGGAGCGCGACCGATTTGTCGGGAGATGCCATCAGGGCCTGAAGAAAGAGTTCAAGCATGCCTGACGTCGTACCGCCTTGTGGCATGTAGAAGGCAGCCGAGCCGTAGCCATGCTTACCCGCATCGACCGGGCTTTTCCAGGATGCGAGCCCATCGCGGATTGCGAAGCTTTCGGCAGCATCGCCCTCCGGTGTCCTGCCGCGAACCAGTAGCGAGGTCGGCATTCCATCGTTGCCGAGCTTTACGGCTTGATCGAGTTCCCAGACCTGTCCGCGGAGGAGAATGCTTTCGCGCGACATGCGCGTGCCATCGGCCGTGGTCCAAAGCGCCGCTTTCCCGTTCGTGCCGGAGGTGGAAAGAATTGTGAAGTGCTGCGCGTCGGCTGGAGGTTTCGCGAGTTGATCAGCCGGCACCTGCGCGAACAGAGGAAGAGCAAGAGCGAACAGCATGATCGCAAAGGTCAGTGTCGCTCTTGTGAAAGCTCGAATCGACTTCGATCGAAAGGTATGGGTCATCGCGCACATCCTCCCCCCCGGATGAAGGTCCGGGATAGCTGCTCAGACGTAAACAGCTTGGAAATAGTACAGGGGACGCCGCCAACAGACGAGAGATATTCCCCGGACTGTGCCGGACGGTCCGGAGAATTTTTTAGGGTGTCCCGCAAAACAAACGACTTATCGCTGGGACGAGAGGGCTGTCCCGCACAACAAAGGAGTTAGTCCGGTGTCCCGCAAAACAAAGCAGTTATGAATTAGGAGTCAGTCGTCAGAGCGTATGCTCGGAATAAATTCATGTCGGCAGCGCTGGGCGGCGAATCGGCTTCACAGAATTCTTTGAGCTACTACTTCTATTGTGACAAATGGAGAGGGATTCACCTGACACTTTCGCCGGATTTATATTCCAATTGGAATCAATCGATTGCGGTGTTTTCAAGGCTGCGGGGACATTGACAATCGCGAGGCGGTGGACGGTGGTGTGACGTGGTGAACTGGGGAGCGTGATGCAGGCAGCGTTTCCCGATCCAGTAGGGCTGTCTCGCTCCGCTCGACAGAAAGGATAGGTTGGCTTTCACGCGAGATTCGCGCGGACAAGAATGTCCGCGCCACACAAACATAACGAAAACGTTGCGGTTGTCCGGGAGCACAGGGTCTAGGCGACTGCGACTGCCAGTTGCGGTTCAGAAGATTTCTTGGGACGCAGCTTGCGACGCAATGGTTCTTCGATTCCGAGAAAGACGGCGACGGAAACGGCTACTGCGATGAACACACCCATCAGGATCTGCCAGATGAAGTAGTGTTTGGGGTGCTCAAAATCGGGTTGGAAGAACATGGGGAGGACGACCGAGTGCAGCAGGTAGAGGCTGTAGCTGGCGTCGCCGAGAAGCACCAGGGGCTTGAACTCGAGTACGCGTGCCCAGGAGGGCCGCAGCGCAATGCCATAGATCATCGCCGCGAAGGCTGGAGCGAGCAGGCCGCTATGAATGACAGCGTAGGGAATATGCGATCTGAAGCTGACCACCGCGATAAAGCTAACCAGACCTGAAGCCGCCAGCGGGGTAGCCCACTTTCTATCGATGGACTGGCGCAGGAAAAGGAATCCGCAGCAGGCGCCCATGAGGAACTCCGGCAGCCGAGCCAGCGGATTGAACTTCACGACGTTGAGCCAGAATAGTCCGAGAGAGTTGTCGTCGATTAGCGCGGCATGATCAGGGTTTAGCATCGAGTAACCCATCGTGATTGCAAGGCTAACGGCCCAGCAGGCAAGAATGAGCTGCATCAGGGTCGAATTGTGCCTGCGCAGCAAAAGGACAATCAGGGCGGGGAAGATCAGATAAAAGAAAGCCTCAACGGATAAGCTCCAGGCTACAGAGTTCCATGCAAGAGCGGCGCCGGGAATCCATGACTGCAACAAAGCGGGAACCAGCAGGAAAGCCGCGAGAGGATGGTGCTTGGGCCAGGCAAACATCTCCATGTTTCCGCCGGACTGCATGGGCATGAAGAAGAGCACAAAGATGAAGAAGGGCAATGTGACGATCAGAGAAAAGATGTAGGCGGGATAGACACGCGCAAAGCGTGCCCGCCAGAACGCACGTGGCGAGGTATCCCGGCCGGCATAGGTATACACGAGAATGAAGCCGGAAAGTACGAAGAAGAGACTCACGCCGACATAGCCGATCGAAGCGAAATTCTGGTACCACTGCGGACCCGCAGCCACACGAATTGCGTGCAAGTGAAAGATCACGACGTGGAGAGCGGCGAAGAATCGAATCGAGGTGATCGCGGGCAGGCGGGGGCGGGTCACGGTGAGTTCCATAAACTTCAAATACGCAGAGTTGGACGGGTAAGTTCCAGGCCGACAAGCTTTTTGAGTCGTAAACTGGGACCAATAAAATCATATACTTGAACCCAATCGGCCGGCCCTGCATCCAATTGATTGGGCAGGTGTTGCGGTTTGTGTTTTCCCCTTTTCGGCGGTATCATCTAACAGGTATAGCTGCATGTGAGCAGCGGCGAAGAGAGCAGTCGCGAGGCTCTTTGCCATCCGGATAGCGGGCTGGTCCGGTATCCCCAGGTCAGCTTCGGCGAAGCAACCCAGTGGGCGCGAGCCCACTTTTTATTTGAGCTGAAAGTCGATTGTCTTTCGGTCCTTCCGCCGCGGGTGGCGGGTCATCATTTTACAAGTACGATATGGCCTTAGATCTGGAGCAAGTCAGGCGAGTTGCGGAGAGGGTCACCGCGTCCAGCGGCCTGGAGTTGGTGGACTTGGAGTTTCTGGGCGGAGGCAAGGCTCGTATGCTCAGGCTCTTCATCGACAAACCGGGCGGGGTGACACACCAGGATTGCGAGAGCGTGAGCCGCGAAGTGGGCACCATCCTGGATATGGAAGATTTGATTCCAGGCGATTCGTACCTGCTGGAAGTATCGTCACCGGGACTGGATCGGAAGCTGAGCAAGCCCGCAGATTATGAGCGGTTCAAGGGAAGCTTGATTAAGGTTACGACGTATGAGCCGGTTGAGGGTAACCGCAACTTCCGCGGAAGACTGAACGAGTTCGCTGACGGCAGGGTGACGCTGGAATTGGAAACAGCCGGGAGCAAGAAGGCAAAAAAGAAACAGAAGGAACAGGTTGCCGGCACGAAGGTCACGATTGAGCTGAAGAATGTGGCCAAAGCGAATTTGGTGCCGGAAATTTAAATTCGTTTCGAGTTTCTCGTTTCACAAAGACACAACCGGAAGCAATGCAAGTTTGGACGCGGGACGGCAAGGAAGATCATGGCAAGTGAGCTTTATAACACGATAGACGCGATCAGCCGGGAAAAGGGAATCGATCCGCAGATTGTGGTCAGCGCGGTGGAAGACGCGATTGTTGTCGCTACGCGCAAGTACTACAAGACGCAGGAGAATCTACGTGCGGTGCTCGACAAAGACACAGGGCAAATCCGCGCATTCGCAGTGAAGACCATCGTCGATGGTCCGGAGGCAGTGCAGGATCCGTTGACGCAGATCTCTCTGGTTGACGCACAAAAGATTGATAAAGGTGCTGAGATTGGCGGCGAGGTTCACATCCCCAAAGCCACGGACGTTCTGGGGCGAATTGCGGCGCAATTGGCGAAGCAGGTGATCTTCCAGAAAGTGCGCGAGGCCGAGCGTGACACAGTCTATGGTGAGTACATCAACCGCGTCGGGGAGATCGTCAACGCCACGGTGAAGCGAGTGGAAGGCCAGGATTACATTTTCGATCTGGGCAAAGCCGAGTCGCGCATGCCGAAGAAGGAGCAGTCGCGGCTGGAGTCGTTTGCGCCCGGCGAGCGTGTTCGTGTGGTGATCGTGCGCGTAGAAAAGGCTTCCAAAGGTCCGCAGGTGGTCGTCTCGCGTGCGGCTCCGGAATTGGTACAGAACCTGTTTCAAACGGAAGTGCCGGAGATCTATGACGGCACGGTGCAGATTCGTGCGACGGCCCGAGAAGCCGGTGAGCGTACGAAGATCGCAGTCATGTCGAAAGACAAGGATGTCGATCCAGTGGGCGCTTGCGTCGGCATGAAAGGCATGCGCGTGCAGTCGATCATTCGCGAGTTGCGTGGCGAGAAGATCGACATTATCGAGTACCACGAAGATCCACAGACGTTCGCGGAAAAAGCTTTGCAGCCTGCGAAGGTGAGCCGGGTGACGATCATTGATCCGGCGCTTAAGCATTTGGAAGTGATCGTTGATGACAGCCAGCTATCGCTGGCCATCGGGAAGAAGGGTCAAAACGTTCGCCTTGCGGCGAAGCTGCTGGGCTGGAAGATTGACATCAAGAGTGAAGAGGAAAAGCGGCAGGAAGTGGAACAGGCAATGTCGCAACTGGTCACGAATGTGACGACTCCTCTGGAGAGTGTTCCGGACCTGGGCGAGGGTGTAATCGAGAAGCTGAACGAAGCCGGTGTGACCTCGGTGGAGGCGCTGGCGGACATGACGCCGGAGCAATTGGAAGCAATTCCGGGCATTGGCCCGAAGACGGTGGAAAAAATCAGTATTGCGGTCAATAATTACTTTTCCAGCCTTGAAGCCGGAGAAGGTGGCGGTCCCGATTTCCAAGGGCCTGAAGATCAGCCAGCCGGCGAACCAGGTGGTGAGGAATTGAACGTGGCGCCGCTCGATGCCGGAGAAAATCCGGTAGAAGGACAGCCCACGGGTGATCCGCAGGCGGATGATGCGACGGGAGTGGAGGCAGTTCCGCATCCCGATACCGAAGACCTGCTCGAACGCGAGCAGACGACAGAAGGCATCACGATGAGCAGCGTAGAAGATGCTCCGAGTGCAGACGAGAGTGAAGTGACAGCGCACGACAAACATCCCGGCGAGGACAATATTCCCCGGGAAAAGCAGTGATCGGAAGGGCGCTGGCCGAAAGGCGTGCGCAGCAAGACAAACTTGACCGTGAGGTTGATATGAAGACTTAGCGGGAACATTCACGGAGAGGGATTTAAAGGCGGAATGGATAAGATTCGAATCAACGATCTGGCGAGGGATCTCGAAGTTAAAAGCAAAGCTATTCTCGATGTCCTGCCAGAGGTAGGCGTAACTGAAAAGAAGACCCACTCGAGCTCGATTACGGTCGAAGAGGCGGAGAGGGTCAAAGCCCGTCTAAAAGGGCACTCTGATGGAAATGGCGGGCAGCCCAGAGCCCACACGTCGCGGTCGAATGGCGAAGACGAACTGAAGCCGAAGTTCGACCTGTCGCACATCTCGCGCCCTGGCGACGTCCTGAAGGCAATTCATCAGAAGACAGAAGCTCCAGCAGTACCGGCGCGTCCGGCAGTGAAGCCGCCGGAGCCGCCGCGTCCTGCGGTTGTGACTACGCCGGCGGTTCCCACCGTGCAGAAGCCGGTCATGCCGCCTGCTCCACCGAAGCCGCAAGTCGAGGCCGCAGCTCCCGCGAGTGCCCCCGCGGTCGAAGAGCCAGTTGCAAGCAAACCGGCGCCGGAGCCCGAGAGTACGGAGACTATTCCCGCCCAGCAGGCACCGGCTCCGCGACTGATTACGCCACAGCCACGGCAAGCGCCCCGTATTGTTGTGCCGTCTCCGCCTCCAGCTGCGAAAGCGCCAGAGCCGACAGCGCCAGTGGAGCCGGCAAAGCCAGCCGCAGAACCCGCAGCTCCTGCAGCCGCTGCAAAGCCACCAGCGGCTACCCCCAGCGCTCCGGCGCAGCGTCCTCCACAAGGTGGACCCGGGCAGCCGGTGCGCCCGGTCCCGGGCCAGCCAATTCGGCGGCTGATTGTTCCGCAGACTGGACCACGGCCGGTGTATTCCGCGCCGGTGCGTCCGGTGAATCCGGCAGCCAGCAGCACGCCGGGTGCGCGCCCGCAAGGTGGACGTCCAGTCCCCGGTCAGCCGATTTTCCAACGCCCGCGTCCGCAAGGTGGACAGGGTGCTCCGATGGGCAATCGCCCGCCACTGCGTCCGGGTGAACGCCGCCCGATGCATCCGACGCGTTCAGCTCCAACCGGCGCACGTCCGATGGGCGGCGGCATTGGTGCTGTTCCGCCACCGCCGACAGGGCGTCCCGCGGGAAGACCAGCACCATCGCGGCGACCGGGACAGCGATATATCCCCCGTGGTGTGAAGGAAGGCCCAATGAAGGGTTTCGTTCCACCACCACGCATGGTGATTTCGAACGAGCCGCTTCCAATCACGCGGACTATCACAATCGCTGAAGGTATCAGCGTAAAAGACCTTGCCGAGAAGCTGGGCATTCGCGCGAAGGACCTGATTGCCCGCTTATTGGCTCGGGGCGTATTCGCCACCATCAACCAGACGCTCGACGCAGAGTTGGCGTCGGATATGTCGCGGCAGTTCGGTGCCGATACCAGTGTCATCACTTTCGAGCAGCAGGCCGAGAAGGACATGGCTTCAGAAGGCACTCCGGAAGAAGCCGCGCAGGCCCTAATTCCACGCTCGCCAGTGGTCACCATCATGGGCCACGTCGATCACGGCAAAACCAGCCTGCTCGACGCGATCCGACACGCTTCGGTTGCAGAGGGGGAAGCGGGTGGTATTACGCAGCACATTGGCGCGTACAAGGTCACGATCAATGATCCGGATTCGCCGGCATACGGACGCCAGATTGTGTTTCTCGACACGCCGGGCCACGAAGCGTTTACCCGCATGCGTTCGCGCGGAGCGAAGGTCACCGACATCGTCGTGCTGGTTGTAGCAGCGGATGACGGCGTGATGCCGCAGACATTGGAAGCTATTGATCACGCGCGCGCGGCAAACGTGCCGATCATCGTTGCGGTGAACAAGATCGATAAGCCGGAAGCACTGCCCGAACGCGTGAAGAAGCAACTCGCCGATCGCGGCCTTATGCCGGAAGACTGGGGCGGTCAGACGGTATTCGTCGAGGTCTCGGCGAAGAAGAAGACCAATCTCAATCTGCTGATGGAAATGATTTGTCTCGTTGCCGATCTGCAGGATCTGAAGGCCAATCCGGATCGTCCTGCGTCTGGCGTTGTGCTGGAAGCGAAGCTCGATCGGGGACGCGGACCGGTTGCGACCGTGCTGGTGCAGAACGGTACGCTCAAGACCGGCGAATACTTCGTGGTTGGCAACGTTTTCGGCCGCGTGCGCGCCATGTTCGACGAATGGAGCAACGCGCTCGACGAGGCCGGACCATCAACTCCGGTCGAAATCCTCGGACTCGAAGGTTTGCCGCAAGCCGGGGATAACTTCATTCAGGTTGGCGATCGCGATAAGGCCGTAGGTGTCGCCGAGTATCGCCAACAGAAAGCTCGTGAAGCGACACTGGCGAAGAGTTCGCGCGTTTCGCTGGAAGGCCTGGCCGAGCAGATCAAGAACGAAGGCGTAAAAGAGCTCTCGATCATCCTCAAGGGCGATGTGCAGGGCTCGGTGGAAGTGCTCAACGACCTGCTCACGAAGCTTTCGAACGAGCGGGTGAAGATCAAGATCCTGCGCAGCGGCGTGGGCGCGATCAATGAAGGTGACGTGCTGCTGGCGTCGGCTTCGGATGCGATCATCATCGGCTTCAATGTGCGTCCGGAACGCATGGCGCAGGAACTGGCCGAGCAGGAGAAGGTCGATATCCGGCTGCACTCGATCATTTACGAACTGCAGGACGAGATCAAGAAGGCGATGACAGGCCTGCTCGAACCAGTGATCAAGGAAACCTACCAGGGACGCGCGGAAGTTCGCGATACGTTCCGCATCCCGAAGGTGGGAACGGTAGCCGGCTGTTATGTGCTCGATGGGATTATCAAGCGCGACTCCGAAGTTCGCCTGCTACGCGACAACGTGCAGGTCTTCAAAGGCAAGGTCGGCTCGCTGCGGCGCTTCAAGGAAGATGCCGCGGAAGTCCGCAACGGCATGGAATGCGGTATCGCGATTGCCGGGTACGGTGACGTGAAGGTTGGTGATGTCATCGAGGCATTCGTGACAGAGAAGGTTGCCGCCGAGGCAATCGCTTAAATAAGTTCAGGCCAGTGTTGAGCAGCGAAAGCGGCTGATGCTGGCCTTTATCTTTGCGTCATGGTCGGTGGTGAGTTTCCGACATCTGCCAAATGAGGCAAGATGTCGGGCACCAGATGCACCAACGCGGGCGGGGGCTTCCGCGCCACAAATGATTGCGCATTTGACTTTAGAAATTCGTATTGAAACTGCGGCTTCGCTGAAAGACAAGCGGCAGGTGGTGCGAAGCGTGAAGGACAAGCTGAGAGCGGGATTTAATGTCGCGGTTGCAGAACTCGATCAAACTAATCTATGGCAGCGCGCGACGATTGGCGTAGTGAGCGTTTCCGAGTCTCGCGACTATCTGCAAGGTTTAATGGATAAAGTAGAGCGGGCGGCGACGCGCATCGCGAATAATGCGGGCGGCGAGGTAGTGGATTCGTATCTCGAGATTCTCGATGGGGTGGCTGGAGGCGAGTAGCTGTCGAGTTTCAATCGAAAGTTCGCGTCGACCACAGGAGTAATCTGAAATTCAGAATGCGGGCGAGGATGCTCGCGCAACAGCCGGCGGGACCCTTCGACTGTTCAGGGCAGGCTGCCGGCGCTACGACGAGATGGAAAACAGAGCACAACAACATCATCGGGAACGTTTGAGCGAAGCACTGAAAGAAGAGATCGCAACCATTGTCGAAGGCGAGCTCGGTGATCCGCGCATAGGACTGGTAACGGTGAACGATGTGCAACTGGCACCCGACGGTAAGTCGGCGCATGTGCTGGTTGCAGTTACTGGTACGGAAGAAGAAGCCAAGGAGAGCCTCAAAGGCCTTGAATCCGCCGTGGGCTACATCCGACATGAAATCGTGGATCGGCTTCGTTTAAGGCATGCGCCGGAACTGTTTTTCCGTCTGGACAGATCGGATCAAATTGAGTCTAGAATTGAGGAACTTTTGAAGCGCTCGAAGAAGCGCGGTCGATAGCATCTAAGTTGTGGTAGCGGAGCTTGCAAGGGTCGATTACGAGCCAAGGTTCCAGGAATGCTGCACGAAGTTCTGCAGGCGATCGAAAAGCGAGACTGCTTCGTCCTCACGTCGCATGCCCGTCCGGATGGCGATGCGGTGGGATCAGCATTGGCTTGCTGCGGAATTCTTAACCATCTCGGTAAGCGGGCCGAAGTTGTTTTGTACGATCCTATTCCTCGCATCTATAGCCATCTTCCATTTGCCGACAGGGTGGTGCAGGCATCTTCGCTGAATGGCCAATACCAGGCCGCCATTCTGTTTGAATGCGACAGCGTTCAGCGGACGCGACTGCAAGGGCTCGATCGGCAGTTCCTGATTAATATCGATCATCACGCAACCGGGAAACCGTTCGGCCACGTGAACTGGATTGAGCCGAGCGCTTGCGCAACAGCTGAGATGATTTTCTGGCTGGCCAACCAGGCCAACGTGCGGATTACGCCGGAAATCGCGACGTGCCTTTACACCGCTATTCTTACGGATACCGGATCGTTCTGCTTCGTGGGCACGAACCAGAACACTTTCGAGCTCGCCAAGCAGTTGGTCGAATACGGAGCCGATCCCGCACGCATTGCGCAAGGCGTTTACTTCTCCCATTCAGCTTCCAAAATGCGGCTACTGGGGACGGCGCTATCAAACATGCATCGCGAGGGCCGGTTAACGTGGATGTACGTGACGCGGGAACAGATGGAGCGCGTCGATGCTGTCGACGAAGACTGTGAAGGGCTGGTGAACTACGCGCTGGCCATCCAGGGAGTGGAGGTGGCCGTATTCTTCCGCGAGCTGGGCGATGGTCGCTTCCGGGTAAGTTTGCGCAGTAAAGGGTCCATCGATGTATCTGAGGTGGCGGAACGTTTTGGCGGTGGCGGTCACAATTGCGCCAGTGGGCTCTCGCTCGATGGCCCGCTTTCCGTGGCCGTCGAGAGAGTGCTGGCCCAGTTTCGCATTATGGGTGAGACGAACACCGGCGTGCAGAAACGCAGCCAGTGGCCGCGCTGAGGTTTACTGGTCGGACTGCAATTTCCAGTGAAACGGTCCAAGCTCTTCGTGCAAGGCTCCGCAAACGTAGCCTTCGGCGTATTTCATGGCGCCTTCGAGCGTCTCTTCGTCATGCACTTCGAACAGATATGACTGGCTTTTCTGGTTGTAAATGGTGACGGTCCAACGTCGATAGATGTTATGCGAAGCCACCAGCACTAGTGACCTTGCGGTAAGTTCGGCTACCCAGCGATCACCAGGTTTGAATTGGGTTGCGGATTCCATGGCAGGGTGCATTCGTGCCCAAAATTGTACCAGCCGACGACACGGGCTGCCCACTATGTCGGGACGGCCAGAGCAGAACAGTACAATAGCGTATGTTTCCGACCGCCAACCCCAGAATGAGGAAACTTGAACGTCTCTAAAAGTCGAACGGCTCCAGGCGCCCTGTTTTCTTTAAAGGGCGCCGGCGCATGAGTGAATCAAAAGCCGCATCAAAGCAGCCGATTTCAGCGATGATTGTGGAGTCGGTTACGGTGGTGGGATTCTGTGCGTTCCTCTTCTTTTACGGACTCGGGAGCTTCGGGCTGGTTGGGGCTGACGAGCCTCGTTATGCACAGATCGCCCGCGAGATGCTTGCCCGTCATGATTGGGTGACGCCTGTCCTGAACGGCTCCGCGTGGCTGGAGAAGCCAATTTTCTATTATTGGGGCGCCATGTTGTCGTACATGGCGTTTGGGGTCAGCGACTGGGCAGCGCGAATGCCATCGGCAGTGATGGCCAGTGGGTTGGTGCTCGCGGTGTACTTGTTTTTACGGCGGTTTCGTCCAGGATCGCAGGTGGATGGCGCGCTGATTGTCGCAACTTCCGTCAGCATCATCGGGTTTGCTCGCGCCGCTTCGACCGACATGCCGCTTGCGTCCATGTTCGGCATCTCCCTATTGGCATGGTATGTCTGGCTGGAAACTGACCAGAAGCGCTGGCTCGCTACAGCATACATCTTCCTGGCACTGGCGACATTGGCCAAAGGTCCGGTGGCACCGTTCCTGGCACTTCTGATCGTTGTGGTGTTCTGCGCGCTGTTGCGTGACTTTAAAGTGCTCGGGCGAATGTTGTGGGCTCCCGGACTGGCCTTGTACTTTGCCGTGATGCTGCCCTGGTACGTGTTGGTGCAAGTGCGAAATCCGCAGTTCCTGCGCGTCTTCTTGTTGGAGCACAATCTGGCACGGTTCGGGACGAACATGTTCCAGCATCAGCAACCCTGGTGGTATTTCATTCCTGTGCTGCTGATTTCCGTGCTCCCCTGGACCATCGTTGTTCTGATCGCGCTATTCCGGAGCGTGCGCCGGGTCGTGCAGGTTCGGTTGGGAGGTGCAGCGACCTTCGAACTGTTTCTGCTGCTCTGGGGAGTGCTGCCCATTGTTTTCTTCTCGATTTCGGAATCGAAGCTGCCTGGTTACATACTCCCGGCGATCCCCGCTTTCGGAATTCTTCTGGCCGACTACCTTCTCCAGAAGCGGGAGCAGTCGCGCCGGGCTCCGGTAGTGCTTGTGATCCTGCATTCGCTGTTGAGTGGCACCATGCTTTCCGGGGCGCTGCTGGTGTGGTTTTGGATCTCGCGAGTGAAACCGATCTCGGGGGCCATTGTGGCAGCAGGGATCGTGGGAGCCGCCATTGCACTAGTCATGATTGTCGTGATGATGCTGCGCGGGGTGGCCGCGTTACGGCTTATGACACTAGTGCCGGTGGTACTGGGGATGGCTTTTCTAATCAAGATGGGTGCGCCGGTTATGGATCTTCACTTGTCAACACGGTTGCTGGCAGCAGAAATTCATAGCATGGAACCCGCACGGGCTCCGGTAGCGGTGTACGGCGTAAAACGTGAAATCCAGTATGGGCTCAACTTTTACCGCAATGAGCAAATTCTGAATTATCAGAATGGCGAGATTCCGCAATTGCCTCACATCCTTGTTGTTCCGCAAGGAAAAATAGACGAAGCCCAGAAGATGGCCCCGGGTTGGAGCGCGCTGAAGCTGGGCGAAGATGTGCCGCAGAAGCTGGACTTGTACTGGATGCAGAAGGCCGAACCGGGTTCGCAACCTTAAGCGCGGATGTTGTGGGTACGACTAAGCACGATGTTGTGGGTACGACTGCCGGTTGGCATCATCTTCGTCTGCCCGGCTCATCTAGTAGGAGTGGACGACTACTTACCGCAAGTGGATAAACGCACACCATCTGCCCATAAAATTCAGGATTATGGGATTATCGGGGACTGCCGATCGGCTGCTCTGGTGTCCAAAACCGGATCCATTGACTGGCTATGCTGGCCGCGATTTGACAGCCCCTCTATTTTCGCCGCCCTACTGGACCCGGAGCGCGGCGGCCACTGGTCCATTGCTCCCGCCGAGCCATTTGAAGTAAAGCGCAGTTATATTCGTGATTCAAACGTTCTACAGACCCACTTTTACTGTAATTCCGGAAAAGCATCGCTAACCGATCTAATGCCCGCCGCGTCCGAGGCGTTCAGACGAACCATTCTGATTCCTGATCACGAAGTAATTCGCGAGATGCGATGCGTCAGTGGAGAGGTGGAAATAGAGGTCGATTTTCGGCCCCGTGCCTGGTACGGCAGAGACGCTGTGCGAATCCGCGACAGCGGCAAGCTGGGATTACGCATGGAAGTAGGCCGAGGCGCCTACTGGTTGCGCAGCAGCCTTCCGTTATCTTTTGAGCGGGATCGAGCCTTCGGCAAGTTTCGTTTGAAGGCTGGAGAGAGGCTGGAGTTCGTTTTTACGTATACGGAAGGAGCGCCCAGCGTGCTTCCTGCGTTAGGCAAGCATCTTTCCGAGTGGATCGAGCGTTCTGTGCAATGGTGGCAGCAGTGGGTGGATAAGTCGTCGTACGATGGACCGTACCGTGAGTCTGTAATGCGAAGCGCACTGGCGTTGAAGCTGCTGGCCTATTCGCCCTCGGGGGCGATCATGGCGGCAGCGACGACGTCGTTGCCAGAGATCATCGGGAGCTCTTTGAACTGGGACTATCGTTATTGCTGGTTGCGAGACGCGTCACTTACGATTCGCGCTCTGCTCGGGTTGGGGTACACGGCGGAAGCGGAGAGCTTCCTTACGTGGCTTCTGATCGCAACTCGCCTTACGCAACCTGAACTGCGCGTCATGTACGACGTTTTCGGCGAAAACGTACCTCACGAGCGGGAACTCTCCTTTCTTAGCGGGTATTGCGATTCCAGGCCGGTGCGAATCGGTAACGGAGCACGCAGCCAACTGCAGTTGGATACATATGGCGAAGTCATCGATGCTGCCGCGCAGTTTGCGCGTGCCGGGGGCGGTTTTGATCGCACGATGCAGAAGGTACTGGTTGGATTCGGCAAATATGTGGCCGACAACTGGAATCGTCCGGACGAGGGTATTTGGGAGCCACGTTCGGGACAAAAAGATCACACGCATTCACGTCTCATGTGCTGGACGGCACTGGACCGCTTGCTCGAGTTGCATTCGAAAAAGTGCATCAAATCGCTGCCGCAGGCGTTGTTCGAGCGGGAACGGCAGCGGATTCGCGATGAGATCGAGCAGCGGGCATGGAATGAAGACATGCGAAGTTATGTCAGCGTGTTAGATGGGAAAGATGTTGATTCTACCCTGCTGCGGATTCCATGGTATGGGTTCGAAAGGGCTAATTCTTCGCGTATGCAGAGCACGTACAAAGCCGTGCGACGCGAACTTGGCGCCGGAGATCATCTTTTATACCGATATAAGCGTAATCCCCCGGAGGGCGCGTTTGGCATCTGCGGATTCTGGGGCTCGGAGTTTCTAAGCATTGGCGGGGGAACGCTGGATGAAGCGCATCGTGCGTTTGAGCAGCTCGTGAGTTACCAGAACGATCTGGGACTTTTTGCCGAAGAGATTGATCCGAGAACCGGCAGCGCGTTGGGTAACTTCCCTCAGGCATTTACGCATGTAGGCTTGATCAGCGCGGCGCTGTCGCTCAAAGAGCGTGCGCGCGGAGAAGCACATCCGGCAGAGAAGAGAAATCAGATGGCGACAAATACTGATCGCAAAGCTTTGGGGAAAATGAGCGCATGAACTGGTCGAGTTGGCTGCTATGGGGTTTTCTGGCAACGCTGGTGCTGACCACGATCAGCGAGGTGACACAGGGACTCGGATTGACGCGCATGAACATGCCGTACCTGCTGGGAACGATGATCACTCCCGACCGCGACAGGGCGAAGCTGTACGGTTTTTTTATCCATGTATTCTGGGGCTGGGGTTTCTCCTTAGTCTACGTTCTAATCTTCGAAGCATTGCATGAAACGGGATGGTGGCGCGGAGTCATTATCGGCCTGGTCCAGGCGGTATTCCTGCTGGTTGCGGTGGTTAATCTTCTACCCGGACTGCATCCTCGAATGGCCAGCGAGCAGCACGGGCCCGAATCGGCGAACCTGCTGGAACCGCCTGGTTTCCTGGCGCTGAACTATGGCGCGCGCACGCCATTCGCAATCTTCCTGTCACACGCGGTATTCGGCGCTATTCTCGGCATTTTTTATCACCTGAAGTGAATGCCTAACTTCAGTCAATTGCGAGTTTGATCAGCAAGCCCGCAGCCACGCTGATACCCGCCAGAATGCCCAACGTCTTGTAACGCGATTTCCGCAGGGCAGCCTTTCTGCGGGCGACGATGGGCTCTTCAGCGGTGTTGCCGAAACTGTGATCGCCACGGCGCGCGAGCTGAAGAACTTCAGCCAGATGCAAGGCGTGCCGGTCGGTGTCTTGCGCGATCTGCTCGCGGCAACTGAACCCGTCGGCGATGATGACAGTGGACCGTTCTGCTTCTCGGACTTTCGGGAGCAACGCACGCTCTCCGATTGCTACGGAGACCTCATACTTGTCGCTTTCGAAGCCGAAGGAGCCCGCCATTCCGCAGCAACCTGAGGTGAGAATGTCAGCGTCCATGCCCATTTTCTTGAGAACCGACTTTTCGTCGTCGAACTTCAGCAAGGATTTGTGATGGCAGTGCCCTTGCACAACCGCGCGGGCGTTTAGCTGAGGAACCTGATAATCGGGAGCCTTCTTCTCGAGGAACTCGCTGAGAAGCAGTGTCTGGTTGCGGAGTTTCTCGGCTACGGGATCATTGGGGAAAAGATTATGCAGTTCATCGCGGAACACGGATGCACAACTCGGTTCGAGTACAACGAAGGGAACGCCACTCTCGATCTGCCGACGGAATTGCCGCATGGTGCGCTGGAGGTACTTTTTCGCTAAATCAAGCATGCCGTAGTCGTAAAGCGGACGTCCGCAACAGACGTGTTGACCGGGCACTTCCACGTTGAAGCCGGCATCTTCGAGCACTTCAGCAGCAGCCATGCTGGTTTCCGGGAAGAAATAGTTGTTGAATGTATCGGGCCAGAGCAGGACTTTGCCCTTCGGTTGCCGTCCGCGCCAGTCGCGCTTGCGAAACTTGCTCTGGAAGTTTTCCGGTGCGAATTGCGGAATCTTGCGCTCCATCGGCATGCCCGAGATCAACTTGGCAATATGGCTCAGCACGGGCGTTTGAGTTGTCAGGTTTACCAGTCCGGGCCAGAGGGTAGCGGCGCGCGACCACTGGTCGATGAGCCCGAAAGCGTAGGCATAACGGGGGCGCAGCCTGCCTTCCCAATAATGGGAGAGGAATTCGGCCTTGTAGGTCGCCATGTCGACGTTGACAGGGCAATCACCTTTGCAGCCTTTACATGCGAGACACAAGTCGAGTGCTTCTTTGACGTGCTCGTCGCGCCAGCCACCGTCAATGACATCGCCGTTCAACATTTCCCAAAGGTGGTGAGCACGCCCGCGAGTGGTGTGGCGCTCTTCGCGTGTGACCATATAGCTGGGACACATCACGTCATCGTCAGGACTCTTGCCGTGTTCACGCCGGCACTTGCCGACTCCTACGCAACGTAAAGCCGCGTGGGCAAAGCTGCCGTGATCGTCGGGGAACTGGAAATGCGTTTTTGGTTTCCACGGGTTGTAATCGGCACCAAGTCGGAGATTCTGATCGATTCGATATGGGTCAATCACCTTGCCCGGATTCATCTTCCAATCGGGGTCCCAGATGGATTTGAAATCGCGAAATGCCTGAATTAGTTCCTCGCCGAACATCTTGTAGAGGAATTCGCCGCGCGCCTGGCCGTCGCCATGCTCACCGCTCAGACTGCCTCCGTACTTCACGCAGAGATCGGTGGCTTCCTCCATAAAAGATCGGAACTTGCGAATGCCGGATTCGGAGGTGAGATCGAAGTCGACACGGCAATGTACGCAGGCCTGTCCGAAATGGCCGTAGAGCGCAGGATTGTACTGGTACTTGTTATACAGGCCACGAAGTTCGCGCAGATAACCGCCGAGCTTCTCCGGAGGGACTGCGGAATCCTCCCAGCCAGGCCACGTATTAGGCTCACCCGGAACGAAAGCAGTGGCTCCCAGACCGGACTCGCGCATGTTCCAGAGATTCTGCATTTCTGTCTTGTCGGTAAAGAGCTTTATGCTGGGAGCGTTCGGCTTGCCTTTTAGCGAGTCCATCAATTCGTGCGCAGTGCTGAGCGCGGCTTCGTGTTCGTCGGCACCAAGTTCGACCATCAGCCATCCCTTGCCTTCGGGGAGCATGCGCAGGTAGTTGCGATCGGCGCCTCCCTTCTTTTCCATGTTGTCGTACAAGCGATCATCCATACCTTCGAGGGCGGTAGGATTGAACCGATCCAGCTCCGGAACGTGGTCGGCAGCCTCATAAACGCTGGGATAGCCGAGGACTACGATGACGCGCTGCGCACGGGCATCGATGAGGCGACATTTTGCTTCCAGAACCGTGACCAGTGTGCCTTCGCTGCCTACAAGCGAGCGCGCGACGTTGAAGCGGCCGTCGGGTCCTGGGATGAGTTGATCAAGGTTGTAGCCGGACACGCGGCGGGGAATTGGAGGATATTTCTTCCGGATCTGATCGGTGTAGCGGTCGCGAAGCGCTTTTAGAGACGAGTAGATCTGACCAATGCGTCCACCCTTGTCGATCGCAGATGTCAGTTCCTCGTCGGTCATCCAGCCAACCGTCATGTGAGTGCCGTCATAAAGCAGGATCTCCAGCTCTTCAATGTTGTTGTCTGTTTTCCCCGACATCTGCGCGTGTGCCCCGCAGGAGTTATTGCCGATCATGCCTCCAAAGCAGCAATGGTTGTGTGTAGCGGGATCCGGGCCCCACACCAGCAGGTTGTTGCTTTTTTTCAACGCAGCGTCCCGAAACTCATCACAGACGGTGCCCGGCAGAACCCGACCGTAGCGCTCTTGTACGTTTACCTCCAGCACGCCACGCATGTATTTCGACCAGTCAATCACGATGGCGGTGTTGCAACATTCTCCGGCGAGGCTAGTTCCTCCGCCGCGTGAGAGAAGTGGAACGCCGAACTCGCGACACACCGCAACCGTGTTAATGACGTCTTCCTTGGAGCGGGGAATGATAACGCCAATCGGCACCTGGCGATAGTTGGAACCGTCGACGGCATACATGGCTTTTGTGCCAGCATCGAAGCGGACCTCTCCTTCCACTCTCTTCTGCAGTTCTGCCTGCAGATCGCGTTCGGCCTGCGGTAGGAGGTTTGGCTTCTGGGTGTCTTCAATCTTACGCGTGCGGGCGGTTAGTTCTTCGACGGAAAGGATTCTGCTGACAGACATCTATTACTCCTTGGCGGCATATTGGAAAGGCTGCTTTGATGGTTGTGACGCTCTGGTTGATCTATCCAAGATCGGCGCCGATCTCAGGGGAAAATCTCGTTTCTGATGAAGAGCGCTTGTTTATAAGTATCGTCAAAAGATATATGAGCCGTCTTTTCTATTATTTCGATGTCCGTCTGACGAATGCGGGTGTCTGCAAATACGTCTCGGACCGGCGAACAAAGAAGGAGCGGAATGCATCACTACACTCATGGCAAAAACAAAGAAGAATGAGATTGTGGTAATCACCGGCGCCTCTGCGGGGGCGGGACGAGCAGCAGTTCGGGAGTTTGCGCGTCACGGAGCCTGGATCGGACTGGTAGCTCGGGGAGTAGATGGCCTGAAAGCAGCCAAAAGGGAGGTCGAGGCAGCCGGAGGGAAAGCCTTGGTGCTTCCGACCGATGTCGCTGATGCCGAGCAGGTTGAAGATGCAGCAGCACAGGTTGAGAAGAAACTTGGGCCTATCGACATTTGGGTGAACGACGCGATGACCTCTGTATTTTCGCCGATCAAAGAGATGACGGCCAAAGAGTTCAAGCGAGTAACAGAAGTCACTTATCTGGGATATGTGTATGGAACGCTGTCGGCGCTGAAGCGAATGCTCCCGCGCGATCGCGGAACCATCGTGCACGTCGGCTCGGCACTGGCCTATCGCAGTATTCCGCTGCAGGCCGCCTACTGTGCTTCCAAGCACGCCATCCTGGGTTTTCAAGCCTCGCTGCGGACCGAGTTGCTGCACGACAAGAGCAACGTGCATACAACGATGGTGCAGATGCCCGCCTTGAACACGCCACAGTTCGGCTGGGTGAAAAGCCGCTTACCGCATAAAGCGCAGCCGGTCCCACCAATTTATCAGCCGGAAGTTGCGGCTCGTGCCATCTATTACGCGGCTCATCATCCGGAGAAGCGCGAATACTACGCTGCCTGGTCGGCGGTGTATGCCATCGAGGGAAACAAGATTGCGCCGTCGTTTGCGGACCGATACCTGGCAAAGAACGGGTACGAGGCGCAGCAGCATGACGGTCCGGAGGATCCGAATCGGCCGAATAACTTGTGGGAACCTCTGCCGGGCGATCACGGGGCGCACGGGATGTTCGACGACCGCTCCCGCGACGTCAGCGTAGAGTTGCTCCTGGAAACACATCCGAAGTTGCTGGCCATAGCGGCTGGATTGGGACTCGCGGGGGCGGCGTTCGGCTTAATCCGGGGCCGACGGAAGATGCAGGAAAGAAGTGAGTGGCAAGAAGAAGCGGCGTGAGACTCAGGCAGCTTCGCGTTCCGGGGGATGGGCCTCCGATTGTTTGGACTTCTCTTTTTGATGAAGTCGCAAATAGCGGGCTGGCTGGCCGATAGCCGTCACCGCAACCACGCCGAGCACGATCATCATAGCTTTCCATGCGGTGTCGAATGCTCCGGTTGAAACCAGCAGTGTCGTAGAGAGCGCGGCAGGCTGTGTGGCTTTGAGGACTAGTGTCGCCAGCGCAGTGAGTGCAACCGCAAGAACACTGGCCCACACGCGAGGCCAAGTCACATGCCCCGACGCAACGACCTCAGGCGCCGCCGAGGCGCCCGTAACATAGAGAGATACGAAACCAGCACCTAAAGCGAGGCCGTGACCTACCAGAATGTTGTACACATTGGCGCTTTTGCGTTCTGGAAACTCGACCTGCTCAAAAACGGTTGGACCCAGGCTGCTGAAGAGTAATGGTCCCCCAGCGGCGAGGCCAATTACGCCCGCGGCGAGAATCAAGGCCCCTTCCAGGATCGGAGCCATGAGTGCATCGGATTTGGAAGCCATTGCAGCCTCCGCGTTCGATTTAGATGGCCGGTACTAATCCCCGGAGGTCCGAGTTTCTCGATTGAGTTAACAGTTCTTCGCTCGTGTTACGAGAAGAGCTGGCACGGAGAAGCCCAAAGAGCGGCGAAAGCCATCGCACCCATCAATCAACACAAATCTGCTTTAGCTATCACTCCGGCAGCCGCCACCTGTCTGAAGTAAATCGCTCACAGTTTTCCGAAAAATACAAGGAGAAGCGCCGTCAGGTGCAATTGCGGATGCCAAAGGTGTAGACCTCAACTCAGCTTGCGAACAGGAACTCGAACAGGTACGGATTGGGCTGCTAATGTGCCCAGAAAAGCCCACACAGTGGCATCTCCGGTGCCAAGGCTGTTTCTTCTTCAGGTATTCGCTATTTGGAGCGAGCGCCCAGTGGGTAAGACGAAGTCCGGAGTCTCAGGGTTAGCTTTGGAACAAGAAGTCTCCAACCTCCGTACCTCCTTATGCATAGGCCAGTCGTGTGGCTGATGTGCGACAATTTGCGGGAGACGTCCGCAAATATGGAGGCGAGATGAGTCTGGGCCTGATTGTGTTTCTAGTAATTCTGGCGATCGTGGTCTTCATGCTGATCGCCCTCTACAACAGTCTGGTGCAACTGCGAGTTCGCGCCGACTCGGCATGGTCGGACATTGACGTTCAGTTAAAGCGCCGTCACGATCTGATCCCGAACCTGGTAGAAACGGTGAAAGGATATGCGGCTCACGAAAAAGGGACGTTCGAGAATATTGCGAAGTGGCGCTCTGCTGCGATGACTGCACAAGCTCCCGTCGATCGCGCGCAGGCAGAAAATCAGTTGACCGGAGCTCTACGCCAGTTGTTTGCGGTGGCGGAGAACTATCCACAGCTGCAGGCTTCGGAACAATTCACCTCTTTGCAGAATTCGTTGAAGGAAGTGGAAGACGCATTGCAGAACGCGCGCCGTTATTACAATGCTGTAGTGCGCGACTACAACACGCGCATCCAGTCGTTTCCGGCAAACATGTTGGCGGGTTCTTTAGGCTTCCAGCCGCGGCAGTTCTTTGAACTGTCGGCGCCGGAAGAGCGTGAAAACGTACAGGTAAAGTTTTGAAGGCAGTAGTCAGTAGCTAGCAGCCGGTAGTCATAAGGCGGTAGCCAGTAGCCGATAGTTCAGAGGCGAATCGAAACGGCGTGGCTGAGAGCCGCGCCCATTCAAGCATATTTGTGAAATCAGCCCTACTGACCGACGGCACGAAACATGCCAATCGCATGAGAAAAATCATCGGTTTCATCTTCTTCCTGGCCCTGGCGCTGACGCCAGCCTGGGCGCGTAACTGGCGCATCTCCGATTTCAACTCCACGATTACGGTTGATGACCAGGGTGGCATCGTCGTGATGGAGCGGATTCAACTGGTCTTTTCCGGGAGCTACCGGGGAATCTATCGCACGATTCCCGTCGACTACCCTGGGCCGAATGGCACTAACTACCGGCTCTTTCTCAAGGTCGACGGCGTCGTGGATGGCGACGGGCAGGCACTGAAATATGAATCGCACCGCGAAGGAGCCTACCGCAAGCTGAAGATTTTTATTCCCGGCGCCACTGATACGCAGAAGACGGTCATCATCACCTATTTGGTGCCGAATGCGACCCGATTCTTTGATGATCACGATGAATTCTACTGGAATGTTACAGGGAACGATTGGCCAGTACCGATCGACCAAGCTTCGGCCTACGTAAAATTTCCGCCCGCTGCGTCCGGAAGCCTGCGCGCGCAGGCGTTTACTGGTGTTTACGGATCGCATGATGAGGAAGCAACGTCGGAGGTAAACGGTTCCGACGTGAATTTCGCGACCACGAACCCGCTGCCGATGCGTGGTGGCCTGACAATTGATATTTATATCCCGAAGGGAATTCTTCATCCCCCCAGCGCTCTGACGAAGTTTGTGTGGTTTATCAGAGGAAATCCGGCATTACTGATTCCTATCTGGGCGCTGATTGTGATGTGGTTCACCTGGTACACATGGGGACGAGATCCTGATCCTGGGGTTTCGGTTGCGCCCCAATATGAGCCGCCGAAGGGATTCACACCTGCGGAGGCTGGATCGCTGGTGGATGATGCGGTCCATCCGCGCGACATTACCTCCACCATTGTCGATCTTGCGGTGCGCGGGTACCTGAAGATTCAGGAGATCAACGAAAAAGTTCTGTTGTTCAGCCACAAGGATTACGAATTCCAGCTGGTGAAACCGATGGATCAGTGGAGCGACCTGACGCCGCACGAGCGCGTGATGATGGAGAACATCTTTCAGGGTGGCACTTCAACGCGTCTGTCGAGCTTGAAAAATCGTTTCTACACCGCGATTCCAATCCTGAAGCAGGACATCATGGCGGCGCTGCGGCGCAAGGGAATGTATATTGTCGATCCCGATTCGGCACACAGTTACGTGTTTGTGGCGGCCGCGGTAATTGCGATTCCATTCGTGCTCGGCCAGTATTTCGGATGGTTCTCGCTCTTCGACGCCCCGGTGGTGAGCATCGTAGGGATTGCGATTGCGGCTATCGTCATCTGGCTCTTTGGCCGGCAGATGACCGCGAAGACCGTGCTGGGCGGGCGAACGGCTGTGCAGATTCTCGGGTTCCAGGAGTTCATGAATCGTGTCGACGCGGACCGCTTGAAGCGCATGCCGCCGGACACCTTTGAAAAATACCTTCCTTTCGCAATGGCGCTTGGAGTGGAGCACCGCTGGGCGCAGGCATTTGCAGGTATCGTGCAAAACCCGCCGACCTGGTACGTCGGACCTACGCCGTACTCAACGTTTAACCCGATATTCTTTACCAACAACATGCACTCGATGACGTCGGACATGCAGCAGGTGTTCGTGTCTGCTCCGAGAGCAAGTTCGACGGGATCAGGTTGGAGCGGAGGCGGATTCAGCAGCGGTGGAGGGTTCTCCGGCGGCGGGTTCGGCGGCGGCGGTGGCGGAGCGTTCTGAAGGCGCCAGTCAGTTCGAATGGCTAGGGCGTGCTCTTCTTCAACACAACTGCGGCTCTTTCGTCGGCGCCGATGCGGCCTTCGAAAGTTTTCAACTCAGCAAATTTGTCTGGACTGATTTCTACCGAGCGCACCGTATATTCCCGGTGATAACGCAATGTTTGCCCGTCGACTTCCGTTTTGCTCTGATAAATGGCGAAGCCGGCATCGATCTTTACAGGGTCGGGAATATCGTCGACTTTGTATCCCGCTGGTAACTCGATTTCGTAGGTGTCCGATTCCTGGCTGCTGGCGCGCAATTCAACCGCATGCAGGCGTGGTTTCGCCCAATCGAGTTCAAGCGCCTTTTCGCCGACAACGCGGGGGCGCACCAACATGAGCGGACCCATATTCTGCGCATACCCGGCAGTGGTGAAGCTGTATTTCACGGTGAGTTTGTCGCGGGTATCGAGTCCCAGGATTTGCGGCTTCTGCAAGGAAAATTGCTTGAGCGAGCGGTTTAAGAAAGTCTCCAGGTACTTGGATCGCTGCTGCTCATTAGCGTCTTTGAAGGCATAACGTTCCCGCAATGCGTAATATCCTGTACGGTCCTCCACCACTTGGCCGGAGAGAGTGCCATCATCGGCGAGCTTGAACTTTCCAGCACGGACAAGAGTGTTGCTTGCGGGATCGACGGTGGGAAGGTGAATCAGTTCGCCGTCGCTATCGGTAACCAGCAGCATGTAGTTCTCTTCAGCGTAGGAGGGGAGCTCTCCGACAGGCGTGTATTCGCTAGTCGGATCGAAAAGTAAATACGGCTTGCCGGATTTCGCGCGCACGACACTGTGATAGCTGGCGACTGGGGCGTCCGCGGGTAAGTCGATCGCCAGGATCACGTGGTTGAAAGCGAATGGAGTGGGCAAGCCGGGATGCACGACACCCCGATGCACCTGAACGATGACATAGTGCGAGCGAATGCCGGCGGCTTGCAGCATGGAGCTGAGCAGCGTCGCTTTGTCTTTGCAATCTCCATAGCCGTAGTGAAAAACATCCGCCGCCGCATGAGGCTGCCATCCGCCGACTCCAATTTCGATGGCGACGTACCGGATATTGCTCTGGACGTAATCGGCAAGCGTACGAACCTTGCTGTCGAAATCCGTTTTACCGGCGATGAGCTCCTGCACCTTTGCGATAATCTGCGGAGACGGATCGCGGCGGCCCTGCGCGAGGTTAGATTCCCAGTTGGCGATTGCTGTCCACGAGCCGCTGAGTGCGGTTCCGCTGTTTGGACCGAAGTAGGCAAACTCCGCCCGCGCCTCCAATCCGGTTGGGTCGGGCATAAGCGTCTCATCGTCGGTCACAGCGGGTACGTCAGATTTCATCCACTGCCAGCGGTTATCGGCGAGGCGTTGCGGTTCGGCGCTATTCGAATCTGACCAAGCTGACTTGTATTCCCATCCCTGCGGTAGTTGAAGCGTGAACTGGGCGTGATGTACGGGAATACGCTCCTGGTATTCCCAACTCACCTGGTTGATCCAGTTGGTGTAGCGGACTTCGTACTCGTACCCGATGACCGTGCCCACCTGCTCGCCTGCGGGAGCACGCGCATACTTGGCACGAACATCGTCATACAGGATTTCGTTCGGGAAACGGCTGACTTCTTCAAAGTCCTTGTCTTTTAGCTCGAATTGGTGGCCGCTTGCATCGATGCTCCAGGCATGGAGCGAGAGAAGTTTGTCCTGGCGCTGAAGGGGGACGAAGATAAGGTCGTAGTCGCGTCCCCCCGGCCGCAGAATTTTCACGATGCGCCGTTCGTGTTCTACGAACTGGCCCGGAGCTTCCACCACGTTTTCGATTTCGTCAGAAATGACGACCGCCTTGGTATCCGGAGGATACGCAGGTAGCTTTTCGACCGCCGCCTGCTTCAACCAAGCGGGTACGGAAGTCGATGCTGCGGCAAGGCAGGTCCAGAGGATCGGGATGAGTGCGACAAGAGGCTTTCTAGTTGATCTGGGCACTCTGGGTTCCCCTGAGCACGGCTTGTTCGTCGTCGACCGACTTTACTTTGTCAAAGAAGGTTTTGAGTTGTTTGTATTCTGTTACAGGAATTGCCATATCCGCCACTGCGAGATCGCGTTTGGAGATGATTTGCTGCCCTTGCTGGGAGCGCTCCGTGTGGCAGACGGCGTAGGCTAACTTGACATCTTCAGATTTGGGCAGAGTTTCAACCGACATATTTGCGGGAATGGTGATGCCGATGTCGTCAATGTGACGGAATGGATAATTCAAGAAGACGTGATTCACGCGCTCAGCGTGTGGGAACATCGCAGTCTCGTTGACCTGGAGGATGTCGACGGGAATCATCCAGCGATGACCGGCACTGACCGCCATAGGCGTAGAAATCTTGAATTCTGCGATCAGGGGAGACTCAATGTCGTCCCATTTAGGCGCTTTTGTCAGCGTAACCTGCGCATTTCCCGGAAGCCAACTGCGGGCTTCGTCTTCCAGCATTTTCTTTCGGCCCTCTTCGTCAGTTCTAGAGCCATCTTCGCGACGGATAATTGCCTCCTGTCCGGCGAACATCACCGCGAGGGTTCCTTCGGCAGAGCCGTCGTCTTTTAGTGCGAGGCGTACGAGCCGCTTGGTGATCGCCTGCATGTAACTCGGAGCGGGGCTCTCGCCAAATTGAACACCGTTTGCGCTCTGGCGCATCCCGCCTGAACTTGTATAGCGCCAATTCACGAGGCCGTAAGGCGCGAACTTCGAGCCCGGATCCAGATAAACATCCTTACCGTCGAGTTGCACGATTGCGAGCTGCGCGTCGAACTGATTGTGGCTGAGATAGCCTTTGTCGAATATGCGCTCCGAGCGATCGCTCACGCGCATTGCATAGGCGGGAATGCCCGCCGTTTTCACCAGCGCGATGAAGAGGAGAGTAATGTCGTCGCGATCGCCACCTTTCAGCTTCAGAACATCGGAGGCTCCACGATTCTCTCGCAGTCCGAGCGTCTTCTGCTCCTGCTGAGTCTTCTCCGGCATGTAGGTGTAATTATCGAGAGTTTTGACGAAGGCATATAGCTTCTTCACCTTTTGCTCAGGGGTATCGGCTGGTGAAGTTACCTGGTTCACGAGGGATGCCAGTCCGTCGGTCTTGCCGGTAAACTTGTCGACCGCCTTGTTCCAGAACTTGCCTTCGGTCTTCCACCACGCATCGCGGGTTTCATTGCTGCGGTAGTAGATCTGCAGGTTCCACTTCAATTGGGAACTGGGGATGGTGTGGTCTTCTTCGACGAATGCAGCGACATTCTGCGCTTCCAAATCGAGCTGAACCTTCGGCATTTCCGTGAGCTTCGGCGTCATTCCGGGCGGCAACATTCCGGTCCATGAGATGCCGACGATGGTGCCGTGCTCATCGTAAAGATAGGTGCTTGAACCGCCGAAAGCGTGAGTATTCGGTATGTAGGTAAAGTGCTCGTATTTCTGGAATAAGTCTTCTTGCAGGACCCAACGAGGCGGCGTCATGAAGTACTGATCCGGATAGCGGTAGTAGTAGCGATACTCGATGATGCTGCCTACGCGGACATCCGGCAGGGAAAAGCTCTTTACGTTGAGGCGGGTATGGCGCCCCTTGTAGACGACCTTGTCGAGCGGCTTGCCTTCGAAATTCACGATGCTGCCGTCGGCATGAACCGTGCGGGCGTGGACCTCGGCCACTGAAAAGCCACGATAGGAATACACCGAAACATCCGAATACTTCGAAATGCCGGCGTCGGTGAGGATCTTAATCCGCATGTAAACCGAGCAGTAATGCAGGTTATCGTCACAGATTTCCTGGTGAAACAGGATTACTGCGGGCGCTCCAGGCTGCTCAGGCGCGGAGGTCATCTTCAATTCCTCGGGAGACGGTGGAGGAAACTCCTCAGCACTGATACCGAAAGCGGGAAACAAGCAAACGGCCAGACACACTGCCAATGCACTGCGGCGCAAGCTCAACATTTAGACCTCAACTGGCCGTGGCGGGGGAACCACTTGGCGCAAGATAGATGTAGCGGCAACAGCTAACTGCTTTGTGAGAGATTATGCAAGGATTTGACGCACAGCCAACAGAAATTTGCCTCAAAGCGTAATTTGCGGAATTACGCTTGCGAAGTTCAGGTGATCACCTTCATTGTCACGGAGTTGCACGGCATGCTTCGATCGCTTCACGGTGCAACCTCCGGTGTTACTGTGGATTCCTAAGTCATTGGCAGGCATTCCCGCAGCGCCGATCTGCTCGGTGGCGCCGAACGAGAACCACAACGTGCTGGTTTTCTGCGACTGAATTCACCTTTAGTGACCCGTACGGAGCGACGCCCGCGGTGATGCGAAACCGACGTGACTCCAGGAGGGTCTGATGATGAACAAATGGACATTTTCGGCCGCTCTGGCAGGCTTGTTGCTAGGCCTGACAGCGTTGCTAGCGGCGCAAACCGATATGCCTTTACGGCAGCAGGTCGCGGTCGACTTCCCGAATCCGGTGATAATCGACAAAACTACGGTTCAACCGGGGCATTATCTGTTTCGGGAAGTGCAGAACAATCCTACGGTGTTTGAGATCTATAAAGAGGGCAACGGCAAGGCGGTGACACAGGCGCTGGCGACTCAGACGACAATCGACACGCGGGTCAATCCCGGCACTCCCAATCACACTCGTTTCGTGCTTCTGCAGGTCGGAGATAACTACTACCTCTCCAAGCTGTGGCTTGGGGGCCAGTCGCAAGGGTGGGATTTTTTGACGAGCACGGCCATGGCGAAGAAGGCCGGAAAAGAGATCGAGGTGGAAGCCCATCCCGCGAACAATTCCAATCGGCCTAGTTCGATGGCAAATCCCCAGTAACCACACATGGGCCTGGCGGGGATGAAACCTCGTCAGGCTTTTTTGTCTCTGCGAGAAGATTAGCGGTTGATTTTCGCAATCAATTGCTGGAAGGCGGGTTCGGACTTTAGGGAGTCGAAAGCAGGTTCCTGCTGGACAAAGACGACCCACCCGCTGCGGTCGGCATAGGCACGTTGCAGATCGGCAACTGCCTGTTGTTTGTTTCCCAATAGAGCGTTCATCCGCGCAGTTTCGTAAGCAGTGTAGTATCGCCGGCGGTCGGGTTTCGCAGCTTCGGTGAGGAGGAAATTCAAAACGCCTGGATAGCCGTCGCGGCCGTAAGCTTCTTTCAAGGCGCTCGCGACGGGCGGATATCCCGTGGCGATATAATAGCGCTCTCGCGTGTCCGCAGCTTCGGCCCACATCTTCTTCTGTTCGTATGCCCACGCCATCTTCACGAGTGCGGACGGAAACTCCGGCGCGATGGTGATTGCGTCGGAATACTTTGTAATCGAAGCGTCATAGTCGCGCGCGTAGTAATCGACCCAACCGGAATTTGTCATGATGATCAGCGACAGGGGATCGAGCGCGTGTGCCTGCGATAATTCCGTTCGCGCCTGAGCAAACTCGCCACGGGAGGCCAGGTACAGGCCATACCAGTGATGTGCGGTGGCGTAGTTCGGGTCGACACGCAGAGCCTCGCGGAACTCGCGGTCGGCACGCGTGGGGTTCCATTGATAGCGCCACAGCGTAAAGGCGAGCGCGGCGTGCCCTTCGGCCAGATCGTCGTCGAGTTCAATTGCCTTCTCAGCGGCTGCCTGCGCGCGGTTGGCTAAGTCGATGGTTGAACCAAGATTGAAATATTCAATGGCGAGGTTGTAGGTGTCCGCGAGCCCGGCATACGGTGCCGCATAGTTGGGGTCGACCGCAATCGCCTGCTGGAAATAATCGATGGCATGCTGAAAGCCATCTTCGGTGCGTCGGTTCCAATAATAACGGCCCTTCAGATAGGCGTCGTACGCAGCGGGATCGCTGGTGCTAGTGCGGTGATCTCGGGTTTCCGGGAGCACAATGGAAAGCGAGCGGGCAATTCGAGATGCGACCTCCTCTTCCACTGCGAAAAACTGCTCGCCCGTAACGTCGGTATCGTAGCTCTCGGCCCAGAGGTGAGTCTGGTCGCTGGCCTGAATCAGTTCGGAGGCGATATGAACCTTGTTGCCGTTGCGCTTGACGCTTCCCTCGAGAACGTAGCCGACGCCTAATTCCCGACTGATTTGATCGACGCCTTTTCCCGAGCCCTTGAAGCGCATGGATGACGTCCGAGCGATTACGCCGAGATACCCAGGGTTGAAGCGGCTCAAGTGCATGATGAGCTCGTCGGTGATGCCATCGCTGAGGTATTCCTGTTGCGGATCTCCCGTAAGGTTTTCAAAGGGAAGCACAGCCAGCATGATGCGACGAGGCGCTGCAGATTGGGCAGAGATGCGCTGGCCGGTAGTTTTTCGTAGGACAACAAAGAAACTCGCAGCGATCAGCAAGGCGATCAGCACGAGCCCCAGATTCCGCAACCGGGATGAATGTCGCGGCGCCGGTTGCGCAGAGATTGCGGCGGGGTTCGGCGCGTCTGCTATGGCGACAACACCGGACTTGGAAGCGGCGACGGCAGACACCGGCGCGATAAAGCGGTAGCCGCGACGAGGAATCGTTTCCACGTAGCGAGGCGTCGTGGCGTCGTCACCGAGCGCCGCCCGAATCTGGCGCACACAGTGGTTCAAACCCAGATCGAAATCGACAAAGGTGTGATTGTCACCCCAAAGCTGCTTTTGGATTTCCTCGCGAGTGACCACTTCGCCGGCATCTTCAAGGAGGAGAAGCAGAAGCTTCAGAGCTTGCGGCTTAAGTCGGACGGGCGTGCCGAACTTCGACAGTTCTCCCCTGTCGAGGTCTACGCGAAAAACACCGAACGTCACTACCTGGGAGCGGCTCACGCTGGTTCAGCCTTGTGTTTCCGATTGGAGGAGGGCTGATGGGCAACCATTGTAACCGCGAGTCCTGAGATCATGGAAGAGGTTAGCAGCAATCTTTTCAGTTGTTTGCACGCTCATGCCACAAATCATGCCGCGTTCATTGACGAATTCTGACCAGAGACTTACAAGACGGGAAGCTTCTTGGGGTAATGCGGAATGCAAGCAGCGGCAAAATTCACCCTTTCCGTTGGAGACGCAGCCACTGTCTCCCGACCTGAAATTCGGAAGAATTCCGGGTCTCAATGTGCTCTGCGTTCAGCTTTATGGGGGCTAATGATCCGGTCCGCTCGAGCGGCAAGCAAGGAATTGAATGACCAGTTCGACGGACCGGAACACAATCATGATCTTTACGCGTTAGTGAAGAATTGCGCCTTTTTTAGTGGAGGTCATTGCCATTGTTCGGAGCCTCCAGTTGAAACGACGGTCCAGGTTTTTCACCATAGCCGGCAGGAATTGCCAGGGGAACTGGGCTAGACTGCCTGCGCTTGCGGGAAGAACTTTATTTGGAAAAACGTAGCGACGTTCACTCGCCCGATCATCACCGGGACCTCTATCAGCGGTCCCATGACTGCCGCGAAGGCAGCTCCTGAAACCAGCCACCCGCCGAGCTGCCTGGGTCGACAAATTGGAAGAGCGCTACTGTGTGCCAATGCGGTCGATCTCCTTTTTGAGGGTGAGCGCGTCCAAGGTTTTCATCGGCAGACTCAAAAAAAGGGCGATCCGGCGGTCGAGGGTGACGAATGCTTCCCGAAAAGCACGCTCCACCTGATCGAGCGAACCACTGGCTGCGGCAGGGTCGGGAATTCCCCAGTGAGCGGTTAGCGGCTGGCCGGGCCAAACCGGACAGATCTCGTTGGCGGCGTTGTCGCAGACCGTAAAGACAAAATCCATCTTCGGTGCGTTTGGTAAGGCGAATTCATCCCAGCTCTTGCTGCGTAGATTGGCTGTCGGCAGATGGCTTCGTTCGAGTTGTTGCAGGGCCTGGGGGTGCACCTTACCGCTGGGGTGGCTTCCCGCGCTGTAGGCGGTGAAGCGACCTTGTCCGCGCTGGTTGAGAATCGCTTCCGCCATAATGGAACGGGCCGAGTTGCCGGTGCAAAGAAACAGCACGTTGTACTTGTCACGCATACGGTTTCTTACTTGCGGCCGTGCAGCTTAATGGAGGCGAGTGCCGCCGACGCCTCGCGCACCATCTCGTCCGGATTCTTGATGGACTTGATCTGCACGTTGGAACCGCAGCAGGATGATCCCCCGCTGCAGATGTCTTCCGGCGCAAGAACCTTCGCGAGATCTCCGCCGAGCGCGATGCGCGGAATGGAAAAGTCACGTAGCCCGGCGGCAATGGCCATGCTCAGGTAGTCTGTGAGCAGGCTCGCGCCGGAGATGCATCCGACGTAGGCGCTGATGTCGTGGGCCAGCGCCTCAGGAAGAGCTTTCAGCAGCACGATGTCGCTGACAGCGAAGCGGCCCCCGGGCTTCAGGACACGAGCGATTTCGCGGAAGACTGCCGGCTTGTCGGTGGAAAGATTGATGACGCAGTTACTGATGACGTAATCCACCGTGCCGCTTTCGACCGGAAGCTTTTCGATGAATCCCTTGCGAAATTCAACATTGGTTGCGCCGTGCTTGTCGGCGTTCTGGCGTGCCAGCGAGAGCATGTCGTCGGTCATGTCGACGCCAATGACCCTCCCGGTTGGGCCGACGCGATTCCAGGCGAGAAAGGCATCGAATCCGGCGCCAGAGCCGAGGTCGAGCACCGTCATTCCGGGTCCGATTTCGGTGAGGGCCGTTGGATTTCCGCATCCCAGGCCCAGGTTGGCATCGCCTGCGAACGTCAGTTCTTCGTCGGTGTAACCGATCGCGCGCGCAACATCTTCCAGCGGACCTCCGCAAGCGGAGGCTTCGCCCCGGGCCACAGCGGCATAGTGTTCTTCCACGGCGGTAGTAATGCTGTCGTTCTTCATTCTGTCTCCTTTATAGACACGAGCGTGGCGACCGGAGTATTGAGGGCACAGCACCCGGCCGATTGGATTGCGTCGTTAAGAATTTGCAGCGCGTCCAGAATTGTGGCGCGCTTTTTGTGGGGGATGGATTCAATAATCTGATACGTGCGCTGGCGCATGAGTTCATCGAGTTGCTTGCGGGTGCGGCGTCCGGCGGCGGTGATACGCACCATGGCGGCGCGACCGTCCGATTGCGTACCCCTGACGCGTTCCACCAGTCCGCGCTGCTCAAGTCTCTCGAGAACGCGAGTCATGGCGCTGGGAGTAATGCCGGAACTTGCGGCGAGGTCGGTGAGTCGTGCGCCTTCCTGTTCGACAAGGGTGCGGAGAATGGCGCACTGCCGCTGGCTGAGGTCCCCGCAACAGACTTCATCTGGCCCGACTTGTCCGAGGATGCGGGCGAGACGCTCGAGTTCCTCCCACCATTTCTTTACGGCCGGGTCGTTGTGAGGGCTGTTCACGGCAGCAGGATAGAGCAAAATATTTGCATGAGTCAAGCAATTATTTATCGAAGCGTTTCGACTGGAAATTCAGCCAAAATTGAAAGGAGAGTGACATGTAAATGCGAGTGGTATTGCTCATTTTATTTTCGAGGATGGTGCTGTCGCGCGCGAGGCGTTGAAAGAGCGGGAATCAAGGTATGGGCTGAGCGTGACGTGCTGGTGCAACGACGGCGCCAGGACAAGCCTCGACAACTGGGAAACATGGCGCACCGCATGGCGGAGGCCGGCGTCAATATAGAAGTACGCAATAGCGATCACGGGAATCAGTTGATTCTGGTGGTCGATGATATGGAAGCGGGCCGGAAAGTATCTGTGGCGCGGACACGCGAACCTGGGAGCAGAGGGGACGAATGAAGCAGCATACATACCACATAGCAGTCGAGTGGACGGGCAACGACGGCACGGGAACAAGTAGCTATAAGGCTTATCGGCGAGATCACAGGATTGTAGCCGCGGGAAAGCCCACCATCGAGGCGTCGAGCGATCCGGCATTTCGTGGCGACGCGGCGCGCTACAACCCCGAGGAACTGCTGGTGGCGAGCCTGTCGTCGTGCCACATGCTGTGGTACCTGCATTTGTGCGCGACCAACCAAGTGACGGTGCTGGAATATCACGACACAGCGGAGGGCGTGATGGAAGAACGCCCGGATGGCTCGGGCGCATTCGTGCGCGTGGTGCTGCGACCCGCGGTGAAGATTCGCGCTGGGGATGATCGCGCAAAGGCGGCGTTGCTGCATCATGAGGCACATCGGATGTGTTTTATCGCGAACTCGGTGAATTTTCCGGTCGAGGCGGAAGCGGAAGTTGTGACCTCGGAGGGCCTGGGGTAGCTACATCGGAGCACTATCGCAACGCGGGCAGTGTTCGTCTAAAGTATTGGACCGATGAAACTCGGAATCCTGTTCATTTTCATTGCAGGTGCGGCAAACCTGATGGGAGATGATGGGAATCTCAAGCTTGATATCAGCGCAGCCGGACGGTTCGCAACACTGGCACTTGCATGCGTCCACAAGGAATATCCAAACAAGATAAGCCACACGTTGAACAGCGATGCGGATGTGGCTTCGCCGCGAAAGCTGACGCCTGCGTTTTACGGATGCTATGACTGGCACTCGTCAGTGCATGGGCACTGGCTGCTGGTGCGGCTCATACGAACTTTTCCTAACGCCGATTTCGTTCCGCCCGCACGCGAAGCTCTGAATCAGAGCTTGACGGCTGCCAACATTCAACAGGAGGCGGCATATGTTCGAGGAGAAGGTCGTGCCAGCTTCGAGCGCCCGTATGGGCTGGCATGGCTTCTGCAATTGGCGGCCGAACTGCGGGAATGGGACGATCCGCAGGCGAAAGCGTTGGCGGCGAATCTGCGTCCGCTGGAAGACGCTGCACTGCAACGGTTGAATGGCTGGCTTCCGAAGCTTTCGTATCCAGTGAGGATCGGTGAGCACGCGCAAACTGCATTCGCGCTTGGGCTGATGTTCGACTATGCGCGCGGCAGCGGGAATGCGGAACTGCAACAATTGGTCGCGAGTAAGTCGCGGCAGTTCTATCTGAATGACAGGAACTGTCCCTTGAACTACGAACCTTCCGGAGAGGATTTTCTTTCGCCATGCCTGGGCGAAGCCGACCTGATGCGACGTGTGCTGCCGCCGAAGGAATTCGCCGGCTGGCTGCATGCTTTTCTTCCGCAGATTCCGTCTTCAAATGGGGCGGAGTGGTTGACGCCGGTAGTATCGCCCGACCCGAGTGATCCGAAACTGGCGCATTTGGATGGGCTGAATCTGAGCCGTGCATGGATGCTGGAAGGGATCGCTGCGGGATTGCCCCAGGACGACAGCCGGTTAACTTCCATCCGACACGCCGCAGCGGAACATAAGCGGGCTGGCCTGGCAGCGGTGACGGGAGTGCACTATGAGGGCGGTCACTGGTTGGGAAGCTTTGCGGTGTATCTGGTGACGCAGCGCGGCATTACGAAATAAACAGCATCGTTGAGTGTCTGCGGCTTCGGGACCGGAGACAGCGTGGAGAGCAAGGGCAAGGCTGTGGGTGTAGTAAACTGAGTGCTCATAACGCCTTCCATAAAAGCCGGGATGGCGGAACTGGCAGACGCAGCGGACTCAAAATCCGCCGAGCTTCGGCTCTTGGGGGTTCGATTCCCCCTCCCGGCACCAAATGCTTCGGGTCAATCAATACTTACGGGCTGTACAGGGTTTGAAACCCGGTGAAGGGCTCGTCACAGTAAAAGACGCAAAGGCTGTTGAGTTGGAGCCAGAGGTTTACGACCAGAAGGACCTCAACCCATTTTTCAAAGCCTGTTCTCCATTCGAAATGCAACGAAGACTCCCACTACTCGTTAGTTTTGTGAGTGATTACACTTCTCAAGATGAATTCCAGTGTTCTCAGCTTTTACGCGAATGAAGCACCAGATCATCCAAGCCGATTTCTCCGTGATATTCAGGCGCGGAACGACGACCAACTGGAATTCGTTCACCACTACATCCAATGGCTGTTTTCGTTGCCTGAGAAAGAGCGGCTTCAACCTGAGTGCCCCGGTTTTGGCTCCGGGAGACATCAAGGCTTTTCAATCCCGGCCAGATTTGCAGGGCAACCTGCGCCAGTCATTCCTTCGCATGCTCCGTTTCTATGATCTGGAACTCAAGAGCACTGAGGTCGTTCAGTCCGAGGAATCCTGCATGAAAGCTGCGAACTGGCTCTCTTTCGGAAATATTGCAGCGATAAATGCGCTCTCGACGTGATCGAACTCCTCTGCCGGCTCCGATGAACACATAAGCGAACATAGAACAGAAAGTGACGCCGGTGATGAAACCGGGCATCAAGGCCGGAGCCGGCAGGAGTCATTTTCGGAAAAACGTGGTGTGGTGCGCTTTCAGTTGTCGTCGGTCTCCGGAGCACTGCTATCAGCTGGTGCGAAGAAGCCAAAGAGGCCGTGAGCTTCATCGCTGATGCCCGCAGTAAAGAAGAGCCAGTTGCTCGGTCCCGCGGCATGATCGTTGCCGAAGCGCAATGCCCAGAGACGATCGTTTTCGAGCGCATGTCCATTTGCGTCGCGCAGCAGGCCGTCGAAGCGCCCGGTGATTGGGTCATAGACTGCGATCTGTCCGCTGCCGGCGTTACCAATCAGCAGGTGATTGCTGAAGAAACCAAAGTTGGCTGGAGCTAATGCAACGCCCCATGGCGCGTTCAACCAGGGTCCGCGTTGCAATCGTTGCAGCAGCTTGCCGTTGGGAGAAAACTTGTCCACAAAGCCCTGACCGGGGAAGTCCAAGTCATCGTGGCGCGTGGCATTCTGCCTGGCATAGGTGACGTAGAGACTTCCATTGACCTCCTGCACGTTGAAGGGTGCATAGCCGCGAGGAATTTCGCGATCACGGAAAGGAAGGTCATCGCGGTCACCGGTGCCAGCCAGATCCACGAGCTTGAAATTATTGTCATAGACTTCGATCTGGCCGGAGCGGAAGTTCGCAACGTACAGGAAACTGGGGCCGCCGGGGACCATCTGTGCAACGGTGGCGCCTTTGTACACGGCACCATTGTCGGCGTTTGGAGTCGCAGAGTTGTCGATTACCGGGAGCGCATCGCCTTTGCCAGGCCACGCGGAAATGATTCCGTCTTCGCTGACGAAAGTGAAGATGGCCGTGGTGAGCGCTCCATTATTCACGAATTGGAACGTCGAGCCCGGGCCGGAACCAGCAGTGAACACCACTCCGGTGGGAGTGCCTGTGCCTTTTGGCTTTCCGGTGGTGGTATCGGTGACGACCGGAGGAATGTTTACTACCAGCGAGAGGACGGCTCCTGTGTTGCCGTTATAAAGCGTAGAGACGCCTGCATTGTTGTCGGAAACCCACCAGGGGCTGGTTGGACTTGCAATGAGTCCCCAGGGATTTTTCAGATTCGCATCGGGAGTGGGAGCGAGTCCCTGAATGTCGGAAACAAAATTGGTTTGTTGATATGCCTGTGCACTGCCTGGCACGCAGAAAGCAAGTAAGACGGCAAAAAGCAGAAGTGAGTTGCGGCGGAACATAGCTGTTGTACGAAGCGGCATGATTCTCTCTCCGGTTTGAGCGGCCCTCGCGGCGTTGCCGTGGGCGTGATTGGTCATATGTGCTATACGATCAGGATGCGCGGCGACTACCGCTCAGCAAGGTAAGAGAAGTACTCGGGAGTGGTTGTCGGGATTTTGATCAGGCGTTGTAATAGTTTTGCAAACTGTGCTCGACTGCCGGAGCGGGGTTCGATGGCTCGTGTGGCCTCGTCTGACATTTCATGCTCATTGATTGCGTATACCATCCAGCTTTGCAGATGAAAACAAACGCGGTATTTACTCGTTTTAAGTACTGTGGCGGCGGATGAGATCGGGAGGCACCATGAAGTGGGTTGCAGTTACAGTGTTCTTGTTCGCAATGGGAGTGTTTGCGCAGGATGCGATTCCGCCCGGAACGGTGTTGCCGGTGGAGTTGAACTCGTCGCTGAATTCGCAGAAAGCCAAAGCCGGCCAGAGGATTACGGCACGGGTGATGCAGGATATCCCACTGTCAAAGGGAAGAAAGATTCCCGCTGGCACAAGGGTCAGTGGTCGAGTGGTAAGTGTCTCGGCAGCGAAGGGTCGGTCACCCGGAGAGATGACCTTACGATTCGACAAACTCAAGATCGGCAGGCGGGAGTTGCCGATCAGCACCAATCTGCGCGCGCTGGCCTCGATGATGGATGTGGAGGACGTGTACGTTCCGCCAACCGGTCCGGATCGCGGCACGCCGTGGGCGTGGACGGAGCACGAACTGATCGGAGGCGAAATGGCTTACGGACAGGGTGGTCCCGTTACGTATCGGGAGCATACAGTTGGTGAGGCTTTATTTGGTGGTGTACTGGTGTCGCTGAGGGCAGTTCCGGGCAGCAAATGTCGAGACGAAGTGGCCGGAAACTCTGAGCCACAAGCGACGTGGGTGTTTTCCTCGGGTGCATGCGGATTGTATGGTTATGAGGGATTGACGCTTGCGCATGCCGGCCGCACCGATCCGATGGGCCAGTTCACGCTAAGGTCAGAGCAAGGGAAGATCGAAGTGCGGGGCGGCAGCGGCATGCTCTTGCGCGTGAGCGGGCAATAACTGCAAGCAGTGAAGAGCCATGAGAGGGGAATGTCGGCGCCAGCCGAACTGGTCCGTGCGCCCCGGTGATCACTGTTGACCGGTTATGCGTCACCGAATCTTGTGATTCCACGTTGCTCTTTCATGTTCCCCCGTTGCCCTGTTCCTGCACGGCAGCTTAGACTCCAAGTCTGCGTGCGACTGCTCCATTGGGAGCACCGGGAACATCCAAACGAACAGGACTAATGGAAATCATCGATCTCAGGCATTTCACCTCAGCTGATCTGCGGCCTCTTCTCGAAGAGGAGACGGAGGTGTGGTCGGACGAGCTTGCCTGGGATTACAGCTCGTCGGCGGATATGATCCTGCGCTACGTGGATGCGCGAATTCTGCCTGGTTACGCAGCAGTCGATCGCGGACGCCTGCATGGCTATGCCTTCTTCGTATACGAAGGTAACAAAGGCGTGATCGGCGATTTGTATGTTGCTCATCAACAAGCGCCTAATGGCAAAGAGAGTCCGGTAGAGACGAAGCTTGTCACGCACGTGTTGGAGACACTACAGGAGTCGCCAGGAGTCCATCGGATTGAAGCGCAGTTGCTTCTCCATGAGACCGGGCGAGTGTCGAGTCCGTTTCTACATCAGGGCTTTCAGCGTTATCCGCGGTTGTTCATGGAATTGGCTTTGGAAGGGAGAACCGGTGTCGCGCAAGTCACAGCGAAGCCCTGCAGCTTTGAACTGCGGCGCTGGCAGGAAAGCGACTATCAGCATGCCGCTGCGCTCATCACGGCGTGTTATCGCGGGCACATCGATTCGCAGATTAACGATCAATACCGGACCGTGCAGGGCGCACTGCGGTTTCTGAATAACATCGTACGTTTTCCCGGTTGCGGCATTTTCGATCCGGGTTCGTCGTTTGTTGCAACCGATCGCGCCAGCCGCAATCCGATGGGACTAATCCTGTGTTCGCGCGTAAAGGAAAATATCGGACATGTGACGCAAGTCTGTGTACTGCCGGAATATCGAGGCCGCAAAGTTGGATTGGCACTGCTTGAAGCCAGTGCGGAAGAGTTACGCAAACGGAATTTCAAAACGCTCTCGCTGACCGTAACTGCGGCCAACGAACGCGCAGTGGATCTGTATAAGAGGTTAGGTTTCGGAGTGGGGAAAGTCTTCGATGCGTTCGTGTGGGAGGGATGAGTGTTGGGAGCCCCAGAATCGTCGTGCCCTCCACCTCGGCAGAATGTATCGTGTCAATCGCTTAATAAATTTGAGGGCGAAATGCGGAAGGAGATCGAAAACACATCGCGGGCCGACTAGTGAGTAGTGTGACGTGAATCAGATTCGTGCCAGCGGAAGCCGACATTTTCGGGTTGAAGCTACGGAATTACGTAACAAATTCCTTTCTTGGACGCGGCAGATTGGTTACCGAAACAAGATGTTCCGGCGGTATGGATGAGTTCTTCAACAGCAACATCTATCTCGGTCTTCAGGGAAGTGTCGGGTGTCGACAATCGGGGACGAGTACCATTGTCGACGCTATGAATTGGGGCTTTTTCTGAATATAATCAACCTCAGCAGGCTGTGTTTTTCTGACTCACCCGTTGATGGAGTATGGTTGTGACGACGCCAGGGGCCAGACTCAAGGCATTACGCGAAAGTCTAGGCTATAAACTGCGCGATGTGGAAGTTGCCAGTGAAAGAATTGCGCAACGGCGGAAAGAGGAAGAGTACATCATTCCGATCAGCCGCCTTTCCGATTTCGAAACCAAGAGCGTCGTGCCCAGCCTTCACCGGCTGTATTCGCTAGCGGTGATCTATCGTCTTCCGATAAAAACGATGCTGTCGTGGTATGGCGTCGACACGGAGAATTATTCTGCCGACCTGGCGTTGGCTGAGGCGCCGAAAACGCGTTTTGCAGCGCTCGAGTTGCAGGGTGACGTGAAGCTGCCGGTACGACTAGATCCGAGCTTCGACCTGACAAAGACGGTGAACCTGGGCCGTATGGTGGAGAAGTGGGGCATCGTTCCGATGTCATATCTCGAGCCGCTGTCGAATGCCGATTTCACGTACGGTTATGTCGGGACCGACGACTACACGATGTATCCGCTGATCCTGCCGGGAACGTTTTTGCAGATTGACGAATCGAAGAACGAAGTTCAAGAAGGGGTCTGGCGTTCAGAGTATGAGCGTCCCATCTACTTCGTGGAAACGCGCGACGAGCACATCTGCTGCTGGTGCACATTGAAGAAGAATGAACGGATCGTGTTGCAACCGCATCCGCTTTCGCCTGTGGCTCCGCGAATCATGCGGCATCCTCAGGACGCGGAAGTTATCGGACAGGTGGTTGGGATAGCAATGCGTCTTGATGCGACGATGCGTCCCGTTGCGCAGCCAGCTCAGAAAGCGCCAGCAAGACTGAATTGAAGTGCTGATTGGATCCTCCGTCGACGACAGGAGGGATCAACGCGCGACCCAATCGTAACAACTCCCTTACATACTCATTGACCGGAAGCTGGTGGGTTTCCGCGTTCTGCCGGATTTCGTTCCACAACTCCGTGAGGGGCGCCCGCAAGACCGCGAGAAACTGAGAGAGATGAGTTTCCCGCAACGCGCCGGCGGCAGCGTCGTCGCCGTGAGCCCGAGCCAATCCCCAATGGAAATAGCGTCCATTTTCCTCCCTTAACTGGGCGAGGTATTCGAGCTTCCCAAGGGTTCCAGGGATGGAGTTCAGGGTGTTGCGCTCGAAGTCATCTTTTGGGCTAGGCCGCATATGGTTTAGTAAACACCAATTTTGGCAAAAATGCGCGAACCGTCAAATCTTGTTCCAAATTCAGGAATTCCACAAGCATTTTGATTTTTTCGGCGGCTTTTCGTCGATGCTGTTCGCGTGCCAACTGGCATCAGGAGAGTAAGTTATGAAGAAGGTTCTTGGTGGATTTGTATTTGCAGTTATGTTGATAGTAACGGGTGCGCAGGCGTGGGCAGATGGAACTCCATTCCCACCGCCGAATCCAAAGCTGAGTGCTCCCAGGAAGTTGGTTCTTGCGGATGGAACTCCATTCCCGCCGCCAAATCCAAAGCTGAGTGCTCCCGGGAAGTTGGTTCTTGCGGATGGAACTCCATTCCCGCCGCCAAATCCAAAGCTGAGTGCTCCCGGGAAGTTGGTTCTTGCGGATGGAACTCCATTCCCACCGCCGAATCCAAAGCTGAGTGCTCCCGGGAAGTTGGTTCTTGCGGATGGAACTCCATTCCCGCCGCCAAATCCGAAGCTCACTCATTCTGTCCAATGATCTTCAATCATGAGTTCTTCCCACCTCGGCATGTGTGGGATTCGCGAAATCGGTAACTTTCAACGACGCGGCGAAGACCCGGTTGTGGGCTGTCGTTTTAGAGCATATCGTTGTGATTACAAAGCGTCAGCCCTATGCCCTCATACGGCGTTGCAGAATATTCGGCGTTGCTAGCAGGAATCTTGCTTCAGACGGCCATTGCTGCCGCGATGATACGTCGCAATCTGTATTGGCGATGGCCCGGCTTCTTTGCGTACACAATCTTTCATATTCTTCAGCCTGGCGTCGACCTTATCGGCGTCGTTCAAAAGTGGAATCCTCTAACTTACTATTACTTCTTCTATGGCTTGGAAGCGTTAAGCCTTGTACTCAGTATGGTTGTCGTGTACGAGGTTTTTGTGTCGGTACTAGAACCCTATAATGCTCTAAGGATGATCGGTAAACGCCTGTTCTTGGGCACCGCCACCGTCTTAGTTGTTGTTGGGCTCCTGTTTGTTTCGTGGGGGCCTGCGAATAGCGGAGCACAAATATTTAAAGTAGTTTTTTACTCTGAGCGCACGCTTCGGATTGTGCAAGTTGGTGTCCTGGTGTTGTTGTTTGCTCTATCTAGATCCCTCGCTCTGAGTTGGCGAAGCGAGGCGTTTGGTATTGCGTTGGGATACGGAATCTATGCAAGCATTCAGCTCGTGGTTGTAATCCTACGACTCAAATATGTAAATTTCGGGTATCAGCTGATCTCTTGGGTCAGCACGTTGAGCTTCATCTTAATGTGTGTGATCTGGCTTTGGTATGCAGTGCAGGGGGACAAAGTTGTGCAGCAGGCGCGAGTTGTTCCACATAATGACATCGAAAGATGGAACAGGGCATTGGAAGGGGTATTGGCTCGAAAAAAATTGTAATCACAGCGGTGGCCCGAGCTTTGCCGGGCTTTCTATGTGTTTTTTGTTCCTTTTTTAGCTTTTTGACCCGTATTTGTGGCCTGTTTTGGGAACCCAAGAATGCACCAATTCTGCGATTCCGTATTTTAGGAATAGAATTTTATTTTTTCGTAAACTGGTGTTTTTCAGCGATCATTGGAACTGCGTAACGTACCTCGAAATCGGTTTGGTGGCCGGGGCACGTCTGCAAAGGGTTTTTTTCAGCCCGGGAGTAGGTAATTTTGATAGTCATCATTGCTCTTTTTGCAGTAACGGCCATTCTGTTCCTGTACTGGAATTTCCGTCGGGAAAGGATTCTGGTACGGACTCTCGAAGATCTGTCGGGTCAGACCCGTCCCGTAGACTTCGCGGCTTTCAACAACCTGGTCGATAACAGCCAGGAACTCTTCCTCAAAGAAAGATTAGCGCCGAGCCAGTACCGAAAGATACGACGCGCACGCCTGCTGGCAACACTCGATTACGTGAAACGGTTGGCACACAACGCACGGGTGCTGATGCGGCTGGGAGAAGCAGCGCGAACCAGCAGCGATGCACAGGTCGCTGCTGCGGCGCAAAAACTGGTGAATGATGCCTTGCACATGCGGTTGCTGGCGGTAGCGGTGATGAGCAAGATCTATGCGGAGCTGGTACTGCCGCAAATGTCGACGTCGCTAGACCCGATTACAGAAAGATATCGCGAACTCACGGAAGCGGCGGCGCTACTGGCGCGCTTACAGCGTCCGGCGTTTGCCGGCCGCGTGGCAGCGATGTTGTAAGCTGTGCTAGAACTGCGCTTGCGATCCATCCAGCACAATTCAATGGACGATAGAGTTCCCTCGCTGACGCTCGGGATGACAGTCCTCACGTACGTTCGGACCAGAGTCTCCAATTGATCAGCGTCCAGTGCGGTTCGCGCCTACAGCATGTTGCTGCTATAACCTTAGTGAGTGCCTAAATTCACACACCACATTTTTATCTGCTGCAACCAGCGGCCTGAGGGGCATCCGCGTGGATCGTGCGATTCGAGCGGAGACGCCGGCCTGCAGAAACTCTTCAAGAAGAAGCTGGCGGAAGCCGGGGTGCATGCGAAAGTACGTGCCAACAAATCCGGTTGCCTGGATCAGTGCGAGCACGGGCCTACGGTCGTCGTGTATCCGGAGGCCGCATGGTACGGTTTTGTGCACCCTGACGATGTGGATGAGATAGTCACTTCGCATATCGTGAATGGGCGTCCCGTCGAGCGCCTGCTATTGCCAGAAACCTGCATCAATTCTGCCGCTTGCCCACACAAATCAGGCGGCGGGTCGGGACAGTCCGGTAGATAACAAACTGGAACTTTTGATTTTTCCGGAACGTATAGGAGAGTGGGTGGGGATTACGCGCTATCGTCTCGCGCCCAGCCACGTCCAAACACTGGGAACCTATGGTTTTTCGCGACCTCATCGTTGACGTCTACCGCACACTGATGGCGCATAAATTGCGTACGGCCCTCACCATGTTTGGCATTGCATGGGGGATCGTCTCCATGGTGCTGATGGTCGCCGCCGGAGAAGGGCTGCGCGAAGGTCAGGCCAAAGTTGCAAAGACACTGGGCAAAGACATCATGATCGTGTTTGCCGGGCGTACGAGCATGCAGGCGGGAGGGTTGCGAGCGGGCCGTCTGATTCGCTACAACGACACCGATACCTCGGTGATTGAAAGCGACGCGCCGGACTGCAAGTATGCGCTGCCGGAAATCGAGCAGAAGGATGTTCGTATCGTGAGCCGATTTAATTCGGCGAGCCTGCTGGTCACCGGATCGCTCCCGCCGTTCGGGGATGTTCGCAGCATCGACATTGCAGATGGCCGATTTTACAGCTGGGAAGACCAGCGCAACGCGCGGCGCGTAGTCGTACTCGGGGCTGAAGCGAAGAAACAACTTTTCTCCTACCGTCCGGCACTGGGCGAAACCGTTCAGATCGGTGGCTTCCCATTTGTCGTGATCGGCGTCAGCAAGAAGAAGGACCAGGACTCCAGCTACGACGGCTTCGACGTCAACAAGCTTTTCATTCCTTTTTCGGTGATGGAAAGGGATTTCCCGAATAAGCCTCCGGCAACAGCGCACACCCTCGATCAAATTCTGGTGGTGCCCAAGTCTGTCGATCAACACGAGGCGTGCAAGTCGGAGACGCGCGCGGTGCTAGGCAAGCTGCACAACTTCGATCCGGACGACAAGGAAGCCGCACCCATATGGGACACGATTGAAGAAGCCAAAGCGTTTGAGGCAATGACGGACGGGATGAAGTATTTCCTGGGTGCGGTTGGTATTACAACGCTATTTCTCGGCGGCCTGGGCGTAATGAACGTGATGCTGGTCGCAGTTCGGGAGCGAACGCGGGAGATCGGCGTGCGGAAAGCGGTAGGGGCTGGTTCCAGCGCGATCATCGTGCAATTCGTGGCAGAGACGATGCTGGTTGTTTTTATCAGCGGCGCGCTGGGACTCGGAGTGGCGTTTGGTTTCTGTGCGCTGGTGAACCTGCTGCCGATGCCCGAATTTTTTGCGGGATTGATCCCGACGTGGAGTTCCGGATTGCTCGCGGGAGGATTACTCGGAGTCATCGCATTGGGATCGGCGATCTATCCGGCGCAACGGGCGGCTTCTGTCGATCCGATTGAAGCGCTTCGTTACGAGGCGGGTGGCTAACCATGCACATGATTACAGAGATTCTGAAAGAGGCATGGGTCGCGTTACAGCGCAGCCGCGTTCGAAGCGTACTGACCATGCTCGGGATTGTATGGGGCATTGCAGCAGTCACTTTGCTGATCTCCTACGGCGCCGGTTTTCGCAATGTGCTGGTTACCGCGTTCATGGCATTCGGCCGCGACGCGGTAGTCTGCTGGCCGCAAGCGACGAGCGAACAGCCAGGCGGGCAACGCGCCGGCAAGGTAGTTCACTTCGAGCAGGAAGATGTAGACCTGATCCGCGCCAACGTCAGCGTCGTGAAGAACGTTTGTTTGGAATCGGTGCGATTCCGTTCCATCAGCTATCAGGACACGATGGCAAATACGGCAATTCGCGGCGTGTGCCCGGCCTATGGCGAAATGCGCAATGAAGTGCCGCGCGTGGGGCGCTGGATCAACCCGTCGGACATGATCGAGCGTCGGCGCGTGGTGTTTCTGGGAGAGCGGCTCTACCACAAATTGTTTCGGGGAAGACCCGCGGTTGGCGAAGAAGTGCGAATTGATGGAGTGCGCTTTACCGTGATCGGGGTTATGGATCGCAAGATGCAGTTGAGCAATTACTTCACCAGCGACGACGAATCGGCATTCATTCCATACTCGGCTGCGGGCGATCTGTGGGACACGCGCTACGCCAGCGTGTTGGTTTTCGAACCGGTGACACCGCTGCTCGAGAAAAAGGCGATGAAGGATGTACGCGCACAAATCGCGGAGCGCCAGCAATTCTCGCCGACAGATGAGAAGGCGATCCAGATGTTCGGGCGCGAGGAATTCCGTCCGGTGATCGATGGGATCACGATTGGTCTGGAGATGTTGCTGATGTTTATTGGAGCGCTCACGCTGGGAATCGGCGGCGTAGGTCTGATGAACATCATGCTCGTATCGGTCGACGAGCGTACGCGCGAGATCGGGCTACTGATGGCCCTGGGCGCGAAGAAGAAATACATAAGGTTCCAGTTCCTGGCCGAAGCTTTGGTTCTGGCGCTGATCGGCGGGGCGATCGGAGTTGGATTGTCGTATCTGATTGCCGCATCGGTGGGGACCTTGCCGCTGCTCGGACCATTGTTTGAGGACACCACCGGGAAAGGCGACATCCATCTGCGCATCTCGGGTCAGACGGTGATCTTGTCGACGATAATTTTGATGTTTGTGGGATTGATCAGTGCGTGGTTCCCGGCGCAGAGAGCTTCCAAAATGGATCCGGTAGAAGCGCTAAGGTACGAGTAAGGCAAAGTCAGAAGTAAGAAGTCGGCGTCGGAATGACCGCTATTTCCCTCGATTTCGCTGGCGTTGGGCGAGCTCGCGCTTCGATTCCTCCATAAATTGCAGTAACAGGCGCTGGCCTTTCTGCAGAACCTGATACAGCTGTTGTGGCGTAAGCACGTCGTCCGCGGTTTCGAGTTCGAGGTTTCGTGCGCGATGCCGCACACTGGGCGAGGGTGGTGGCGGCAGCGCGGGCTGGCGCCGCGGCTTATCACGATAGAACTGCCTGAGGTGGAAGTAACAGCGGGAATGCCCACGCAGAGCCGGAGAGCCGCAGCGCACGCCGTCGCTCTTGATGTGAATGCAAATCGGTATGATGGCCATCGAAACGGGGTACCCCCTCCCCCCACCCACTACATAACTCATGAATTTTCAGCAGTGTGGCGCGCACTTCCCTGCAGCTATCGCAGAGCAAATGAGTTAACTGACAAAATATTGAAAAAAGATGACTTACCGGTGGTGAGAGTCGGTGTATGTGCTCTCTATTTTTATTGTAAGAAATTGGAGGGCACCTGCCGGACACTTAGCGGAAATTTATATCTGCTTGCGATGGAGTGAGTTGCGGTGAAACATGCGGGTTTGAGGGGCTTGACATTTCTGAGGGCACTTGCTTCTTCGTTGCTTCTCCAACCTTCCTGCGGCCCACCTCGCCAACTGCGGGCGAGATGGAGCACTCGCGGTCCTGGTGATGCTAATCAAGAAGGGCCAGCCGCCACGCTTATGCGGCTGAGTCTAACAAACAACGAGGTAGGTCCGAAGCTCCTCCAGTTTTGAGGGCCCTCTTGGGAGGCAAGGCGCTCCATGAGCCTGTTCAGCTTCCGTTCTTTTGTTCGGATACCGTTTTATAACGGGCCCCCCAGGCGCGCCAGTATTGCAGATATTTTCTTTCTTGAGAAACAAAGTCATCCATCAACGGGCGCCATTCCGGCTGGTTAGTAATTTCACCGAGGCCTATCACACCGTAATAACGGACCTCGATATCATCGTCGTTCAAACAGTAGATTAATGAAGGAATTACATTTTGTGAACGGGTGTTGCGAAGGGCAAGAGCTGCAGCCCGACGGCTCTCAGCTCCCGGGGCTTTGAGTAGCGTCGATAACAACGGTATTGTGCGTTCGTCCTTCACATAACGTGCAATCGCGGACGAGAGGTTTACAAGAAGGTAGTTCGGAACTCCCTTCGGCGGCGCAACCAGTATCTGTTGACCTTTCTCTAGCCCAGACAAATCACCCTGCTGAATCAGGGCAGCTGCAACGGCTGAAGAAACAGCAAAATCCGAGTCGTGCAAGTGGCGTTTCAAAATAGTGAGGGCACCGGGATCAGGTGTGTTTCCGAGGTCGTAAATTAGGGCGAGCTTAAACTGATCCCGAATTCGAGGGGAATCCAAAACTGAGGCGAGTTCAGAAAGAACTTCAGCCAGCGGCTCGCCACTCGCGTTCTCGGGCGAAGCAGTTATGGCGGGCAGAACGGGGTTGAAAGCATTAGCCAGCTGAAAACGGTCGTCACTTCGTCGCAAGAACAGGACGCTACGAGCCGAGGCAGTTGGACCATGGTATCCAACAGAGCCGGCAGGAGTAATTGGCATTGTGAACCGCACGGTAGCGTTTGCCGGCACTGGTCCTCCCTTTAGCGTAGAAAGGACATGAATGTCTGCGTCCAAAATTAAGGCTGGAATGGACTGTGAGTTGATTTGGACATCATCTTTTTTTAATTCGTGAACCGAAACGACATCCGCTACGACGATGATCTCTGCATCGCGTACCTGTTCCCTCAGATCGAACGTACGCTGCTGTGCAACCAGTGCTCCGCCGAACCAAGCCAAGAGAATAAAGCCAGCGACTCTGCCCATTCTATGGTGCCGGCGAGACGATGTTCTGATGTTCAGCATGGTTTGTGAACCTCACAGTATTGTCAGTTTGAACCCGCACTCCTGAACCAGTAGTTTGCGAACCGATGCGAAATTCCTGAGCATAGTGCTCTTGCTGGGTAGAATCGCCTACACATACGGGCGTCGGTATAGGAGGGGGTTGGTTATTCACGCCGGGTCCACTGACATAGTCGACCAGGAAGGTACCGGTGTTTCCGTTCCCAGTTAGCGTCCGATGGCAAGTCTTTGAACTGCGAAGCGACGTCAAGCTTCTGTACGTCACCGGCTTTAAGAATCACCGTCTGCGGGTTGGTCTTTCCAGTATCCGAAGCGGAACACCAGTAAAGTCTAATCTGTGCATTAGCAGGTTTCGACGCGAGATTTTGGAGAAAAATGATGGGTTGCAATCGGACACTCGCAGGAAAAAGCAACGCAGGATCGGGTGTTTGCAGCGCCAGCATGGGAGCCCACAACATCCAGCCTTCATCGCGACTCCACGCGTGTGCCGCTTTTGTGGTGTGCGCGTCGTAGTAGAACATTTTCATGAGTGCGGAGAAGCCCTTTGACGTGTCGTACATGAAATGAACGGCGTCAAACGACCCGGGATGCCCGGCCACGATATGGATGCCGCCGAAATCGGAAGTAAACTTTGCAGCGGTAGCCAGTTCCAACGCATTGAGCCGAACAATGCTGTGGGGCCCGAGTGCGTAGTCATTGGCCCACTGGTTCCCGTTGGCATCCGAGAGGACAAGGTGTGCCGTATCTGCTGCGGACGCATTGTTCGAAAGCACAAGAACATCCTGCACTCCGGTGTGCCGATTCCACCAGAAACCATCTATCGATCCCGCAGTGTAGTCGGGATCGAGACCAGTCGGGTCAAGGTGAAACATAACTGGCTGACCCATGATACCCACCATTTCGGCCGCGAAGAGGTTTCCGTGGAACCTGGCGTTGTATTGAATATCAATTGATCCGTAAAAGGGGGCGGTAACACCGTTTATGGGATCCGCGACTGCAGCATTGACGTCGACAGAGCGAACTTCGTTTCCAGGAATGGTGACCGGCGCCAGTTTCACAGATTGACCGGAGGCCGTCTGCAGGACTGGCGTAACCGTGAGCGGCGTATTCGGCATGTTGTTTCTAAGCTGCAACTCCGTATGCCAGTCGCCCTCGGTGATCCAGTACGGCGCGAACATGTGCTTGATTCCGACGGTTCCTTCTGCCGAGTCGGCGTCAGGGTTCGGATTAGCTGCGAACGATGTCATTGTGTCAATCGTGAAAAGCAGTAAAAGTACGCTCGCGGCGGTCTTCATCATGCGCTCCTGTCGAATGCCCCACATTCGAAGTGCGCGCCAGCATAGGGGTGTGCCTGGATTGCGTCAAGCTGTGGAGTTGGACAGAGTCAGACACTTTCGGGCACTTCCGGACAATTTCGGATTAAATCTTCGTTGCATTCCGATCAGGCAGCATCGGTACTCCTTCGACTCATCGACTCGGTGCAAATGATGCGGCGCGAATTGGGCAGTTTGCGCCAGTGAATCCATCTACGATCCATCCAGTGATAAAGGGTCGAACGGCTGGCCCCGAAAATTCCAGTGACGTACTTAACTGGGAAGAACCGGGCCTGTTTTTGGCATTCTTCGCAAAACAAAAGAGGCATCATCTCGAAGCATGCATGCACCCCCACTTCGCATGAACATACCCGAAAGATCCTCCTGTGAAACAAGCGGAGCAAAACTGTTCCAAATTCGGAACAAAGGAACTTACAAAACAATCCCAACTTACCCTTAGATTCTAATGTTTTCCCTTGATTGAAGAGCGATCTGGGCCGCCCTAGGATTAAGCTTCGCCCTAACCTACTAGCCTGACCAGTGGCACAATCGTGCCAGCTTCGGACTTGTGCGCCGGGACGAAGCAAAGCCATGTCAATCAGTCCCAATTTATGGACGCACATCGGAATTGACCGGCGCGGGCACCGGCAGCGTTCTTACGAAGAGGGTGGCCGAAAGCAAGGTGCTCTACGTCGAGTACTGCAGCAGGCGCGGCCATGCTGGCTTCACCTGGCGGGTATTCTTTTTCTGACTCTTCTTTCGACGCCTCTTGCATTGCTTCTGCCGTTGCCGATGAAGGTGGTGGTCGACAACGTCATTGGAAGGCAGCCGCTACCCCACTTTGTTGAGCGATGGGTGCCAGCAGTTTATCTCCAGGAGAATTGGGTAAAGCTGGGATTAGCAGTAGGCTTGCTTCTTGCAATTGGACTGCTGATGCAGGCTCAATCGCTAGCGAGTTGGCTGCTGCAGACCTACACGGGCGAGAAGCTGGTTCTGGAATTCCGGGCGCGGCTTTTTGCGCACGTGCAACGACTGAACCTGGCTTTCCACGATCGCAAGGGGACCAGCGACACGGCATACCGTATCCAGCATGATGCGCCGTCGATCCAGTTGATCACCATACAAGGGTTCGTTCCTTTCGTGAGTGCAGCGTTTGCTTTTGTGGGGATGGCCCTGGTGACGTGGCGCATGGACTGGGAACTGGCGACGATCGCGTTCGCACTATCTCCTCCGCTGTTCTGGTTGGCCCGAGCCTCAAGCCGCAAGGTGCACGACGGCTGGCATCAAGTGAAGGAAATGGACAGCAGCGCGATGTCCGTGCTGGAAGAAGTCCTCGGCTCGATGCGACTGGTGAAGGCATTTGGTCGCGAGCGCGATGAAGATGGACGTTTCGTTTCGCGCTCCACGCGGCGCATGTGGGGACAGATCCGGCTGGCTTTCGTCCAGGCGACCTATCACTGCTTCACAGGATTTCTGATCGCGATAGGAACCGCACTTGCGCTGCTGGTGGGAGCCATCCACGTGCGCTCTGGGGTTCTTACACTCGGCGAACTTCTCATCGTAATGGCGTACATGAGCCAGCTCTACGAGCCACTGCGCACGATGAGCACGAAGCTGCCGGAGTTGCAATCGTGGATGGTGAGCGTGGAGCGTGCGCTGATGTTGCTCGACGAGGTGCGCGAACCGCTGGAGTCGCCATCAGCGTTAGCAATCTCGAAAGCAGCGGGGCGCATTGAGTTCGAGAATGTCTCGTTTGCTTATCCGAACGGCCATCAAGTTTTCCAGAACGTCTCGTTCGTGATCGAACCGGGAACGCGTGTCGGTATTCTTGGGCCGACCGGTTCAGGAAAGAGCACACTGGTCAGCCTGTTGCTGCGGTTCTACGATCCGACTGGCGGGCGTATTCTGCTGGATGGCGTAGATTTGAGAGAATACCGGTTACAGGACCTGCGAAATCAGTTTGCGATCGTGCCCCAGGAGCCGGTGCTGTTTTCGACAAGCATTGCCGAAAATGTCGCATTCGCGCGTCCGAGTGCTGCACCGGAAGAAGTGGTCGCTGCGTCGAAAGCAGCAAACGCTCACGACTTTGTCATGGGGTTGCCGCAGCAATACGAAACGCCGGTTGGAGACCGGGGAGCACGTCTTTCCGGCGGAGAAAGACAAAGAATCGCGATTGCGCGGGCTTTTCTTCGCAATTCACCCATGCTGATCCTGGACGAACCCACAAGCGCCGTTGACCTGAAGACAGAGGCGGCGGTGATCGCAACCACGCGGGAGCTGCTGCAGAAACGGACCAGCTTCATGATCGCCCATCGCCTGAGCACGCTTGAAGACTGCGATATGCTGCTTCGCTTCGAGCAGGGCAAACTACAGGTCATCGAGGGTGACGTAAAGGGCGTACTGCGACAGTTAGCCACAGGCGAAGTGCAGATGTTCCCGAAGCCGGAGCCCTCCGGTGATGAAGTAACGAAAGTAGGCTCCCAGCCTGCGGTTTTGTCAGCCGTAAAATGAAGCTGTTCCGAAAAGTGGCCTCAGGGTATTCAACATTCGCCCTTGTGCTCGGGAAAGGGTAGACTTGTACGGAACTTTTCACCGTACCCATTGGTAACTGGATGCTTGCTCGACTATTTCTATATGTGGCGCTGGTAGGACTTATCAGCTGCACAATATTCCTGGTACTTGCACTCATCTCCATCGTGCGCTTCTGGTGGCGAAAGCGCGGCGTTGTGTTCTCGCAGCCCGGCACCTGGCCCAGGGTCACTCTGCTCAAGCCGCTATGTGGAATGGAGCCGCAACTGGAACGAAGCCTGGAGAGTTTCTTCGTTCAGGATTATGCGGATTTTGAGATCATTTTTGGCACCCGCGATGCTGCCGATCCGGCCTTGCGCGTTGTGAATGCATTGCGCCAGCGATATCCCTCGGTTGATGTGAAGGTGGTTTATTCGGGCGAGCCGAATCATCCAAACGCCAAAGTTTGTTCGCTCGAGAAGATGATCGCGGCCAGCACCTCCGAGTATTTCGTCTTCAGTGATAGCGACGTTCACGTCGGACAAGATTACATTTATCAGGTTGTGCGGCCGTTGCTGGATCCGGAGGTCGGGGCCGTGACCTGCCTATATCGTGGCGTGCCGACCGGAGGCATATGGTCCCGGCTGGAAGCGCTAGGCATGTCAGTCGAGATGACGTCGGGGGTAATGACGGCTGAGCTTCTGGAAGGCATGAAGTTCACGCTCGGGCCGACCATGGCAATGCGCCGCGAGGTTCTTCAGCAGACCGGCGGGATCGGTGCGCTGGCGGAATTCTGCTCCGACGATTACCTGCTGGGAAACCGCATTGCGGAGCTTGGGTACAAGGTCGTCCTCTCCGATTACGTGATCGAACACATCGTGCTGAACCGTTCGTTCCTGGATTCCTGGTTGCACCAGGTACGGTGGATGAAGAGCACGCGCTTTTCACGTCCCAAGGGCCACCTGGGAACGGCACTGACGTTCGCGATGCCGTTCGGCATACTGGGTTTCTATGCCGCGCGTTCGCTGCACGATCCCATGCTCGGGCTGGCGTTGCTGGCGGGAGCGTTAGCTAATCGACTAATCCTTTCGCTCGTTGCGGGGTGGGGTGTGGTGCGCGACTCCAATGCCGTGTTCTATTGCTGGCTCTACCCGCTGCGCGATTTTCTGGGTTTCTGCTTCTGGAGCGCGAGCTACCTCGGTCGTACCATCGTGTGGCGAGGAGAAGAGTACCGGCTGGAGTTCGGCGGGATTATGGTTCGCGTCGATGCCGAACAAGCGGAGTCGGCGGCTATTCCTGCCGACCGCTGGGCATGATCTTTCGCAGCATTCCTATATCTGAACGGAACGGCGCCACTTCGCGTGCATCCAGATGAGAATGCCGATGGCGCAGACCTCAATTGGGCCAGGCGTCTGGATGAGACTGCTGGTGTTATGAACGTCGACGGTGAGCGCCTGAGCTGCCCACACCAGCCCACCCGAGGCGATCAGCGAACCAATGCGTTCTTCGGTTTTGATCCGCTTCCACCAGGTGATGCGTTCCATAGGCGCGCGTTTACGCACAGGCCCAACCGTGACGACCGGATAGGATGCCGGTTCACCGGACCAGATATTGGGCTGAGAATTAGCCTGAGATGCCATGCCAGCAGTCTAGATTCGTAGCATGATGTGAGCTAGATGACATCGGGTCAGGCGGCGTTAGGGCTAGTCCTTCGGTACAAGACCGTCGCAAGTATCTGGCGCAAGTCATTGATCCGCTTGACCGGGGCTGCTCACTGGATTAGGCTCCCCTCACCTTGGCTCCCTTATCATTCTTCCCGGCAGAGGCCCTCCACCGATGCATGAGACTGCCGCAAACGCAGTAGGCCAACCGGGAAGCACTGCTTCCGAGAACCGACCGTCGCTGTTACGGGTAATGTCGCTGAGCGACGCTGTGCTGCTGATTGTTGGCGGCGTGATCGGCGGCGGCATTTTCCTCACCTCGCAAGATGTTGCGGCGCAATTGCAATCGCCGATTTTGTTTCTCCTGGTCTGGATGGCGGGCGCCGCCGTTTCACTGCTGGCCTGTTTCGCTTTCGCGGAATTGGGCGCAATGTTTCCCGAGGCTGGCGGCCAGTATGTATATCTACGAGAAGCATACGGAGAGTTCGTAGCGTTTCTCTATGGCTGGATCATGTTCGTTGCTGGAAGCAGCGGAGGTATTGCCGCGAACAGCGTGGCTTTCGCTCAGTTTTTCGGAGTGGCCGTGCCTGCACTTGCCGGGGATCATGCGCTGGCGACCATAACCGGATTTACTTTTCGCGGCGGACATTGGATCAGAAGTGATTGGCTATTCACGCGCGGCGATGTGGTGGCACTGACCGCGATCACGGGTCTAACGTTTCTGAACGTCGTGGGGTTGCGGCGGGCCACCATACTTCAAAACGTTGCCACATGGATGAAGTTTGCGGCGCTGGCGGCGTTTATCGGCTTCGGGTTTTTGTTAGGCCACGGCGACTGGAGTCACTTCTCGGGCGCAGGTTTCAAGGAAGCGTTTGCCCACGGCTTTTATCCATTCATGAGCGTAATGGGTGTGGCGTTTATCGGAGTGTTCTGGTCCTACGACGGATGGATTTACGCATCGTGGGTTGGCGGCGAGATTCGCAATCCGCAGCGGAACCTTCCGCGGTGCCTGATGACCGGCATGGCGGTGATCGCAGGGCTGTACATCCTGATGAACGCCGTGTACCTGTATGCAATGCCGGTATCGGCGATTGGGAAGTCAAATGTGGTGGCACAGTCCGCGGCGAGCGTGCTGTTTTCGCCGAGCGTCGCGTTCTGGCTCTCGGCGGTGATCGCGCTCTCGTGCTTCGGAGCGCTTTCCAGCAACATCATGGCCGGTGCGCGCGTGAGTTATGCCATGGGGCGCGATGGACTTTTCTTTGAAAAGATGGCCATTGTTCATCCGAAATGGAGGACCCCTTCATTTGCGCTGATTGCTCAAGGTATTTTGAGTGCTGGCATCGCAGTAAGCGGGAGTTATGTGCAGCTCTTCACGTACACCATGTTCGGCCTGATGATTTCGTACGTGGTCACGGTGGCAGCCGTGTTCGTGCTTCGACGCAAACAGCCAAACAAGCCGAGACCGTATCTGTGCACTGGATATCCATGGCTGCCCCTGATCTATATCGTGCTGATAGGGGGGTGGGCTATCAATGCGCTGGTCGAACGTCCGCGGGAATCGCTCGCGGGTACGGTGCTGATGGCGATCGGATTGCCGGGATATCTCTACTGGAAAAGGGCGAATCGCAAGCGCGCGATATCATGAACGGATGTCGATTGCGGAGAACATAGCGCGTGTGCGCGAACGCATAGCAGCGGTGGCGAAAAGAGCGGGCCGAAGAGAGTCCGATGTTGCGCTGATGGCGGTGTGCAAGACGTTTCCGGCAGAAGCGATCCGTGAAGCTTACCAGGCGGGACAACGCTTATTCGGTGAAAATCGCGTACAGGAATTTGCAGAGAAGGCGCCGAAACTGGCGGACTTGGCAGGACTGGAGATGCATCTGATCGGACACCTGCAGTCCAACAAGGCAAACAAGGCGGCGGAATTGTTCAGCGCGGTGGATTCGGTGGATTCGTTGAAAGTGGCGGAACGTCTGAATGCGGCAGCGGCTAAGTCAGGCAAACGATTGCCGGTGCTCATCGAAGTGAACGTTGGCGGAGAGGAAGCGAAGAGCGGAGTGCCGGCTACTGCCGCTGGTGTCGAAGAGATTGTTGCGACCGCCGGCAACCTTGTGAATCTTGAGATTCGCGGTTTAATGACGGTTCCGCCATACACCGAAAACCCCGACGGCGCTCGTCTGTTTTTTCGCAAGCTGCGCGAATTGCGCAATGAAGTGAGCAGAGCGAGTGGGCTTGAGCTGAGTGTGCTGTCGATGGGGATGTCGCACGATTTCGAGGTGGCGATCGAAGAAGGTTCGACGTGCGTGCGTGTGGGAACGGCAATCTTCGGAACCAGGCCGATTAAACAATGATTCCGATTCGCGAATCTGCAGGAGCAGTGACGTTTGCCGTTAAAGTACATCCGCGTGCTAAGAGAGATGCGGTTATTGGCGAAATCGGAAATGCGTTGAAGATCGCGCTGAATGCGCCGCCCGTGGATGGCAAAGCAAACGAGGCGTGCATCCGGTACATGGCCGAGATTTTGCGCGTGCCGCGCGCCTCGGTTACGATTGCCGCCGGCGAAACCAGCCGCAACAAGCTGATTCGAGTGGCAGGCGTAAGCGCCTCGCACGCAGAGGAACGCCTGCGCGAAGCCAAGCTGTCTGGAGACAAACATTGACCATTGCGCAGCGTTGGCGCGAGATACGAGCAGGGTTTGAGCGTCCCTTCTGGGTTGCGAATGTCAGCGAGTTGTTCGAGCGCCTCTCCTACTACGCCGCTTTTGCGTCGCTTGCACGTTATCTCAGCGAGACGCTGAAATTCCCGACGGAACGAGTTGGAACTCTAACGGGCTTGTTTGGCGGGCTTGTCTGGTTCCTGGCAGCGTTTGGCGGCACGCTCGCCGATCGCATGGGTTTCCGGCGGGCCTTGTCGCTGGCGTATCTGATTCTCACCTGTTCTTACTTCCTTCTTGGATCTCTGGCTGCGCCGTGGATGGCATCCATTCGGCAAGCTGTTCCGCTGGTTGTGGTGGTCACTTTGGTTTTGATGCTGCCCGCGCTTGGCGTTGCGTTAGTCAAACCTAGCGTGGTTGGTACGACGGCCCGAACATCGAAAGAAAATGTGCGCTCGATCGGTTACTCGATTTACTACACGCTGGTAAACGTGGGGGGAGCGGCCGGTCCGTACGTCGCTTCGTGGGTGCACCGGCACATGAGCGTCGAAAATGTGTTTCGTGTAGCGGCACTCAGCGTGTTTGCGATGTTTTTTGCGGTACTGCTGCTGTACAAAGAGCCGCGCCGATCGGATGAAGTACAAGCAACGAGCCTGGGCGCGGCCGCGCACAACTTCTGGACGGTGATCACCAATCCTCGCTTCATGCTGTTTCTGCTGATTTTTTCAGGCTACTGGATCGTGTACTGGCAGGAGTTCATCATCCTGCCGTTGTACGTACATAACTATGTCAGCTCGACCATGGATACCGAGTTGATGCTGGTGACGGGGCCGCTCACAGTGATCTCGTTGCAGATGCTGGTGAGCGTCGTGACGCAGAAGGTTCCCGCATTCCGCGCGATCACGATCGGCACGCTGATCTCGGCTCTTGCCTGGATCATCCTGATCGCACACCCGACACCGCTGATGGTGATTGTTACGCTTTTCGCAGTGTCGATCGGGGAGATCACGCAGTCGCCGCGTTATTACGAGTACATTTCGCGGCTGGCACCGGCCGGACAACAGGGAACCTACATGGGGTTCGCGTTTCTTCCCATCGGCATCGGCTCGCTGATCGGCGGCTGGTTCGGCGGCGTTCTCGTTCATCACTATGGTGAGGTCATGCACCAACCCGGGCGAATCTGGTGGGCGGTGACGGCAGTCGGAGTGGCGACAGCAGTGCTGCTGTGGCTCTATGATCGGCTGGTATTGCCGCGAACGAAAAAGCCGCAGGTCGTGGCTGAAATGGCTCAATAGCGAGGCGAGCGGCACCCTTCATGCGAGACGCGTATTCTGTGCGAATTCTTTGACAAATTCAGTGAACTGCGTCCGAATCTTTTGACAGCACTCTACCGCTAATCACTTTCGTCTCATAAGTCTCAGCAACTCAGCAGTTTGAATACCTCAAGATTGGCCTAAAGCTTGCCAGATTAGAGGCTGTTCCGCGGTAACTACCGTGGCTGAAGGAGAACAATTTCCATGAGGACAGCCGTCATTCTCGCGCTTGCTGCGCTAGCACTTTTCGCAGTCGTATCCCCTGCTGCCGCAGCCGATTCCACTAAAACACTCGCCAATCTCCAAACCGCTTTCAATGGCGAAAGCAACGCCCATGCACGTTACATTGCGTTCGCACAAAAAGCCCAAGAAGAGGGATACGGACCTGTCGCTAGTTTGTTCCGTGCTGCCGCAAGGGCCGAAGAGGTGCACGCCAATAATCACGCTCAAGTAATCAAGAAGATGGGCGGCACCCCAGACGCGAAAATCGAAACGCCGGTGGTGAAGTCCACAAAGGAAAATCTTGAAGCTGCGATCAAGGGAGAGACCTACGAGCGCGACGTGATGTATCCAGGATTCCTGAAGGAAGCACGCGCCGAAAAGAACACCGCTGCCATCCAGACCTTCAATTATGCAAAGACCGCTGAGGCCGAGCACGCCAAGCTCTACACCGATGCTCTTGCCCGGTTAGCGGGTCTAAAAGGCGCGGGCGTTACTTACTACGTGTGCTCTGTCTGCGGTTACACGACGGCGAAGTTGGATTTCTCCAAGTGTCCTTCGTGCTTCAGCCCCAAGGAAAAGTACGAACAAGTGAGCTGATAGTGGCACGCTTTACAAAGGAATGAAAGTTTTATACCGGCAAAGTCTTCAGGGGCGAAGGCCGTAATCCATAGGGCGCGGCTGGAAGCCGCGCCCTTTCAAAACCGACAAATGAGGCTAAACGTATGATTCAGTTTCCACCTTTACCTGACTGGAGCGGTCTGCATCCGCTGGTGATTCATTTCCCGATCGCATTGCTGTTGATCGCCCCTCTTTTTGTTCTCGTCGGAGCTTTGCTAAAACCGGAAAAGGGCCGTGCGTTTCTGATCGCCGCGCTGGTGTTGATGGCGATTGGAACCTGCGGGACCTATCTGGCTGTCGCTACCGGAGAGGCGGCCGGGAAAATCGCAGAGAGGACTCCAGAGATCAACGCCGTGCTCGAACACCATGAAGAGCTGGCCGAGCGGACGCGGGCATCGTTTACGGTTTTGACGATCATCTTCGCGGCAATCTTATTCGTGCCCGGGTTTTTCCATCGCGAGTCGAATCGTGCTGTTTCCACCATACTGCCGCTGGTTTTCATCGTGCTTTACGGTGTTGGAGCCCTGTTCCTTGCAAACACAGCGCACAATGGAGGGCGATTAGTTCACGAGTTCGGGGTGAAGGCGTTAGTGGCCTCGTCACCGGTACCAGCCAGCAACGCAAACGCGGAGGGAGATTCCGATTAAAGCTACAGAAGCGAGTGGCTTGGCCGGCCGTCACAGCGCCAAGCCACTGCGCCGTGTCAGAGTCTGACTGGAGATTATGCGCGCGGCGGTGACAAACCAGGCTTCAGACCTCGACGCCTTCAAACGCCAGGAATCCATTTTTGTCATCCTGAACCTTCTGGTCCTGGCAGTTCTACTACTTTTTCATACTTTGTTTGCGTCTTTGCTGGGTCAGCCGTCCATCCTCCTGCTTTCGGTCCTGGGTGCGGCCTTCCTGTTAAGAACCGTCGAGCTTATCTGGATACAGGCCCGCAGCACGCAGGTGTCTGATCGCGCCGTCACTTTCCTGACCTTGTGTTCGGTAGCTTCGAATCTGTTGCTTGCGATCGTCTTTGCGATGCTGACAAACCGGCAGGACAGCCCTTATTGGGTATTGCTGGTCATGCCGGCGGTTGAGTCAGCATTCAGGTTTTCGCTTTTGCCTACAGTCGCGGTAGCGGTACTGGGAGCCAGTCTCAGCCTGTTGTGGGTAAGACACTTTGCGCGATTCCATCCACCGGTACCGGTGGGCGAGTACTTTGAGGCAGCGACGATCGGACTTATCTGCCTGCTGGTGGGAGTTTTGTTCTGGATGGTCGTCAACCAGCTTCGACAAGAAGAAAGCCGGCGCGCCGCGAATCTGGAACAGCTGCGCGAGACGCGCGAAAAGCTCCTGATGGAGGAGAAGCTAGGCGCGGTTGGGAGATTTGCCAGTGCAGTCGCCCACGAGATCCGGAACCCGGTGGCCATGATTTCAAGTTCGCTGGAAACAGCCACAAACAGCGCCATAACTCATGCAGAGCGCGAAGAGATGTTCGGCATCGCAGCTAAAGAAGCAGCTCGACTTGAAAAGCTGACGACTGACTTTCTGCGATATGCACGACCGGCTCCGCCCGCACGCTGCCAATGTGCCGTTGCTGATGTGATCAGCTATGTTGCGGATATTTCGAGGGCGCGCGCGAACAGCCGAGGAATATCGATCGTACACGCGGCGCCGGAAGCGCTGGTGGCTTCGATTGACGTCGCGCAGATGCAGCAGGCATTGCTGAATCTTGTGATCAACGCGATCGATGCAGCCCCAAACGGCAGCGAGATCACCTTGCAAGCGCGCGCGAACGGCGATTCGCAAATTCGAATTGAGATTGAAAACCGAGGTGATCCTATCCCGTCCGATGCGGTGGCAAAGATCTTCGAGCCGTTTTTTACGACCAAACCCGCGGGCACAGGACTCGGATTGGCTATCGCACGCAACATTGCGCTTTCCCATGAAGGCGATCTTTCCTTGACGTGCAACGAAGATGGCAAGATCTGCTTTCGCCTGACGATTCCTTCACAACAGCCAGACCAGGCGGGAGAAATCCATGGCTAGGCTTCTGCTCGTTGATGACGAAGCAAACATGAGGCGTATCCTTGCGGCCAATCTTCGCCAGGAGAGGCACTCGATTGCGGAGGCGGACGGGGTGCGGGCTGCTGTTGCCACAATGGAGAAGAATGACTTCGACGTGATCGTGACCGATCAGCGAATGCCGGATGGAACCGGACTTGATGTTCTCGCTGCGGCCAAGGAAGCGGATCCATCGATTGCCGTCATTTTTCTAACTGCAGTTGGCACCATCGAACTTGCCGTCGACACGATGAAGCACGGTGCGTTTGATTTCATTACCAAGCCATTTTCTCCGGAGGTGATGAAGGCGACGGTGCGTCGCGCTTGCGAGCACGTCGCGCTGGTCCGAGAGAACGCTGTATTGAAAGGAAACGTCGGGCGACTGGAGGGCTCTTCTGACCTGTACGGGGACAGCGCCGTCATGTGCGAAGTTCGCGAGCGTATTGCGCGCGTGGCGTCCACCAATGCGACCGTGCTCATCACGGGAGAAACGGGGACGGGCAAGGAACTGGTCGCGCGCTCCATACACAAGAGCAGTCCGAGAGCTAACAAACCGTTCATAGCGGTAAATTGCGCGGCGGTGACGGAAACGCTGCTGGAGAGCGAATTGTTTGGTCACGAGAAAGGCGCTTTCACGGGTGCCGAGCGCAATCGGCAGGGCTTATTCGAAGCAGCGAACGAAGGGACGTTGTTTCTGGACGAGGCGGGCGAGATGTCCATGCCTGCACAGTCAAAGCTTCTGCGAGTGCTCACCGACGGGCAAGTTATCCGCGTGGGATCTACGCAGGCCCGCAATGTGGACGTCCGAGTGCTTGTAGCTACGCATCGAGACCTTCAGCAACGCGTGCGCGATGGCCTGTTCCGTGAAGATCTGTATTACCGACTGGCTGTCGTGCCAATTCACGTTCCCGCGCTTCGCGAACGGCGGGAAGACATTCCAGGGCTGTGCGATCTGCTTTCCCGGAAGGCTGCGCAGGAGTTGAAAGTCCCGTGGCGGCGAATCACGCCGGAGGCCGTTTCCACACTACAAGGCTACCCATTTCCAGGAAACGTTCGCGAATTGCGTAACCTGATTGAGCGCGCATACATCCTCTCGTCCACGCCGGAGATCGACGCCGCGGGTTTTCCGGTCAGCAAGGCTGCGGGCACAGGAAGCGATGGTGCAACCTGGCAGGATTTGCTACCCGACATAACCGATCTGCGGTCTTTCATGGCGGAGGCGGAGCGAGCCATTCTTCAGAGGACCCTGAAGGCCGCAAATGGATCGCAAGCGGAAGCCGCACGCCGGTTGGGTTTATCGCGCAGCGATTTCGGCTACAAGTTAGGGAAGTACCGCATCAAGGGAGCCGGCGAATAGCTTACAGCAGGCAGGTTACGCCCTGAAAGCTCGGTACTGTAATCGCTTCCAACGTGGTGCGGTGGGCTGCAGCAAACAACGAAAGTCACCTTTCTGCATCAAAGCAATAGTTTGGAGGTTGTTATGAGAATCACTCGTGAGCCATATACGGCTGAAGTGATCGATGTTATCGATCCCATCTCGCGTACCAGGGCAGGATTCCGCTACGTCATTCGAGAGGCGGGCGAGAACGGCGAACAGAAGAAGATTTTTGAAAGCCCCGTGAGCGAGGATTGCGACTATTGCTTCAACCGGGCTGAGGATCATCTGCAAGCGTTAAGAGAGCGCGTCGCGTAGGCCCTCTATTTCGGCGAGTTCATCACGTGGCCGACGGGCTGCTTGGCGCCTTCCCGAACGCTGAGCTGCTGAAAAGTGGTCATCTGTTCCCGGGCCTTATCGTTCAGCCCTAACCTTTTATAAGCGAGCGCAAGCTGATAGTGTGTCTGCGCGTCGTTGGGAACTGTGCTCACAGCCTGCTCGAGGACGCTCTTGGCTTTTTCAGCCTCGCCCATCGCGAGATAGATCTGGCCCAGAGCGGTCATCGCATCGGGATTACTCGCGCCGGCTTTCAACGAGAGCTCCAGGTACGTTGCGGCTCCGGCAAAATCGCCCTTCTGCTTCGCAATCAATCCGAGATAGTAATTTGCTTCCGCATCACCGGCACCTTGCCCGAGCGATGCCGTGAGGTGCTTCTGGGCATCGTCGATGCGGTCCATGTTGTAGTCGACGACGCCCTTTCCAAGCAGGACTTTTTTGTCGTTAGGTCGCACGGTAAGGATTTTGTCGAGGATCGGATCTGCTTCTCCCCAGTGGGCGGCACGGATCAGGACGGCGCACATCACCAGCCCTGCCTCTGGCGAGTTCGGCTGGATATCGAGCAGATCCAAGGCAGCGTCGTGTGCGGCCTGCAAATCGTTACTTCGGATGCAGGCGAAGACAAGGTTCTGCAGGAGTTCTGCCGTGGGCGGTCCGCCCTTGTCTGCCTCCTGCAGGTACTTCATAGCCATTTTCCATTCGCCGTCGATTCCCGCGAGGCGGGCCGCAACGGTTAAGACATCCCGCGATTTTGGATCCAGTTGAAGCGACTTCGCGATTGTTGTCCTGGCTTCCTCGCGATGGCCGCTCATCGCCTGTGCCTTGGCAAGTGCCGCCAGGTAATTCGCGGTAGGTCGCTGATGCTTGCCAGCCATTTGTAGAAGACCGATGGCATCGCCAACCATTCCATTGTCCAGGAAGACGTTGGCGAGTTGAGGAACCAGCCCAGGGTTTGTGGGCGCGCGACGGAGTACGGCGTCCGCAGCGGCTTGCAGGTGATCGGACCGTTTTAATCCGATGTTATCCGCGACCAGTGCAATCAGCAGCGAACTGGGACGAGATGCGGCAGGAATCTGCTCGGCGAGATCGATAGACTTCTGGTAGTTCCCCTGTTTCTGGTAAAGGACAGCGAGCGCGGCAATAAGCTTTAAGTTTTTCGGCGAGGCCGACTGAAGAGCCTCGTAAATCGGGATGGCTTCGTCTGCCCGATCTTCTTCTGCGTAGAGCCACCCGAGGTTGAAAAGTGTCGCGTGCGCGTTTGGATCGATCTGAAGTGCTTTCAAAAACAGCTTTTCGGCATTGATGTACTTGCCTTGCTTTTCCCGGACCTCTCCGAGTGTCGTCAGTGCATGGATATCCTGGGGACTGTTCTGCAGAGAAGCTTGTAATTGGCGTTCCGCCTGGTCGAGCTTGCCTTCTCGAATGAGGGTATCGATAGTTGCTGTAGCGGGCCGCTTTGTTTGAGCAGACGCAGCAGAGAGGGCGAGGACGGAGAAGAGCAGGATTTGCGGCGCCCTGAGGATGGCCGACTGCAGACTTCGAACTGGGACTCTGCTCAAATTACGAAAACCCTGGAAACGGTAAGCTGAGGTTAAGTGGGGGCGAGAAGCGAAGTCAAGCGCGCCAGCGTGGAACTCTCGGGTAGAATCAGAGGACCGGCCACATTCTATGCGTCCTCTTGGATTGGCAGTTGTTCTTCTATTGAACCTAACCGTAGTCGGGCAGACCCCAGCCAGCCAAGTCCCGGTTATCCACTTTCACAGCGCAAATCGCCAAATCGGGCTACCTGTTCCGGGCCCGGAGATTTCCGAGAAGAAGTACATCGTTCAGCAGATGAGCGGCGGTGTAGCGCTGTTTGACTGCGATAACGATGGCAAACTCGACATGGCTGTGGTCAACGATTCCACGATTGACCACTATAAGAATTCAGGCGGCGATCCGCTGATTACGCTTTATCACCAAGAAGATGGACTCAAGTTCAAAGACATCACCAAGCAAGCCGGGCTTACGCGCAAGGGATGGGGGATGGGAATTTCCGTTGCCGATTATGACAACGACGGCCTGCTCGACATCTACGTGACAGGTTATGGCGGCAACGCGCTTTATCACAACCTCGGCAACTGCAAGTTTGAAGATGTAACCGACAAAGCCGGCGTCGGAGTCGGCGGATTCAGCACCGGGTCAGCGTGGGCGGATTACGATCGCGATGGCAAAGTGGACCTGTTTGTGTCGCGCTACATCCATACCGAAGTCGATCGCTTGAACGAGATCAAAACCAACTACAAAGGGCTGATGGTGGAGGCTCCGTGGGGTATGCACGGGGAGTCTGACTTGCTCTTTCACAATCGAGGGAATGGGACGTTTGAAGATGTCAGCCAGAAAGCCGGCGTGAGCGATCCTGCCACGCACATCGGATTGGGAGCGGTTTGGGGCGACTACGACAATGACGGCTGGCCTGACTTGTACGTCGCGAATGACACCGAACCGAATTACCTGTATCACAACAAGCACGATGGAACGTTCGAAGATGTGGCGCTGCTGGCTGGTGCCGCGGTGAGCGCCGAAGGTCAGCCCTTGGGATCGATGGGCGTCGACTTCGGCGACTTCAACAATGATGGGAATCTCGATATTACAGTCGCCACGTTTGCGTATCAGCCGATCGAACTGCACCAGGGAAACGGCAAAGGGGAATTTCAGGACGAGACGTGGCCGGCGAAAACTGGGCAGCCTTCATTCCGTTGGGTGAAGTGGGGGATCGGTTTTGCAGACCTCGATAACGATGGCCGGCAGGACATTATGGTGGCGTCGGGCCATATTTATACGGCTATCGATACCTTGCCGGGAGAACCAGGATATAAGGAACCCTTTCTTCTGTATCACAACAGTGGAAAGGGCACCTTCGACGAAATGGCACAGGCGTCCGGCTTGAACGACGAGCCGCTGCAATCGCGGCGGGGAATTGCATTCGGCGACATCAATAATGACGGCAATATTGATGCGGTCGTGTTCAATCAGAATCAACCGCCGTCGGTCTTTATTAATGACACGAAGAATTCGAATCATCGCGTGCTGTTCAAGCTGGTTGGGACGGCCAGTAACCGGGCGGCAATCGGAGCACGGATGGTAATTGAAACCACCACGGGAGAGCAGATGCGCGAGGTGAAGGCGGGTTCAAGTTATCTATCGCAAAGCGACCTGAGATTGCATTTTGGTCTGGGCAAAGATGCGACGATGACGAAAGTCTCGATTCGCTGGCCGAATGGCAAAACGGAAGAGCTGAAAGATGTACCGGCCGACGCGATCTACACGGTTATCGAGGGGGAAGGAATCAAAGGTAAGGTGGCGCTGCCGGCAGCCGGGATGTGAGGTGTGAGAACCTTCCGTTCCGAGCGGCTCCGGGATGAGGACGGAGGACCACGGCGTTACCGTGGCTAGTCGCATAGTTTGTTACGGAATGGTTTCCAGAACATTTCTGCTGGCCGTGGCGCAAAGAGAAGTGCGTGTAAAACACAGAGGGTTGGAGGTTGCCACTTCCAAGAACCCAGGGCTACCCCGGAGGCCAACTCATGTGCCGTCCGCCGAGCAGATGTAAGTGCAAGTGGAAAACACTTTGTCCCGAATCGGGGCCGACGTTAAGGACCGTCCGATAGCCCTTTGCGAGCTTTCGTCCCTCGGCTAATTTCGCCGCAGCGAGTTGAACGTATCCGAGGATTTCAGCATCTTCGGGCTTAGCTTCGTCTAAACCTGCGATGTGTTTCTTCGGAATAATCAGGATGTGCGTAGGCGCCTGCGGCCTGATGTCTTCGAACGCATAAACGCGCTCATCTTCGTAGACCTTTTTGGAAGGGACTTTGCCCTCGATGATGCGGCAGAAGAGGCAATCGGACATGGTTCCTCAGAATAGTGCGAGCCAGAGGCCCACGGAACAGCCGGCAAGACGCCGGCGCTACCTTAAGTCCTGATTAGTCTAGACGAACCAGGAATACGTTGCCTTCCGGTGCGGGATTCTGGCGCACCACTTCTTCCGCGCGTTTTTTATCATCATCGGCGACGCGAACGCGAACCCAGTACGCTCCTACGGGGCTGCGGAATTCCAGGACCTTGGCGCTTTGATAGCGATGGGCGAGCTTTTCTTTGAGATGAAGAGCCGTTTTCTCGCTAGTTATGGCGCCAATCTGCACACACCAGCGCCCGGGCGCGTCCAGGTCCGCCGGAGTTTTGAGCAGATCGAGACGAACGGGAGCCGTGCCGGGACGCCAGACATCCACAGCTTTTGCCGCGGCCAACGAGAGATCGATGATGCGATCAGGCACGAAGGGTCCCCGATCGGTAATGCGAACGATGGTCGAGTGGTGCGTCTTCAGATTGGTGACGCGCACAATGGAGTTCATAGGGAAGGTGAGATGGGCAGCCGTAAGCTGATTCATGTCGAAGATCTCACCATTGGCGGCGCGCCGATTGTGATAAGGGGGACCGTACCAGCTTGCAAATCCGGTTTGCGTGAGCAGCGGTTTTGCATTGGGACCAAACTCCTCGCTCTCCTTTTCGTGTTCGTGCTGGCGGGAAGGCTGGGGTGATGCCTGCGCGGTTGTAGTAGATGAAGGAGTTGGTGTGATCGGCGGAGGTGGCGGCATTGATGCCGTCGATACCTTGCGTCCTCCACAACCAGACAGCGACAGAATCAGGAGAACCAGGCAGATGGGCCGGAGATACCTCAGGACTTTTTCCTCTGGTCGTCTAGGTAGTCGGCGAAATCCGCCATCTTTTGCGATGCGATGCGAAGTGCTTTTGTGGAGTGTGCGCGCACGGCCGGCACTACTTCGGCATTCAAGTATGAAATCAGCTTTTCCGCCTCTTTCTCCGCCTCGTTTGCAGCCTTGCCGATATCGCGACCGACACGCTGGCTGAAATCGTCCCAGGATTCCTTCGGTTTTTGTCGATTCACATTGCACCGCCGCTTCGGGGATTACCAGGCACTTCCATTATTGCTACGGGTATCAGGCTGGTCAATTCGGGCAGACACAGTAGAACCACAGTGGGAACGAATGGTTACAGCCCCGGCAGGCAGGCGCGTACGGCTTTGGCGCTAATGATTCTTACCGAGGGCGCATGCGGAGCGCGCGGCGGCGCAGGCGGCGCAATACGGCTGATATGAATACCGGCTTTGCTGAGCAGTGCGGTTGGGCAGACATTCAGGGCTGGGAGTGGTGGAGTAATCAGACCCAAAACGCCTGCGAGAATCAGACCTGCTCCGAATAGTCGATTGCGATTGTCCTTCTTAGTCATGGCCCTGATCTCCCTCTCCCCTTAATTTCTTGACTCTTCTTTGACGACGTTCCCGGCGAGACGTTAGTTAACAGCCGAATTTTTTTCAGAATGGGCGGAATGGCCAAAAAGGGGTACCAGGAATCCGGCCCGGTACAGAGATTTGACTCCTGATGCGCTACACTGCTGTGCCATTTTCTTGTTAAAGGGGAGATCTATGTCATCTCGCACTCGTCGGGAATTTTTGCAACTTGCTGGGGCTACAGCGGCTCTGGCGACCGTGTCTGAAGCGATGCCGGCTCCCGTGTACGCAGCCGATTCCGGCCCGAGCAACTCAACCCTGCAAGCCTGGGTCACTGATGCAGGACACCGGTATGCAGAACAGCCGAAACTCTCGTGGACACCAGCTTCCACCGCTGCTCTGACCGAGGACACGATTCGCATCGATGCGACACGGCAGTATCAGCCAATCCTCGGATTCGGTGGTGCGTTCACCGACGCTGCCTGCTGGAACTTCCAGCAGATGCCAGAGAGTTCGCGCGAAGAACTGCTGCATGAGCTATTTCATCGTTCGCAGATGAATCTGAGCGTCGGCAGACTTTGTATCGGAGCGAGCGACTATTCGCGTAATGCTTACAGCTACGATGACGGCGACGCTGATCCCGGCCTGACGCGATTTTCTATCGATCATGATCGCGCGTATATTCTCCCGACACTGCGCGCTGCGCGGCAATTGAATCCCGACCTCTTCTTACTTGGGTCGCCGTGGAGCCCTCCGGGGTGGATGAAGTCGACGCAGAACACCCTGCTCGGGGGAACAATTTCGCGCAGCCATCTGGGGGTGTATGCGCAATACATGGTGAAGTTCCTGCAGGCATACCGTGACGCGGGTGTGCTGGTGAACGCAGTCACTTCGCAGAATGAAGTAGACACCGATCAGGATGGCAAGATGCCGGCATGCACCTGGCCGCAGGAGATCGAGGTGCAATTCGTCGGAGATGATCTCGGCCCCGCGATTGAGAAAGCCGGACTGAACACGAAGATCTGGCTCATCGATCACAACTACAACCTGTGGGGTAGAGCGATCTGCGAACTCGACGATGAGAAGGTTCGTAAGTACGCGAATGCAATCGCATGGCACGGATACGTCGGCAAGCCCGAATGGGTTCAGAAGGTGCTCGCGGTACATCCCGATGCCGAGATGTACTGGACGGAAGGCGGTCCTGACATTACCGCGACCGATTACGAAACCGACTGGGTGAAGTGGAGCAACACCTTTACCGGTGTCTTACGGAACCATATGCGTTGCATCATTGCCTGGAATCTGGTGCTGGACGAACTCGGCAAACCGAACATCGGACCATTTCCTTGCGGTGGCGTTGTGACAGTGAATTCGCAGACAAAGAAGGTGACTCGCAGCGGGCAGTACTGGGCGTTCGCGCACTACTCGCGCAACATCAAGCAAGGCGCGGTGCGGATTGATTCGCAAGGAGAGCTCAACGAAATGTCGCATGTCGCCTTCAAAAATACGGATGGCAGCAGGGTGTTGGTTTTGACGAACAATGGTTCGGCGAGACCGCTGACGATCCGCGATTCAGGGAGGACCACAGTTGTGAACCTCCGTCCCAAATCGGTAACGACAGTTAGTTGGGAATGAAAGTTGAAGGCCAAATGTCGGAGCGGTTTGAAACCGTTTGACCACGACCGGCGATTCAGCGAAGCCGTTGAAAATTCAGCTAATTAGAAAGTACTAGTCAGTTTGGCTTGCAGCCCGCTCGACCTTGGAGCGCTTCGAAATGGCACAACTGCTGTCGATGCAAAGAGTTCGCGCAGAAAATGTGCCGCTTGAAATTCTTGACATGCATGGCCGAATAGATGTACAAGTCGTCCCCGTATAGTACAAAAATACTAAGTGTCAATAGAACACACGTATTCACTATACGTTCAGGCTTGGGGAAGGGGCGGTTCTAACGCTCCTAAAAACACTCCTCAACAGGGCACTGCGAATCCCGGTCTGCAGTGAGCTTCAATCAACAGCAGAACAGAAGTGAAGAAGCCGGAAGATCGGCATAAGAAAAGATGAAGCAGGAGACCCGATGAGACGCTATATCGTTTCGCTGATTCTCTGCGTAGCTTGCCTGCTGTTGCCTGTCGCATATGCGCAGGTGACAACGGGCATCATCACGGGAACAGTGACAGACCAGACGGGGGCGGTGGCAGCCAATGTCCCAGTCACTGTCACGAATACCGCTACCGGTGCTACGCGCACCATGAATACGAATTCGGCCGGTGATTACAGATTTGAAGCGTTGCCGACCGGAATTTATCAAGTGACCGTAAAGGCTCCGAACTTTAAAGAGTCGGTCACGAGCGGCGTGGAAGTACACGCGGCCACCGCAACCACCGCTGACGTGAAACTGCAAGTCGGCAGCGCAACCGAACACGTGGACGTGGAAGCCAATGCCATCCAGGTGCAGACGGACAATGCAGCCCTCGGTGAAACCGTCGAAGGCCAGCAGGTTCGCGAACTGCCCCTGAATGGACGCAGCTTTGTTCAGTTGACGCAGTTGCAACCCGGCGTTTCCGCCGCGAACAACTTCGACAGCAAGAACAAGGGCTTGCAGGGCGGGGTTGATTTCTCCGTAAACGGAAACGCAACCACCAACAACCTGTACCTGGTGGACGGCGCGAATAACAACGACACCGGTTCGAACCGTACCATTCTCATTTACCCCTCGATCGAATCGATCGCGGAATTCAAGATGCTGCGTAACAGCTACGGCGCGGAATACGGGCAGGCTGCAGGCGCGGTCATTAATATCGTTACCCGCAGCGGATCGAACGACTGGCATGGCAGCGTTCTGTACAGCGGCCGTAATACCGCTTTGAATGCCCGCACCTATTTCGCAGCGCAGCGTACCGCGATTGCGAATGCCGCCGGACAGACACTTGCGCATGATGGCAAGGACAAAGTAAATCGCAATGACTGGGGCTACTCTCTGGGTGGTCCGATCATTAAAAACAAGTTGTTCTTCTTCTGGAGCCAGGAGTGGAACCACGAAATCCGCGGTATCACTCGTACGGCTTGTGTTCCGAATGCCAACGAGCGCGCTGGTAACTTCGCGGGCGACAACGCCAGCAATGCTTGCGGTTTTGCCGGCAGCTCTCCCGCAGAGCACCTTCCGAACATCCCAGCTGCTTTGCAGACTGCCGGTAATCCCTACGGTATCGCGAACCCAAGCCCTGCCGGCTTGCTGATGCTGCAGAAGTATCCGCTGCCAAACCAGGCGATGACGGGTGGCAACAACTGGTCAGCTTCATTGCCGACGCCGTTGAAGTGGCGGCAGGAGAATATGCGCGTCGACTACAACATGACGAAGAACAACACGTTCATGGGGCGGTTTACGCAGGATACGTGGAGCAACGCGGCATACAACGCCGGTTACTGGGGCGAAGATCCCTTCCCGGCCTTGAACGACAACTGGTATCAGCCTTCGAAGAGCATCGTCGGCAAGTGGACCCGGACCATTGGCACGACAATGGTGAACGATGCCGAGTTCAGCTATTCGAACAACCGTATCAACATCACTCCTGGCGGCATCAACCCCGGTAATGGCGGACTCTACGGCACGGCCCTGCTGAATGCCATCAGCGCTGCCATCCCGAGCGAATACCCTCAGTCGATCAAGCGCGACCCAGCGGGCATTCCCACCTTGTGGGGTGGATTGAATGCCTATGGCAGCTACAACAACTATTGGTCGATCGCTCCCTGGAACAACACGCTCGACTTGTACGTGGCTAAGGATGATGCTTCGAAGGTCATCGGCAAGCACACCATCAAGTTCGGCGGCCAGATGAGCTGGAATGGCAAGAACGAAGATACGAGCACTTCCTCGTCAGAGCGTGCCACCTTCGGTTCTGCAAACTGGGCGACCAGCGTTCCGACCAACAACGATGTAGCGAACATCCTTATCCCGGGAGCTCTCTGGAACATCAGCGAAACTTCCACCAACGTCCGCGCGCAGTTGCGTTGGCATGACAACGCGCTGTACGTGGCCGATAACTGGAAGCTCACTCCCAGGCTGACCTTGGACCTCGGTCTGCGTTGGGACCAGCTGAATGCTCCGTATCAGCCGAACGATCAGATCACGAATTTCCAACCCAACCTCTACAACCCAGCAGCACCGGCTTCCGACGCTTGCAACGGCTTGTGGGTTGTGGCAGGACAGAACCCATGCGGTGCAGCCAACGCGCAGTTCGGAACGAATTTCAGCTCCGGCACGCCTGGCCCGGGCCGTGCATTGGTCAACAACAACAATCACCTCTTCTCGCCGCGCGTAGGTATCGCGTGGGATCCCTGGGGTGATGGGAACACCGCAATCCGCGTTGGTGCTGGCCGCTTTATGCAGCGCGAGCGCGTGAGCCGTTATACGCTCGTCGCCAATGCTCCATTCGCAGTGACGTCAACTGTAAACCGTCCGCTCGACACGACCGTCCCGCTGCCGGTTGGTGGTGCAGCTCCGGCTGGTGGTATGGATCCACGGGCGATCATTCCCGAATCGTGGCAGTGGAACGTCAGCATCCAGCGCAGCCTGGCACGAGACACAACCCTCGAAGTCGGGTACGTAGGCAACCACGCTTACCACCAGACATCGAGCTACGACATCAACCAGATTGCCCCGCAGAACTGGCTGGCCGCATCCTTCAATCAGGCTGCAGCAAACCAGACCGCAGGCTATTTCGCTTTCAACAACTACAACAGTGCGTTGACATGGTGGACTCACCAGGGCGATGCGACCTATCACTCCCTGCAGACGTTGTTCAAGACGCGTTACAGGAGATCGCAGTTGACCGCGGCTTACACCTGGTCGCACTCGATTTCCAACGTGCTGCTTGACGACTCATCCGGCGGTATCGGTCAGCAGAGCTTCATGTATCCGGGCGACCCGAGGCTGGATCGCGGTAATTCCAGCATCAACCGTCCGCACATCTTCACGGCGAACTTCAACTACTACCTGCCTGATCTCAACCAGGCAAGCAAGATGGTTCGAGGCGCGTTTGGCGGATGGGAACTGGGCCTGATCACAACGGAAGCGATGGGTAATTCGACAACCGTGTACCAGAATGGCATTAGCGAAAACACGAGCAACACCGTTGGTGGTGCTGGTGGCCAGCTGAACTCGCTGTTCAATACCGGCTATGTCCAGGCTGAGCGTCCGATGGTGGTTCCCGGACAGAGCTGCGCTCAACGTCAGGGAGACGTTCTGTACAACCAGTCGGCGTTCACGCTGATTGGCTACCAGATCGGAACCATCAGTCCCAACATGGAGCCTCGCGGCTACTGCCATGGACCCAGCTTGCTGGATACGGACATATCGATCGACAAGAACTTCAAGCTGACTGAACGTGTCAGAATGCAGTTCCGTATCGATCTGTTCAACATGTTCAACCACGCGAACTTCCGCGGCGACGGTATTAACAATACCGCGATTGCGAGCGTTAACTGCGGTCCCGCGAATGCTGCGGGTCTGTATCAGCCCTGCAGTCCGACCAACAACATCGTGAGCGCTCAGAGCTTGACCAGCAATTTCGGTCAGGCTACGACGGTGGTCGGCAACGCAGGTCGCGAAATCCAGTACGGCGTGCACATCACGTTCTAACTGGCTTCCGCAAAGTACCTGATAGACGGCAGGACCTGATAAAATCGGGTTCTGCCGTTCTGCTTTTTGCCCGAGAAAGTCCGGCTCCTATTGTGTCCATATCCGTTTCAAGCGCGCATCGCGAGAGAAACCAAGTACCTGGTTTAAGTATTCGTTGGATAGCGGTCTTGCTGGTATGTGTGTGGTCCCTATCTTCTGCGGCCCAGAACAAGCCGAGACCGGTGCCCGCGGCCCAGAATACTCAATCCATGCGAACGGACAATTCCGTCCGCGAGATTGAAAAGCTGTACGAAGCTGAACGCGGTGCCGCGCGCACCGGGTCTCCAGCCGCGGTTGAAGAGGCAAGTCAGAGGCTTGCCGCCGCTGCCCTAAGAGAGATGGGCGGCCTGGCAACGGCGCAGCTTCAGTTCGACGATTCGATCAAGAGCTACCGGCGCTCGCTGACGCTCGAAGATGTTCCCGAAGTACGCTTCCAGTTAGCTGGCGTGTATCTGCTAGCAAGCAAGCCGGCCGATGCAGTTAAAGAACTCGACAAGCTGTTGCAGGCAGACCCGAAGAATGCGTCGGCGTGGTTCATGAAAGGCAAGGCGGAGCTGCAAAAGGACGACGTGCTTCAGGCGATTGAGTCCTTCAAACGATCATCCGGATTGAAGCCTGACCCCGATGTCGAATTCGCACTGGCCAACGTTTATCTTCAGGCCAAACGGAAAGAAGATGCACAGAAGCTCTTCCAGAGCATGCTGAGTCAGTACGGCGATCGGGCTATCTGGCATATGGTGTTTGCTGGCGGATATCGCGACCACGGTTATCGCGATGACGCAATTCGCGAGTTCAAGCGTGCCATCGAGCTGGATCCCAGGCTCCCGCACGTGCATTTCTTTCTGGCTCTCACCTACCTGGAGAACAATGGGTGGGGACCGACGGACGAGTCGCTGCACGAACTTCAGGAGGCAGTCCGGCTAGACCCTCACGACTACTTTGCCAATCACTATCTTGGCGCGATGGAATCCAAGCAGGGCAAGTTTGCGGAGTCCGATCAGCACTTGAAAATCGCGGCTGAATCGGATCCTACCTCGCCAGATCCGTGGCTCTTCCTGGGATCGAATGCATACCAGCAAAAGAACTACGAGCTAGCGAAGAAGTACTTGAACAAAGCAGTCGCTCTTACCGGAAAGGATGAAGCGAGAAACAGCTATCAGATTCGGAAGGCGTACATCATTCTCGGGCGGCTCTCCATCAGCGACGGCGACAGGGAGGAGGGTCAGAAACAACTCGAGCACTCCAAGCAACTCTTCGCCCTATACATGAAGCAGGTCGAAAAGCAGGTTGGCGATCAGGCCGCTGCCGTTTCGGGCATGGGCGGAGGAGATGCGCTTGGGGGCGATCTGCCCGGCATTGTCTCTCCTTCGAAGTTGCCAGCATCTGGTGTCTCGCAGGAGGACTCCGCGGCGGTTCAGAAGCCAAAGCTGACCCCAAAGGAGCAAGAGGCAATTGCCGCCAGGGAAAAACAACTGCGGGCGCTCTTAGGTATCAGTTTTAACGATTGGGGAACCGCCGAAGCACGGCAGAAGAATTATGCGGTGGCAACCGAGCTTTTCAAGGAAGCGGAGTCATGGGACCCGAATACTCCCGGACTCATGCGAAATCTGGGCTTGGCGGCCGTTCGCCAGGAGGACTACGTTGACGCCGCCCGCGCTCTCAGGGTAGCCGTGCAGGACGATCCGCAAGATGCGTCATTGCGTGCCATGCTGGGCATGTCGCTGTTCAATTCGAACGCATTCGCCGAGGCAGCCCAGGCATTCGCTCCCTTGGGGGATGCCGTATTGCGCGATCCGCGCATTGCCTACACATGGGCGTTGGCTGCGATCAAAAGCAATCAATATTCCCAGGCGTCAAACCTGCTTGAGAAACTGCAGGAGCAGCAAACCTCTACGGACACGCTGTTGCTGATTGCCCAGGCATGGAGCGACATGGGTTACTATCCGCAGGCGGTTACGGCTTGCCGAAAAGCCCTGCAGATCGATCCGCAACTCCCGGGTGCGCATTTCATGGCGGGAAATGCCTATCTGCGGCAGGATAAGAACGACGATGCTGCGAATGAATTTCGGGCTGAAATGGCGCTCTCGCCTGAGGACGTGGAAAACGAGTACAGTCTCGCCTACGTGCTGCTGCGACAATCGAAGACCGACGAGGCAATCGCACATCTGAAAAACGTGCTCAGGCGTAATCCTGGGCACCCCGGTGCCAACTATCAACTTGGCAAGGCGCTGCTCGACAATGGCGACACGAAACAGGCCATAACTTACCTGGAAGCGGCTTCACAACTGTCGCCCGGCTTGGACTACGTGCATTACCAGCTTCAGATGGCTTACCGTAAGGAAGGCCGTGTCGAAGATGCCGATCGCGAATTGGCTGTCTATAAGCAGATCAAGGCAGAGAAGCGTGAATCGTCGGCCCGGCGACTAGAAGAGAACACGAAGAAAGCAGACTCGTCCGACCCTAACTGATACTCGATGCCATTTACTTCCCGAATATTTTCATTGCTCCTCGCCATCGGACTTGCAACGCCTACCTTTGCGCAGGGTGGGCACTCGGTGCCGCCGCCCCCTCCTCCCGGAGTCAAGAACATCGTTTGCCAGGGCCGTGTCATTCCCCAGCTTGAGGACGTGACCCAAAAAGCAGGTATTCGCTTTCAGCACTTTTACGATCCGGAAAAGCGGTACATCGTGGAGTCGATGTCAGGTGGCGTGATTGTCTTCGATTACGACCGGGACGGTTGGCCAGACATTTATTTCACGAACGCACCAAGCGTGGCCGGTGCCCTGAAGGGGGAAAAAGCTCGCGGCGCTCTTTACCACAATAATCACGACGGCACTTTCACCGACGTAACTGACAAAGCCGGCATCGCTACCCCCGGCTATGCGAATGGTGGAGCAGTCGGGGATTACAACAACGACGGCTGGCCCGATCTCTACATCACCACCCTTGGGGGTAATGTTCTGTATCGCAATAACGGCGACGGAACCTTTACGGATGTCACGGCAAAGGCCGGCGTTGCCGATGGCCGCTATTCAACCGGTGCTACGTTCGGCGACTACGACAATGACGGCTATGTCGACTTGTTTGTCTCAAACTACGTCGATTTCAAGCTGAACGATCTTCCCGGGTTTGGCCAGATCCCCACCTGCAAGTATCGCGGTCGTGATGTACAGTGCGGGCCTCGCGGATTGCGCGGTGCCGGCGATTCGCTATTTCACAACAACAGGGACGGCACCTTCACGAATGTTTCCAAACAGACCGGGACGGATGATCCGGACGGCTTTTATGGGCTGGGTTCCGTTTTTGTGGATCTCAACAATACCGGCAGGCCCGATCTCTATGTTGCCAACGATTCGGGGCCAAACTTCCTTTACAAGAACGAAGGAAACGGGAAGTTCAGCGAAATCGGGTTGGAGTCGGGGACTGCGGTGAGCGAAGACGGTTCCGAACAAGGCTCAATGGGGCTGGCAATCGGCGATTACGACCATTCCGGCCGGCCGTCGATCTACGTCACCAACTTCGCCGACGAGTACGACACGCTCTACAAGAATGAGGGCAAGTACGACTTCCACGATGTGTCCTACAAGTCCGGCGTGGCTTTGCCGTCACTGCCCTGGGTGAAGTGGGGGGACGCATTTTTCGATATTGATAACGATGGCTGGCTGGATTTGATTTTCGTCTCCGGCCAGGTCTACCCGCAGATGGGAGACGTTCCCGGTGCTGGATACCAGCAGCCGAAGGTGCTGAATATCAATCAGGGCAATGGCACGTTCTGCGATGCCAGCCAGGAGGCTGGTCCGGCGCTGCAGGAGAAACGAGTGTCTCGGGGAGTGGCGGTCTCGGACTTATTCAATGACGGCAATGTGGACGTCGTGGTAGAAGACCTCGACGGCGCACCGATGATCCTGCGCAACAAAGGAGTGCCCGGACGCCACTGGGTCAGTTTCGAACTGGCGGGCACCAAGACGAACCGTCTTGCGATCAATGCCAGGATCAAGGTCACGGCGGGCGGCGTGACTCAGACGTCCCAGGTCCTGAGCGGGGCAAGCTACCTTTCACAAAACGATTTACGGCAGCACTTTGGGCTGGGATCGGCCACGAAGATCGATTCGGTTGAAATCGACTGGCCATCGGGTACGGTGGACTCGATCAAGAATCTCGACGTGGATAAGTTCTATTCTGTCCTCGAGGGCAAAGGCATGGTGCCGCGGGACCAGATCCTTCCGGGGAAAGCCAAGCCGTAATTTTTGCAGCAGTTGCGATCTGCAATGACTTCGAGCGCGAGCCGGCGTCCAATGTTGCATGAAACAAATACTGATGTTTCTCTTGCTGGCGTTTCCTCTGGCAGCCTTAGCTCAGGACCCGAAGGCAACAGACCTGCGGTCTATCCTGGTTGGCGAATTGCGCTCCACGCATAATCATGCCGAGTGGTTCGTGCCCATCGACGTGGCCGTCTCGGGCGTTACAGCCGAGCAGGCTGCGTGGACCGATGGCAAGGGCAATCATTCCATTGGACAGCTCACGTATCACCTGCTGTTCTGGAACCGGCGTGCCCTGGCGGAATTCAAGGGAGAAAATCCAGGTAAATTTGGCGGCAATAACGACGAGACGTTTACGAACTTCACTGCGGCGCAATGGGCCGCGACTGTGCAGCAACTAGACCAGATAATGAGCGAATGGGAGAAGGCGGTGCAGACTGCTGACGATCAGAAGCTGCAGAAAGAGGCATCGACTATTGCGCACATCGCCACCCACAATGCCTATCACATCGGCCAGATTGTCTTCGTACGAAAAGAGCAGGGAATCTGGGACGCCAGTAAGGGCGTGAAGTAGAGCACTCAGGGACCTTTCGTCCACTTCGGGGGAGCGACTCTTACCTCGACTCCAGTCCAGGGCTTTGACTCGTCGAGGCGCTTTATCTCAATGGCGAGCCGAGCATCGGCGCCAGTTCGTTGCGAGCGGTACCACCGCACCGCCTCGGCCGCTTTCAATAGGAACTTGCCGGGTCGATCCGCCGGATAAAGTGCGAAATTGCCAAGCAGCTTTCGCCGGTCGCTGTGCTCCGGATCAACGAGATAGACAAAGAAGCCGAGTGGCGTTTGTTTCGGATTTACGACGTTGGTCAGTTCGATTGTAACCGTCGTTGGATCAGCGTCCAGAGTCGCTCGCGAAACGAAGAACGAGCCCGAAGGCCGATCACCGGTCAGCAGCAATGACTCTGAAGTCCGTCGGCCTTGGGCGTGGGCGCTCCCCGCCAATGCTGAACAGAGCGCGGCTACCAAAAGAACTGTAGTTCGGGAAAACACAATTCCGCCTGGTCCACCTTAATTCTAGCCATCCCGCCTCATCAATACTGCGCGATGGCTACCTCAAGGTGCCCTATCGTGATCCGCTGCCCTGCAGCTTCCCGCCCGGGAAAAGGCACGGGCAAAAGGCTTACATCTACCTGACCCTGGGGAAGTGATCCCGCCTGGCTGAGCTTACGAATTGCGGGTGTAACGTCGACCAGGTAGGCGGGCTTTCCGTGGCCGGCCATGTCGTGCATCGAGTTGTCAAAGAACATGGCAAAGCTCCCCGCATAATGCGGATCTTCCAACGAAGTTTGTGGTGTCACATCTGTTTTGTCCAGGAACACCCGCACGAAGAAGTCATTCTTGTCAGGAAAATTGACATCGCCGATCGTCAGGACAACGTGCTGGTTGGCTGTGCCCTCCATAGCCTGGCGCAACACTCCTTCTTCTACCTTGACTGCTCCGACAGTGGGTTTACCCATCTCGGCAGTAATCGACTGCTGCAATTCAAAACGCTTCAGGAAATTGAGTTTGACGGGCGCGCCTGCCCGAAGGAACCGCTCCAGTTGTTTGTTGCTCATCTTGCTGCCGGTCTCGTTGGGCGCGCACGGTTCGAACTGATAGAGAAAAATTGGATATAGGATTGTTGCCATGACTTCCACCGTAACGGAGTTTCCGTTTTCATCAAAGAAGTCGGTGAATTGAAAATCGGTCCAGTGGACGTCATTGCTGTTCGGGTTGTTGCGATTGATGTTCCAATCGACCCATAGGCAGTCGAGCATGTTGTGGTGGGTCCAGAAGATGGGATCGAGAGGCGAGTGAAAGGCGCCCATATCGCCGCTAATCCATCCATGAATGTAGTTATGCGGCGTCCCTTCCAGCATACCGTATCCGGAGAAGTCCCTCTGATTGACAGCGGAATTGCTGGCGAAGAGGAAGAAATTGGTCTGGCCGAGAATGTTGTCGATCACCGGTGCGCCGACAAACGAGGGGTCGGCGGTTGAGCCCTGCGGCACGCCGCGATTCGGGTCGAAGAGTGGATTTCCATTGCCCCAAAAAACATTCGGAATGGTCGGATTGGATGTCCAGTTCCAGTAGGGAAGAGCAAATTGGCTGTTGCCGGTCAGTTGACGGCAGATCTTCTCGAAATAGAGCAGATAAGCGCGGTGCCAAGGCAGAAACCACCAATTGCCATGCGGGCAATGATCGTAGTGGATTTGTGCCTGGTTCGCCCAGTTGCGATGATCGGATGTGGGCAGGGCTTTCATCTTCGTGACTGCATCCTGATAGGTGGTGAGATCCGGGTCATTCGACGCCATATTCGCAATGTTTCGGCGCTTAGGGCGATGGGCGATTTGGTTCGCGCACGAGTCGCAGCCTCCTTGCCACAGGGCGAGGGTCATCGCGCCGAATGCCCCAGCACCCTTCAGAAAGTCACGGCGGTTAAAGAAGGTGGTGTGATCCATACTGGCCTCCGGTGATCAGGTAAGTTGTGGAAAACGCCCTCAGCCCCAAGGGATCGTTGTATTGATAGTGAAGAGACGGCTGGCAGCGTTACAGGCAGTTGGAACAAAAGCGACCATGAAGTGCTTCCTCCCATTCCAAAGAGCAAGCTTCAATTCGAATGGGCTAACTTGATACTCAGCTTGGCAAGGCTCCAAGAATCTGCCGGTATAATCCAGCCATGGCTTTGGAGCCGCCATCATCACAGGATCCAATCCTTCGCATACACTGTGTAAAGGTATTCGTCCGTGACCAGGAACAGAGCTTACGGTTCTACGTCGACCAACTCGGCTTTCGCCTGGTTGCGGACACGGTGCTTCAATCCGGCGAACGGTGGGTGGCGGTTGCTCCGCCCGATGGCGACACGGTGCTCGTGCTGATGACGCCGGAGCCAGATTCAAAGCTCTTTCAACTGATTGGCCGACCCACCGACGTTGTTTTCGCAACTGACGACGTGCTTGCCCGCTACCGGGAATGGTCGCAGCGAGGAGTCAAGTTCCTGTCCACTCCGAAATTAAGGCGAGTGAAGTCTGTGAGGGGCAACTCGATTCCGTCCGGGATTGAGCCGCCAGTCTGGGGTGGAGTGTTTACCCACTTCAAAGATCTCGACGGCAACTCGTTTTCTCTTGTAAGCCTTGACGAGGTAACGCAGGCGATCGAGGGCGAGCGTCGCGCCAAGGCAGAACGAGCCGAAGCCGAGCGCCGGGTGGCGCAGGAAATGGAGATCGCAAAGCAAGTGCAAGCGCGACTTTTCCCGCAAGGTCTGCCGGCCCTCAGAACGCTGGAATATGCCGGAACGTGTCAGCAAGCTCGGCAGGTGGGCGGAGACTATTACGATTTTCTTGCCACGAGTGGAGAACGACTGTGCGTGGTGATCGGGGATGTTGCGGGTAAGGGAATTGGCGCAGCATTGCTGATGGCGAATCTTCAAGCGATTCTTCGCAGCCAATGCGTGATGGGAATCGACGAACCGGCACAGCTCATGCAGAGCGTGAATCGGCTCTTCTATGAAAGCACTCCCGAGAACGCCTATGCAACGTTCTTCTTCTCAGAATACAACGATCGCACGGGTCGCTTGCGATATGCGAACTGTGGACACCTGCCCGCGCTTGTTGTTCGTGCCGGCGGGGAGTTGGAGCGTCTGGAGTCTACTGCCACCGTGCTGGGGCGGTTCTCGTGCTGGGAATGTTCAGTCGGCGAAACCAGCCTTTGTGCCGGAGACACTCTGGCACTTTACACAGACGGCGTCACTGAGGCCGGCAGCATGGATGGGGACGAGTTTGGCGAGCAACGGTTGCTCGAGTGTCTTAAGCGTCATCGAGATTTATCGTCCAGCGACATGGTTTCTGCGACCATAGAAGCTGTGCATTGCCACAGCCCCCACGAACAGCACGACGACATAACCCTCATTGTCGCCAAGTGCCATTTCGACCAAACGAGTGATCAAATGGGATTGCCGTATGAAGGGCGCGCCTGAGTGGCCGAGTTTCGTCTGCCAGGCAACCACGAGAGCTCCTCAACTCCTCAAGTCGGTAGGCTGTCTGCCGACTAGTGATCCGCGGGAACCGGAAGAGATTTCCGGTGTCTGTTTGACGAGGAGGATGGCATATGGAATTCCTTATTCGCTGCGTTGATTGCCCTAAGCATCGGCGTGCGGCTCAAGATCGTCCGAACATCGGATGGTACGTGGGTGATGGTGAAGAATCAGAGCCAATATCCGGCTGAATCGGCAATTGAGGTAATTCAGCAGCACGGTGATGCCATAGACATAACCATTACGGAAACGAGATCGGGTCATTCCAATGCTCCCATTCGACTGCACTCGACGACTGACGGAAAGCCGAGCACCAGCACGGTAGCGGAATGGGGCACTTTTGCTACGTCGCCAGGATCTGATCGATTTGCTTGAGTTCTTCCGGGGCGAATGCGAGGTTGTTTATAGCTCCAACGTTTTGTTCTAACTGATCGAGGCGGCTGGCGCCGATGAGGGCGCTGGTCATGCGTTGATCGCGGAGAACCCAGGCAATCGCCATCTGGGCTAAGGTCTGGCCGCGCTTCTGAGCGATTGTCTGCAACGCGCGAACCTGGCTGACGCGGTGCTGGTCGACGTCTTTAGCTTTGAGAAAGCCGTGCGGTTTGGATGCGCGCGAGCCGACTGGAATACCTTCGAGATAGCGGTCGGTAAGCAGTCCCTGCGCGAGCGGGCTGAAGGCAATACAGCCGAGGCCCTCTTCTCCGAGCACGTCAAGAACGCCATGTTCTATGTCGCGGCGGAACATGGAATAGCTGGGCTGATGGATCACGCACGGCGTTCCGAGTTCGCGCAGGATGCGAACGGCCTGGCGCGTCTGATCGGCACTATAGTTGGAAACTCCAGCGTAGAGCGCCTTGCCCGACCGTACAGCGAAATCGAGCGCTCCCATGGTTTCTTCCAGCGGCGTGTTGGGATCGGGCCGGTGGGAATAGAAGATGTCGACATAATCGAGCCCCATGCGTTTGAGGCTCTGGTTGAGGCTGGCGACGAGGTATTTGCGCGAGCCCCACTCGCCGTAGGGGCCGTCCCACATGTCGTAACCGGCCTTGGTGGTGATGATGAGTTCGTCGCGATACGGCGCGAGATCGTGCTTCAGGATGCGACCGAATGTTTCTTCGGCCGAGCCAGGGGGAGGGCCGTAGTTGTTGGCGAGATCAAACTGGGTGATGCCAAGATCAAAAGCGCGCAGTACGATGGAGCGCCCATTTTCGTAGACGTCAACTCCGCCGAAGTTGTGCCACAGGCCAAGCGAGATGACGGGCAGTTGCAAGCCGCTGCGTCCGCAGCGGCGGTATTGCATGGATTGGTAGCGGCGTTCATTTGCAGTGTACAAGAAGGATCCTCGGTGCTGATTGGGTGGATATGGTGCCGCCCCTGCCGGGGCCCGGTGATCTTATCGTCGACGTACCCACGGCTTACGCTATGGGCTATTGAATTTCGCTGCTTCCGAAGCTCGACCTCTGGTCCTTGAGACTACCTGGCATTCCGAAAGCAGCCCTAACTCAGCACGCCTCGTACGCTCACTTGCTTAGCGCCGTTGGTGGGGATCGGGACAAGATCACCGTCGATCTGCTTGCCGTCCACGGTGAGTGCGACCCGGTTACCGTTGCCTTTGCGTTCGATCTCGATGTTATAGGTCACGCCACGATATTTTCGCGTTGCCTTAAAACCATTCCATGAGGTTGGAATTACAGGTGCGATCTGCAGGCCATCGAGTGATGTCTGAATGCCGAGGATCTGCTGGACTATGGCATAGTAGTTCCAGGCGGCCGTGCCTGTTAACCAGGAATTCTTGGCCTCGCCATGTGTCGGCGCGTCTTTGCCAGCGATCATCTGCGCGTACACGTAAGGTTCGCAACGGTGAAGGTCGCTGATCTCTTCGCGAGCCGAAGGATTGATCCGCGAGTAGTAGTCGTGCGCGTTGTCACCGTTGCCGATCTTCGCCTCGGCGATCATCACCCACGGATTGTTGTGGCAGAAAATGCCTGCGTTTTCCTTGTATCCGGGCGGATAGGAAGAAATCTCACCGAGTTCGAGGTAATAACGCGAATACGCAGGCTGCTGCAGGACGATGCCGTGTTTGGTGGCGAGGTGCTTGCGCGTCGCCTCTAGCGCCTTGTTGGCGAGCCCGTCTTGCAGTCCCACGCCAGCGAGCACGCAAAAGCCTTGAGGCTCGATGAAGATCTTTCCCTCTTCGCATTCTTTCGATCCCACCTTGCGGCCGAAGTCGTCGTAGGCACGAATGAACCACTCGCCATCCCAACCGTGCTTGTGAATGGTCTCGTCCATCTTCTGCGCTTCAGCGAGATAACGTTTCGCTTCCTCTTTATGGCAGATGTGGTTGGCAATGCCAGCCAGTTCTTTTGCGGCAAGCACAAACAATCCGGCGATGAAGACCGACTCGGCGACTTTGCCCTCCTTGTTGGTTGTGGTCTGGAAGGATTGGCCTGGAGTGTCGGAAAAGCAGTTCAGGTTGAGGCAATCGTTCCAGTCGGCGCGACCGATTAAAGGGAGGCCATGCGGGCCGAGGCGGTCGAGCGTGTACTGAAAGCTACGCTGAAGGTGCTCGTAGAGCGGCGACTCAGAGCCGGGTTGATTGTCGTACGGAACTTTCTCGTCGAGGATAGTCCAGTCGCCGGTTTCCTTGATATACGCAGAGACTCCGATGATCAGCCAGTGAGGATCGTCGTTGAAGTTGCCGCCAATATCGTTATTGCCGCGCTTGGTGAGTGGCTGATACTGATGGTACGCGCCACCGGTCGGCAGTTGCGTAGCAGCTAGATCCAGAATGCGCTCGCGTGCGCGCGAAGGGACCATGTGGACGAAGCCGAGCAGGTCCTGGTTGGAGTCGCGGAAGCCCAGGCCGCGTCCGATTCCGGATTCATAGAACGACGCCGAGCGTGACATGTTGAAAGTCGCCATGCACTGGTAGGCGTTCCAGATATTGACCATACGATTCGTATGGATATCGGGAGTCTCGACCTCGCAGATGCTGAGCAACTCGTCCCAATAGGCGAGCAGGCGATCGAAGGCGGCATCGACACTGGCGGGCTTGAGATATTTCGCGATGACCGGCTTTACGGTCTTCTTACTAATGGTTTGCGAGTTCGGCGGATCGAATTTCTCGGCGACCGGATTCTCGTGATAGCCCAGAACGAAGATGATCTGCTGTGATTCACCAGCCTTGAGCTGGAGCTTTACATGATGCGAGCCGATGGGCGCCCAGCCGTAGGCGATGGAATTGGCCGATTCGCCGCGCTCCACCACCGCCGGCTCGTCCCAGCCGCGATAGGCGCCGAGGAATGATTCGCGTTGCGTGTCGAAACCCGCGGTCTTGGCCGAACAGGCGAAATAGGCGAAGTGGTCGCGCCGCTCGCGATATTCGGTCTTGTGATAAATGACGCTGTCCTCGATCTCGACCTGGCCGATGCTGAAATTGCGCTGAAAGTTTGTGCTGTCGTCCTGCGCGTCCCAGAGGCAGAACTCAATGCTGGAGAAGATGGAGAGGGACGCTGTCATTTTCCGATGATTCGTGACGGTCAGTTGCCAGATTTCCAAGTTCTCGCCCAGTGGAACGAAATAGCGAGTACGCGCTTCGATGCCCTTGTACTCCGAACCGATGATGCTGTAGCCCATGCCGTGACGACAACTGTACTTCTCGAGATGGTTGCGCGTTGGTTGCCAGGAAGGAGACCAGAATTCACCGTTCTCATTGTCGCGAAGATATATATAGCGCCCGCCGAAGTCGTAAGGGACATTATTGTAGCGACAGCGGGTGAGCCGACGAAGCCTCGCATCACGATAAAATGAGTATCCGCCGGCGGTGTTGGAGATAATTCCGAAATACGCTTCGCAGCCAAGATAGTTGATCCACGGCAAGGGTGTGTCCGGTCGCGTAATTACGTACTCACGATTGGCGTCGTCGAAGTACCCGTATTTCATGAGAACTCCCTGGCATGAAATATGCGACCGCGCGTGGCTACGCGAGTACACCACGTGTTTGAACGCTCAGCCGCAGGTTATGAAAACGATTACGGGCGCGATTATACAGGACCAACCAGGGTCAAAATGTGCGCTATAGCACTAGCAATCAGTAATTCGATTTAGTAGATAGTTTGCAAAAATGGGAGCGACTTTCCGCTGCTGACCAGCGAAATCGCGAGACAATTCCAGCCGCAAGTTTTACAAATAGGTGTTCCGAAAAAGCCTTGTGCTTCCGTGTAGAGGGCCTAATGAAACACACTCTTCTGGTTCTGGTTTTCTTGTCACTCGCTGTGCCGGGAAATGCGCAAACGCCGACTGCGGCGATCAAAGTTGACCAGGTGGGATATTTACCGTCAGCGCCGAAAATTGCGGTGGTAGGACATTCGTCTGCGAAGACTTTTGTACTAAAGCGCACCTTGGACGGCGCCACGGTTTTCGAGGGCAAACTTTCCGCTCCTGCTTCGGACAAAGACACGGGAGACGTGGTGGAAGCGGCAGATTTTTCCAAGATCGCTGCCGCAGGGCAGTACTACCTCGAAGTTCCGGGTGTGGGACGTAGCTGGGCATTCGCAATCGGTCCCGATATCTATCATCACGCGTTTTACCTGGTGATGCGAGGCTTTTACGGTCAGCGCTGCGGAATGAGCGTGGACATGGGGACCGCGTTTCCCGCATACAAGCATCCCGCGTGTCACCTGAACGGTGAGTTTCATGAGTCTTCCGGAAAGACCGGCCCACGCGCAAACATCGGGGGCTGGCATGACGCGGGTGACTATGGCCGCTACGTGGTGAATTCGGGGATTTCGACGGGGTCGCTCTTGTGGGCATATGAAATGTTTCCGAAGAACGTGGGCAAAATGAAACTCGACATTCCCGAGACTGGGAACGGGTCGCCAGACATCCTGAACGAGGCGCGTTACAACCTGGAGTGGATGCTGAAGATGCAGGACGACGACGGTGGCGTATGGCACAAGCAGACCAGCACTCATTTCAGCGGCTTCGTAATGCCGCAGGATGACACGTTGCCGAGCGAAGTGATCGGCACGGGGAGCGCGCCGTTCAAGAGCACCTGCGCGACTGCGGACTTGGCGGCCGTGGCGGCGATTGCGGCGCGTGTGTATATACCATTCGATAAGAAATTCGCGGAGCAGAACTTGGCCGCGGCAAAAAGGGCGTGGCAATGGACAGAGAAGAATCCTAATGTGACTTTCAAGAATCCACTGGGAATAAGTACCGGAGAATACGGTGATAACAATTGCAGCGACGAGCGGTTGTGGGCCTCCGCCGAGTTGTGGCGAACTACTGGCGATGCCAGCTACAACCAGTATTTTGTCGCCAACTACAACAGCTTCCTCGGCCTATTGAAAAAGCCTGACGCAGAATCGTGGAAAGAACTTGCACCAATGGGGCTTTGGACGTACGCGATGGCGAGCCGAGAGGGCGGCGATGCGAAAGCGGTGTCTCAGATCAAGCAAATGACTGCGGCAGCAGCAAAGGAAGTTGTCGCGGAGACCGCAAAGAATCCGTATCACGTGAGCCTGCTGACCAAAGACTATGTCTGGGGATCGAACGGAGTGGCTGCGAATTACGGAATGCAACTGCTTGTTGCTAATACGTTCTCGCCGAATCCTGCGTTCTTGAATGCCGCGCTCGACAACCTTCACTACCTGCTGGGCAGAAATACATTTTCGCTGTCGTGGGTCACTCAGTTGGGAGCGAACCCGTATCGACATCCGCATCATCGACCGAGTGGAGCCGACAATGTTGATGAGCCATGGCCGGGATTGTTATCTGGTGGGCCGAATGCGGGACGTCAGGATGATGTACTGAAGAAATTGCCTGCCGACATGCCCCCCGCGAAAGTGTATGTGGATGAGCAGGCCTCGTATGCGAGCAATGAAATCGCAATCAACTGGCAGGCGATGCTGGCGTTTGTGCTGGCGGGGGTGCAGTAGTCGCTCAGGGGAACCTGTGGTACCGATTCAAGCGCGAGGTTTCTCGGCTTCTGGCCGGGCGATCCAAAGAACGGATCGCAGAAGAGCGAAGCGGCCCAAGCGCACGAAATGACAGTCGTGAGACCCTCGTGAGTCGCAAAACGTTTTACGAGGTCAGTTAAGATCGTCTGGCACAAAACGCGCTCCGGAGCCGCGAAATTCGGCGCTTTGCGACCAGTGATACGTGATCGAAGTACTCGCAGTTTCTCTCCAGTTCTGGTGTATAGTGAACCACTCTTTGATCCAGTTCTGAGTTTTGCTGCGTGCCAACTGTGTAGCACCGCGTTAGGACCGAGGTGTAAAGCGTGCATCTACATACGATTGATATTGCCATCATCATCGCCTACCTATGTTCGTCGGTACTGATCGGCTACTGGGTTTCGCATCGCGCCTCGCGCGACATGCAGGCCTACTTCCTCGGCGGCAACGCCATGCCTTGGTACATGCTGGGGATCTCCAATGCTTCGGGCATGTTCGACATCAGCGGCACCATGCTGCTGGTGTACTGGATGTTCATCTACGGCGTGAAGAGCGTCTGGATCCCCTGGCTGTGGCCGACTTTCAACCAGATCTTTTTGATGGTCTATCTTTCGAGCTGGCTGCGGCGATCCAATGTGATGACAGGTGCCGAATGGATCAAGACCCGCTTCGGGAACGGGCGTGGCGCGCAGCTATCGCACTTAATCGTCGTTATCTATGCATTTGTCAGCATCATCGGGTTTTTCAGCTACGGATTCAAAGGTATCGGTAAATTTGCAGCGACGTTTTTGCCATGGCATCTTTCGCCGAATGTGTACGCGGTGATCCTGATCGCAATCACGGCGATTTATGTGATCAAAGGGGGCATGATCAGCGTGGTGCTGACCGAGGTAATCCAGTTCTGCATCCTGTCGATCGCCTCATTTGCCGTGGGCATCATCGCGATGACCAAAGTTGCACCTGGGACGCTCGCGAAGTTTGTGCCGGCGGGATGGGACCATATTTTCTTCGGATGGAATCTTGGGCTCAACTGGTCGCAACTGGTTCCGGCAGCAACTACGAAAATCGGGCAAGACGGGTATGGGCTATTCGGCTTCTTCGTCATGATGCTTGCGTTCAAGGGCATTCTGATCAGTGCAGCCGGCCCGGCGCCAAACTACGACATGCAACGAATTTTGTCAGCGAAGAATCCTCGCGAAGCGTCGATGATGAGCAGTTGGGTGAACGTGGTGTTGACGCCTCCACGATACTTCCTCATCACCGGACTGACGGTATTAGCGCTGGTCTTCTTCAGCGACAACATTCGCGCCATGGGCCCGAATATGGATTTCGAACTAGTGCTGCCTTACGCCCTTGGTAGATTCGTCCCCGCTGGACTGCTCGGTTTCCTGATCGCCGGTCTGCTAGCGGCTTTCATGTCGAACTTCGCGGCGACGGTGAATGCAGCTCCCCCGTACTTCGTCAACGACATCTACAAGCGTTTCATCAACCCGAATGCGAGCCCACGAACCTACGTGCGTTTGAGCTACATTGCATCGTTCGCGGTGGTGTTGATTGGTGTGCTCATCGGATGGTACGTGGCGTCGGTGAACTCAGTGGTGCTGTGGATTGTGTCGGGGTTGTGGGGTGGCTACACGGCGTCGAACGTGCTGAAGTGGTATTGGTGGCGCTTTAACGGATACGGCTATTTCTGGGGAATGGTGACGGGAATTTCCGCATCGTTGGTAATGCCCAAGCTATTGCCCACGGTGATGGACCTGAGTGGATTCCGGGCCAATGTGGATGTCTCGCTCATTTTCCCCATCGTGCTGGTGATCTCGTTGCTGGGCTGCCTGGCGGGAACGCTGTTAACCAAACCGGAAGATGAAGCGGTGCTGAAAGATTTTTATCGGCGTGTTCGGCCGTGGGGCTTCTGGGGATCGATTCTTGCGAAGGTACGGGCAGAAGACCCGAAGTTCGAGCACAATAAGGATTTCTTCCGCGACATGTTCAATATCGCGGTTGGAATCGTGTGGCAGGTGAGTCTGGTCGCGCTACCGATTTATGTCGTGACGTGGCACTTGCGTAATGCGGCGATTACTCTGGCCGTAATTGCGGTCACCTCGTTGATCCTGAAAGTTACGTGGTACGACCACATGAAGAACCTGGAGCACATTAACCGGTACAGCGAGACGTCGAAGGAAGCGGTGACAACAGCATAGAAGATCCGGTTGCTAGCAGCAGGCAAAGGGTAGGCCGTGATACTCGTTGTCCTTCGTTGAGAGGGGAATGCAATGAGGCGTTATTTCGCTCTTCTCTTAATTCTTACCTGCTCGGTGCCGGCGTCGAACGCGCAAGAAGCAGAGTCACCCACAAAACCCGCAGCCGACGCGCAGACCTGCGCCGTACCCGAGAGCGATCGCGCGATCCGCAAGATTGCCGAAGATTTCAAGAATTTCTACAACGCCGGCCAGGCGGCGAAGGTCGCGGGGTTGTACACGGCGGATGCCTATTACTTAACTCAGCACTTTGTAACCGGCGTGATTCGCGGGCGCAACGCGATCCAAGCCTATATTCAGCGTGGTGTAGATGCGAAATACAAAATTGATTCGATTGCCGTCCTCGTCGACCAACTGTTCAGGCGATTCCGCGTATGCCATCACACGCTATGAGTCCACGAACGGTGGGCAAAAAGCCATAGGGGTCAATCTCGTCGTGCTGAAGAAAACCACCGCAGGTTGGAAGATCGTCGCTCACGCGTCGGCCGTCCCGGACCCAGCGACGGCAATTCAGAGTCTCGACGTGCAGGAATAGTCAGCTATGGTTGTACGCCTCTCAACGACAAAAAGACGCTCAAACGGCGCGTGCGGGATAGTGACGCGACTGTTCGAAATGCCTTTGAAACGCCGGTATATGATTACAAGCCGTACCGGGCGATGACTTTTCCATTCTTTCGGTTCAGCAGAACCAGTGCCGCCCGGCCTGCCGCGATACGAAATTGCAGCCGTGCGCCCGTCGTCCGGTCCGTGATGTCCACGTCCTGATCGTCTCCGGTTTCGCTGCTGAACAGATACAGAATGGCGTCTGAAAAGAACGTGGGCCGAATCAGCACAGCCGGCAAAGCTTTTCGTGCTTCATATGGTGAACGGACGCCTGCGCTGCTCAATGCCGCTCGGTACACGGCTGCGGTCGCATCGCTCCCCTCGGCGAGTTCCACCGGGTAGCTGGTCACGATCAAGCGGCCACGCCCGTGCTGGAGTTCCTTGTATGTGGTTCCATCCGCGAATCGCAGCATATCTAGAAAGGACTGATCGCCAAAAGCCAACGGAATGGACTGGTTGTGGACGGTTATGTTGCCGCTTCGGAAATTGAGATTTGCGAGGGACGCGTTGATGCCCATTTCTTTCAGCCGCGAGGTGGGGAACCATGCTGAATCGCGCTCCATGGATCCAGTCACGAGCAGCGTTCCGCCGTTCTCTACATAGGCGAGTAACCGTTTCCAGCTCTCCTCCGATAGCGCCATCGGGGAAGGAAGAATGATGAGTTTCGAATTGCCGACATTGGCCAGTTGATTTTCGGCCACCATATATCCCGGCACGCCCAAATCGTAATTGAGCACTCGTACCGCCCTCTGCTGTGCCTCAACTGCAACGGGATTCAGCGCTGAATACTGAAATGCCTGGGAAGTGACGATTGCAACCTGGGGACGCTCCGGATCGCGAAAGGCATCGCGGTTGGCATTGGCGAAAGAAGCCACACCGCGCATCGGGATCGCTTCTGGTTTCTGCGTGTAATCGCTGCGCACGATGCCGATTGGAACTTCCTGGTCTTCGATCATGTAGGAGTTCAAGTTCCACAGCCATTCGATTGCGCCAGCGCCGGTGGCGAGCGCCATAGCAACCTTGCGCTCCAGCAAACTGGCCTGCTCCACGGGAGAGAGCCGCCAAGTCGCATCCATCTGGAAATCATTCTGCAGGCCCGTCTCCTGGATCAGCATCGGCTTACCATCCTGCTTGGCGTTCAGCGAGTCCCAGAGCAAAGCATCGTTAAGCCACCAGGTGTGGTTGGTAGTGAAATCAAGCTCCGGTCCCCAGAAAGAAGTATTCAGACGATCGGTGCCGCCGCCTTCGTCCTGGCCGATGGTAATCAGTTGCTTGCTGCCGGTGACGCGAATGGCATCACGAATCTGCTTCACCCAGTTCACGAATTGCGCTTGGGCGAACATGTAGAAATCGTGCGCCATAAGTGGGTGCGCGCCACTGTAGACGCCGCGCGCGTTGAAGTCGGCTTCCGAAGGGACCGGCAAAGGTGCTGCCTCCGGAGGAGGCGTAATGTTCCATGCGGCAGCCGCAGCGGCATTGTTGCCATATTTCTTTTTGAGCCACTGGTTCCAGAGAGTCGCTTCGAACGGATCACCATTCGGTCGCGTCGCCCACAGGTGCTTCGGGTTGTCGAAGCTGGGCTCGTTGATCAGGTCCCAGGCGAGGAAGGGAACATCTTTGAATCGCCCGGCGACAGAAGAAACGAAGATCGACTCGCGCCGCACGGCGTCGGGATCGAGATAAGGATTCGATCCTCCGAAAACCTCCGGAATAAAAGCAAACAGGTTCCACTGCACCGGCAGGTTGTGGCGGCGTGCCGTCATCAGGAAAGCTTCCATGCTGCGCAGAGAATGCTCGCCGACGGCGCTCGGGTCCTTCATAATCTGATCCCAACCCGACCACCAGCCGCTTCGGATCATATTTATCCCATTGCGCTGCATTTCGGCGAAGTCCTGGTCCCAGACATAAGGGTTGGGCAACATGAAGAACTGGCGCTGAACGTCGCTCGCCATGTAAGTGGTGCCGACAACCGGCAACGTTCGTCCATCGATCTCGAAGAAGTTGCGGTTCACCGTCACTTTTGGCCCGGAGTTGAGATAGGCGAGATCGCGGATCCAAAAGCCGGTGCGATAGATGGCGACAACTTTGTCGCCATTGAGCAGCTTGGCGGTAACAGTGTGAAAGCCTTTCTCTTCAGGAGTCGGCAAAGTTACTTGGCTGGATACCGGGTTGCCGGGTGTTAACTGGAGCGAGTGTTGCGCGGGTTCTCCCTGTTCTGGCTGGTCTTGTATGGATACCTGCAGAGCATGGGTCGAAGCGCGCTGCCTGAGTGTCAGAGTAAACGTGGGCGGCTCACCGGAGGTAAAAAGCGCTTCTGTAGGCCTTAGCGTGAATTCCTGGGCACCGTCAGCAGCCCGCGCTGCCAGTTTACTGAGGAGTTGCTGGCCGCTCGATGAGGCGTAAAAGCCAGAGGCAAGTTCGCAGGTAAGAAAAATCCAGCGTCCTCCTGAAAATTTGCTGTTCAGATGATCGATTTCACTGACCGGCGCACTCAGGCGATTGCCATTTGACACGCCCCAAGCAAACGCGTCCAAGCGCGCATTGATTTCTCCGGCGCTGCCGCCGCGATCATACAAAGCCTTGTCGCTTAAATGCAGGATCAGGCTATAGGCCTTGTTCCAGTCAAACTCCGGCAAGTCTAAGTACGACAAGTCCTGATTACGAATGAATTGCAGTCCCTTGGAGCCGGGTGTCTCGACATAATCCGTGATCAGCAACTCTTTTGCGAATGCTTTACGTTCCGGGCGCACCGTCCATGCTCCTGTCGCATTGCGATACACAGGGCGGGAGAACGGTTTACCCCCGAGCACCAGAAGGTTTCCGCCCCGGTTCAAATACGCGCTGATCGCATCCCAGTTTCCTTCGGGAAATGCGGAGCCATAGGGAAGCACCAGCAGATCCACTGCTGCCAGTCGGGAATCCAGGTTCTGCGCATTGACGAACTCTGCGCCGGGTAAAGCGGCCTGCAATTGAACTCGCGACGCTGGAGAGGAGTCCAGAGTGGGGAAACCGTCTTCCCAGAAGATCACCATGTGTTTGGTTTGCGCTGATGTTGCCAGAGAAATGAATAAGAACAGGACAAGGCAAAAGACCCGAAACGCGTAGTGCATGAGGATCCCCTGGTTGAAGTGCAAGCTGTCATGTGCTGGTCTCGACAGAGAATGTTATGGGAATGGCGGGAGAGGAACAAGGGAGCTGATCAAAGAATGGCGGTATGTTTCGCCATCTCAAGAACGAGTTGCAGGAGATTCGATCTCAGCAAGCCTGCGTCGCAGATATCTCTCCTCAATAGGATTGCTGACCAGTTTCAGCGCACGACGATAGGCTTGCGCCGATTCTGGTGCGCGACCAAGCCGCCGCAACAAGTCAGCCCGAGCCGCCTCAAGTAGGTAGTATTGTTGCAGCTTTCCTTCTCGTGCCAATTCATCCAGCCGTGCGAGGCCTTTTTCATATCCCCGGCTCATTGCAACTGCTACCGCGTGGTTGAGCGCTACGACTGGTGACGCTGATATTCGAAAGAGTTGTTCGTAGAGAGCCTCGATCTGTTCCCAATCGGTCTTGGCTGACAACACGCTCTCCGCGTGGACTGCAGCAATTGCAGCTTGCAACTGATAGGGGCCGAGTCGACGCATTCGCAGGGCAAGCTCGACGAGTTCGATACCTTCGGCGATCTGCTTGCGGTCCCAAAGTGAGCGGTCCTGGTCCTCGAGCGTCACCAGATCGCCGGCAGCATCAGTGCGCGCGTGTTTCCGTGAGTCGTGCAGCAGCATCAGCGCGAGCAATCCGATGTTCTCCGGTTCTTCGGGCATGAGTTGCACGAGAATCCTTCCGAGGCGGATCGCTTCCGCGCAGAGTTCGCGCCGGATCAAGCTTTCGCCCGCGGTTGCCGCGTAGCCCTCATTGAAAATCAAGTAGATAACCGCCTGCACGGAGCTGAGTCGTTCTGCGATTCTCTCGAGCGGCGGAACTTCATAGGGAATGCGTGCTTCCCGTATCTTGGCTTTCGCTCGCACGAGCCTCTGCGCCAGGGTGGGTTCGGGGATGAGGAATGCGCGAGCGATCTCCGGAGTCGTTAACCCACCGAGGGTCCGCAGGGTGAGCCCTACCTGCGCCTGCTGGTTCAGCGCTGGATGGCAACAGGTGAAGATGAGTCGGAGACGATCGTCAGGATATTCAGGCATAGCCTCATCGAAAGACTCTTGTTCGGTTGACGTCTTGGTTTCATAGACCAGTGCGTCTTCTTTCTCGTTTCGGGTATGTTGACGCCGTAGCTGATCGATGATCTTTCTCTGCGCTGCCGTCGTAATCCACGCGCCTGGATTCGAGGGCATTCCGCGCTCCGGCCAAGCGCTCAGCGCCGAAGCAAACGCCTCTTGCATCGCTTCCTCGGCAAGATCGAACGACCCGCAGATGCGGATCAGCGAGGCGATGATTCGCCCCGATTCTTCGCGGAAGACAGCTTCTATCGCTTTCTTCGGATCAGTCACGCGCAGCCATTAATTGTCTGGCCGTGTCCGCGATGGCGCACGAGATCACCTCTTCCACCGGACGAACCTCCACGCAACCTTCTCTGCCTTTGCACCCAGTCGGAATTCGACTGCCCCAGTGGATAGCTTCGTCGAGGTCCTTGCAGTCGAGGATGTAGTATCCGGCGAGTTGTTCCTTGGTCTCGGCGAAAGGGCCGTCGGTCGCCAAGACTTGACCTGCGTGCCGGCGGAGCGTGGTCGCGGTCGTGGTTGGGCGAAGGGGCTCAGCGCCGCGGAAGATGCCGATCCGGGCAGTTTCCTCGATAACCTCGCGGTGCCTCCTGCTCAAGTCTTCCATTTCTTCAGCGGACATGGGAGTGTCCGTTTCGCGCGAGTAGATCAACATCATGTAACGCATAGGTTCTCCGGGCGGCGAGCTTGCCGCTATATCAATACGACGGACGAAGATGCCGAGTTCGACATCGTAATCGTCTCTACATCCCACGGATGCTCACGATGATAACCCGGCGGGCGGCTGGAAACGGCAGGTCACAGACAGCGAGCTCGGTAAAGAGGTATCTTAGAAGCCGTGAACTCTCCCCGATTCGGGCTCTTTTTCAAGGCTTTCATGCCATTTTGCGCCGGCATGCTGCTCTTGCTGAACACGCCTCTTTCATCTCTCGCCCAGGCACCTGCGGGTGCGCCGCCGAGTGCCGATCAGGAGCTTCAATCCCGCGTCGAGGCTGCCAGTTCGGCTCAGCAAACCGGAAATCCTGAGGCGATCGCTGAGGCAAACAAGCGGCTTGCCGCCTTTAGTTTGCGCGAGATGGCACAGCTTCGGAGTGTACAGGAACTTTATCCGATTGCCATTGAACTGTTTAAACGATCATTGGCTTTGGAGCCTTCGATTGAGGCGCAATATGGGCTGGCATTTGATTACTTTCGCGCCGGTCGACCAGACGAAGGTCTGAGCAGTTCTGATGCTCTGATCAAGGCCGATCCGAAGAATGCCACGTATTGGAATCTCCAGGGCAAGCTCTGGATGATGAAAAAGAATTACAACCGAGCAGTAGACTCGTTGGGCAAGTCACTGGAGTTGCAGAGTGACCCCGAAGTTGCCTACACGCTGGCCACCGTGCTGCTGCAACTCAAGCAGAAAGACAAGGCAGCGGTCCTGTTTTCGCAAATGGAACAATCGGCCGGGAACAAAGCTCCCATCTATGTGATGGTCGGCCGGGCCTACGAAACAACGGGCTTTTCCGGCGATGCCGAGGCTGAGTACAAAAAGGCAATTGCTGTCGATCCGAAGACGTCCCGCGGACATTATTATCTTGGCCTTTTCTACCTGACGAAGAACGGTTTTGAAACCACTCCGCAGGCACGCCAGGAATTTCTCGCAGAGGTGCAAGAGAACCCCACCGATTTTTTCGGTAATTACTTCATGGGGTACATCACTTCGAACGAAAAGAATTATGCGGAGTCAGATCGCTACCTGAAGGTGGCTGCTGCCGCACGCCCGGACTGGCCTGAGCCATACCTCTACCTCGGTTTGAACGCCTATGGGCGGGGTGACAATGCAGCGGCCGAACAATACCTGCGAAAAGCCATTGAACTGACCGGTAAGGATGAAGCCCGCAATAATTACCAGATTCGGCGAGCCTACTTTACTCTCGGGCGGATCCTCATCATCAAAGGCGACAAAGGGGAAGGCACGAAATATGTCGAGCGATCAAAGGCCATCGAGACCAAGCTGGTTGTTACGGGACGTCAGCAGCAGGCGTTGGCGAACAGCGAGGCAACGGGTGCTGCCACGCCAAATGAGGGGCCGCCAGCCGCAGCCCTACCGACGGTCACCAATCCAGCCGCACCGCTGGATACGGCTGTCCTGGCTGCTTCCAAGTTAAGCGACCGACAAAAGACTCAACTTGCTGCTGCCGAGAAGGAGTTGCGTACCGTGCTCGGGAACGCCTACAACGATCTGGGCACGGCGGAAGCCCGACAAAAGGAATATGCATCCGCGCTGGTTAATTTTCAGGAGGCTGAGCGATGGGATCCCGAGACACCCAATGTAATGCGTAATATTGGCCGCGCAGCTTTCCTGCAGCAGAATTACGCAGAGAGCGCGCGCGCACTGAAGGTCTATGTGCAGCAGAATCCGCAAGACCAGCGTGCCCAGGGAATGCTTGCACTGGCGCTCTTCTCGATTAAGAACTATTCGGAAGCGGCGCCCATCTTCGATCGGCTGGGAGATCAGCCGATGTCGGACCCGTTCATGGCATATGCATGGGCGACGTCGCTTGCTCGCACCAATAACAAGCAGCGTGCTTCAGACATTCTCGAGAAGCTGACGGCGAGCCCCATTCCTCCTCCAATCCTGGTTGCCGCCGGCCGGCTCTATGCAGAACTCGGAGACTCGTCTAAAGCGCAGACCTGCTATCAGAAGGCGAAGGAAGAGGATCCTTCGATCACGATTCCGAACTGAGGGAAGAAGCCGGGGAACGGAGGTTTCCCAGAGGCACCTGCAGCATATACTGACAAGGTGAGTTTCCCCCGATCCCTGGTGGCTGTATGGCTCATTTTCTGTGTTTGCGCGGCTTCCTTCGCGCAAGAGGGCCATGCTCCATCAGTGGTGCCGCCGGGCGTCAAGAGTCTTACGTGTTCTGGTCGAAAGATTCCGGAACTGGAAGATATCGCAGAGAAGGCCGGCATTCGCTTCCGTCATACCTATGTTCCCGAGAAGAAGTTCATCGTCGAATCGATGGGTGGTGGCGTGATTCTGATCGACTACGATCGCGATGGCTGGCCCGACATTTACTTCACTAACAATCCCAGTGTCGATCAGGAACTGAAGCACGAAACGGCGCCGGGCGCCCTTTATCACAATAATCATGACGGCACGTTTACCGACGTAACGGCAAAGTCCGGCATCAATACGCCCTGCTTCGGGATGGGCGGCGCGGTTGGCGACTACAACAACGATGGCTGGCCCGATTTGTATCTGACCTGCCTAGGAGGGAACGTTCTTTACCGCAATAATGGCGATGGAACGTTTACCGACGTAACGAAGAGAGCGGGAGTCGGCGAGGGCCGCTGGTCAACGGGGGCGGCATTTGCCGACTATGACGGCGATGGCTACATCGACCTTATGGTTACCAACTATCTGGATTTTCATTTAAACGACCTGCCCGGGTTCGGCAAAACTCCTACCTGCAAATATCGTGGATTGGACGTGCAGTGCGGGCCCCGCGGTATGCCGGGAGCCGGCGATGCGCTATTTCACAACAACGGGGATGGAACATTTACCGATGTCAGCAAAGCGGCGGGCGTCGACGATCCGAACGGCTTCTATGGACTTGGCGTGAGCTGGTCCGATTTCAATAACACAGGCCGGCCAGATATCTTCGTGGCGAATGACGCGACGCCGAACTTCCTCTACAAGAACGAGGGCGATGGAAAGTTCAGTGAGATTGGTATGGAGTCGGGAACCGCGCTTACCGATGACGGTTCAATGCAGGGCACGATGGGAGTGGCGATCGGCGACTACCTGCACTCGGGGCGGTTTTCGATTTTCATCACGAACTTTGCGGATCAGTACGACACGCTTTATCGCAACGATGGAGATTGGAATTTCCGGGACGTGACATTCCCTTCGGGGTTGGCGGTTGCTTCTTTGCCATGGGTCAAGTGGGGCACGGCATTTTTTGATATCGACAACGACACCTGGCTGGACCTGATCGCGGTGAGCGGCCATGTGTACCCGCAGGCTGACCAACTGACATCCGGCGCCAAGTACCGGGAGCCGGCGATTCTCTCGATCAATCAGCGTGATGGGACTTTTTGCGATGCCAGCAAACAGGTGGGACCAGCCATCCAACAGAATCGTGTGCTTCGCGGCCTCGCCGTGGGAGATTTGTTTAACAATGGTCAACTCGATCTTGTAATCGAAGATCTGGATGGACAACCGGAGATCCTGCGCAACCATGGCATTCCTGAAAATCACTGGATTGGTTTCGAATTGCAGGGAACGAAAAGCAATCGCCTGGCAATCGGCGCCAAGGTAACGATTACAGCAGCCAAAGTGACTCAGGTAGATGAAGTGCGCAGCGGTGGAAGCTATCTATCGCAGAGCGATCTTCGGCTTCATTTTGGATTGGGTTCAGCAAGCACTGTCGACTCAGTCGAAATCCGTTGGCCCACGGGAGCCGTCGAGAAAATTCCCGGGAAAAACTTCAAGGTGGACGAAAGCTATGCCATTCTTGAAGGGAAAGGCATTGTGTCCCACGACGCGATTCGCCCGCAGAAAGCTGCCGACCTCAAATAGCACCGACTCTGTTTCAGTCCTTGCCGTACACGGGTATGGCCGCCCCATGAATTACTTCCGCATCATTGCTGCAAAGAAAGAGAATTACGCGCGCGATCGCTTCCGGCTTGGGCCACTTAGAGAAATCGGAAAGTGGCATGAATTTGCGGTTGGTTGGAGTGTCGATGATACTTGGAAGCACAGTGTTTACGCGTACTCCAGTTCCGCGAACATCCTCAGCAAGGCAATCCATCATTGCCAGGGCCGCGGCTTTCGAGGCGGCATAAGCAGCGGCTCCGGCAGCATGATCTACTGCGGCGCGCGACGAGACGTTTACGATTGCTCCAGCTTGCTGCTTGATCATCACTGGGACGACGGCGCGGGTGAGCACATAACCCGAACGAACATTTAAAGAGAACATCTGGTCCCAGACGCGATTATCCAGTTCCCACAGCTTTGTGCCGCCGGCATAGCCGCCGGCGGTGTTAACCAGAGCGTCGATGCGTCCCTGTTTCTCCAGTGCGCGCTGTAGCGAGCGAGCGACCGCTGCCTCGTCGGTAACATCAACCGATTCTCCATGCAGATTTGAGACGGATGCACCGGCAGCGCCTTTCAGCGCTTCGAATTCCTTTCCGTTTCGGTAGGTTGCGATCACACGCGCACCTTCCCGGAGGAATGCCAGGCTCACTGCCTGCCCAAGTCCGCCTGTCCCGCCAGCGACGATCACGACCTTTTCCTGGAATTTCATTTATGAATCTCCTCTTTCATTCTTCGTCGACAAAGCCCTGCCTGACGGCGTGAATGAAGTCGGTGTAAGAAGGTGTGCCGCCGGAGGAGCGAAGATCACTAGCAATCTGGCCGCGATGATACGCGGAGTGCATGATCGTGTGGGTGACAATGTCCTGAGCAGCGCTCCGGAACAATTCGCCTTTCGTATTGCGGTACTCCACCTCTCGTTCGAGGCTCCTCTCGTTCAGAGAATCCATAAACTGCTGCCATTGACCGGCGTTTTCCGCGCGCTGCTGGTCGGTTTCATCGAGTGTCCACTCCGGCCAGACTGCAGGATTCGGGCGTTGTTGCAGTCGAGCGAGCCAGACACGCTCCGTCGCGATGATGTGCGACATCACTCTGAAGGCAAAGTGCGATGCGCGTTCGTTGCTTCGCAGTGATGCGATTACTTCGCGATTGGCCCAGTCGTCGTAGTTCAGCAGGTGTTGGAAATGAGCGAGAAGGTTCATAGTCGTATCCGATGGATGAGATGAAGTCGGAGCGCAAGCGGGAGCGATTTGTTTGCGCGTCAGCCGTTGTGGTGGCGCGGACACCTGATCCGCGCAAGACCTTGGGCAACCGCCGCAACAGCCGGCCTCGGCCGGCGCCACAAAGCGTCGTGAACGTCGGCTGCAGCAATCACCTATCTACCGGATGCTTTCGCGGCGGGGACACTCTGATTGTGCGTTCCGACATCCGCGAATGAAAAGCTGTTCAGCACGTTATCGTAAGTCTTCCCGCCTACTTCGACGTATGGGTACACAAAGTAATTCAGGGGCTCGCCTGCCTGCGCGGGGCTGAGCACGATGTCGCGTCCGAGCGTGAACTGCACGCGGTTGGCATCATAGGAACCGAAATAGTAGTCCTTCTTCGATTGATTCTTCCAGGCTTCAGAGATGTCGACCGGAATCCAGCCGCCTCCGCTCAGGTAGAACTCCGACCAGCAGTGATAGCCGGGAATTTCGCCCCTGATCTCATTGCTGGGAATGGGGAAGCCGATTTCGAAACGTGCGGGAATCCCTTGTGATCGTGCCATCGACATGAATAGGGAATGGAAGTCTGTGCAGTTGCCGTGCTTTGCATTGCACGCCCAAAGGGCATCTCCATGACCCCATCCTGTGCCGGATTTGTCGTAACGCATGTTCGCAAGCACGTAATCGTAAATGGCGCGCGCCTGCTGCAGTTCGCCATTCTTGCCCTCGACCGTCTTCGAAGCAATTTGCGCAGGTAGTCCGGTAACGGGCACCAGTTTGTCTGGCGCCAGATAGCGACGTACGGACAGATCGAAGCCTGCCGGCTTTACGGTTGCAGGGGAGGCGCTGGGGGTTTCGGATGCTTTGCGCTGGGCTTCCGTCAGATCGCTGCGCTCATAGCGAAGCACGTCGTAATCCACTGCAAAGTGATAATCCGACTTCGTCGCTCTAACGGTACTCGCATAAAGCATCCAGTTGCCGTAACGCTTCTCCTGCGTTTTCTTCAGGGGCAGGTCGCCTTGAAGATGCGTGACGCGCACTGTCTGCCATTTGTCAGAGTGGGCCAGCGGAATCCAGACACGGAGCGTCTGACCAGGATCGACGGACTTGATGGCGAACTCGTAATGAAAGCTGAAGTGGCGGGAGGTTTCCGCAGTCTCGCCATTCGCCGTTTGCGACGAACGCGCGACTTCGAGACGCGTCTGCCAAAACCGGTGAGATGCCGGCGCTACCACTGACAGCGAAAGCAATGCAAGCAAGGCAAAGCAGGCTTTAGGTGAGGTCATCGCAAACTTTCTCCCGAAGCTGGTAAATGAAAAAGAGAACGGCCGCCGGACGTTTAGGTGAGGAGCATTCAGGTGAAGCCGCGGCCTTGACGAATGTGCTTGTCGGCCGTAGAGGTTGGAGTCGGCTTGGGATGAGCGTGGAACATGCTCTCGTTCAGGCTGTTCATGATGCGCCAGTTTCGGGTCCGATTCAAAAAGAAATGTTAGCCGCGCCTTGTGAAATGTTGGTGAAAAGGTCACCCTTTCACCTGGAGCGCGAATCTATTAGGCTATTACTGTTTCCGACCTGCGGAGCCTGCCGGAATACCGTGGCCCCGTAAGGCGGTGTCCGGATTGCATTCCGGACCGAGGGTGCAGGGGGAAACGCCTGTGCCTCCCGTGCTTGGAAAGGAAACAACGAAGTGCGATCGAGTCAATACCGCTCAGACGTACTTCTCACGGGAGTGCTGCGCGTTCAAATCCCACCAAAGCGCGGCACATGAGACTCAAAGATAAATTCGGGCGAAACATTACCGATCTGAGGATCGCGATTACTGATCGTTGTAACTATAGGTGTGTATATTGCCGCACTGGCAACGACGGCGCTCAGTTCGGGGAACTGCCGTTTTCCGATTACCTGCGCATTGCTCGAGTGTTCGCTGGGTTGGGAATTGAAAAGATTCGCGTGACTGGCGGTGAACCGTTGCTGCGCAAGGGCGTGGTCGAGTTTATTCGCGAATTGTCGAAGCTGCGAAACTTGGATGGGGCGCCGCTCGACCTAGCGATGACGACGAATGGGCATCTTCTGGCGGACCTGGCACAACCGTTGCGCGAGGCAGACCTGCGGCGGATCACGGTTAGCATGGATGCGGTGGATGCGGCAACGTTCGAACGAGTGACGCGCGTGCCGCGAAGCTTCGAAGCAGTGCTTGCCGGAGTGCGCGCAGCGAAGAAGGCCGGGCTCGAACCGGTAAAAGTGAATTGCGTGCTTCTGCGCGGCTTCAACGAAGATCAGATAATCCCCTTCGGCAAGTTTGCGCGCGACGAAGGCGTGGCCGTGCGATTCATCGAGTTTATGCCGCTGGAAGAAGATCGTGTGTGGTCGCCGCAAGTCGTGGTAACGCTTGACGACATCGTACGCGAAATGAGTAAATTCCGGCCACTCATTGAAATTGAGCGCGGCTTCAGCGAGACCGCGCGCAAGTATGTTTTTGACGATGGCATTGGCGAAATCGGAATCATTGCGCCGGTGTCGAATCCATTCTGCGGGCATTGCAGTCGCGTACGCCTTACGTCTGATGGCAAGATCAGAACCTGCCTGTTTTCGGTGTTCGAGCACGACATAGTTGCGCAGATGCGGCACGGCGCAAGTGACGCACAGCTCTCGGATTTCATACGCAAGGTCGTCGATCAGAAAGAAGAGCGACATCATATCGGGGAGCGAGATTTTGTGCCTGCCTCGCGGACGATGGTGCACATCGGGGGATAGAGAGAATTGGTA